>Ga0209735_1000156_pt1 | contig 11234 bp, 7 predicted proteins | sample BlaSpr_A8_Ref_M2_FD_187990 | JGI IMG/M metagenome (GOLD analysis project Ga0209735, IMG submission 187990) | Forest soil microbial communities from Thunder Bay, Ontario, Canada - Black Spruce, Ontario site 2_A8_Ref_M2 (SPAdes) (version 2) | ecosystem: Environmental > Terrestrial > Soil > Boreal... | reverse complement strand
CCTCAAGGCTTAAGTAGCTGACGTGGGAAACCAGGACCGGAAGCGGCGAACGGCTGGGGTCACCAAAACGTACAAGCCTTTCTACTATGAGAGATTTTCAAAAACTGGGCAATACGGGGAGCACCTTACGAAACCTTAAGTAGACTTTGGTTCTGCGATTTCTGGGTCCGACGTCCTAGAGTTGAATTCTGATTTGCAAGCGTTGTCCCGTATTCCGACTTTTTCAGGAGCGTACTCGTATGCCGGAGCAGAAAGCTATTGAGCGCGGTAGATGTGAAGAGTCCGGATACCGCGAAAACAGTATCGCTCCAACTGCCTTCTGGTAGAGAGCAACGTCCTTTGAACAACCCTCATCTTTTGCTTGTCCGAGGGAGGGAACGAATCTACTCCTCGGCGCATGAAAAGGAGGTAGAGATGTGGCAAAAGGGAGCTTTGTTCTGCTGTCTTTCGTTCTTGCTTCTGCCCTCGCTGGCACACAGGTACTGGGTCAGGCAGCAAGAGGGCCAGAACCCGATCTCGCGGATGCGTTCGTTGGGAGCCCTGTAGCATGCTCTCAACCCACCCATACCATTTATGTGCCTCGGCCGGTTGCAGAACGCGCAAAACTCAAGGCGCGGTTGCTAAATTTATTGCGCGACAGTCTCTACGACGATGCACGAGGAATCGTGAATATCGCGCGGGAAAACGAGATAAAGAAACTTGCAAATAAGCTGAAGAACAGCAGATCGGAGTAAGTACCGAGAAATCCATCTTCCCTGGGTCCCATGTCTTTGCGAAGCGGGGGCAAACTTAAGCGCAGCAAAGGCATCCAAGCCTCGGCTAATAAAGATTCGCCGTTGACTGGGTCAAAGCTGCATGGGTCAAATCAGAAGAAGGGAAGATCGTACGCTTGCCCAACACAGCGATATTGCATTTACCAGCCACCATCAAAGGTTCAAATCTACAACGAAGGTGAGCAACGCTTGCACGACCAGTGTCCCTGAGTTCACCTTGGTCCCATATAATCCCGCCTTAGTCGCCGGAGCTTGGCCAGGCTTGACGGTTTTATGAACGTGCAGCTTTAAGCCGGAGTTCAAGACAAATGTCGAATTCACTTCAGCCTATCGTCTGGCCGGGCCGACCGTATCCCTTGGGATCAACCTGGGATGGCGAAGGCGTGAACTTCGCGCTCTATTCTGAGCACGCGGAAAAAGTTGAACTGTGCCTGTTCGATATTTCTGGAAAACGAGAGCTGCTCCGTGTGGCGCTTCCCGAGCAGACAGATATGGTTTGGCATGGGTACCTGCCTGAGGTGCGACCGGGACAGTTGTATGGATACCGCGTGTATGGGCCTTATGCACCCGAGCAGGGCCAGCGGTTCAATCCCAATAAACTTCTTCTTGATCCTTACGGCAAACAGATTCAGGGAAGCATCCGCTGGGCGGACTCACATTTCGGATACCGGCTGGGACACAAGCAGGAAGACCTGTCTTTCGATCGGCGAGACGATGCCGCCGGCATGCCGAAAAATCGAGTGATCGATTCTGCATTTACATGGGGATCGGATAGGCCGCCGCGTATTCCCTGGCACGAAACTGTGATTTACGAACTCCACGTAAAGGGGTTTACGAAGTGCCATCCGGATGTTCCAGAACATTTGCGCGGAACATATGCCGGTCTGGCAACCGCGCCGGTTATCGAGTACCTCACTCGCCTGGGCGTCACTTCCATTGAACTGATGCCGGTGCACAGTTTTGTGGACGACCGCCAGCTCGTGGAACGCGGCCTGCGAAATTACTGGGGCTACAACTCCATTGGATTTTTTGCGCCGGAGCCTCGTTACCTCGCGACGCACTCTGTCCGCGAATTTAAAACGATGGTTAAGACTCTGCATTCCGCGGGTCTCGAAGTAATTCTTGACGTGGTCTACAACCACACCGCGGAAGGCAATCATCTTGGGCCGACACTTTCGCTGAAGGGCATCGACAACAGCACCTATTACAGGCTCACGGCTGAAAATCAGCGCTATTACATGGATTACACGGGAACTGGAAACACGCTGAACATGCGCCATCCCCGAGTTCTGCAGTTGATCATGGATAGCCTGCGCTATTGGGTTCTGGAGATGCACGTCGACGGTTTCCGCTTCGACCTCGCGGCAACGCTGGCGCGCGAACTGCATGAAGTCGACCGATTGGGAGCGTTTCTCGACATCATTCATCAGGATCCAATTCTTTCCCAAGTGAAGCTGATTGCGGAGCCGTGGGACTTGGGCGAAGGCGGATATCAGGTTGGTAACTTTCCCGTGGGGTGGGCGGAATGGAACGACCGCTATCGCGATACCGTGCGTTCTTACTGGAAGGGAGACGAAGGCGTGGTCGGTGACTTGGCTTACCGGTTAACGGGCTCGAGTGACCTATACGCACACAGCGGACGACGCCCTTACGCCAGCATAAATTTTGTCACGGCGCATGACGGCTTCACGCTTCAAGATCTGGTCAGCTATAACGAAAAACACAATGAAGCCAATGGCGAAGGCAATCGCGACGGCAACAACAATAATCGCAGCTGGAATTGTGGGGCGGAGGGGCCAACGGACGACCCGAACATCCTGGCTCTGCGCGCCAAACAAAAACGAAATTTCATAGCAACCCTGCTTTTGTCACAGGGCGTGCCCATGCTGTACGCCGGCGACGCCATCGGCCACACGCAGATGGGGAACAACAACGCCTACTGCCAGGACAACGAAATCAGCTGGCTGAACTGGAACCTGCAGTCTCAAGATCGCGACCTGCACGCCTTCGTTCAACGGATGATTAATCTTCGCAAGCGGCATCCGGTATTCCGCCGCCGGCATTTTTTCCAGGGCCGGCCTATCAAGGGCGCAAACGTAAAAGACGTGCTGTGGCTGAATCCCAGCGGCAACGAGATGAGCGAAGACGAGTGGCGTGATCCTGGCGCCCGCTGCCTGGGCATGTTTCTCGCCGGGCAGGGATTGGAAGAGAGCGATGAGCGCGGCCGCAAAGTGGGCGACGAAAATTTTCTGGTACTGCTGAACGCTCACCATGAAGATGCGCCATTTGCATTGCCGGTGTTTCATCCCGGATCTCGCTGGGTCGCATGGATGGATACATCGCGTGACGATGGGTTGCGCCCGGCAGAGACGCACGATTCTGGAGCAGCTTATCCATTGCAGGCACGTTCCATGGTGATCCTGATGGAACGGCGGCTGATGGAGCGCAAGAACGGCAAGAAGGAAGAAGCGAATGAAGCGCCGTCATAAAATGCCCTTCGGCGCTGAGTACCGTGACGATGGAAGTGTGCGCTTTCGCCTGTGGGCACCGGCTGCGCGGCGGGTCGAGCTTAGCCTGACTGGCACAACTCGTTCCACTTTGCTTCCTTTGAAACCGCGCGACAAGAGCTGGTTCGAGTTGGTCACCGACGCCGCAAAGCCGGGCACGCAATATCGTTTCCGCATCGATGATGCGCAGGAGGTTCCCGATCCGGCTTCCCGCTTTCAACCTCGCGATGTGCATGGCCCCAGCGAAGTCATCGATCCTGAAAGCTTCGAATGGCAGGATCATGGTTGGAAGGGCCGTTCGTGGGAAGAAGCCGTTATCTATGAACTCCATGTCGGAGCTTTTACGTCGTCGGGAACTTTTTCTTCGGTCCGGATGCGGCTCGATTATTTAGCGGATTTGGGAGTCACCGCCATCGAACTGATGCCCGTCGCTGATTTTCCGGGCAGGCACAACTGGGGCTATGATGGCGTTTTTCCTTTTGCACCCGACAGTACCTACGGCCGCCCGGAAGACTTGAAGCGACTGGTCCAAACTGCGCACGACAACGGGATGATGGTGCTGCTGGATGTTGTTTACAATCACTTCGGTCCGGAGGGAAATTACCTGAACGCCTACGCGCCACAATTTTTTACCGACCGGCATCGCACGCCGTGGGGAAAAGCCGTCAACTTCGACGGACCTGAGAGCCGCGCTGTGCGCGACTTTTTCATTCATAATGCCCTGTACTGGCTAACGGAATATCGTTGCGACGGACTTCGGCTGGACGCCGTTCATGCGATTCTTGACGATTCGCCGAAGCACTTTCTTACGGAGCTTGCGGAGGAGGTGCGGAAGACGATCGAGCCGGACCGGTGCGTCCACCTGATTCTGGAAAACGAATTCAACCAGTCGCGCTATCTTCAACGCACGAAACAATGCAGAGCTGAACTTTACGACGCGCAATGGAATGATGATATTCATCATGCGTTGCATGTGCTGGTCACAGGCGAAAAGGATGGCTACTACTCTGATCATTCGGATCGTCCTCTCGAGCGTTTAGGCCGTTGCCTCTCTGAGGGATTCGACTATCAGGGCGAGACATCGTTTTACCGAAATGGCCATCCGCGCGGTGAGCGAAGCACGGAATTGCCGCTCACCGGTTTTGTCTCGTTTCTGCAGAATCACGATCAGGTGGGAAATCGCGCCTTCGGAGAAAGAATCACAACGATTGCAGACGCGCGCGCGGTTCGGGCTGCCGTGGCAACTTTTCTGCTTGCACCATCTCCGCCTTTGCTCTTCATGGGCGAGGAGTTCGGCGTGGAAACTCCGTTTCTTTTTTTCTGCGACTTTGAGAAAAATCTGGCGCCGGCGGTGGCGGCGGGGAGGCGAAACGAATTCGCACGTTTTGCCCGCTTCAACGATCCGGCGGCCCGCGAGGGAATTCCTGATCCCAATGCCGCCACAACTTTTAAGGCTTCGAAACTCGACTGGCACGATCTAACGCACCCTCGTCATCAGGAATGGCTTCATTTTTATCGGGAACTGTTGAAACTAAGATGTGAGCATATTGTGCCGCGGCTCTCCGGCGGATGCGCGGTGAAGGCGAACTATGCGCCTCATGGCGATCGTGGTGGCCTCAGCGCGCATTGGGAATTTCGGGACGGTTCGAAGCTCACTCTGGTGGCGAATATTGGGCCGTATGTGCTTTCGGAAATACCTTTTCCAAGTGGTCAGAAAATTTATGCCACTGAAGAGGTGACCGAAGAATCTCTCAAAGCAGGCACGCTTCCGGCCTGGTCTGTCGTGTGGTTTCTGAAATCATGAAAGCTCCCTCACAAATACCGCGCGCAACTTATCGGTTGCAGTTGAATCACAATTTCACTTTCGATCAGGCCACGGCGATCGTTCCCTACCTTGCCGGGCTCGGTATCAGCCATTGCTACGTCTCTCCAATGCTGAAGGCCCGCCCGGGGAGCATGCATGGGTACGACATCGTCGACCACAATTCGATCAATCCAGAACTCGGGAGCCCCGAAGATTTCGACCGCTATGTAGCTGCTCTTCATCAAAACGACATGGGCCTGATCGTCGACATCGTTCCGAACCATATGGGAGTCATGGGCAGTGACAATGCGTGGTGGGCGGACGTTCTCGAGAATGGCGAAGCTTCGGCCTACGCCTGCTTTTTTGATATCGATTGGCATCCTCTGAAGGAGGAGCTCCACGGCAAAGTGCTGGTACCGATCCTGCACGACCATTACGGCGCCGTGCTCGAAAGTGGAGAACTGAAGCTGGTATTTCAACCGGAACGGGACGCATTTGATATTTCCTACCGGGACCATCGCTTTCCAGTAAATCCCCGGGAGTATCCCCGCATTCTTCAGAGCAGCTCCGATAAACTTACGGCGATCTTGAGTCTGGAGAACCCTGACCTGCTGGAGTTTCAAAGCCTGATCACGGCTTTCAGCCATCTGCCAGCGAGACAGGAAGCGGACAAAGAGCGCATTGCTGAGCGCAATCGGGATAAGGAAATCCACAAACGCCGACTGGCGGAGCTATGCGCACGATCTCCGGAAATAGTCGCGGCCATCAATGAGGCCGTTGATCAGATCAACGGGACGCCGTCCGATCCTGCAAGCTTCAACGAACTCCATGAACTGATTAAGGCGCAGGCGTTTCGGCTGGCGAACTGGAGAGTTGCTTCCGATGACATCAACTACCGGCGCTTTTTCGATACCAACGATTTGGCGGGAATCCGCATGGAGAATGATGCGGTTTTTGAAGCGACTCACCGTCTCGTGCTGCACCTTGTGGGAGAAGGAAAAATTGACGGACTGCGCGTGGATCATCCCGATGGACTTTATGATCCTGCAAAATATTTCGAGCGCTTGCGGGAGGGCATTGCCGCGGTGATAAATCCGACTTCCGACAACGAAAGCAAGTCGCGCTATGTGGTGATAGAAAAAATCCTTACTGGAGCGGAGAAGTTGGGCAGTGAATGGCCTGTCTGCGGGACGACGGGATATGAGTATGCAAATCTGGTCAACGGACTCTTCGTGGACCCAACGGCTGCTTCGCGTTTTGAGCGCATCTACAGAAACTTCACTGGAAACGAAATCGATTTTGACGATCTCGCCTATCGATCACGGAGACTGATTATCCGCGTGGCCCTGGCGAGTGAACTGAACGTGCTGGCCGATCAACTCACGCGCATCGCTCTCTCCAATCGTCATACCTGCGACTTCACGCTCAATAGCTTGCGTGACGCCCTCACCGAGATCGTGGCGAGTTTCCCGGTGTACCGAACTTACGTTAGCGATTCAGGCGATAGCGATTCGGGCGTCTCGGAAAGTGACATTCGTTGCATTCATGCAGCTATCGATGCGGCGAAATGGAGAAGCCCGGCGGCCGACACCAGCGTATTCGATTTCATTGCCGAAGTGCTTTTGACTCGGATTGCCCAAGGGCACCTCGAGGCTTATCGAAGAGCGGTGGTCGCGTTCGCGATGAAATTCCAGCAGTTCACCAGTCCGGTAATGGCAAAGGGCCTGGAAGACACTGCGTTCTACCGTTACAACCGGCTGGTTTCGCTGAATGATGTGGGCAGCGATCTCCATCGTTTTGGAGTTACCGCCGCGGAGTTTCACGCGGCAAACCAGGAACGACTTCGCCAGTGGCCGCACAGCATGCTGGCGACCAGCACGCACGATTCCAAGCGCTCGGAGGACGTACGGGCCCGCATCAATGTCCTCTCGGAAATGCCGGCGCAATGGAGATTGCAGATACGCGATTGGAAGCGTTTCAACCGCAGCCATAAATCTGTTGTGAATGACCGGCCCGCCCCTTCGGCCAACGACGAATACTTGCTTTATCAGACGTTGCTGGGCGCCTGGCCCTTGGTGCCGCTGGCTGAAATGAATGAATGGGACGCTTTTTCTAAGAGGATCGAAGAGTACATGCTGAAAGCGATCCGCGAAGCCAAAGAAAATACGAGCTGGATCAATCGCAATGAGGCGTACGAAAAAACGGTTTCATCGTTCGTAAAGAAACTGCTTGCCCCTGGCGCCAAGAATCGATTTCTCAATAACTTTATTCCCTTCCAACAACGCATCGCACGTTTGGGTTTCTGGAACAGCTTGGCGCAGACGCTTCTCAAGCTCACGAGCCCGGGCGTTCCCGATACTTATCAGGGAAATGAATTGTGGGATTTAAGTCTGGTCGATCCCGATAACCGACGACCCGTAAACTTCGAGCGAAGGCGTGATGCGCTTGCGAGCCTTGAAGGCTGGGGCGAGCAGCCGGATTCCGCGGTTCTGGACGCTCTCTTGAAGACTCCCGAGGATGGCGGGCTCAAGCTGTATTTGATCTGGGGGGCGCTGGCTTTGCGAAAAAAGCATCCGGAGCTGTTCGCAGGGGGCGAATATGTTCCCTTAACGATTCAAGGTGCGAAATCCGACCACGTAGTGTCATTCTCGCGAAAATTTAAAAACACGAACGTGATCGTGATCGTTCCCCGCCTCGTGTCCAGCTTGTTGAATAATGGCGAGACGGCACCGATCGGGGATCGGGTCTGGCAGGACACCGAAGTGGTAATTCCGTCCTGCCCTTGCTCTGCAAGTTATCGGAACGCATTTGCCGGGAAAGTCGTGCATACATCGCAAAACGAAGGATACGGAACGATCCGCCTTGCAGAAGCATTGGAGCAATTTCCCGCGGCCCTGCTGGTTTCGGCATAGTCACGCTGCGGTCTGTGGCGTCGTCGATGGCGCTTCTCGGAGTGCTGATCCTGAGCCTGCTCAATTACGGACAGGGAAAGAACCTCTAATTCGGTTCGTTGGCGTTTGACCCTTTTACCCCGTGCGGCATCCAAGCTTAGTGCTTACGATCGGACTCCAATTTGTGTGGCTGCTTATTCTGTCGATACCTGTCGCCTGCATTGCCTGGACAGTGACGCATGAAGAGGTTTTTCGCGAACCTCGTAACTATTGTCAGGAGCAGTCGAAGCAGGCAGCCAGCCTTCCGCGCCGAAAATTCTTCTATCTGTTCACCTGCGAATATTGCTTCAGCCACTACGTGGCCGCGCTGTTTCTGGTTATCACCCGTTTCAAACTTCTCTATCCCGACTGGCGGGGCTATCTAATTTCTCTTTTCGCACTGGTATGGGTCGCCAACCAGTATATGAGCATCTACAATCACCTACGCCTCGACATCAAGCATGAGCAAGTCGAGATCCGCGCGAAGGAAAAAGAAGACGCGGTTCCGCGACGCAAAGTGGCTTGAGCAAGATTTACCTTCGTGCAACTTTGTGTGCTTCGTGGTTAACCTCCGACTTTTGCCGGCGGGAACGACCGACAAATTTCGGCAGCGGCGCGGTGGCCACTGGCAATCGCGCCGTGCACTGTCCCGTTATGTCCGCCCGTGTCAGTAGCTTCGCCGGCGAAGAACAACGTATTTTCAAGTGGCTTGGCCAGCGCCTCTTCCATACCATCGCCGCCCACTTTTCCATAGCTATAAGCTCCGCGCGAGAATGGATCGTTCTGCCAATCGTGGCAGTAGGCGTGTTCAAACAAACTCTCAAGCTCCGGCACGCTGATTCCCCATAGACGATGCAAAGTCTGTAGCGCCTGCTCGGTTACGAATGACTCATTCTTGCCCGAAAGCCTTTCGGCACAACGGAAGGGAGCCCAACCCACTAGGAACGGCAGCTTTTTGGGCGCCATGGTCCACCAGGTTGGGAACCAATCATCGTGGGAGAAAAGAAAGCTCACGCCGCTCGTAGTTTTGGAATTTTTTCGTCGCGACTTCGCTGCGGACTTCGGGAGGGCCTCCCAGAAGCGCTCACGAAATTGGAGCGTGACGCGAATCACTTTCCCCATCATGATATTTCGAATCGCATCCCGCTTCTGCGTTGGCAGGTCGGGAACAAAAGCAATCGCGCCGTGCTCCTCAGATCGGGCTTGCAATACGCCGAGCGGCACAGTAATTAGCGCACTCCGCGCTGACCAGGTTACGACACCGTTCAATCCGCGTGCATCGATTTCAACTCGCCCCTTTTTCCATCGGATGTTCTCAACTACCGTATTTTTCTGCACTGAGACGCCGGAACTATTTAGTTCTTGCTGGAATATGTTCATCAGGTCCGCGTATCCGTGCTCGGCGCGAAACGCGCGGTCGCCTTCAATCTTCTCTTCCGCGCGCATTGACTTCACCAGCCAGTGCACCCCGACCAACGAAGGATCGGCGGCATTGAAACCGGTCACGTAGCCGAGGGCCCACGTTCTAGCTTGCTGTTGGCGCTCGTTTTTCGACTCGGGACAACATCGATGCAAGAAATTCAGAAAGGATTGATCGGGCTTGCGGCCATCCATTTTTTTTAGGATCTTGTCTACGTCCGAAAAGAAGTTGCAGGTTCCGAGGCGGCCGTTGTTTACACACCAATTATCCCCGTCAACCTCTACGGTTCGGACTTTGTGACTCTTGAGCAGATTCCAAGTCTCAGGAGGACGCCCGTGGATGAATTCAGCACCGAGTTCAACCGGGGCATCGCATTTAGGATCATGCAATGTGAAGATTCGGCCGCCGATGCGGTCGCGGGCCTCGATGATAGTAACGGAAACGCCGGCGCGGGCAAGAGTGATCGAAGCGCCAAGCCCCGCCGCGCCCGCGCCAATCACGATTACGTCAGGATCTTTGGCCATAGAAACGGCCTTCTATTGAGGGGTTCCATTCAGCGATTTCAGATAGGCTGTAACAGCCTGGGCATCTTCTCGGTTCATGCGGAATTGTGGCATTGATCGCGCGTTCTGTGCCAAAGCAAAATTGCAGACGCTGATCATGAAGGTTATGCAAGCCAAGAACGTGAGCGCTGTGCGCAATCGAGCGCGCAGTTGTTTGAGCGCGGCATTCGTGTTAGTTGATCTTGCTACCGGGTTAGGTTGGCTATTTCTTCCGCAAGATCAATACTGCACAGTTTCACTCTGGCACTTCGGAGTACGGTGGGATATGAGTCAAACTCTCCGTTCTGCAGTCGAACATCTTTTCGATTCTCTATCTGTCATGCCGTCTCGAGCAACGTGTGCTAAATGCAGCTCAGAATTGCTGCACTTGAACGCCACATTTTTCTCGTCAGGTGGAAAAATTTGGAGCGTTCCTTTGCCGGCTTGCCCAAAGTGCGACTTGAAGGAGGATACGGCGAAGTTCGTTTCTCCTCAGTCTGCTAGCTGTTTTACCTGTTAGTATTGAGTTGTCTCTTCTAGCATCAATCGCCGTACCCCCTCGCGGAGACGGTCCTTGCGAAATCAGACAGCGTGTTCGCTGTGCAAGGAGCCGTCTTATGGTCCCGTCTCGTACTCGTGTAAGTCAGAAAGCTCCGCCGCTCATTGAAGGGAACCCCGTCAGGAACGAACTTCTGCTCGGCCTTCCTTCGCTGGAATGCGACGCAATATTTTCCGAACTCACGTTCGTCCAACTGCGCACTCACGATGTCCTTCAGGAAACAGAAGAGCTCATCAAATACGCATACTTCGTCGACAGCGGAATGGTGTCGATCCTCAGCGTAATGCAGGATGGAAAAAGTGTGGAAGTGGGACTCACTGGCAAAGAGGGATGCACCGCATTACAACTCGTCGCCGGCTTCAAGACCAGCGATACCCGCGCTCTGGTGCAGATTGCCGGCACAGCATTTCGGCTAAGCGGCCAAAACTTGCTAAAAGTGTTGCGGCAATGTCCGGTACTCGCACGCCGAATCCAGCAATATGGGCTTTTCCTGGCCATGCAAGGGTCGCAGGTTGCCGCCTGTAATCGCCTGCATGAGGTGGACGAACGATTGGCGCGGTGGCTGCTGATGAGCCACGACCGCGTAGGAGGCGACGGGAATATCGTTCCGCTGACCCATGAGTTTCTCGCCCACATGCTTGGCACACGCCGGTCGAGCGTGACTGTTGCCGCAGGGCTCCTTGCCAAAAAGGGTTTAAT
>Ga0209735_1000152_pt1 | contig 11320 bp, 8 predicted proteins | sample BlaSpr_A8_Ref_M2_FD_187990 | JGI IMG/M metagenome (GOLD analysis project Ga0209735, IMG submission 187990) | Forest soil microbial communities from Thunder Bay, Ontario, Canada - Black Spruce, Ontario site 2_A8_Ref_M2 (SPAdes) (version 2) | ecosystem: Environmental > Terrestrial > Soil > Boreal... | reverse complement strand
CCAGCATCAGCATCGCGAAGGTGAACAACGACAGATAGGAAAAGAACCGCGGCCGGTACGGGTCCTCCTCCATATAGCCGATCGAATAGAGGTGCACGAAGGCCGAGATCGTCGTCACCACCACCAGCATCACCGCCGTCAAGGCATCGATGCGCAGCGCCCAGTCGACCTTGAGGTCGCCCGAGCCCGTCTGCAGACGGCTTTCGCCGCGCACACCATCCAAACTGATGTTGCCTGATCCGGCGGTCGCCTGCACCTGGCCCTGAACGTTCGAAAAATACAGGTCACCGCTGCCCGCGATAGCCTGGACGTCCGATGCAATGTTTGAGGCCGAAATGTTTCCCGAGCCAGCGGTGAAATTCGCTGGTCCCTTGATGCCGTTTACTTCCATGTCGCCCGAGCCTGTGACGCCGCGGATTTCCGTGTCGGGCGGCACTACGATCGTGTAGTCAATGGACACGTCGCCCCTGTGCTTGCCGAATCCACCCACGCGGATCAGATTGCCTTCCTGCGAAATCGGAGGATCTTGTTCAATTTCTTGCGCGCGGCGCGTTCCGCTTTCCGTGGACCAGGATTTTATGTGAAGCTCCGCGTGGATCTGAACCTCGCCTGCGGGCCCGGCACTTACTTGATTGTCGCCGCTGCCGTTTGTCAAATCGAGACGGACAGGGCCGCTGACCGTGAAGGTGCGGTTGAAGGACCCATTTGCAGAGCCTCGCATTCTGCATCCTGCAAGGGCCACCACGGCGAGTGCCGATACCGCAAAGCAGGCGGATTTACTGGTTCGCGTCATTTCAATTCGCGGCCTCTGCCGCACCTCTACAGCCCGCCCTTTCTACTCAATGATACGAAGATACGCAACCGGAAGTTCCCGGGCCCGAATGCTGGAACGAGCGCCAAGGCAATCTCCCGGAATCCGATTCATTTTTGTCTCAGAAGCGCGTTGAGCGATCCCTGACGATAACCATCGAGGTCGAGCGTCACCAAGGCAAATCCAGCTTCCTTTACGCCCGCGCTGATACGGCCGGCAATCTCCGGTTCGAGCCCGCGGGATAACTCCTCCGGCGCGAGTTCGATGCGGGCGAGTTCACCGTGCGCCCGTACGCGAAATTGGCTGAACCCCAGAGCACGCAACACGGTTTCGGCTCGCTCGATTTTTCCGAGCAGTTCGGGCGTCACTGCGGTGCCGTAGGGGACGCGGGACGACAGGCACGCGGAAGCCGGCCGGTCCCAAGTGGGCAGTCCGGCCCGGTGCGAGAGCAGGCGGATTTCGGATTTTGTCAACCCGGCATCGAGAAGCGGAGCGAGGATGCAATGCTCGTGCGCGGCGCGATGTCCGGGACGGAAGTCGCGCGTATCGTCGGCATTGATGCCGTAGGCGATGGCGCTGAACTGCCGCTCGCGCGCGATGGCATCCATGCGATCGAACAGCTCATTTTTGCAGTAATAGCAACGGTCTGCGTTGTTTGCAACGTAAAGCGGATTTTCGAATTCGCGCGTCTCGATGAATTCATGGCGCACGCCCGAAGACCGCAGGAATCGTTCCGCCTGGTCGCGATCCTCACGTGAAAAACTCGCCGAAAGCGCCGTAATGGCGAGAGAGCGTGTTCCTAATTCCTTGTGAGTTGCCCAAGCCAGGTATGCGGAATCCGCGCCTCCGGAAAATGCGATGAGCAGGGAATCAATCCCGCGCAGAGCGCCGAAGAGGTGTGCCTGCTTTTCGAGGGCCACGATTTCGTCGCCCGCTTTTGCAGCGCGACCATCGGAGAGAGTTGAAAATGAAGCGCGAATCATTGCACGCCAGTATAACTCGCCCTGGCTATTGAAAGTCGAGCATCACATCCACTTTGCCTGTGGCCGGGTCCTGCTGAAGGAAGTGCCCGATTTTTTCGTAGTGAACCGGAAGGCCCTGAAATGCGCGCTTTACTCCGCTTTCCAGAAATTCTTCGTAAAACTCCTTGTCAAAGAAGGCGCCGGCCGGGATTTTCCACGCCGCTCGAATCCGCTTCTCGCCTTCATAGGAGAGTCCAGTGAGCACAAGATTGCCCATGCGATATTGGGGACCTTCGGTAATCGAGACCGAGTAGGAAACGCGCGCTGAGTTGTCATCAAGCAGCGGCACTGGATTAACAATGAGATCGAGATATCCGCGGCGGCCGTAGGCATCGCGGATGTGTTGCCACGTTTCCTCGAGTTTGATTCCGTCGGCCGTCTCGCCAGGCTTCAATTCAATGAGCTTCGCCAGTTCGTCCGTAGGGATTGTGCGGTTGCCCGTCCAGGAGGCGCCGCCCCAGACGTACGCTGGGCCAGGGTTGATGGGAGCGAGAACAACGACCGCGTTCGGGAGAGGCTGATTGGGATTCCCCGCAAAACGCGGCAAAGGCCTCCCGAACTTGACTCCAAGGAAAGCATGGGCCAAGTACACGGGACGAACTTGCTCGTATTCGAAAAGACCAAACATTCTCCGCGAAAAGGGCTTTCCGACGAGATTCGCGAGGCTTTGCTGGATCGCGCGATCATTCTTCGCGAGGTCGTCCGAAAACTCGACGCTTTGGATCTTGAGAACCGGACCTTCGATGCGGAACAGTTGGATGCGCTCTTCGCTCCCTGTGACATTTACAAACGTGTGCGAAACAGCCGCATGCACCCCGCGCGTGGCAATCAGCGTTTCGAGGGCTTTGGACATCGCGTCAAGAATTTCCCCGGCCTCCGGTGCGGTGCCGTCAAAGAGGACAACGGATGACTTCACCGCGGCGTCGAGCTCATCGTCGGTGAACCAGGGGAAGTTGTCGAAGCTGACCCGCACGGCGGGAGCGTCGGTGACCTGATATTCGACCTTCACGCCCGATTCGACGCTTGTGAAGCGGTATTGCACGGTTGCGAATAGCCCCAATTGCGCGAGCCGGTCAGCCGCTGCTTGCAGGTCGTCTTTCGTGGTTGCCGTGCCGATTTGAAGCGGGACGACTTTCGCGATGTCGCTGGACGCGAAACGGCGGGAACCTGTCACTTCGAGCGAGACGAGGCGCGCCGTATCCATCCTTGCGGAGGTTTGCACGAGGGTGCGGGCCGGGACCGCCGAAGCCATCAAGAGAAGCAAGAATCCCAAGCGCATGAAGAAAGAATCAGGGAATGAGGGGCGCAGGTCAACACCCGTTTTGCGCCTGGCGCGTGGAAGCAGATTGTCGCGCACGGCTCGCTATTCGACAGTGACGGATTTTGCGAGATTGCGAGGCTGGTCCACGTCGCAGCCGCGGCGCACAGCGATGTGATAGGCAAGAAGCTGCAGCGGGATGATTTCGAGTATCGGCGAAATCAGCTCCGGCGCAGCCGGGATTTCGATGACGTGATTCGCGATCTCACGGACTTGGTGATCACCCTCGGAGATCACAGCGATGACGATGCCATCGCGCGCTTTCACTTCCTGAATGTTGGAGACGGTCTTTTCATAGCGAAGCATCGAAGAAGGATCGGCCTCGTCGCGAGTTGCAATCACAACCACTGGCAGATTCTCATCAATCAAGGCATTTGGCCCGTGCTTCATCTCGCCCGCGGGATACCCTTCGGCGTGGATGTAGGAAATCTCCTTCAGCTTGAGAGCGCCTTCAAGAGCGATCGGATAGTGGATACCGCGCCCCAGATAGAGAAAATCCGCGTGACGGAAAAACTGCCGGCTCAATTCCTCGATACTGGCATCGTGTTGGAGAATCGTTTCAATCTTGTGCGGAATACGAGTGAGCTCCTGCATCAGTTTCTGAGCTGTTGCCGGGTTGAGCTTGCCGCGCACCTGTGCAAGGTAGAGCGCAGTCAGCATCAGGGCCGTAAGCTGGCCGGTGAACGCCTTTGTGGATGCGACGCCGATTTCCGGGCCCGCGTGCGTGTAAATGGTTCCATGGGCCTCGCGCGTGAGCATGGAACCCACCACGTTGCAGATGCCAAGAATCTTCGCTCCCTTTTGCCGGGCTTCGCGCTCGGCGGCGAGCGTGTCCGCTGTCTCGCCCGACTGGCTGATGGCGATCACAAGGCTGCGGTTGGTGATGATCGGATCGCGGTAGCGGAATTCGCTGCCATAGTCCACTTCGCTGGGAATTTGCGCGAGACGCTCGATCATGAATTTGCCCGCGAGTCCCGCGTGCCAGCTCGTGCCGCAAGCGACGATCCGCACTTCCTGAAACTTCTTGAATTCTTCTTCGCTGAGATTTACCTCGTCCAGGAACACTTCTCCGGTTTCCTGCGAGATGCGGCCGAGCATCGTGTCGCGCACGGCGCGGGGCTGCTCGAAGATCTCCTTTTGCATGAAATGCTTGAAGCCGCCCTTTTCGGCCATGATGGGGTCCCAGGTGATGTGCTGGACCGGGCGGTCGATCGAATGGCTTTCGAAATCGAGCAGGCGAACCCCTTGCGGCGAAAGAACGGCAACTTCGCCATCCCCGAGGAAAAAAACGTTGCGGGTGTGGAGGAGAATCGCAGGAATATCACTGGCGACAAAAAATTCGTTTTCGCCGATGCCCACGACGATCGGCGGGCCCAACCGCGCCGCAACAATTTTGTTGGGGTCGCGCGTGGAGATCGCCACCAGCGCGTACGCACCGCCCATCACCTTGACTGTTTTCAGAACCGCTTCTTCTAGAGAAGCGTCTTTCGAGAATTTTTCAATAAGATGCGCGATGATTTCAGTGTCCGTCTCCGTTACGAACTTGTGGCCTTCCTGCTTGAGCTGGTTTTTCAGCTCTAGGTAATTCTCAATGATTCCGTTGTGAACGACAACGATCTCGCCGGAGCAGTCGCGGTGCGGATGCGCATTTTCCTCGGTGGGACGGCCGTGCGTTGCCCAGCGAGTGTGGCCGATGCCGTACAAGCCCTCTAGCGGCGAGAGCCGGATCGCTTCCTCGAGATTGCGAAGCTTGCCCGGGGCGCGGCGAACGTCCAACTTCCCATTTTCACCGACGACCGCAATTCCGGCTGAATCGTAGCCGCGATATTCGAGGCGGCGCAGACCGTCAATGATCAGTGGCACAACGCGCTTGGGGCCGATATAGCCGACAATTCCACACACGGACGTTGCTCCTAAGAGATTGCTTTGCGGTTAGCCAACAACCCGATTCCACTAGCCTAGCACATTCTTTGGATGTCGCAATCGCCACTCGGGTTTCGCGTGCTAGTGGCGTCACGTAAGCAAATCCGGGTTCCGAATAGGCGGCGCGGTTGGCGGAATCCACTATAATCCCGCCTATACTAGGTTGATTCCAAAGGAGTGCGCGGTGGGCCGGTTGCACTTGATCGAAATTCAGGACCAGAGGTGGTTTCCGAACTTTCTGCGCGATCACGTGACAGACGGGATCCAATTCATTTTCGACCTCGTGAATCTTTACAGGCCGATTGCCGGGCGTCTGCGGAATGCTTTGGACCAGGCAGGTACGCATCACGTTGTAGATTTGTGTTCCGGCGCCGGTGGTCCTTGGCCCCGGCTGTGCCAGGTGTTCGAGCAGGAACGGGTGGTGGTGGATGTTTCCCTGACCGACAAGCACCCGAACGCAAGAGCAGCTGAACAGGCGCGATATTCGGGCGGCTGCTCGATCCGTTTTCATCCGGAACCGGTGGACGCGATGCATATACCCGCCTCGCTCACAGGCTTCCGCACGATGTTTACTTCGTTTCACCATTTTCGTCCGGCAGAGGCACGCGCAATTCTTCAGGACGCCGTCGAGAAGAATCAGGGAATCGGAATTTTCGAAGTGCCCAAGCGGAGCACGAAGACAATTCTTCTCGTCTTTCTCGTGCCCATAAGCTATTTGCTCTCGGCTCCATTCATGCGCCCTTTTCAGTGGTCACGCCTCCTGTTTACGTATCTGATCCCCGTCCTTCCCGTTGTGTTGTGGTTCGACGGGATCGTTTCTTGCCTTCGAGCGTATTCACCGCCCGAACTGCTGGAGCTTACGCACGGGCTTTCTGCGAACGGATATCACTGGCAAAGCGGAGAGCAGAGAGGGGAAGGGGCGGTTCCTGCGACGGTGACCTACCTGATTGGGTATTCTGCGGTGACGCACAACAATTCGGCCGTCAGTCAATAATCTCGAAGCGGAATTCCTCGATGATGGGATTCGTCAGAACGTCCTTGGCGATGCGTTCGACCTGCTTTCTTGCTTCTTCGCGGTTCAAGCCGTCGATCGCGAGAATGAAGAATTTTCCCTGGCGAACTTCCTGCACCTTTGCATAACCGAGAGACGCGAGCGCGCGATGAATTGTTTGCCCCTGCGGATCGAGCACGGTGGATTTCAGCATGACCCAGACGTGAGCTTTCATGGCGGGATTATAGCAGCGTTCGCAAAACAAAGGCTCAACACAGAGGACACAGAGAAGGCACAGAGGCCGCGGAGACTGATTATGTCCTTCGGCTTCGCTCGGGGCAAAGGCCGCCGCACTCCATACAATCCCTAAGCAAGGCCAGCGGATTTTGTGGCGGTGCGAAAGTCTTCGAGCAGGCGGCGCTTGTCCGTTGCGGGCAGGAATGCGGCATGGAAGCTTTGTTCGGCGAGATGAATCGACTGGGCATTCGAGAGGCCCATCGCCGCGGCACGCGAGTATTCGGTCAACAGATCCGTATGGAACAACCCAGGATCATCCGTGGAGAGAGTGACGGCGATCCCGTGTTCGAGGAATCGTGGCAGCGGGTGGTCTTTCAGCGAGGCATCTGATTTGCCGGTCTGTTTTGCGAGAGCGCCCGTGCACAAATTGCTTGTGGGGCAATTTTCGAGAACGACACGCCGCCGCGCGAGCGATTCCATCAGGGCGGGAGCGCGCATCGCGGCAATTCCGTGGCCGATACGTTCGGCGCCGAGAATCTCAATCGCTTCGAGCACGTGTTCGGGACCGCCGGTTTCACCTGCATGACAAACGAGGTGCAAGCCCGCGCTGCGCGCGAGATCAAAAGCGGGCCGGAAATTCGCAGCGGGGAACGAAAGTTCGTCGCCGCCCATGCCGAATGCAACCAGGCTCGGGTGCTGAAGCTTCACGGCCCAACGCGCCACTTCCGTCGCAGCGTCTGCCCCGAACTGCCGCGCGGCATCGAAAATCCACGCGGTGCGCAGGCGGCTGAATGGCACACTTTCCGCCGTCTCGCGGATGGCGGTGAAATTCGTGGCGACGTCCTGCATGCGGCGGAGCATGACGCCGATGGAAATCGTAATCTCGGTATAAACGACGTTCTGGTGGACAAGTTCCTCGCAAAGCTGGCGCGTGATGAGTGCGTAATCGCGAGGGTCCCGGAGGAACGAAGTGATCCACTTGAACGTCTCGATGAAGCCGAGGAAATCGGAATAACTGTAGCGCGCAAGGACTTCTTGGAGGCTGAGCGTCACACCATGCCGCGCGGCCAGTTCAACAGCAGTTTCAGGGCGGATTGAGCCTTCGAGATGCAAATGAAGTTCCGCCTTGGGGAGGGCATCAAGGATCGTGGGTTGCCGCTCTGTTTGTGTTCTCACAGGCCGTTCATTGAGAGGGCAATTGAGGCCTGCCGGCGTTAATCCATGCGGTCATCCAGTATGAACCGAGATCAGTGGAAGCGTCCGAGAACTGCCGGATCAACACCGCCCCAGCCTGAGCGTAGAAGCGGTCATAGTAATCGTCCGAATAGCTGGAGAGCCCTTCATGAGCGCGGCGGTCCGCCAGGAGCACGTTTTCGAGCCAGGAATGCGCGCTCAAGGCCATTTCGAAAGCGTGGTCGGTGGGGTCATGGATGAACGCAGCTTCGTTGGGCTTTACGAAAAAGAACAGCGAGTAGCGATCCACGAGCGCGGTTCCGAACCGCTCGTTTACGCCGGGCTGATTCGAGAGTTTTCCGTCGTTGTTCATGGTGGTGTTGAATGGATCGTGAGCCGCGGCGACATAGTGCGCCAGGGCGGCGGCGGCGATTCTCGCGTCATTCCAATTGTGGTCGCGAAAGGCGTCGGTGAGGCGTTTGCTGTAGAGCCCGACCTGCCAGGGAAGCAATCCATACTGCTCGAGCGAACGGCGGGTGTATTTCTGCACGGCGGCGGTATAGACGCGCGGCAACGCCGCGAAAGGGAACGTGCCGTAGTGATCGAGCTGAATGAAGTCCGTGCGACGGCCGGATGCGCTTGCTGCCTCGGAGCCGGGCGGGTCGGTAACGTGCTGAACGAGAAACCGGCGGTTCGCTTCGAAGAACGGCTGGATTTCATCCGGCAGAGTATCCACGGCCTTATTGGTGATCAGGCGCTCCGCGTTCTCGCCCCAACCGAACGACGACGGCAGTGCCAGGAATAGAACTCCAAGCACCAAAGCAGCCGCGGCGGGTAGCCGAACGCGCATCAGAGCTTCCTCTCCTTGGGAGCCGAGGCCGCCGCGGCAGCGAGCTTTTCGTTGGAGAGTTGGCTGTGCCTGCGGCCATAGAAATAATAGAGAACCAATCCGATTACCATCCAAACGAAGAAACGAATCCAGTTCAAGATCGGCAATCCGGCCATTAAGAGTACGCATGTAAGAATCGTAGCTACAGGGGCGAGGATGCCACCAGGGGCGCGGAAGGCGCGTGGACGATCCGGCTCCCGGTAGCGCAGGATCAGGACGCCTCCGGCGACGAGCGCGAACGCAAAGAGCGTTCCGATATTAGAGAGATCTGAGAGCGTGCCGATGTCGAGCAGACCTGCGGGTATTCCAACGGCAAACCCTGCAACCCAAGTGGAAAAATCCGGCGTGCGAAAGCGTTTGTGAACGCGGCTGAAAATGCCTGGGAGAAGGCCGTCGCGCGACATCGCAAACCATACGCGCGCTTGGCCAAGCTGAAAGACGAGAAGCGACGAGATCATGCCCATCAATGCGCCGCACAGCACGACGACTTCCACGCCGCCAAAGTGGAGGCGCTTCATGGTGTTGACGATGGGGGCAGCGTCGTCCATCAAACTCTGCCAGGGAACGAGCCCTGTGAGCACAACGACAACCGCGATGTAAAGGACCGTGCAAATCACGAGCGTCAAGATGATGCCGATCGGCAGGTCCTTTTGTGGATTCTTGCATTCTTCCGCGGCGGTTGAAACCGAATCAAATCCGATGTACGTGAAAAATATGATCGAACCGCCCGTCAGAATCCCGGGCCAGCCGTTGGGCGCAAACGGGTGCCAGTGAGCCGGGTTAACCAGACGCGACGCGACACTCACGAATATCAAGATGGCGGCGATTTTCAGCATGACCATCACGTTATTCGCGCCGGCGGATTCGCGAATTCCCCGCACGAGGACGATCGTCAACAGCAAGACGATGATAAAAGCAGGCCAGTTGAAACCGAAGTGCCAGCCGGGATCGTAAAGGACATTTCCTTGCAAATCGCTCAGCCCGGCGGGCAGGTACGCAGGCGTGATCCAGCGCAGGCTGGGACGTATGCCAAACCAATCAATGAGGTCTACAACATGCGCCGAGAAACCGACGCTGACAGCCATGTTGGAGACGGCGTACTCAAGGATGAGGTCCCAGCCGATAATCCAGGCGATGAGCTCACCCATTGTCGCGTAGGTGTAGGTGTATGCGCTGCCGGCGATGGGGATCATCGCGGCCAGTTCGGCATAACAAAGCCCTGCAAACGCGCAAGCGATGGCCACCAGGACGAACGACAGCGCGATGGCGGGGCCTGCGCCTGGCCTTCCAAACGATGCGGAGTGATAGATAAGGTATTCGAGAAGCGGTGCGTTAAGGATGGATTTGAACTGCATCTTTTGGCCGGCAATCGCCGTGCCGACCACGGTGAAGATGCCGGAGCCGATCACGGCGCCGATGCCGAGCGACGTCAAGCTCAGCCAGCCGAGAGTTTTCTTCAGGCGCTTTTCCGGGTTCTCGGAGTCGGAGATGAGCTGGTCAATGCTCTTTGTGCGGAAGAGCTGTGGATTCAAATGTCACCTCCTGTCGAGAGGTATGCCGCCATCCCCGCGCGAAAGAAAAAAACTGTACATTGTGTGGCCCTTATGCGCAACCGTACTCTTTGCCGGGCGATAGTGCCGCCCAAAAGCGATGTTCCGCGCTGCGAAAGCATTCCGCGGAGCGAGGCAGCGGTTTCTAGGCGAGCTTGAGATTCGCATAGCGCTCTAGAAGTTTCTTGGCGCCGTAGTCCCGGAAGCTGACCGTAAGCTTGCGGTCTTCGCCTTCGCCCTCGACTTCGAGAATCGTGCCAATGCCGTATTTGGAATGACGGACGCGCGTGCCGACGAGCGGATCTTTTGACGGACGAGATAGTGGGTTCGACGAGCGAGTTGGCGCGCGTTTTCCGTAGGGCGAGCGCGAGACGGACGGGCCGCGAGGCCGGTAGGAGTATTCGGAAGACTCCGGGTCCGGCTCGTAGCGGCGTTTTTCGCCGGCATCGGAAAGGGAACCCGCAACCGTCTCGATAAGTTCGCCGGGAATTTCGGCAAGAAAGCGGGAGGGTAGGGAAGCACGCAGACGCTCTTCGCCATAACTGCGGCGGTAGACGGCGCGCGAGAGGACGAGCGACCGCTTCGCGCGGGTCATCCCGACGTAAAAAAGCCTCCGCTCTTCTTCAATATCGCCCGCACGATCGAGCGAGCGGCTGTGCGGCAGCAGGTTTTCCTCAAGTCCCGCGAGAAATACGGCGTCGAATTCGAGGCCTTTGGCGCTGTGCAGCGTCATCAAGGAAACCGGTATCGTTTCGTCGTATTCATCCGCGTCGCTCGCCAGAGCGGCGTGGTCGAGAAGGTCGTCGAGCGTTTGGCCCTGCTCGGTTGCTTCGGCCATGGCATTCGCGAGTTCGCGCAAGTTCTCAGCGCGCGAAGAGTGCTCGAGATTGTCCTGCTGCTCAACCCAATCGAGATAACCCGTGCGGTCAAGCACGCGAGCAATTAATTGCGCGGGTGGGAGCTCCGCGCATTCCTCGCGGAGCTCTTCGACCAACGTACGGAAGGCTTGGAGCGCGCCGGCCTTCCTGCCAGAACTACCGGGGGCGAAATCCGACGCGACCACGTCCCAAAGGGATTTGTTGGTCTCGTTGGCGCGCGTTTGAATTGTTGCAACCGTGGCGGCCCCGATTCCACGCGGCGGGACATTGAGCACGCGAAGAAGAGCGATATCGTCCTCCGGGTGGAACAGGAGACGAACGTACGCCAGGGCGTTGCGCACCTCGGCTCGTTCGTAGAAGCTGAAGCCGCCGACAACGTGGTAGCGGATACCGAGGCGCCGCAGAACTTCTTCAAACGACCGTGACTGCGATCCCGTGCGGTAAAGGACCGCGAGGTGCACGTCCGGATCGCTTCGAACGAGAGACGAGAGTTCGCCGCAGATAAATTCAGCCTCGGAAGTCGCATCC
>Ga0209735_1000151_pt1 | contig 11346 bp, 7 predicted proteins | sample BlaSpr_A8_Ref_M2_FD_187990 | JGI IMG/M metagenome (GOLD analysis project Ga0209735, IMG submission 187990) | Forest soil microbial communities from Thunder Bay, Ontario, Canada - Black Spruce, Ontario site 2_A8_Ref_M2 (SPAdes) (version 2) | ecosystem: Environmental > Terrestrial > Soil > Boreal... | reverse complement strand
CGGTTTCGTGCGGAGGATTCACGGCCGGTGGACCGGAGCGGGAAGAGCGGAGTTCAGAGAGTGTGGCCATGTTTGGTCCATGGAGATGAAGAGCGTCTCACCAGGTAGACGCGGGGAGACGGCGGAGTGTTAACAATACTCCGCAAGAGGCTTGTTTGCAGCAGGTTAAAAATGATTTGAGGCCGGGAGGGTGCTGAATGAACAGGGATTCGGAGGTTACAGGGAGCATGCAGGCGGTCACGAAAAAGTTCTAAAGTTTCGAGCGGGCCGGCCGATAGAGACGTTGAGGCAGTAAGGACCTCAAAAAATGGCCAATGCTATTACCAGTGTCACCCACGCAGCTCCCGAAGCCGTAAAAGAAGCGCAAAGCCAAGCCGCGACGCAGGCAGCGCCGGTGAATCAGAAAGCGAGCCAGCCGCAGGCCGCGGCGAAGAAGGCATAGCCGTCAACTAATCGGAAATAAAAAGAGACATCGCGGGCAGGAAATACTGGAAATAGGCGGCTCGGAGCGAGTCAAGGACGAACTCCGGGAAGCCTGTTTCCGCGTTTCTTCAGGCTTGCGATGTAGCCGTCGATAGCATCGTTGGCCAGTTGCTTGGCCTCGGCCAAGTTGCGTCCGTATTAGCCGAATAGCAAGGAAGCGGTCAAGCAAAGCTCAAGCTCAGCTTGCCTGAGGAATGGGTCTCCCCTAAAGTCGGAGTATGGATGAAAAGTTCAGGGAGTTTGAGCCGCATGGGTGGCTGCGGAACGGGCACCTGCAGACGATGGCAGGGGCGTTTTTGCGGAGGAAGTTTGCGTTGCCGGAGGGCGAGGCGCGGTTGTTTCGCGTGGATGCGGAGACGCAGTTGAAGGGAGTGTGTCACTGGCAGGCGGGGAAACGTGGCGATGTGCCGGTGATTGTGATTGTGCACGGCCTCGAAGGGTCGTGCGATTCGAATTATGTGCGGGGTATTGCGGACAAGGCGTGGGCGCGGGGATTTCATGCCGTGCGGATGAATCAGCGGAATTGCGGCGGTACGGAACGGCTGACGCCGACGTTGTATAACAGCGGGCTCAGTGGAGATTATCGCGCGATTCTTTTGGAATTGATGGCCGGGAGATTTACGCAGATTTATTTTGCAGGGTATTCGATGGGCGGGAATTTGGTGACGAAGATGGCCGGGGAGTGGGGAGCGGCGCCACCCGTGGAATTGCGCGGGGTGTGCGCGGTTTGCCCGGCGCTGGATTTATCGGCCTGCGCGGATGCGCTGGATGAGGCGGAGAATTATTTGTACCAGCGGCATTTTGTGAAGGGACTGATGGCGCGGTATCAGCGGAAGGCGGAGCTTTTTCCGGAGAGATATTCGCGGAACGGGTTTGGAGCGATCCGGACGGTACGGGAGTTTGATGATGCGATTACGGCTCCGCAGTTCGGGTACAAGGATGCGGAGGATTATTACGAGCACGCGGGGGCAAAGAGCGTGATCGGGCGGGTAAACGTGCCGACGCTCTTGATAACGGCGAAGGATGATCCGTTTGTGCCGTATGCGGCGTTTGTGCGGACGGACGTGGAGAAGAATGCGCGGGTGAAGTTTGTGACGCCGGAGCGTGGGGGGCATTGCGGGTTTATTTCGCGGTGGGAGGGGGCGGAGAGATTTTGGGCAGAGGAGAGAGTGGTGGAGTTTGTGGGGAAATTGGCGCGGGAAGAGTGAAGAAAGATTTTAACGCAGAGTTCGCAGAGATGAGCAGAGGCCACGGAGGCTGCTCGACATGACCAGGTTTTTTCAGCCTAACGGTTTTTCTAGAGAGACCTGGAATCCGGGAGTTAGGAGTTGGGCGGGGCCTTCTGCGGTAATGGCCATTACCTCTTCGCAGCGGATGCCGAATTCGCCGGGGATGTAGATGCCGGGTTCGTTGGAGAAGGTCATGCCGGGTTCGAGGATGGTTTGGCTGGCGTGGACGAGATAGGGATGTTCGTGGATGTCGAGGCCGATGCCGTGGCCAAGGCGATGAGCGAAGAATTTGTAGTCGGGGCCGTAGCCGGCGGACGCGATGACGGAGCGAGCGGCGTCATCCACGGAGCCGGAAAATTTTCCGGCGCGGGCGGCGTCAAGGGCGGCGTCCTGGGCGTTGCGGACAGTCTCGAAAGCGCGCTGAATTTTTTCGCTGGGCTTGCCGAAGACCCCGGTGCGCGTCACGTCGGAGCAGTAGCCTTCGACTGTGCAGCCATCATCGATCAAAACGACGTCGCCTTCCGTTAGTGTGCGCGGTTGCTTGCTGCCATGCGGCAGGGCGGCCGAGGAGCCGAAGAGAACGAGGGCGTCTCCGCGAAGATGCATCTTCGCATAGCCGGCCACGACTAGATCGCTGACCTGCTCCTGCGTCATTCCTTCTTTCAAATTTGCAAAAACCAGGCGGTAGACGTCGCAGGTGGCTTCGCAGGCGAGGCGCATCAGTTCGAGTTCGTGCGGGGATTTGACGGCGCGGCAGGCGATGGTGATGGGATCGGCGGAGACGAGATCGTAGGCGGGGGCGGCGGCGCGGAAATGATCGTAGAAAGTGAAGGGCAGGCGCTCTTCGATGCCGATGCGGCCGGTGCGAAGGCCGCGGTCGGCGAGCGAGGCGGCGATAAGTTTGGAGGGGCTTTCGTCTTCCTGCCAGACGCGGATTTCGGCGGAGTAGAGGAGTGATTCGCGCATGCGGGATTCTTCGAACGCGGGGGAGATGAGGATGGGTTGGCCGGTGCGCGGAATGATGAGAGCGAGGAGGCGTTCGCTGAGCCACCAGTGGATGCCGGTGAAATAGTAGAGGGAAGTGCCGGGGCCGACGAGGAGCGCGTCGAAGGAGGGATTCGATTGGGACATCAGAGTCTGCGCGCGGAGGAGGCAGGCGTGGAATTCATCGGCGGTGATGCGGTGGACGCGGTCGCCGAGTGGTTTGAGGGTGGAGAAGGCGGGAGGTTGCTGCGTTTTCGGAAGAGGTGGAGCGAACGCAACGGCGGATGCGGCGGCGGTGGAATGGAGGAAATTGCGGCGAGAGATGGGAGCCATGGGATAAGAGGATGAGAGAAGAGGGAAGAGAAGTAAAGAGGTAAGGAAGCGAAGATGCAAAGAAGAAAGAAGGAAGAAGAGGAATTCGGTGCGCGTAGACGAATTTTTTGGAGAGGGTTGAGTTGAGGTCCTTCGCGCATCCTTATAGGATGCGCTCAGGATGACAAATTTTTGAGCCGGTGGACGCGAACCAAACTCCGTCAGCGGGGTTGAATTCGCAAAAGCGGAGCCTGCCTGCGGCGGGCAGGCTTTGCTCCCGCACTCCAAAAAAGAGCCCCGAGGATTTGGCCTCGGGGCCTGGGGAAGAAGGTTGAAGATTGACGACAGAAATTATTGTTGAGGTGGCTGGTCGGTGCCGGTTGGTTGGGATGGCGGCGCGTCCGTTGCGGGATCGGATTGTGGCTGCGGAGGCGCGGGCGGGGTTGCGTAAGAAGATTTTCTTGGGAAATAGGTTACGTTGACGGGATCGTGCAAGGTGAAGTCGAGGCGAGTTTCGGACGCGATCTTCACCTTCTCGCCATGCGTCACGGCTTGCACGACGGTGCCGGCGCCCGCGCCTGCGCCCGCGCCGATGGCCGCGCCTTTGCCGCCTCCGGCTAAGCCGCCGATGATGGCGCCGAGCACGGCACCTCCACCGATGACTTCGGCGGAGCGCTTGCCGCGGGAGCCGCCTTTTTCTTGCACGTCACTGCTGGCGATCTGATAGGTCTTGCCTTGATAGGTGAAGTTGTCGAGGGAAACGGTGAGTTCGCTGCGGCCTTTGAATTTTCCGGCCGAGCTGGCGTCAACGAGTTTGAGATTTACGTTGAGACCTTTGGGGACGACGACTCGATCGCCGACCACGATGGGCGCGTCGAGAGAGGCGCGAAATGTCTGGCCAGTGCGATTGACGCTGGAGTCGATGGAATCGATGGTGCGCACGGTGACGATGGTGCCTTCGGGAATGGTGACAGTGATGGGCTGCGGCGGAGGAGGCAGAGGTGGAGGCGCCGGAGCCGAGGGCTTTTCTGGCGCTGGGTCATGAAGAGGACCCGGATTGGGCGCTGGGTCTTGAGCGGGCGCGGGGGCCGGCGCGGGAGCTGCGGCAGGCGGGGGCAAAGCGGGCTTGCTGGGAGTTCTTGCCGGGCGTGGCGGGCGCGCGGGTGATCGCGGACGGGCCGGCGGCGCGAGGTTTGCAGCAGAGAGTGCAGGCGGCGGAGGAGCCATGGTGGTTTGATCGACGACGGTTTTCACGCCGGGCGTGGTCGCGGCGATGTGCTGCGCGGCGAGGCGAGCCGCGTCATCGGGGACCTGTCCGGAAAGTGTGACGATGCCGTCCTTGGCGGTGACGTCGACGGAGGCGGATTTAAGGAGCGGCTCGGAATAGAGCTTGGCTTTGATGCCGGTGGCGATGGCGTCATCGCTGGGCTTGTTGCAAGCGAAGGCGAGGAGCAGCGAGAGAGAAAGAGTGGAGAGAAGTAACTTTCGGTGAAGCATAGAGCCTCCGTAATCTTGAGACGCAGAGCCGGGGACAATTGGTTGCGCTATGGTGCCAGGACTCCGGCAACTTTGCCTACGGCAGGTTAGTTGCGCCCAGTATCGAATTGTTCCAATAAATTTAGCGCGGAGTGAAGAGAGAACGCAAATCCGGGAAGATTGTGAACGGGATTTCTATAAAACAGCACGGAGAAATCGCCCTCAATAAGAGAGCTTACTAGTACCGAACGAGCTGTACTTCTTTTTGCGCTTTGAATGTGAAAGAGGTCAGGCTTCCGGAACTAAATGAAAACCGAGTATTCACTGCGGATGCGTCCGAAAGTGTCTCTGATCGAAGCAAAAGTCTGTGTTGGAAGTCCAGGAAGGAAGAACTCATAGGGAGCCTCATCCTCCGACCGGTTTCGACGCGCTCAGGTGGCTCGTAGGAATCGAATGAGAAGCTACTCGGACAATGACGAAAGAAGTGGGAAAGGTTTCCTGCGGGACGGCGAGCCGGACGAAGAGAAATCATGGGAGTTGAGCCTTGCCATCTGAGTTGGTTTGCGGCAGGCAGTCTCCGTAATTCCGGAGGGGATACGGATAACCGTAGAGAAATGGAGTTGCCATGAGGACGCCCGGTTCGGGGCGGATTGTAATGCGTTGAGAAAAGGGTAGTTAAATTGGAAACAGGACTTGAAAAGAAAGCTTGATTGGAAAATTGATTGCAGCTTACATTGCATAGCGAATTAAATCGCCGGTAATTTCTCTCCGGGTGGGGAATGGCCGCGAGCGATATGAACTTCTCCCAAAACTCAGTCGAACAGTTCGATAGCGAACTGAACATGGTTCCGCCCATTCAGCAGTCAGGTTACGAGAAGGATCTCAGTTGTTCCAAGGAGGAAGCATGGACTTCCGCAGGATGACGAGGGTGTATTGGGTGGCGGTGGTGTTGCTCGCCGGACTGGCCGTTACCGGGACGGTGTCGGGGCAGACGCCGACGGCGTCAATTGTGGGAACGGTGCTGGACCCGCAGGGGCTTCCAGTGGAAGGCGCGAACGTGACGCTGACGAACCAGGGTACGAATTACACATACGCGACAGTGACGAGTTCGACGGGGGCGTTCCAGTTCTCGAGCATTGACAGCGGATTGTACCGCGTGAGGGTGACGGTGACGAGTTTTCGTGAGGCGGTGGTTGAGAACATCAAGACGGACGCTTCGACGAATTACTCCGTGCCGCCGATCAAGCTGGAAGTGGGCCCGTCCAAAGAGACGATCACGGTTGAGGCGGGGGCAGAGGTAGTGAACACAACGGATACAGAAGTATCCAGCACGGTGGAAAAGAAGCAGATCGAGGATCTGCCGATTTTGGACAGGAATCCCTTGTTCCTGCTCGGACTCGAGGCGGGAGTCAATGTCAGCGGACCGAACGGGACCGGGCCAACCAGCACGGTGATTAGCGGTCAGAGAACCACGTATTCGAACTTGACACTCGACGGCATCAACATCCAAGACAACTTTATTCGCGAAAATGGACTGGATTTCAGCCCGAATCAGCCATTCAGCAGCCAGGCCCAGGAGTTCACAGTAATCAATCAGAATTCGGGCGTGGAGAATGGAGGGGGTTCGTCGCAAGTCAGTATCGTGACGCCAAAGGGGACGAACAATTGGCACGGCCAGGGTTTCTGGAACTACCGCACGAACGCATGGTCCGCCAACGACTGGTTTAATGATGCCAGCGGCGTCGGGGTGCCGAAGCTGCTGCGGAATCAGGGGGGCGGAAACCTCGGCGGACCTATCCTCAAGGATAAATTGTTTATCTATGGGTGGTATGAGCTGTTGAGGTTGCGTGAGCAGAGCCCGAACAATACCACAGTAATCAGTCCGACGATCTATAACGCGTTAACGAGCGCGACTCCGACGCTGCCCTTCACCTATACACCGGTTGACGCAAACGGGAATCCGGATCCGGCCGGCCCGCGAACGGTGAATTTGCTGAATTTCACAAGCAACAGCGGAACCAACTTTAGCTATGCGAGCGATCCGACGATGCTGGCGCTGATCAAGGAAATCCCAGCGCTGAAGGCCAATAACACTCGCGTGGGAGACGGCGTGAACCTGCTGGGATACCAGTTGAATGCGCGAAATAACGACACACGGGACAACTATGGATTCCGAGTGGACTATAACCTGAACCAGCACAATACGATCACCGGGACATGGTCGTGGAATCGGGAAATTGTGGATCGCCCAGACATCGATACGTCATACGATGTCGTTCCACTGGTGAGCAATAATGATTCGGTGAAGTTTCTCTCGCTTGCGTGGAGGTGGAGCCCGAACGGCACCATCACGAATGAAGCACGCTTCGGATTCAACTTGGCGCCGGCGTTTTTCTTGACGGCCCAGAAATTTGGGAGTTATGTTCTGGACGATACGACCTTGGCTTTCACGGATCCGAATCCCAACTTCCTGCCACAAGGGCGGAATACGCGGACGTGGACGGGATTGGATAATGCCAGCTTCACCAAGGGAAATCACACCATCAAGTTTGGTGGATCAGTATCCCGGATTACGATTGCCACCTCCGACCAGTTTGGATTTTATCCGACGTACGCGCTGGGCTTCAGTTCGAAAAACGGAGACGCATTTTCCCAAAGCGACCTGCCAAGCTCTGGGTCCGCATATCAGGCCGGAACTGCGGATTACAACAACGCGGCAGCGCTGGCGACAGACGTTGCTGGCATTCTCGCTACGGTGTCGCAAACGTTTAATGCAACCAGCCAAACTTCGGGGTACAAAGTCTCACCGCTTAACCGGAACTATCGTCAGAACCAGTATGCGATCTACGCCGGGGATAGTTGGAGAGTCAACCCACGCCTGACGGTGACTTATGGACTTCGGTGGGATTACTTCGGTCCGGTGGATGAGAGGGATGGTTTGGTGCTGCTGCCGGAGGTTCCGGCGGGAACGAACATCAACCAGGTGCTGTTAGGGAATGCGACGGTCAATTTTGCGGGGGGAAACAGTTCGCGTGGGCTCTACGGAGGCCATTGGAAGTCGTTTTCGCCGAACATCGGTGTAGCATGGGACCCGTTCGGCAACGGAAAGACGGCGGTGCGCGCAGGGTTCAGCCTCAACTATGTGAACGACGAGTTTTTCACGGCGGCAAACAACGCGGCCGCCGGAAACACGGGGCTAAGCGCCACGAGTTCCAATGCACAGCTGTTCGGACCGACGGTTTCCAATCCGCTGGGCGCGCAGACAGTATCTGCTCCCCCGTTCCAGATTCCGATCGACTTCAAGACGAACGCGTTTAATGCGACGAATACAAGCGGGGTAATTGGGAGCCTGGCGGGATACGGTATCGACCCGAACCTGAAGCCACCGCAAATCCAGCAGTGGAACCTGAGTATTCAACGGGACATCGGCTGGAATACGTCACTGCAGGTCAGCTATGTGGGCAACCACGGAGTGGGGTTGTTCCGAGCGATTGACGTTAACCAACTGAATTACAACGCCCCCGCGGTATGTACTCCACCTATCCCTGCGCCATGTCCGACAGATACGTTTTTCCAGGACTTCCAGAATGCGAGGAATAACGGGTTCCTGGCAATAGCGAAGAATGGGACGTTCGATCCTACATACAACAAGGCTATCCCGGGTAGTGTGCCACTGCCGTTTTTCAACTTCATCTATGGCGGCGGGTTGGGAATTCCGTTCATTAACAACTACATCCAGCAGGGGCAAATTGGCCAGTTGATCGCGACTTACCATGCCGATGAATTCGACACGGGAATAGGCGCATACCCCGGGCAGGCCAACCTCGTGAACTGGTTCCCGAATCCCTACATCATGGGCGGAGACCTGCTGAAGAACACGTCGTTCTCCGGCTATAACGCGGGAATTGTGGAATTGCGGCGGCGATTCAGCCGGGGTTTGTACTTCCAGGCGAACTATACGTTCAGCAAGGTGATGACGGACTTTTCGGGTTCGCAATCGCAGTTTCAGCCATACCTGGACAACGCGCGACCGTATCTGGAAAAGGCACGCGCGCCGTTCGACCTGACGCATGCGTTCAAGGCGAACTTTACCTACGAGTTGCCGATTGGCAAAGGCCACAGGATGTTTGGCTCGCCCAACCGTGCACTCGGTTTGCTGGTGAACGGTTGGCAGACAGGCTCGATCTTCACCTGGCAGAGTGGGGCGCCGTTCTCGATCGTCTCGCAGTACGCGACGTTCAATCGCGGCGGTTCGCGCTCGTACAACAACAACGCTATAGCCACCTTGACCCATCAGCAGATCAGCGGTGATGTTGGCACCTTCGTGCAAAGTAACGGCACCGTATACATCATCAACCCCAAGCTGGTCAGCCCGGATGGCACGGGCGCGCCTTCTTCGCCGCAACTGGGTGGGTGCACACCGGCGGTCACAGGCGGCTTCTGCAACCCGCAACCGGGGCAAGTCGGGAACCTGCAGTCCAATGCGTTCAACGCACCGGCGTATTTCGACTGGGATATGACGGCGTCGAAGGCATTTTTCATCACGGAGAAGATCAAGCTGACCTTCCGGACAGATGCGTTTAACTTGCTGAACCATCCGGTGTTTGCTGTGCCACTTGATGCGAACTCCAGCCTGGCCAATTTCAATGTCAATAGCACCCGTTTTGGGCAGAGCACAAAAACGATATCCATCCCACGACGACTGCAGATGTCGTTGGTCCTGACGTTCTAACGATACACAGGAAGCAGAAGCGGACTAAAATCGGGCAGGCTCTCGAAGGAGAGCCTGCCCGATTTGCTTTTGGGGAGCCAGCATTAACGGGCCCATGCCTTAAACAAATGTGCGAGAGCCGGGGATTCCAGATCGGGAGAGAGCGCGAGGACTATTCGGTGCGGATGGCGAGGATTTGTTTGCCCTGGATTTTGATTTCGACGCCGTAGGGCGGGCGAATGTCGCTGCCCTGGACGATGGCGCCGCGCATCCAGACGTTGCCGGGAAGATTTGAAGTTTTGAGAGGATCGTACAGAGTGCGGCTGCAAGGGTTGCCGACGAGGGGATGATTGGCGCGGGGGAAGCCGTAATCGTCGCGGAGCCGGTTCAGGTCGGAGATATATTCGAGCTGGCAAGAGCCGTAAGGAGCCTTGCGAGAGAAGGCCCAATAGCCTGTGGGTAGAGTCGGAGAGCCGGAGGGAAGCCGGACAATGGTCGCGGGGACATTTTCACCATTGAGGCGATTGCGTACGAAGAAGTCGGCGGAGGTCCAGGGCTTGGCAAGGTCGGCGACATTGGCGATGACGGGGTCACCTTCCGTGGCGTGGGGGAGCAAAGAGTTGGGGTCCGGCGGCGGCGCAGGGATTTCGAGTTGGGGAGCCTGCTCGGCGCGAGCGGGTTCTGCGGGTCTGGTTCGTGATAGCCAACGGACGGCAAAGAGGAGGATGATGCCAATGACCACGAGGCCGATGATGAGGGGCAGCATGGGGTTAGGAGCGGACCGCCGAGGGCCGTTGACGCCGGGAATCTGGGGCATCTCCGCTTTCAAGTGAGCCGGGGTTTGATGATCAGCCATTTTGTCAGTGGGCCCTTAAGAACCCAAGTAGCCCAGGCAGGAAGCCGGGATGGGCACTAGACGAACAGGCCAAGAGTGATTGTACTGATGAGCCGGGCAGAAGAGCAACCCATGAGGGAAACAATGAAGAAATGTATCGGAAATGATACTTGTGTTAGTGAGATGGCGACATGAAACTGCGGAAAGCTTGTTTCCTGAGGAGAGGCGGCCTAGTGTAGGGAGAAGGTTTTACTGAGGGAATTCCGCAGAAATGGCTGGAGATACTCGAAATTCGGCACGCGCGTTTGTTCGCAGCTTGAACATTCTGTTGAAATTTGCGCGTTTGTACGAATTCGGACACGTGCGGACGATGGCGCAGTTTGAAACGGCGTGGAAGGAATTGCACGCCGCGCTGCAAGAAAGCCGCGATACGGGACTTCTGCTGGGCGCTTCGGGAAACCAGATCCTGCTGGACGGAGTGCCGCTGGGAGCGGCCGCGGCAGAGAAAAGTTTCGCGCAACTTCTGACTTCTTCCGGTATTGCAAGTATTCATTTCGCACCAAATCTTACACAACCGCAATTCGCGCGATTTGCGCGCGCCTTCCCGAGCGGAAATGCAAAGCCAAGTTCACTTGCCGAACAATTGAAAACCGCGATGGCCGGCGACCCGAGCATTCGCATTAATGAAATTCGATTCGTGGCGGAAGACAGTTCGGTGGCGGGAATAAAAGTTGCGGCGCAATTGACGTCGAAAGTGCTGGGCGCGCAGGGAGACAAATTCCGCGAAATATTTGAGGACCCGCAAAAATTGCTGCAACTGATTCTGGCAGCGGAAAGCAATCGGGGGGGGAGCGGCGGTGGCGGAGGGGGATTGGGTTTTGGCCCCGGTGGTGGGGGCGGCGGAACGGGTACAGGTGGCAGCGGCGCTGCGAGTTGGAGTGGCGGCACGGGCGGTTCGGGAAGCTTGTGGGAAGCCGGCAAACCGGGCACCGCGACGGGCAGCGGAACGGGCGGCGGTGGAACCGCTCCAGGTGGCGCTGGCGGCAGAAGTGGAGACGGCAGCGGCAGTGGAGGCGGTGTTGGCGGGAGTGGGGGACCGGGTGGTGGTCCCGGCGGCGGGCCCGGTGGAGGCAGCGCGGGCGGTGGTGGCGGAATTGGTGGTGGAGGCGGTGCCGGAGGCGGAACCGGCGGTGGAACAGGGGGTGGGGCAGGTGCCGTGAGTGAGCCGGGGAGATGGTTGACGGCCACGGCGATGTTGAAGGGCAGCATGGCGGGAGGAATTCCTGGCATGCCCGGGGCGGGCGGCGCGGGTGGCG
>Ga0209735_1000148_pt1 | contig 11375 bp, 6 predicted proteins | sample BlaSpr_A8_Ref_M2_FD_187990 | JGI IMG/M metagenome (GOLD analysis project Ga0209735, IMG submission 187990) | Forest soil microbial communities from Thunder Bay, Ontario, Canada - Black Spruce, Ontario site 2_A8_Ref_M2 (SPAdes) (version 2) | ecosystem: Environmental > Terrestrial > Soil > Boreal... | reverse complement strand
AAAAAGTAATCGTCACCTGATACTGGCTGATCGTGGATGTTCCCTCGACGTTCAGGATGGGGTCGAGCCGGAAAGGATTTGAAAAGTTAATGTCGCCGCGGGTAAGTTCGAATTTGTTGCCGCGGAAGGCCATCTCGCCGCCGAGCAAGTGGACGTGGCCCAAAAGAACAGGGTGGTCCCAGGTGCCGCGTAGCCGGACGTCGCCTTCAATTTCAACTTGCGCCGATGTCCACTCAATTCGTGCGCCGGGACTGGTGGTACCCTCGACGTCGAATGACAGATTGCGGAGAAACGGTGAAGTGGACGTGGGCGCTGGAGATGTATCGGAGGTTGCGGCGAAAAAAGACGCGATATCGGCGCCTTCGGCAAAGAGAAGGCGTTTCACCTGCACCCGGCCGGTGAGAAGCGCCGCACTGCTGCTTCCGGACAATTGCAGCGTGCCTCCAATCAGCCAGCTCATCCCGGTGGGGTAGCGAACGCGAACCACGTCCGTGGCCGCATTGATTTCATAGCGCAGATCTCCTTCGCCGTAGGTCACGTTCCCACTCAGCGTCATCTTTCCGCCGCCCGATTCCGCGGTGACGCGATCAAACAAGAGGCGGCTGCGATCGAAAACCAGGTCGCCATTCACGTGGCTCAGGCCCACGGGGAAATCGGCGTAGTTCGCAGTTGCATCCTGGACGCTGACTCGACCCGTCACCCGAGGGCGAGACATCGTGCCTTCCACTGACACGTTGATTTGCGCGGCACCCTGCGCTTCCAGATCGTGAAGAAAACCAGTCAGGAAGCGAAGGTTGATGCCTCCTGTCAGAACCAGGCGGACGGGACGATCTCGATCGAACCGCGCCGAGCCGCTGATGTTCACATCGGTATCGGGGCCTTTCAGATGGGCTTGCTCGACGCGCACTTCGTTTCGTTTATAGATGAGCCGGACGGGACCATCGTTTTGCAGCTTCACGAGATCGTAGTCGAATGAGATGTGCTGAATTTCGGCGTCCAGCTGGATCGTATCGGACTGGCGGAGCGCGCCCGTAATTGTAAAGACGCCGTCCACGCTGCTATGCCCCGTGAGTTGCTTCAAGTGAAGGCCTGCGATGATGAACGCGTCCATATCAAACTGTTCGACGGCAAGCCGTCCCGAGATGGGATAGTCACGCGAAAGTTCGACGGCCACCTGGCCTTCCAGCTTGCCGGTAGTCATTTGTGACGCGAGCGCGAGGTGAACGCTCTGGCCGTCGGATGAAACCTCGGCGGCCACATCGCCCTCCACTTCCGTGCCGAGCTTCAGGCCGAAGATCCGCACATTGCCTTGTCCACTGGGTGCTCGAAGGGGGCCGTTGCCGCGAAGATCGAATTCAAGGCGTCCCGCAAAAGGTATTGAGGTGTTTTGCGCGATTCCGAATTTGTCGAGCGCAATGCCCGTGCCCGCGACGTGGTATTCCGCTTCTTGCTCCATCGGGCGAAACAGGATGTCGCCGGTGACCCGTCCCGTATCGCGGCGCAACTCCGCCCGGGACAATCGGATTTCATCGTGCGCGAGATGCAACTGTCCACTGAAGCGGTCCAACTTGAATCCTTTGGCGGTAATGTCGCTCAGCGCAAAGTTCGCGTCCATCAGCGGCGCCGCGTGCGTGCCGCTTCCGCGGAACTCGCCGCTCAAAAATCCGGTGACGGGATAACTCGTCCCGAACATTGCCTGCACGTCTTCCGTGGGCGCGTGTTCCAGACGTGCCTCGAGGGTCCAGGGGCTTTGCGCAACAAAACTCCAGTCGCCGTCAAAGCCGAGAAAAAGCTCAAGAGTGGCGGAGGTTCTGCCGCGGCGCACGGTGGTTTTTGTCAGTCGGAACAGGTCCAGCGAATACTCCATGTCGCCGTCAATTTCGTTCCAGTAGAGCGTGTTGTAGCGCGCTTCGGTGCCGTGCAGATGCCCGATGAACGTCGGACCCACGATCGGCCCGAGGATTCGCCCGCGCCAGTTCGCATTTCCGGCGATGCGCGTCCGCTCGGAATGGGGACCCAGCAGCACATTGATGAAGTCGTCCCAGTCGAGCAATTCGTCCGTGTGGAATTTCACTTCGAGCGCGGAATCGGCGGCGCCGATCGTGCCGTCGAATTCCAGGCGCGTCTTGGGCGACGTGATCTCGCTCGGCATCAGCACGACTCCGCGCCTGTCTTGCGAGTAGTCGTAATCAATCCGCGCCGCCATGGGAATTTTGCCCGCTTCGAGCGTGTCAGGCGCCGACCACCGCGATTCGCCCTTCGACTGGAAATGTTTGAAAGCGGCCTCCCACGTATTCACCGAGTCCACGTCCAATCTTGCGTCCCAGTGCAATGCTTTGACCGGAAAATCCTTGTTATCGAGTGCGGCAAAAATGGCGGCTAGGCTTGCTCCTCGCAATCGCGTTTCGGTCCGAAATTCGAGCTTATCGAAATCCATCTCGAGCCGGCCGTCCATCGAGCCGCCCAGCGCTCGAACGGAAAGCTGCGGCACCACCAGCTGGCGGCGCGCCACTTCGTAATCCCCCCAGGTGTGCATCCCGCCCGCGTGAAACCACACATACGGCAACCGGATATCGTGGCCGTCGTAGTGCCCGCTTCCCGTCCACTCGCCTGAAGCGTAGCGCGCCACGCCGGAAAAATCGGCGATGCCATCCGGAGTCTCATGCGCGCGAAGAATCCTCCGCACATCCGTAAGCGAAAGCCGTCCGCGATAGCGGAAGATCCAATCGGATCGGTCAAAACTGGGAAGTTCGGCGCGCAAATTCAACTCCGAATGCGGCAACTTGCAGACAAGCTCGTCAAGCTCGAAGGCGTCGCGATGAAGCGTAAACTTCGTGGAGATATCGAACCGGAAAGGCTCATCCCGCCTTGCGGCAATCTCCACCTGCTTCCATTGCAAGCTCCCGACATAGGATCCCGCGCCCGCCTGAGAATCAAATTGCAGCGAGAACTCGAAATTCTGGCCCTGCATCGCGAGCGGGACGTGCCGGTCGTTGATCATGGCGCTGCCATCACGAAGCACAATCCGGCCAATCTGCAGTTGAAACAACGTCTCGCGCCAGGGACGATCGCCCGCGTGAATCCTGGGCGTTGGCAGATTGCTGTGGCCGTTCTTATCGAATTTCACCGCAACCTGCGGCCGGTCCACAATCATCTCGTCGAGCGCGAACTTCCGGCCCAGTATTGAAATCACGCGGATTCTCACGTCAATCCGGGCCGCATGGAACAGCGGCGGCATGCTTGCGTCTTCCAGTCCGTGAAGCGTCAGGTCGTCAATTTCCGCGCGCAACAGCCAGATGTGCAGATGAAATCCACCCATCTCGACGCGCGCGCCGGTTCTTTGCTCCAATTGCCGGATCACGATGCGTCGTAGCTGCCGCTCGATCACTCCCGTCTCGATGAGAACCGCCGCCACGAGCACCGCTGCCCCGGCCAGCAACAGCCCGCGCCGCATCCAGCGCTTCCAGCGTTTCCAGCGCGCGCTCACCGGCTATCTCCTTGTGCCTTAATGTCGAGCTTCAACTGCCCTCGAGTTTGGTCCAGCCACTTCGTCGCGCGGTCGTTGATGGCGCGCTGAATCAGCACTTCCCGGATCGTGTCTTCCACATCTTCCAGCGGCGGCACGGACTCGCCCCGCGCCTTGAGTTGCGGCGCAAACTCGTTTTCGTAATATGCCTGCACCTGCTTGTCATCCACTTGCGCCGCGGGCCGGAAACGGTAATCGAGAAAGCGGGAAAGATAGATTTGTTCCTGAAGCATCCGGCGGATTCCAGCTTCGGTGAGGCCGGCGGCACGGTATCGCCGCTCGAATTCCTGCGGCGAAGGAAACTGCTTCACGAACTGCTCATAGGCCTGCTCCACCGTCTCCGCCGAGGGCCGCGGGAATTTGGCCGCATTCGCCTCGCCGCGAATGATCCACTGGTCTCCCAGCTCGCGGATCACTTCCACGCGCGGCTTTGCGTTTCCATCCACGAGCTGCTGGAACGCCGCAAGTTCGCGTACCTCGCTTTCCGTAAGGATGTCATCCTCAATGCGCGCCGCGATTCCATCGATGATTTGCGTCCCGCTCTCCACCTTCACGCCAGGCGCCTCGGAAGGCGGCTGCGTTTGAGCGTGCGTGCAGATTTCTCCCGCCACCGAAAACCAAACCAGCAGAATTGGAATGAAAGCCGCGCGCATCAGAATACCGGCCCGATGTTGAAGAAAAATTGGAAATGCGGGAGGCGGAAGAACTGAGGGAATTGCAATGGCGAGCTTGGATTCGAAGTGCCCTGATATCTCGCCGGGTTGAGCTGGTACCCCAGGTCCACCCGCACCGGCCCGATCGGTGTGGGGTAGCGGACGCCAAAACCCACTGTATGCGAAAAATAGTCGAGGTTGGAAGGAGAAGGTGGTCTCCAACTGAACGAAATATGGTTGATGTCGCGGTATACGTTGCCGGCGTCATAAAACAGCGTGCCGCCCAGGCGATTGCCCACATAGGGCAGCTTCATCGGGAAGCGCAGTTCCTGGTTGAACGCCAGCAGCGCCAGGCCGCCCACCGGGAATCCGGTAACCGGATCGCGCGGCCCCGCCTGATTCAGGCCAAAGCCTCGAATGGACGTCCCCCCGCCCGCGAAAAACCTCTCTGGCAGCGGCACATCCTGTTCGTGCGAGTCGAAGAGCGGCTCTTCGACTCCGAGACGCAAGGATCGCGCAAACACAAACGCCCGCCCGAACGGAGTAAACGACGAATTCTGAACGAAGCCGCGAAAGAAGCTTGCGCTCGAGCCTAGCGAGCGCGACGACACGCTTACATCCGCCGTATTGAAAGTTCCATGCTTCGCATCGGTGGGATTATCGCGGCGATCGCGCGCGTAGGTTACTCCAAAGCCCGAAACGAGCGTCGGTTGGCTGAACAGCGGAACTTCATTGGGGTTGATTCGGAGCGAACCCGGCGGTATTTCCACGCGGCGGTAAAAGTACCGGTATAAGAACGAGCTTGACCTCGAAAGCTTTTCCACAAGTTGCAAAGACCCTTCGTACCGTATGGATGTGAACGTGTTTATGTCCTGGCTCTTGTCCGCGAATGCGATCAATTGAAGGCTCAGGTCCCGGCGCGTCAGGAAATTGTTCGCCGTGTATTCGGCGAGGGCCCGGTATTGCAGCGTGCTGGCCCGGATGCGGAACGTCAGCGTCTGCGCGCGCCCGAACATGTTCAAGCGCGAGATTTCGAGAATCACTCGAGGGCTCGCTTGGAGCGTTGTTCCGTTCGGGTTCTCGCTGCCTCCGGCTAGCCGCTGCACCTCGAATCCCCCGCCGTAACCGAGCGTGTAGCGGCTCCCTTCCTGTACGTCCACGACCTCTGTTTTTTCCGGGTCGGTGCCGTTAGGATTCTGCGGGGCAATCTGAATGCGGTTGAAAACGCCCAGGTTGTAGAGCCGGCGCTGCGTTTCCACCACGTCGCCTTCGCGCAGCGGCCCTCCTGCGTGAATCTGCACCTGGCGCGCGATAATCCCCTGGCGCGTGTATTGGTAGCCTGATAGAAGGACTTTCTCCACTTCGATTCTGCGGCCTTCCGTAATGTGATAGATCAGCCGCACGCGATTGGTCCCTTCTACCGGGAGCGCTTCTTCCCGAAACCGCGCTTCGGGAAATCCGTCGTTGTAATACATCGCCAGGATATTGTTGCGGTCGCTCGCGACGCTCGTATCCGAGTACGGCTCTCCGGAATTCGAGCCCACAACCGCCAGAATGGTGTTCGTTCCTAGCACTTGATTGCCCTGCACCTGCAGTTCGGAAACAAGCGTTTGTGGCCCTTCCACGATGTGGAAAGAGACGAACAGGTTTCCTTTTTTGCCCCCGTGATTGTCATCAATCGTGGACGTCACCTGCGCGTCCCGGAAACCGTTCGAGATATAAACACCGCGGATGGAATCGGCGTCGTCGTGCACCAGCCGCTGGCTGAAGCGCCCGCTCGAAGCGAAGGAAGCCGTCTGCAGCTGAAGGCGCTTCGAGAGCAATTCGCTGCTGAAATACTTGTTGCCGTCAAACGAGACCCCCGTGAGCCGGAAGCGGTTGCCCGGTGCGATTTCGTACGTGAGCACGCGCTCGCCGCTTTCCTGCCGCGAGCTCACTTGCACGTCCGCGTCGAAATAGCCTTCTCGTTGGAAAAAATCGCGAATGTTGCGGCGGCCTTCCTGCAGCAGGTCCTCGTCCACAGCGGCTTCTGCGTAGATGGGAAGCAGCTTGCGGATGCGGCTCTGTCTCAGGTGCGCCCCGTGGATTTCCACGCGCACGCGAGGGCCCGCAACCACGGAGTAGGTAATAGGCACGAGATCCGATTGCGGATCGTACCCTCCGGAATGGATCGTAACCCCCGCGCTCAGATAGCCCTGGTTGACCAGAAACTTTTGCAACCTTTGCGAAGCGCGCAAGAGCCGCGACGACGTCATCTCATCATTCGCTTTGATTTTTGAGCGATGAATCAGCTCCGCGTCCGCGTAGGTGGACTGATTCTGCAATTCGATCGTGCCGATACGCGCTCGCAACCCGGGCTCGACGTGCACGAAAATGTCCATCTGGCGCGTCTCTTCGTGCGGAGCGAGCGTCCAGGTGACCTTCGCCTCGTGGAAACCGTCCTGCTGGAGTGTTTCCTTGAGGCGCTCAATTCCTTCCTGGAGCGAGCTTTCGCGAAAGGGCTCGCCCAGCCCTAGCCTCAACGCTGCCACCGCGGCGGGAGCTGTCGGCGGCGGTTTGAGTCCCTCCACCCTGACGGAGTTGTTGTAGTAGTTCCGCACGGCAATGAAATCCACGCGAAGGCCGCCCGCGCCGGGCGTGGCGGTCACTCGAATTTCAGAGTAGTCGCCCGTAAGGTAAAGCGTGCGCAGGCTCTCGCGCTCCGCGGCAAAATCGAACGGCTTTCCCGCATTGAGCGCCAGGGGAGGCGTCCACTTGCCGACCGCCTTCCCCGATTCGTCCACCACTCGAATCTCCGCCACTGGCGCGCCTTCCAAGCCGCCGTCCTGCGCTCGCAAGGGAGCGCTCAGTATGCAACTTGCCGCAAAGACAGTCAGAAGACATGCCCAGCTCGCAATTCCGGGCTGATTGTTCTCAAGCAGCGTTTTTCGGGGATTTCTCATTCGCACAAGGGTGAGACGAAAGGTTAGTATAGCCGCGTTGCCTGCCGGACTCGAAAAGGCGTTATGATGAAGTTCGAATCTGGAAACACCGCATGAACCGCGAACAATACGAAAAGTATTCGCGCCAGATCCTGTTCCATGGAATCGGCGAGGCGGGCCAGGAGAAGCTCCTCGCCGCCGGAGCGGTTCTGGTGGGCTGTGGCGCGCTGGGAACGGTGGTTGCGAACCTGCTCGTCCGCGCGGGAGTGGGCCGGCTGCGAATTGTGGATCGCGATTTCGTCGAGCCCTCCAATCTGCAGCGGCAAACTCTGTTCCAGGAATCCGATGCGCGCGAGGCATTGCCGAAAGCCGTGGCTGCGGAGCGGCGGTTGGCCGCAATCAACTCCGGCGTGCGGGTGGAAGGCATTGTGGCCGACGTCACGCCGGCGAACGTGGCGGAACTTCTCGTGGGATTCGATCTCATCCTCGATGGTACGGATAATTTCGAGACGCGGCTGCTTCTGAACGACGCTGCGATTTCGCTCCGCACTCCCTGGATTTATGCCGCCGCCGTGGGAAGCTACGGCGTTACCATGACGATTCGTCCGGGCGAAACAGCGTGCCTCGCTTGCTTGCTCGAAAGCGAAGCGAAACCCGCTGCGATGAACGCGGAGGAAACCTGCGACACCGCGGGCGTACTCAATGCCGCCGCCGGAGTCATCGCGTCCATCGAAACGGCGGAAGCGACGAAAATTCTCGCAGGGCAGGCGAAGGCGTTGCACGGGAAGCTCGTCTCCTGCGATGTTTGGAGCGGGCGATTTCAGTCCGTCCGCGTCGCTCGCAACTCCCGGTGCCGGGCGTGCGCCCGCGGCGAGCTTCGCTATCTTGATGGCGCCGCCCAGCCTCACATCACGATGTGCGGCCGCGATTCAGTGCAAATCCACGAGCGCAATCGCACGCTCGACCTCGCTCAGCTCAGCCGGCGGCTCGCCTCCGCTTCCACCGCTGAAATTCGCAACAACAATTTCCTTCTTCGCTTCCGCGTTCCGCCGTACGAAATGACCGTTTTTGCCGATGGCCGCGCGATCGTCAAGGGGACCACGGATCCCGCCGTCGCCCGCTCGCTATATGCGCGCTTTATCGGCGCCTAGCTTGCGTTCGTGCATTGAATCTTCCTGGTAGGCAACCGCAGAGAAGGCTATCCAACGAAACGTCGCGCCGCGGACTGCCGCATGTGCGCACGGTCAATGTTTTCGCGGCAGTTCATCAGGGTCAGCAGCGTGCTTAATATGCGTGCCTTGATTTCATCGGACATCGGAAACCCGCTCGTTCCCACGCGCACCAGAGTTTCTCCCCGTCCGGCGATCTTTTGAATGAATTCCACCTGTCGCTCGCGGGCGACGTTTCCATAGGCCGATTCGCGCCGGATTTCCAGGCACTCCTGCTCGATGAAAAGCGTGTAATGAAGAATGCACATCCGGTCATCGGCGAGACCCGCCGGTACCGAGGCCTTGCATCCTTTTGAACTGCAGGTTTCTGGCACGGACACACCGTTCAAAGGCTTTTATTTTTGTAGCATCTTTGCACATGCCAACGCCAGTTCGCTGGGCTGCCTTGCTTCCAATCGGATAGCAACGGATTCGCGGCATGGCTAGCCAGGTGAGGGATTTTTTGCCCCCTAATGTCAGTCTTCCGCATCCTCTCTGATGGGCCGGCTTGCGCTATAGTACGACTCCCAGCGAGCCGATATATCTACCGGCTACTTCAGAAATTCCAGCGCCAAGGACCAGCGCCGGGGTCCAGCGCCCAGGAAAGGTTTCGCGGTGCCACACCTCAGTCCCCATGACGTGATGACGATGTTTCTCGCGCTGGCCGCCCTCCTCGGCGCCGCCAAGCTGGCCGGCGAATTGATGCAGAAGCTGGACCAACCTTCCGTTCTCGGCGAAATCATGGCCGGGATTCTGCTGGGGCCAACTGTGTTGGGCCATTTCAAGCCCGGCATCTACGCGGCGTTGTTTCCCAGCACGGGCGCGATGCCGATTGTGCTCGATACGGTCACCACCCTCGGCGTTGTTTTCTTTCTTCTCACCGCCGGACTCGAAGTTGATTTGCGCAGCATTTTTCGCCAGGGCAAGAGCGCCCTTCTCGTCAGCCTTCTCGGAGTCGTGGTTCCTTTCTCGCTGGGATTCGTTGCGGCCATAGGCTTCCCGCGTTTTCTGGGGGCGGAGGAGGGCGCCGACCGGCTGATTTTTGCGCTCTTTGTCGGCACCGCGCTTTCCATCTCCGCGTTGCCGGTGATCGCGAAGATTTTGATGGATCTGAACCTCCTGCGAAGCGAAATGGGAACTGTCGTGATGTCGTCGGCTATGTTCGACGATCTCGTCGGCTGGATTCTTTTTTCCATGATCCTCGGCATGATGAATGTCGGCGGCCATTCCGGAGGCGGCGTAAAGCGGACGATTGCGCTCGTCGCTGCCTTCACCGTGCTGGCGCTCACCGTCGTGCGCTGGCTCATCGACAAGCTATTGCCTTTCATTCAGGCGCACACCAGCTGGCCCGGTGGCATCCTGGGTTTCATCTTCACGCTCACTCTCGCCTCCGCGGCCTTCGCTGAATTTGCCGGAATTCACGCGGTCTTCGGCGCGTTTATCACTGGAATCGCCGTGGGCGAATCGAGTCACCTCCGCAAGCGGACCTCCGAGCACATTCACGAGATCGTGACCAACGTCTTCGCTCCCTTCTTTTTTGCCAGCATCGGCCTGCGCACGAACTTCATTTCCAATTTCAATCTCCCTGTCACGCTGACCGTCATCGCCGTGGCTTGCGTCGGCAAACTCGCGGGCGCCGGATGGGGAGCGCGCCTGGGCGGGATGGACCGCCGCACGGCGTGGGGTGTGGGGCTTGCGATGAACGCGCGCGGCGCCATGGAAATGATTCTGGGAATCCTGGCGCTTCAGTACGGACTGATTCGCGAGAGCATGTTCGTCGCGCTGGTAATAATGGCGCTCTTCACGTCGCTCGTTTCCGCGCCTGCGATTCACTTCCTGATTCGCAGAAGGCGCACCCTGAAATTGAAAGACGTGGTTTCAAACAAATTCTTCATGCCGAATTTGGATGGGTGGACCAGAGAGGACGTTCTCCGGCAAATGTGCAATCTCGCCGCGGAAACTGTTTCCAACTCGCCGGAGCGATTCCTCCGCCTCGTTCTCGAGCGCGAACGCGTTTCTCCGAGCGGGTGGCATCAGAATCTTGCCGTCCCATACGCGCGAGTCGCCGGGCTGCTGGCGCCTATTGTCGTCGTGGCGCGATCCAAGTCCGGGGTGGATTTCGATGCGCGCGATGGGAAACCGGCCCGGCTCATCATCTTGATTCTTACGCCGGACAATCAGTCCCAGCATGATTTGCTGGGTGATGCGGGCGAAGTGTTTCACCGGAAAGAGTCGATCGAGCAGGCCCTCGGCGCCGAGAGCTTCGTCGAACTGGTTGCCGCGCTCAACGCTCCTTTCGAGTGATTGCGGCGCGAATCTGCATTTGCCTTCCATCCCAAATACAGCAAACGCTTTATTTCCAGTTCCGATCACCAAGCGCAATCTTGGAACCTGGGCAATCGCCATTGCATCTAAACACTCGAGAGCGATGCGAGAGAGAGAAAGGCGGTAAACAATGAAATCAACTTTTCGGGCCCTTACAATCGGTTTGCTATTCATTCCATTGGCGCTCGTTTTGCCGGGAGCCGGGCTCTCCGCGGCGAGCAATAACAATAAAACGCAAGCGCAGCGTGACCCGGCGCGTCTTCAAGCCATGCTGGTGCAGGAAGTGCGGCATCAGTTGGTGATGCTCCCGTGGTACTCGCTGTTCGACAATCTCGAATACAGGGTCGAAGGCGACAAAGTGCTGCTCATGGGCCAGGTGGTTCGGCCCTCGCTCAGGAGCGATGCCGAAGCCGCGGTGAAGAGAATCGAAGGCGTGGCATCGGTGGACAACCAGATCGAGGTGCTTCCGTTGTCTCCCAATGACGACCGGATTCGCCGGGCGGAATTCCGCGCGATTTACGGCTTCTCCTCGCTCGAGCGCTACGGGCAAGGCGCCGTGCCCCCGATTCACATCATCGTGAAAAACGGGCACGTCACCCTCGAGGGCGTTGTGGACAATGAAGCCGACAAGGACGCGGCGAACATTCAAGCGAACGGCGTTGCGGACGTATTTTCAGTAACCAACAACCTCCGCGTTGCGGGAAGCTCGAAGTAACGCGGCACTACCATCGTCATCCTTACT
>Ga0209735_1000142_pt1 | contig 11584 bp, 11 predicted proteins | sample BlaSpr_A8_Ref_M2_FD_187990 | JGI IMG/M metagenome (GOLD analysis project Ga0209735, IMG submission 187990) | Forest soil microbial communities from Thunder Bay, Ontario, Canada - Black Spruce, Ontario site 2_A8_Ref_M2 (SPAdes) (version 2) | ecosystem: Environmental > Terrestrial > Soil > Boreal... | reverse complement strand
CTGATCGCCGCCACTGCCCACGGCAATCAGCGGGATGTGTGCCGTCTTGGGATCGGCGCGCAGGATCGGCGCCATCTCGAGCGCGCCCATCTCGCGCAGGTTCGTCGCGCAGAGAATCGCCATGGGCGCATCGTATTCGAGCATCGTAAGCGCGTACACGGCCTGAGTGCTTGGGACCACTTCGAATCCCTCCTCCTTGAGCGCGTCGCCGAGCCGTTTTGCAAAGTACACGTTGCTATCTATCAGCAGGATCCGGGGAAGATTGGCCGGCGCGCTCATGGCTGCGCCTCCCACGCGGCAGCCTCGAACGATTGATTCGTCGCAGGTGAAGAAGTCACAAGCGTTTCCAGATTCAGCACATCCAGGCTTTCGTCGCCGACCTCGATCTTTCCCGCGACATACGCGGGCCGGCCTGCCTGCGGCTGCATTTCGCAGGAGGCCAGTTCACATTCGCCGCTCACTGGAATTGCGCTAGGTTCGCTCACCCTCCCGAACATGCGCCGCGCAACAAGATAGAACCGGTGCGCGGGAGAACTTTCGCCTAGCAGCACTGGCCCTACGTCGTACACGGGCACAATGTGCCCACGGCGCACGATTACTCCCACAACGAGAGGCGACCTATGAGGGAAACTGTGCAACCGGACCGGCGGCGCCAACTCCTCCACGGTGTCCGCTGGCAAGGCAAACCGCCGCTTTCCCACTTGTAGCAGGACGTATGAGTTCGGCCCTGGATTGTGTACCGAAGTCATGCCGAGAAGGCTCCTTCGCGCTGTTCCTCCGCCGTTTTCCATGCCTGGTCGAGCCGCGCGAAATCTTCCGCGGTTAGAAAACCCGCCGGGCGAATCACGGGAATCACCAAATCGTCCAAATAGGCCAATCCGCGATACCAATTCCGCTCGTCGCCAGTGAACGCTCGGGGCAGCGGGTGCAAGGCGGAAATCTCGGCCATGCGCTCGATCCGGTCCACCAGTACCGCGGTGCGCAATTGACGAAGCATCAGAACGAGCGTGGGCCGCGTGACATCCAGGCCAAAATGCATTCCGGCATTCACGACGTAGTAGGTCCTGTGCGCCCGCTCAATCGCGTGGCGGACTTTCGGCACTTCCGATTGTTCGAATTCCAGCGCCGCGCCCGCCAGGCTGTCCGTGCTTCGAATTTCCTGCACGGCATCGGCGGCGATCGCGAATGTTTCGTTCGACACCGTGAACAAGATCACGGGTTCCGAGCGCCGCGCCCGGCGCGCTTTCGCCGCCGTCTGAGTTGCGAATCTCATCGCACGCCCACGGGCACCATTCGCGAAAGCTTCGTTACGCGCTTTTCGATGGCCGCGCCGATTTCATCGATTCCCAGAACTTCGTCCACCGCTCCAATCTTGATGGCTTCGGCGGGCATGCCGAAGATCATGGACGTGGCTTCGTCCTGCGCCACAACGTGCCCTCCCGCATCCTTCACCGCCTTTGCTCCCTTCGCGGCGTCGCTGCCCATACCGGTCAGCACGACTCCCACCGCCAGCAAGCGGGCATACGAGGCGGCCGTTTCGAACGAGACGTCTGCGCAAGGGCGATAGCCTTCGATGCGGGGTCCGGAATCAAGCGCGATCTTGCCGGTGGGGGTAATCCGCAGATGATGCGAGCCGGGGCACACGTAGATCATCCCCGGTTGGGGCACGTCATTCGTTTCCGCTTCTTTCACCGGCAGTGGCGAGATCTCCGCCAGTTGCAAGGTGAATTGCTTCGTAAACGCCGCTGGCATGTGCAGCACAACCAGCACGGCCGCTCCGAGATCCTTCGGCAAGGCAGCGACAACGCGCATCACCGCCGCGGGTCCCCCGGTGGAGGCCGCGATGACGACGAGTGGGCATTTTCCGCCGGCGGCTGCGGCAAACGCCGCTCCCTTGGGCTGGGCCGGCGAAACGGGGACAGCCGCGTGCGGGGCCGGAAGCTTCGCGCGAGTGGCCGTGCGTACGACGCGGACTTTCGCCGCGAGCTTGAGCTTCCGGGTCAGCTCCTCGCCAACGTTCCTCATATCCAGATCAATGCCGCTCGATGGCTTGGGAACGAAATCGATCGCTCCCAGCTCGAGTGCCCGCAATGTGCTCGAAGCCCCTTCGCGCGATTCGGAGCTGACGATTACAATCGGCCGCGGATTCTGCGACATGATCATCTCGGTTGCCTGCAGGCCGTCCAGGTGCGGCATGTTTATGTCCATCGTGATCACGTCGGGACGCAGGGATTCCGCCAGGGCGATGGCATCGCGGCCGTCGCGCGCCTGGCCTGCAACTTCCAATTGCGGATCGGAGCTGATGATCTGATGCAGCACCTTGCACATGAAGGCGGAGTCGTCCACCACGAGCACGCGGATCTTTTTTTCGGCCACTTTGCTCATGTCAGCCCTGTCGCAGCGGCACCGCTGCGGGACGTACTTGCGCCACGTCGGAACCGATCAGGCTTTCGACGCTCGCAATCAACTGGTCTTCCTGCACGGGCTTGGTGAGGAAGCCCGACGCGCCTTCCTTCAGCGCCCGGTCGCGGTGCTTCGCGCCCGCGCGGGACGTCACCACCAGCACGGGAATCCCCCGCGTCGACGGGTTCTGCCGCAGGTGGGCCATCAGCTCGTAGCCGTTCATGCGGGGCATCTCGAGGTCCGTGATCACGAGGTGGCAACCCGACTGCGCTACAATTTCCGAAGCTTCCATGCCGTCGGAAGCCAGCTTCACGCGATAGCCTGCCTTTTCGAGCATTCGGCCGACAAATTTCCGCACGCTGATCGAATCGTCGGCGACAACGACGACGCGATCGTTCTCGATCGGGTCCACGGCTTCGGCCGGAATGCTTCCGGCTGCGACGGCTTCCGCACCCGGCGCGAACACGCGCGCCGCGGGTGAAGAAGCGGGAAGCGCGTGACGCTCGGCTGTGTCCGCGGATATCAGCCGATTCAGATCAATGAGAAGAATTAGCGCGCCATCGGGCGCGATCGTGGTGCCGGGGAACAGCTTCACGCGCCGCAGATAGTCGCCGAGATTCTTGATGACGATTTCGTCCTTGCCGAGGACTTCCTCAACGACCACGCCCACGTGCTTGCCGGCCACTTTTACAATGACCATGTGGAAGTAGCCGTTCAACGGCTCGAGTGAAGGCAACGCGAGTTGCAGATCGAGCCGCACGACTTCCGTGACCACATCGCGCACGCGCGTGAACAGCTTTCCGCCAACGTCTTCGATTTCTTCCGGGCGCAAACGGCGAATTTCCTCTACCACTGCGAGCGGGAATGCAAACACGGAAGTGCCGCAGCGGACAAACAGCGCCTGCGAAATGATGAGCGTGAGCGGAACTTTGACGGTGAAGCACGCCCCGCGCCCCGTTTCCGAGCGGACTTCGACTTCGCCGTTGAGCGCGTGGACGTTGGAACGCACCACGTCAAGGCCCACGCCCCGGCCTGCCAGTTCCGTCATGGAAGAAGCGGTCGTGAACCCCGGCTGGAAGAGAATCTCGCGAAGCTCGCGGTCGCTCAGTTCCGAAGCCGCGACCGGCGACATGGCTCCGGACTCGATGACGCTTTGCCGAACGCGCTCGTAGTCGATTCCGTGGCCGTCGTCTTCGACCTCGATAAAGATGTGATTGCCGCGGTGATAGGCGCGAACCGTGATGTGCCCCTCTTCCGCCTTTCCAGTATTGCGGCGCGCTTCGGCATCTTCGATTCCGTGGGCCACAGCGTTGCGCACGAGATGAATCAGCGGGTCCGAGATGTGCTGGACGATGTTGTTGTCGAGCTCGGTCTCCGAGCCTTCCAGGGAAAGCTCCACTGGTTTTCCGGTTGCCTTGGCCGCATCACGAACCGTCCGGGAAAGCCGCGTATAAAGATTGCCGATGGGGACCATGCGCGCCGCCGTGATCTCATCCTGCAGGTGGTGGGCGAGCTTCGTGAATTCGTCAATATCGGAATCCACGCGGCCCATGAATCCTTCGAGCTGCGTCAGGACTTCGGTGACGTCCGCGGAAATTTCAGTGAGCGAGCGCGAAAGAATATTGAAATCATCGTAACGGTCCATCTCCAGCTCGCTGAATTCGAGCAGATCGTTCGAAGTCGCGGGCAGCGCGCTGACGTGTCCGCGGAAAGTGTCCATCTGCGGAGGATGGCTGCCGGGCACCAGCGATTTGTGGAGGCGGTTGAATTCGTGCTTTTCCTGGAAGTCGGAAATCTTGTTTGCAAGCCGCGCCTTCGAGAAAGTCAGGATCTCCACGAGCTTCGCCAGCTCGGAAAGCCGGCCAACCATGCGGGTGCGGTTGATCACCAGCTCGCCCACGGCATTCATCATGCGGTCGAGCCGCTCGAGCGAAATGCGCACGGACTTCGCCTGCGGCAATGTCGGCGCTGCTGCCGCACGCGGAGCGGCCTGAGCCTGCGGTGTGTCGGCCGCGTTGGCGGGAGCGCCGCTCGCCGAGTCACCCTCGTTCTGCTCTTGCAGCGCCTCGTCGGGAACAAGTTCCGCGATCCGCGCGAGCAAGGGATCGACAGCCGCGGCCATCTGCGCTTCATCCGCCCACTGACGATGCAGGAATTTTTTCTGGATGTCCACGGACTCCAGGCACAGATCCACAATCTCGGCGCTGGGCTGAAGCGCGCCGTCGCGCAACTTGCCGATCAAATCCTCCACGCGATGCGCCACAGCCGAAAGCCGGTGCAAGCCCACTTGCGCGGCAGATCCTTTCACCGTGTGCATCGAGCGGAAAAGCCTGTGAATGTCTTCCGCATTGGGATTTGTTTCAAGCGCGAGCAGGCATTCGGTTACGGCCTGAAGATGCTCCTCGGCTTCCGGGACGAAGAATTCGAGGACTTCGCTGGGCACTTCAGCGTCCTGCGGCAGTTGACGCGCGAACGATGGCGCCGGAAACACCTCGGGGATAGGCTCGCCATAGCCCGCGTCCGCAGCGATCGCTTCGCCTGCCGCTTCGGGCGCCGGAGCCGACGGGAACGCGAATGCATAGCGCTGCTTGAACGCAACGATGTCGTCCGAGGTTTCGATGCCGCTGGAGCTGACCTGCAGGAGATCGAATTCGAGCACCGCGATTGCATCGGAGATGAATTCCGTCAACGGGCCGTGCATTTCCGGCGTGAGCGCCGCGTTCATGGCGTAATGAAAAATGTGCGCCACTTTGGACGCGACCTCGGAGAAGAGCGGGAACCCGTAGCTGGCGGAAGTGCCCGCGAGCGTGTGCGAAGCGATGTAGAGTTTTTCGAGGTCTTCCGGTTTCGTCTGCGATTCCTGCAGCAGACCGGAATACTCCCGCAAGTACTGGAGGTTTTCCGACGCCTCCTGGAGGAAGAGCTCGACGGATTCGGAATTCGGCCCGTTCACAGGCTTCCCTCCACGGCTACCGGAATTCTGCGCGGCTCGGCCGCCAGCGGCTTGCGATACAGTCGGCAATCGCCAAGGACGATGGATTCAAATTTCATCGGCAAATTCGAGAGCGTCTCGGAATGCCCCAGCAGAAAATATCCGCCGGGCTCGAGAGACTCGTAGAAGCGGCGAAGAATCGAAAGCCGCCGCTCTTCCGAGAAATACATAAGCACGTTCATGCAAAAGATGCAGTCGAGCTTGCCCACATACGCGGGCTCGATCAGGTTCATCTGCGCAAACGAAATCATGCGGCGAATCCGTGGCCGCACCTGAAATCCCTGCTTCGTGGGCACAAAATAGGTCTCCACCTGCCGCAGCGAAACGTCCTGCAGGCTGCGCCGCGAATAAACGCCGCGTTCCGCATGGCGCAACGCGCGGCGGCTCACGTCGGTGGCGAGTATCTCGATCTCCCACGCCTCCGCGAACTTCAGCGCGTCGCAGAGCGTGATCGCGATCGAATAAGGCTCTTCGCCCGTCGAGCAGCCCGCACTCCAGATCCGGAGGGTCCGCGGGCTCTGCCAGAACTTTCGCTCTTGAATCTCCGGCAAAATCCTTCGCTCGAGTGCGTCGAAAACAGCCGGATAGCGCAGGAAAGAAGTCTCCTGCGTCAGCAATCGCTCGAGCAGCGCCTCATACTCGATACTCGATCCGCGAACCACGCGGAGCAGCTCCGTCCCCGTCCCCAGTTTCTTTTCCTCGATGAATTCGCTTACGCGCGCCGAGAGAAACCGTTCGCGAGAAGCGTCGAGCAGAATGGCCGAGCGCTGCTCGATCAGCGTGCGAATTTCGTCGGCTTCGGAATCCGTGAGTCTCGCGGCGGTAGCTGGATGCTGTTTCATGGTCGGCACACGTCAGCAGCCGGCGCTCTGGCGCCGGGCGCCGATCCGCCGTCAGCGAGTCGCCCCCACGGGCGCGGCAGGCCGCGCCTCCTCTGCCGGAGCTTCGGACACAGCGCGCCCAGACTGCGAGCGGAACTGCGCGAGCGCTTCGTTGAGCTGTTCCGAGAGCTTGACCATGTTTCCCACCGTCGAAGCAGTTGACCGCGCGCCTTGCGTGGTCTGCCGCGTGATGCCGGAAATAATCTGCATGGCATTCGCGACTCCTTCCGTGCCGCGCACCTGCTGCTTCGAGGCCAGCGAAATTTCCTGAACCAGCTCGGCCGACTGGCGCACCACGCTCGAAATCGCTTCGAGCGCCTTTCCAGCTTGATCGGCGAGTCCTGCTCCTACTTCCACTTCGCGCGTGCCCTCTTCCATGACGACGACCGCTTCGTTCGTCTCGGCCTGAATGGCCTTGATGAGCGCCGCGATGTCTTTCGTCGCGCTGCGGGAATGCTCGGCGAGCTTCCGAACTTCGTCGGCAACGACGGCAAACCCGCGCCCCGCTTCGCCCGCGCGCGCCGCTTCGATAGCGGCGTTCAGGGCGAGCAGGTTCGTCTGTTCGGTGATGTCATTGATCACGTTGATGATTTCGGAGATTTCAAGCGACCGGTCGCCCAGCGATTTGATTTTCTTGGCGGTCGCCTGCACGGAAGCGCGAATGCGGTGCATGCCCTCGAGCGTATCGCGGACCGCACGGTTGCCCTGTTCCGCGGCATCGAGCGCGCGGCGTGCTGCCTCGGCGCTCGCTTCCGCGTTGTTCGAAACCTGCTTCATCGAGACCGTAAGTTCTTCGACGGCGGATGAAGTGTTCGTGATTTCCTGGTCTTGTTGCGTGGCGCCGGCAGTCATATCGTCGGCTGCTTCGAGAATCTGGTTGGCGCTCGCGCTGACGTCCACGGCGGCCTTCCGGACGCGCTCGAGAACTTTCGTGAAGTTATCGAGCATGAAGTTCACGGAATCCACTACGTTGCCCAACGCGTCGTTCGTCACGCGGCCGCGAATCGTCAAATCGCCGCGCGCCACCTGATTGATCGTGTTGAGCAGGTCGGTGATGCTGCGCTGCAGCGAGTCCTGCGCTTGCTGGTTTGTCACGGCGTGCGCTACTTTCGCAGCGCTGCGATTGAAATTCTCGGCGATGAATCCGAATTCGTCTTCGGAGTCAACCTCCGCGCGGGCGCGCGAATCGCCAGCCACCAGGCGTTCGGAGAATTTCGCCAGCTCGCCCACGGGCTTGAGCACGCGCTTGCTCAGCACGAAAACCACCGAGAGAGCAGCCAGCACGGCCAGCCCGGCGGCCCCCAGCAGGAATTCGCTTGCGCTTCCCGGCAAAGACGGGGCATCGGCGAGCGAGATTCCTCCCGAGTGAGCGCCGGCGTGATAGGCGAGACCCAAGACGCCGAATAGCGAGATTGCCGTCCAGAAGACCAGCAACCAGATTGTCGTACTCAAACGAGCTTTCATGACTTCCTCCCAAGAACTCGTGCGCGCTTTGCGCGCTGAAACCCCAAGGACCCCTAAATCACAGGCGCGGGAAACACATCCGCCAGGCGCCGCAGGTCCACCACCAGCGCCAGGCGATCGTCGTGCCGCAACATCCCGCGGCAATGCGGCACGTCGTTCGGCGCCTGATCGAGCAAGGCCTCTTCCGTCGCCGAGTACGTCCCGATCACTTCATCCGCGGCGATTCCGAGCCGCAAATCTTCGCGATTCGGATCCCCCTCCAGCGCGGCCACCACCACGTGCTTCGGAAGCAATCCCGGCCGGCGGCCTTCCGTAAATGCGATATCCACCAGCGGGACGATCGTTCCGCGGAGATTGAAAACTCCCATCAAGAAAGCCGGCGCCAGCGGAATCCTGGTCACAATCGGCCAGTCAACCACTTCTTCCACTTCCAGCACCGAAAGGCAGAAGCGCTCGCGGCCGGCCCGGAAGACGCAGTACTGGCGTTCGGGCAGCCGCTCCTCGGAAAGCGTTTCGCTTTCGAGGAACTCGCCCGCTTCGAGTTCGACCGGCAAAGCGTTCTCGTGCTCGTTGGCCATTGATGGAACTCCAGGCAGCCTTTCAGGCAAACCTTTTCACGGCGTTGATCAGCTCTTCCCGCGTGAAAGGCTTCGCAACGTAACCATTCGCGCCCTGCTGTTCTCCCCAATAGCGATCGCTCGGCGTCGCTCGCGAGGTCACCAGGATCACCGGAATTTTCGAGTAGTGTTCCTGATTTTTCAGTTCGCGGCAGGCTTGAAAGCCGTTGCGTCGCGGCATCACCACGTCGAGGAGAATCACATTGGGCCGTTCCTCTTCGATCGCGTCTTCAATACGTGTGGGGTCGGAGATTCCGACCGAATGAAAGCCGCCCTGCTGCAATATCGTTTGCATCAGGTGGATTTCCGCCTCGGAGTCGTCCACCACCAGAACCTTCGTCGCCGCCGCGTTCACCATTTCCCCCACCTTCCGAGATTCGACGTCCAGGAAAGAATTGCAAGTCCGCAGCCACCTGCAGCAGGCATTCGCGGATTGCAACCTTTATGCAAACTGCTTTCGTTTGCGTCGCTTACGGACACACGGCTCTCCCTTACGAACCGGCGATTGTCCGCTGAAACGCCACCTCCGTCTCAGCTTGAGATTCTTTCTCATTGGCCCGCATCTCAGCGGCAAGCGATGAGAATCGCTGCATGATCTCGTTCAGCCGCAATGCCATCGTATGAATCGTCTGGATTTGCTCGCGGCGCTCGCCCGTCACAAGGCCCGGCTCGAGCAATAGCAGGTCTGCATTACCAAGCACCGAGGTGAGCGCATTGTTCACGCTCGGCCGCAACTCGATCATGTAGCGGCCCAGCGTCGCATACCCCTGACTTTCCAGCGCGAGCCGCTCCGCGCGCTGCGCACGGCTTACGGCTTCCATGCGCCGCAGCGCTTCGCCCGAAACAAGAATCAGAGTTTCCGTCCAGCCGTCCCGTCGCGATATCACAAGGATGTGCGGATGGCTTCCACGGAGAAGGAAGGCTTCCTTCTCGTCCTGGACAACACAGGTGACAACAGCGGAAGAGGACTCCAGATGGGAGAGAATCGTAGATGGCTTCGCGTTTTGAACCGGACCAACGATCACCAACTGATGCCCCGCGGCGCTTCCCCCGTGCCACACGCTGCTTGTGACCACCGTGATCTCGGGAACGTGGCGCTCCGATTGCCAGCGTGCCACCACGCTGCGCGCAAATTCGGTGTCGTCCGACACGATCAGGACGCTGGCGTGGTTCAAGAGCGACCCCCACTCGTCTCCGCGCCTCAGGGCTGGAGTTTTTCGCCTTCTTCGATAACGGAAAGCAGCCGTTTCGTGCTGATCCCAAGATTGACGGCCGCCTCCACATTCTTCGCGCGCTTGGCCTGCTCGACACGGCCCTGGAAATAGGAAACCTCGCTGCGCGCCAACAGCAGCGCGGATGCGAGGGCATTCGATTCACCGGAGCGCTTGCGCCGGTCCATTCCCACGGCCACAAGCGCCCGCGCAACAACGGCGCGGCGCAAATCCTCGGCTTCCTGCCCGCCCTCGGCTACGAAGGCCGCTACTTCCCAGGATGAAAGCAGAACTTTGGTATCGTGCAAGACCACCGTGGACATCGAACGCCCCCGGGAAGGCGGCGCTGCAATCAGTTGCTCCCAGATCGCTTCAAGGCACTTCTCCATTTCCGGCGCGGCGGTTGGAGATACAGGCGTCTGGGCTGATGGCTTGGCCGGCTGATCGGCTGGGGCTTGTGAAGGCGCGACCGGTGGAACTGCCGGCCCGCTCGTTTCCCCATTTCCCGGCGCCGGACGTGTAGGCGGCGAAACCTCTACCGCCGCGGGCGGAGGCACGCTCGAAATGGGAGTCGCTTGTTTCCCGGAATCGAATTGGGTTTCCGGCGCGAGCGATTTGCTTGTCTGAGACGCGGCTGGTAGGTACGCCGCCTGCGGGTGTCCGAGCGCTTCTTCGAGATCGGCGCGCAGAGCCAGAAGCTGCTCGAATGCGTGTGAAACCGAGCTCTCCGTATAGTCCTTGTGAAACGGCTGACGCCAGTTTTCGCAATAGTGGAGGAGCTGTGCGGTTGTTTCCGCCGCGGAAAATCCGGCGCGACGGCAATCCACCGTTTTGATCCCGGTCGCATCCAATGACTCGACCGCGCGCTGAACCGCGCTTAGATCGGCGTGCAACAATCGAATGAAAGCCCGCCGCAGAAGAAAATTGAACCGGACGAAAGCCACCAGCGCGGCTGGATCGTAGAACATGGGTCCAGCGGATTCTTTCAATAGCCGGCCCTGCTCGAGTAAGCCGCCTTCCATCATGTCGCGCAGGCTGTGGCAGTTGGCGAGCGCATTGAGGATTTCATCGAGCGGATGGCACCATTCGAGCGGCGTGGCGTCCGCTTCGGCCAGCACAGGCCGCAGGACGCGTGCCACGTCCTCGAGTTTGATCTCCTCGCGATAGAGTTCTTCGGGTGCGCACAACGCGAAGTATTGCACGAGCAACAGATCGATCTTGTCCCGGTCAGAAGTGGTCTTATTCGGTTTCCTCAACTGCCGGATCACGAACGCGCGCAGGCTCTCTTCGCTCGCATTCAGCGTTTCCGAAGGAAGCTGGCGAATCTGATAGGCACGAACTTTTTCATCAATCTCGTCCAGCCATGGCAGGGTTGAGTCGAACATCTGACGTGTTGGACGAGGAGGCGGGAATTCGTCTGCCGGAAAAGGCAAAGGCGACACATTGAACTGAGTTGCCAGCGCCGCGTAGAGCGGGTACGCGAGCCTCGCTTCTTTCCATTGCGAGGCAAAATCGCCTGAGCCGGCGTCCGGTCTCTGCCCTGACGGCGGATTCATCACAGTGACTTCAGGTTTATTGATCATGGCTTGATGATCCAGTTCCCGACTTCGCCCTCGAATCGCGCTGCAACGGCCTTGCTTCCGCCGTGGTACCTGACGGCCACCACTGTCGCGCGCGCATCGAGCGAGCCATCGGAGTTTTTGAGGCGCACATGATCTTCAAACTCGAGCGGCAGGGTGGACGAAAACAGCACCTCTTGCGCGGTGCCGAATTCAATCACCGTCTGTTCCTGCAATCGCCGCCTTCCCGCACCCAGTGCAGTCACCTGCACGGGCAATCGCACCGGCGATACTTTGGGAAAAAGTTGGGCCAGTTTCTCCACGCACGTTTGTCCGGCTTCCACCGGCGCAACGTCGATTTCAGGCAACACTTGGACCCCCGAGTCTTTTCGGCATCGCTTTGTTTATTCGACCAAGCGCCCCGGAAACCTGAGGGCAAACCGGGCGACAAAACGAA
>Ga0209735_1000140_pt1 | contig 11592 bp, 9 predicted proteins | sample BlaSpr_A8_Ref_M2_FD_187990 | JGI IMG/M metagenome (GOLD analysis project Ga0209735, IMG submission 187990) | Forest soil microbial communities from Thunder Bay, Ontario, Canada - Black Spruce, Ontario site 2_A8_Ref_M2 (SPAdes) (version 2) | ecosystem: Environmental > Terrestrial > Soil > Boreal... | reverse complement strand
TGCGCCAATCAGCAAGACCAGGGTCAGCGCCATTTGGACGATCACGAGACTGCTTTGCGCGCGATGATGCGCGCTCGTCGAGCCGCGGGCTCCTTCCTTGAGCGAGGATTGCAGGTCAGCCTTCGAATTTTTCAGCGCGGGTGCGAGGCCAAACAGAATTCCAACCGCGACCGAAACACCCAGCGCGAATAAGAGGACGGAGAGATTCACGCCGATGTTCTCGCTGCGCGGTAAGCCTCGCGGCACCGCCGCCAGCACCGGGGCGACTCCCCATTTTGCCACCGCAAGTCCCAGCGTTCCGCCAGCGAGCGAAAGCAGCACACTTTCCGTCACCAACTGCCGCACGATACGCGCGCGGTTCGCGCCCAGCGCCGAGCGAATGGCAAACTCGCGCGTGCGTGCCGCCGAGCGCGCGAGCAAGAGGTTCGCGACGTTCGCGCAGGCGATCAGCAGGACAATCCCCACAGCTCCCAGCAGCATCAGGAGCGTTCCACTCACATCTTCGACAAATTCGTGCTTGAGGGGCTTGACGCTCGCTCCCAGACCTCGATCCGCGGAAGGATAGAGCTGATTCAGTTGATCCTGGATCGCGCCCATCTCCGCGTCCGACTGAGCGAGGGTCACTCCTGGTTTCAGGCGGGCAATACAGAGGGCCGAATGGATTGTACGATCGCCGTAGATTATTGGATCGCCCTGTCCGAGCGGCGTGTAAACATCCGCTTCGTCTCCAGTGAGACGAAGGTCCGCGGGAAGCACTCCGACAATCGTGTAGTCCACTCCGTCCAAAGTTGCAGACTTGCCGATGGCCTCAGTGCTGCCGGCGAAGCGATTTCTCCATAAACGATTGCTGATGATGACGACTGGCGCGCCGCCGCGCTTATCCTCCTCCGGCGAAAATTCACGTCCGAGGATTGGCTTTACGCCCAGGGTGCCGAGAAAGCCCGAGGAGATTTGTTTGCCGTTCAGGTGCTCGGGCGTCCCGGGACCCGTCAGATCACGGTCCTCCCAATCGAACGCCGCCATTACCTGGAAGGAGCGAGCATTGCGCCGCCAATCGAGGAAGTCAGGGTATGAGACTGAGATTATGTGCTTAAGCGTCAGGTTGTTCTGCCAAACCAAGACCAGGCGGTCCGGCTCGCGGTAAGGCAGCGGGGCCAACAGAACGCCTTGCACCACGCTGAATATGGCCGTGTTTGCTCCTATGCCGAGCGTCAGCGTCAAGACGGCCACAGCGGTAAAACCCGGGGATTTGCGCAGCATGCGCAGGCCGTAGCGCACGTCCGCCCACAGCGTCTCAAGCGAGAAGCCGCGGCGCTCTTCGCGGCAGGCTTCCTTGGCCCCTTCCACTGGGCCAAATTGCAGAGTAGCTTGCCGACGCGCCTCTTCGGGCGTCATACGGGAGGCAATGTTCGCGGCCGTCTGCTGCTCGATGTGAAAGCGTAGTTCGTCATTCATCTCGCGTTCCCACTTTTTGCGTGAGAACCACCGCCGCCAAGAGTTCATGGCTTCTGCCTCCTGCTTGCCGCTCGTATGAAAAGGTCCTTCGCTCGCTCCACTCGGCCAGGATGACGATCCAGGCCCGGATCCTTACGCGCGCTGGAGAATCAGCGCTACAGCCGAAGACAACCGCTCCCACTGCGCCAATTCCTTCTCCAATTGCTGGCGGCCTGCCTTCGTCAGCGTGTAATACTTCGCGCGGCGATTGTTTTCCGAGGCGCCCCATTCGGCGCGGACCAATCCCTTTCGTTCCAGCCGGTACAACGCCGGATAGAGAGAACCTTGCTGAATTTGCAGCACCTCGCGCGAGATTTGCTGGATGCGCTGCGCGATTCCCCAGCCGTGCATGGGCTGGAGGGCAACCGTCTTCAGGATCAGCAAGTCCAGTGTTCCTTGCAAAACTTCCGCACTCTGATTCATGTCGTCTCCGATCAACCGCACGTCTCGAACTAACTGCCGGAATCCAGATGCCACCCCACATTGATCCACTTTCCGTGGCGAAAGACGAACATCTCCGTCGCGCGCCCCGATTGGGTGGTCGGTTTCCCGCCGATTTCGATTTCGTACAAATACTTCGAGTACACAATCGCGGTGTAGCCGTACACCTGGATTTCGGTCTGCGGAAATTCCAGGCGCAAAAGCTTTCCACCCTGATCGACAAAGCCTTTCGCGCCCGTAAGCACGTCGTCGCGGCCGTGCCATTTGTCACCATCGTCGACAGCGATCAGTTCAGCCGGGAGCGATTCCGCCAGCCGGGCTGCGTTGTTCGTGAAGTAGTCGCGCCAGACGGCTTCGCGCGCGGCCAGCAGATCCTTCTTATCGTCGGGACTGAGCGTTTGCGGTTCCTGCATGCCGGCTGCTATGGACTCCGGATGCAGTTGCGTGTCAGAGGCGACTTGGTTCCATTCGCCTCCGATTTTCGCGTAGACGTCGAGCACGCGAAGCTTCCTGGAGGATGTGTTGCCTTCGTAGTCGTAGCTGACGTCCGCGACATACGGGATGATCGCGACATCTCCATAAAAAACCACATCGAACTCGAGCATCTTGTAGGCGGTCATGCGGACGGGGCTCTGGAGGTACCCGTTGACGTCCTTCATGTACTGATCGATGCCATGGATCGCAGTCTGCGAGCTTGCCTGGAAGCCCAGCCACTCCGCCGCATGTGTCGCGCGGATAACGTCAGCGTCCTTATGGATATATGCCTGGAAGATCTTATCGATGTGGTTCCGGATGGCGTCACGGTCCGCTTGCCGCTGAGCGCCCGGTACCGGAGTCAATTGCATTGCATCGGTGGAACCTGCGGCAAGAAATGCGGCGGCGACGAGCAATACCTTCACGAGTTTCATAGCAGTCCTCCTTAGAGCAGTTCCCACTCCCCTAGAAATACGACGGGAGCTTGCCATCCCTCTTGTAGATTGTCAAAGGGAAGCAACATTTCAGACGGGCGGCGCTTGGAAAAGTAAGCCGAAAAGTGGGCAGGCGGGGAGTTCGCGAGCCTGCATTCGCTTCATTTTCAGGGGGGTACTAATACCCGCGTACTCAAATTTTGCCCCTCGCGAGCCATTGTTCCAGCACGATTCACATCGCGAAAATGCTGAGTGCGGGTTGGAAGCTGCGATGCGGGGACGACGGTTCCGAGAGGAGCCGGGGCATGCTGACCAACCCGTCCAGCCCTCCTGCTGGCGTTACCCCCACCTGACCCCCGTCAGCAGGACGGGCTTCAATCAACCAGCCGGACTCTTCCGAATCAGACTTCGGCTCTTCGGTCGAGGTTCTTCAGCGCAGCGCACACTTACCGCTAGCAGACCACTTCAAGGAATCAGAAAGTAGTAGTCCCGAGGAAGATGTCGGGGATTGCATTGCTGTCGCGCGCGACGAGGTCATTCGCGAGGGAGATGAAACTGGCCACATGGCCGTCGGCGCTGATCGAGGGCACGAGGCTGTTGCCATTCGAGGCCGCAGCCGAAGTGCCGGTGGCGACGCTGACGAGCGACACGCTCGGCGAGCAAGTAGCCGTGCCTGTGGTGGGGAAGTTCGTGCAAGTGTTGCGTGTAAAGATATTCTCGATACCGTTCGCCGCGTTGCCCGACAAATTCGAGGAAAACGAAGAGAAGGCGATGAACTGGCCCGTCGTCAGACTGATGGTGGGATGCTCGCTCAGCGCGTTGCCCGGCGTCGTGCCGTTCGACGTAGAAACGAGCGTGGTGGAGGGAGTGCATGTCTCCGTGGTCTGGCCCGTGCAGATATCGCGCACATAAACCTGCTGGGTCGGCCCCACGCCCGGAATGAGAATGGTCGCCGTGGACGCGAAAGCAACGAAACGGCCATCGGTGGTAATTGACGATTCGCCGCTAGCGCCGTCGGCCGCCGTTGTACCATCCGGCGTGGAAATCAAATTCGTGAAAGTCGCGCAGCCGCCTATCCCGGTCACGCAGGTGCCGCGCTCGAATACTTCCGGCGCGCCGTTTGGATTGTCCGCGGTCTGGCCGAGATTCGTCGCGCTCGACGTGAAAGAGACAAAAAGCGCATCGTTTGCGACTGACGGATTCGAACTGGGGCCGTTTGCGGGTGTCGTGCCGTCGGACGTCGAAACAAGAAAGGTCGTCGGCGTACATCCTGCCGTGGTTGTGGTCGAGGTTGGGAACGTGCCGCACGTATCGCGGAGAAAGACCTGCGGGTTTACGCCATCGAACGCAACGCCCGAGACAAGATTCGTGGCCAGCGAAACGAACGCCACGTAGCGCCCGTCCGGGCTGATCGCGGGGTTGAAGCTATCGTGGTTCCCGGCCTCGGATCCATCGGCGGAAACTGAAATGAGCTGCGTCAGGGGTGCCGTGGTGGTGCAGACGGTGCCCGACGCCGTGCAGGGTTTATTCAAGAACACCTGCCGGCCGGGGGTCACAATCGGAACGGTCGTAACGAGATTCGAAGCCAGAGACGTGAAGGCTACAAGCGTGCCGGATGAGCTAATCGAAGGTTCCGAGCTCGACCCATTGGCCGGTCCGTTATTTGCCGCCACGCTCGCCAGCTCATTCACCGGCGCGCAGGTGGTCGTCGTGTTTCCCGTCGTCACGAGACACGTGTTGCGCACGAATATGCTGCTCCCTGGATTTTGATCGTTCACGATCAAATTGGTCGAAATAGACGCGTAGGCCACGAATTCACCCGTGGAGCTTGTGGAAGGCCCTGCGGTCGTCAGATCGGGGACCCCTCCCGGCGCGCATGCGCCACAGATTCCAAGGTTTGCCTGCGAACCGTCCGTCCCCACATCCACGAGAACCGGTAGTCCTACGGTGGGACTCGGATTTATGAAGAAGGGCAGAATATTGGAAGTTCCACCGCCGGGCGCTGGGTTTTGCACTTCAATTTGAATCGCGCCCCCTGCGGCAAGATCACCCGCCGACAATGGCGTGCTGACCGATGTGCTGTTCGCGAAGGTCGTTTGCCTGGGCGCCCCGTTGATCAAGATCACGGAGGCTGCCGCAAAGCTTGACCCGGTCACCGTAAGTGTTGGCGGGGTAGTAGTGCCGGCCCCAACGGCCGCTGGAGTAAGCGTGGTGATTGTGGGAACCGGATTGTTGACCGCCAACTTCACCGTGTTCGAAGAACCGCCGCCCGGCGGCGGATTCACCACGGCAATATTCACCGCGCCGCTCACCGCAATATCACTCCCCGGTATCCCCACTTGAAGCGATGAGCTGCTCACGCTCGAGGGTGTGAGATTGCTGCCGTTTGCAGTGACAATTGACTGAGGTACGAAACCCGCCCCGTTCACCAAAACGGTAAACTGTGAACCCACGCCGACAGAGCCAGCAAACACCCCCGCCGGAGAAATGGAACTGATTTGGGGTATGGGGCTGGTCGTTGGGCTGATCGAAAGAGTCACGGAAGCGGTCGTTCCACCTCCCGGCTGGGAAGTAACAACGGTTATAGCTGCTTCTCCGGGGGATTGGACGTCAGCAGCCAGGATCGTCGAGGTGAGAGTATTCGTATTCACGAAAAAAGTCGCTCTCGGTGACCCGTTGAATTCGACAGTGGAACCAGCCCCGGAGTTATTGGGAACGAACTGGCTTCCTGTCAGCGTGAGAGTAAAAGAAGGCGAGCCTGCTTGAACGGTGGTGGGCGAGATGGAGGTAAGAACCGGCGCTGGATTATTGATTACTTGGTTGCACGCCGACGACGCCACTGCCACGAAAATGAGAATGCTGAGAACAAACCGCCGCTTCAACTCCAAGTTCCTCACCTCTGGCTCTCTATGTTGGATACACCCACACCAGTGCAATAGCACAGACTACTAGAGATGACCTCGACGGGCAATTGGGATGCTCCCACCTCCTTTAAATCAATCATGGCTCCCTCTGCCCTCTTGGATTGCTAATATACGCGTGGAATACTTGGGTGACTTTCTGGAACGGTGGGTCCCGCCAGGTGCTGCACTTCGCAACAGCCCTAAAGATCGCAAAGCGGCATCAGCATAACTTCTTGCTCGCACTTAGTGGCGCAGCATTTGACCTGGGGCCGGCTCACGCCATCATTTGAGGTAGGTTCTGACGATTTCGATCACGTCCTCGGAGGCTTCCTCGGCGGACTTTGAATTCTGTGGCATGTGATTCCGGATATGGTCCTCTAGCAGCTCGCCCATCAGGCTGTTGATGGATCCTCGTGCTGCTGCAAGACGCTGGAGCACGTCCGCGCATTGTTCGTCTTCGTTTAGGCCGCGCAAGACACTTTCCAGTTGTCCGATGATCTTCTTCGTGCGGTTTACCAAATCCAATTTTTCTCGCGATAAGTGTGACATTTTCCTTGACTACCCTATGGGGGTATGGTATCACAATTCCGGGCTGAAACTTGAGCTCCAGGAAAATAGACCAAATGGGAAGCCTCATTCAAGAACCAGAACCTCCGGGTAGTAGCAGCAACCTCCCGGAGTGCCACGACGAGCCAGCGTAAGATAGGCGATTCCCGCCCTCCTCCCGCTTGCCCTCGTGGAACAAACTAACCCGAGCGAGTGGGAATCTGTTCGATCTCTAGAAGGATCCCCGCCCCATTAAGTAATTGGATTTCAACTGCGCGAGACGCTTGTGGGCTCGATTAATATCAGTTTGCCTCGCGGGGGAGGACAACGTGAACAATTTCACAAATGATTACAAGAAATTTACGACACGTCCGGGGCTGTATCGGGTGTGGGTGCCGCTGCACGACGACGGGAAGGCGCCGCTCATTTCGATCTGGATTGACCCCACAATGACAGCCCTCGAGCGACAGCAAAACCACGAGGGCATTGGTCCATCCGGCGTAAGCGATGGCGCGGTCGCCGAGGAAATTGAGGACTCGAGGCGGTGGGGTTTATATTGCAGTGGATCAGGGTGCCAAAATGGAGACGAATTCACGCGAAGCTGCAGGCTCACGGGATTATGCGCCGCCTAGTCGTCCAACTCGCGCTGCAAATTCTTTCCGTACTGCTGGTCTCTCTCGCGCTATCCCGTTGGGCGTACGCCCAAGACTCCTTACCCGATAAACCCGCGGCACAGACAGCGGCGCCTGCGCCCGACGATTCGGCTTCCGAAGACACGCTTACGATGTTCCCGCATTCGGAAACAAGCCGCTACTGGATCTCCGGACAGGGCAACATCATTCTGCAATGGCATCCGTCATTCCCGGCGAAATACAGTGGCCCCAACAGCCTAAGTCCAGGGGCTCAGAGCGCCACCACGCACATTCTGACGCTTTATACCGGCTACGAACTCACGCATACGACGGAAGTGTTCGCCGATATAGAGTACGCGACCGGGGGCGGTATCGGGAGCGCGTTCGGCCTCGCCGGCTACACCAACTTGGATTCTGTGCGGACAGTACAAGGTACACCGCTTGCAGACACTCCTTATCTCGCACGGCTCATGTTGCGGCAGATCATCCCGCTGACCCAGGAGCGCGTCGAAGCGGACCGCGACGCGCTTCATCTCGCCACGCCTCTACCGGCGCGGCGGATCGAGTTCCGAATCGGAAAATTCGACTTGGTCGATTTCTTCGACTTGAATTCCTTCGGGTCCGACAGCCACCTGCAATTTCTCAACTGGACCGTGGACAATAACGGCGCCTATGACTATGCCGCCAACACACGCGGCTATACCGACGGCGCCATCCTTGAATACGACGACCACTGGTTCACGGCGCGCTTCGCTGAAACGCTCATGCCGAAAGTGGCGAATGGAATCAACCTGGACGCCGATATCGCGCGTGCGCGAGCGGAAAACCTCGAGTTCGAAGCCCGCGGAAAGCTGATTGCGCATCGGGCGGGCGTGGTGCGCCTGTTGAGCTATCTCAACCACGGCGATATGGGAAACTACCGTGAGGCGATTGCCGACTTCCTCGATCACGAGACCTCGACGCCCGACGTTATCGCCACGCGGCGCCAGGGACGCCACAAATACGGCTTCGGCCTGAACTTCGAGCAGGAAATCACATCGCAGGTGGGCGTCTTCGGCCGCCTGGGCTGGAGCGATGGCCGCAACGAATCCTTCGCCTATACGGAGGATGACCGCACGCTCGAACTCGGCGCCTTCACGAAGGGAGAGCCGTGGCGCCGGCGCAACGATCGCGCCGGGGTGGCTTTCGTCGCCAATGGGATCGTGGCCGCGCATCAGCAGTATCTTGCTCTCGGCGGACTCGGCTTCCTGCTCGGCGACGGCGCGCTCACTTACGGCCACGAAAAAATCTTGGAGGGCTTCTACACGGCGCACCTTTGGCGCGGACTTTTCGCGTCGTTCGATCTCCAGCACATCAACAATCCCGGCTACAACAAGGACCGCGGGCCGGTCACCGTCCCTGGCCTGCGCCTGCACGTGGACTTTTGACGATTGATCGTTTGCAGTGCGCGTTGTGATGCACTTTTTTGTGGAAACGCGCGGCGGGGCGGTTTAAGCTCCGCGCCTGCGGCCTGGGGCAAGGAGCGCAAACGCAGCGACCCGCAAGGAGGAAGTGAATGACACGTTCGAGTTATTTGGTTCTCGGTGTTTTCCTGTTGGGCCTGACTACTACCACACCTCTCTTCGGGCAAGAGAAGGAACAAGCGAAGCCAAAAACTGAAGCTCCCGCCACCCAAGCGCCCGCAACTCCCCCGGCCCCGCCGGCGGCGAAGCCGGCTGATGTGGCCTCGCCCGACGCCATCCTTGCCGCGACGTATGACGTCATCTCCGGGCCCGCTGGACAGAAGCGCGATTGGGACCGCTTCCGATCGCTGTTCATTCCCGGGGCGCGATTGATCCCGTCGGGAGCCAAGAAGGATGGCGGCTTTTTCGTGCAAGTCGTGACGCCGGATGAATATGCGAAATTTGCTGATGCGTATTTTGAGAAGAACAGCTTCTCGGAAACTGAAATCGCCCGCAAAAGCGAGCGCTTCGGCGACATCATGCACATTTTCAGCACCTACGCGTCGCGCCATGACGCAAAGGATCCGGAGCCGTTCGAGCGCGGCATCAACAGTTTTCAGCTGTTTTTTGACGGGAAGCGCTGGTGGGTCGTGACGATTTACTGGGCCGGTGAAACCGCCGACAACCCGATTCCGAAGGAGTTTTTGCCCATCGCAAAGTAGCGGAGACCCTGAACTATGTTTCAGAAGGATCTGCTGAAGGGCCGGACGATTCTGATCACGGGCGGCGGAACGGGCCTGGGCCGCTCGATGGCATTGCGATTCGCGGAACTGGGCGCGAATTTGTTTCTCGTGGGGCGCCGAAAAGAGCCTCTCGAAGAAACCGCCGAAGCAATCCGTGTAAAAGGGGCGCGGGCGGCTTTCGCTTCGGCGGACGTCCGCGATTTCGCAGCCGTCGAAAATGTGGTTGCCGCGGCGGAAAAGGAATTCGGCGGCGTGGACACGCTTGTGAACAACGCCGCCGGAAACTTCATCGCGCGCACCGAAAGGCTTTCGCCGAACGCGTTCAACGCCGTGGTGGGAATCGTTCTGCAAGGAACTTTTCACTGCACTCTCGCGCTGGGCCGGAAATGGATCGCTGCCAAGCAGCCGGGCAACATTTTGAACATCGTGACAACCTATGCCGCGACAAATGCGGGCTCCGGGTTTGTGGTGCCGTCGGCATGCGCGAAGGCCGGCGTGCTCGCCATGACGCGCTCGCTCGCCGTTGAATGGGCGCGCCACCGGATCCGGCTGAATGCGATTGCGCCGGGCCCGTTTCCCACCGAAGGCGCTTTTTCGCGCTTGCTGCCGTCGAAGGACCTTGAGGAGCGCGCGAGAACTCATCACCCGATGAAGCGCTTCGGCCGCCACGAGGAGCTGTCCAATCTCGCTGCCTATTTGCTCAGCGAACAGGCGGACTACGTCAACGGCGAATGCGTGGTGATCGACGGAGCTTTGTGGCTCCGAGGCGCCGGCGAATTCAACGATTTCGTCGATCTCCCCGACGCCGCCTGGGACATGCTTGAGCAGGCCCGCAAGAAATAGCGCGTACCAAGCCTCACCCACAATCACAGCGGGCCCTCGCAGCTTGACCGCGGTTTGCGCGGCCAGTAAGCTAGTTGTTTCCGCATCGAAAGAAGACTCGTCATGGAGACGATTCAAGTTACGCTGCCGGACGGCGCGAAGCGCGAGGTTCCGCGCGGGACTACGCCCGCCCAGATCGCCAAAGAGATTTCGCCGAGGCTCGCGAAAGAAGCGCTCGTCGCCCGGACGAATGGCGATCTGATTGACCTCAGCCGGCCGCTCGACCACGACACCTCGCTCGCCATCCTGACCGCAAAGGACCCGGATGCAGTGCAGGTATTCAGGCATTCGGCCGCGCACCTGCTGGCCGCGGCGGTAATGGAGCTTTACCCCGGCGTGAAGCTCGGCATCGGCCCGCCGATCGATTACGGATTCTTCTACGAGTTCGTGCGTCCTGAGCCGTTCACCCCCGAAGACCTCGCAAAGATCGAGGCGAAGATGCACGAGCTCGCCGCAAAAGACATTCCGAACGAGCGCAAGATGATTCCGAAGCCGGAAGCGCTCGAGCTCTATCGAAAAAGCAATCAGGAGTTCAAGTGCGAACTGGTGGAGGAAAAGGCGCAGGAGCCGATGGTGTCGTTTTACACCACCGGAAAGTTCATCGACTTTTGCCGCGGGCCGCACATCCCTTCCACCGGCCGCATCAAGGCATTCAAGCTGATGAACGTGGGCGGAGCCTACTGGAAGGGGCAGGAAGGCAATCCGCAGATGCAGCGGATTTACGGAGCGTGCTTCGTCGACCAGAAAGAACTGGACGAGTATCTGCACAAGCTGGAAGAAGCCAAGCGGCGCGACCATCGCAGGCTCGGCACGGAACTCGATCTCTTCAGCATCCAGGACGAAGCCGGACCCGGCTTGATTTTCTGGCATCCCAAGGGCGGGATCATCCGCAAGCAGATGGAGGACTGGCTGCGCACCGAGCTGATTCGTCACGGCTACGATCTCGTTTTCACTCCGCACATCATGCGGCTGCATCTTTGGGAGGTCAGCGGCCACACGGATTTTTACCGCTCGAGCATGTTCGGGCCGATGGAAGTGGAGAAAGACGAGTACCAGCTCAAGCCGATGAACTGTCCGGGTCACATTCTGATTTACAAATCGCGCTTGCGCAGCTATCGCGAGTTGCCCGTCCGTCTCGCCGAGCTTGGCACTGTGTATCGCTACGAGCGCTCCGGGGTGCTGCACGGCCTGCTGCGCGTGCGCGGGTTCACGCAGGACGACGCGCACATCTTCTGCATGCCGGACCAGATCGAGAAGGAAATTCAAGATTGCATCGAGTTCGCCTGGGAAGTGCTGCGCGTCTTCGGCTTCGACCGCTACGAAGTCGAGCTTTCGGCGGGCGACCCTTCACGGCCGCAGGACTATCCCGGAACTCCGGAAGAGTGGAGGCACGCTGAAAATGCGCTCATGGACACGCTGAAACGCATGAACGTGCCGCACAAAATCATTCCCGGCGAGGGCGCATTCTACGGCCCTAAGATCGACGTGAAACTTGTGGACGCTATCGGGCGTCCATGGCAGCTCACCACCGTGCAGTTCGATTTCAATTTGCCGCGGCGTTTCAAGCTTGAATACGTCGGCGAAGACGGCTCGCGCCATCA
>Ga0209735_1000138_pt1 | contig 11620 bp, 10 predicted proteins | sample BlaSpr_A8_Ref_M2_FD_187990 | JGI IMG/M metagenome (GOLD analysis project Ga0209735, IMG submission 187990) | Forest soil microbial communities from Thunder Bay, Ontario, Canada - Black Spruce, Ontario site 2_A8_Ref_M2 (SPAdes) (version 2) | ecosystem: Environmental > Terrestrial > Soil > Boreal... | reverse complement strand
GAAACCGTTAGCAATTGTGGGAAAGATTTTCCATCCTGATCACTTTTGTAAGGCCATCGTGCACCGAAGCTAATGCGCTTCCCAATATGATATGCTAAGTTGTTTATTTTCAATCTATTAAGTGTGGCTTGCGACTCGGCATTTGCGTGATTATCGGAGGCTCTGGCAGACTGATTGCAGATTTAGGTATGGTCATCGTGTGGGATTAATGGCGGCAGCCTGTGCCTCGGTACCTTTAAGCCTGTGGCAGATTGGCCTCGCGAACCCGCCCCAGAAAGGGTGTCGCAATTCGGTGACAGCCGTCTCGATGATGCAATTGCATCTTCATGGCGCGAATCGTCCTGCCGGGTAATGGACTGGGCGAACGGAATTTTCTTAGGGCCCGTCGGGGCTGATTGAGATGGATGGAACATTCGCATGGCAGAAATAGTTCTACCAAAACGGCGCTTTGCGCTGCTTCGTCGGATCCTGCGTAAATACATGCCTGACTTCTACGGCTGGATGCTCGGGAATGCAACTCTGCGGCGCGTCTATGGAGTTATCAAGGGAGAGCAGAGGGTCATCGTAGGAGACGATCCTGCACAGAGATTCACGGCGATCTATGAGAACCATTTTTGGGTAGACGATCAATCCCGCTCGGGCGGGGGGTCTAATCTTTATGCTACGGAGAAGATCCGAAAAGCGATTCCCGGCTTGTTTTTGAAGTATGGGGTTCGCTCGCTACTTGATATTCCGTGTGGTGATTTTTACTGGTTCAAAGAAATGAATCTGGATCTCGAGCGCTATGTGGGCGGCGACATCGTGGTTCCACTGATCGCATCGGTCACCGAGAAATATACATCGCCTACTCGGTCTTTCCGAGTCATGGATTTAACCAAAGACGTGCTGCCGGATTGCGATCTCATTCTAGTGCGCGACTGCTTTATTCATCTTAGCTTTGAATCGATCTTCGCGGCGCTGAGAAACATCACCCAATCGAAGATCCGATACCTGTTGACTACCCATTTCGCCGATGTGGTGGCGAACATGGATATCGAAACCGGCTCCTTGCACGAACTCAACCTTTGCGCGCCTCCGTTCAACTTTCCGCCGGCTCTGGAACTGATCGATGACTATGCAAAGGGATTTACGCCACACCAACTTGGCTTGTGGCGCGTCGACGACCTGCGTTATGCCGCACTTGATCGGCGGGTTCTCGCGTCCCGTGTTCAAACGCGTCTGGCCCAATGAAAATGTTCCTGGGCATTCTTGAGCGCCAAGACGATCAAGAACGGGTGGTGATGTGTCTCTCCACTGAGGATTCTCGATATGAAACCGCTTGTGTCTATTCTAATTCCCGCTTATAACGCCGAGGAATGGATTGCTGATACGATACGCTCGGCGGTCTCGCAAACCTGGTCGCGCAAGGAAATCATCGTCGTGGATGATGGTTCCAAGGATCAAACAGTCGCGGCGGCGAGCCGCTTTGCCTCAAATGAGGTGAAGGTCGTTACCATAAAGAATCAGGGCGCCGCGGCGGCCCGTAACCATGCTCTGCAACTCAGTCAGGGCGATTATATTCAGTGGCTGGATGCCGACGATCTTATGGCCCCAAACAAGATTGAGAGCCAACTGGCCGCATTGCAGGGGGTGGATGACCCGCGAATCCTTTTGTCGGGTCCCTGGGGCTATTTTAACTACCGCACCCGTTATGCGAAATTCGTCTCCAATTCGCTTTGGAATGATCTTTCGCCGGTTGAATGGCTCCTTAGAAAAATGAGCGAGAATCTGCACATGCAGACAGCAACCTGGCTGACCAGCCGGGAACTGACGGAGGCTGCGGGTCCCTGGGACACTCGACTGCAGAGTGACGATGACGGAGAATACTTTTGCCGCGTGCTTTTGGCATCGAAGGGCACACGATTCGTTCCAGAGGCCAAAGTCTTCTATCGCAATACGCCTTCCTTGAATCGCGTCAGTTACATCGGAGATTCCGACGACAAGAAGGATTCGATGGTTGTCTCGATGAAGCTCCACATTCAGTACCTGCGATCGCTCGAGGACAGCGATCGTGTTCGAAAAGCCTGCTGCACATACCTCCAGACATGGTTTCAGAATTTTTACCCCGAGCGCCCGGATCTTGTGGCCGAACTTCAGAGCATAGCCGCAGAACTTCACGGGCATCTGGAAGAGCCTCGATTGGGGTGGAAATATGCCTGGATGAAACCGATCTTTGGTTGGAAATCCACCAAACGGGCTCGGAGGGTGTTCTCCCAAATGCGATCGGCTCTGATGATGTATCTGGACAAATGGATGTACCGATTTGAGAAGCGCCGTTCGGAGGCGGGTCCTGTTGCTGATACCATCAGTTCTTCTCCCAAGAATTAATGTGAAGGAGTGCGAGCGTGGCAAGCTCAACCGAACAAGTAGATAGAATCAAGAAAATCTGGGCGGAGCACCTGGAAGTTGCGAAGGCCCTTCCCCAGCTTGCGGACGCCGTTTCCAGCGCCGTGGAGATGATCTATTCGTCGTTAGCGGCCGGCGGACAATTGCTTATCGGTGGAAATGGGGGATCGGCCGCCGATGCACAGCATCTCGCCGCCGAGCTTACCGGTCGGTTTCTCCGGGAGCGGCAGCCGTTTAGGGCCCTCGCGTTGCACGTCAATACTTCCTCTTTGACGGCGATTGGAAATGACTATGGCTATGAATTTGTGTTTGCGCGCGAACTTTCCGCCCATGCCCGGCCTGGGGACGTATTTCTGGCGATCACCACAAGCGGGAACAGCCTGAATATTCTGCGCGCCATCGAGGCCGCCCGTAGAAGCAAAGTCACAGTCATTGGCATGACGGGCGAATCCGGTGGAATGATGCAGTCGGCGTGTGATCTTTGCCTGTGCATTCCATCCAAATCAACGGCCCGCATCCAGGAAATGCACATTACCATCGGCCACGCGATCTGTGAGCTTCTGGAAGAGCGGCTGACAGCGGCATGAGTTCCCATAACCCCGAAGTGGAGCGGGCTGGCATGACGGATGGGAATGCGGCGGAAAAATCCCTTGAAATCGCCGACCGCAAAGCCCATCTCCAGGATTCGAGTTCAGTGGACCGGATCGAAGTTGCCTTGCTTACTGGGGGCGGCGACAAGCCTTATGCGTTCGGTCTGGCAACGCAGCTCATCTCAAAAGGGGTAGCTCTGGATTTAATCGGCAGCGATGATCTGGATTGTCCGGAATTTCGCGACAACCCTCGGGTCAATTTTCTCAATCTGCGTGGCGACCAGCGGCCGGATGCCAGTTTCGAAAAAAAAGTTCTACGAGTCTTTGTTTACTATTTCAGGCTGCTTCGTTACGCTTTGACCTCCGAACCGAAGATATTTCATATTCTCTGGAACAACAAATTTGAAAGCTTTGACCGTACACTTCTAATGCTGTATTACAAGCTGCTTGGAAAGTCCATCGTTCTGACGGTCCATAACGTCAATGCCTGCATACGCGATTCCAGGGACACGGTATTTAATCGCCTGACCTTGCGATTTCAGTATCATTGTGCCGACCACATTTTTGTTCACTCCGAACAGATGAAGACGGACCTCCTCGCAGATTTCGCCGCGCCATCTGCCCGAGTCACCGTTATTCCTTTCGGGATCAATAATTCCATCCCCAATACCCAAATCAGACGCACCGAAGCGAGACAACGGCTGGGTATTCCAAATGAGAAAAGGACCATCCTGTTTTTTGGCAACATCGCGCCCTATAAGGGCCTCGAATACTTGGTCGCCGCTCTCAGACAACTTTGGGACAAACAAAAGGATTATCAGCTAATCATCGCCGGCCGGCCCAAGAACTGCGAAAAATATTGGAGCGAGCTTCGGCAATCGATCCGAGAAGACGTACAAAAGGGAAGAGTGCTCCTGAAGGAAGAGTACATTCCAGATGAGGATACCGAGATCTATTTCAAGGCTGCCGATGTTCTTGCCCTACCCTATCGGTACATCTACCAAAGTGGTGTTCTTTTCCTGGGATACAGTTTCGGACTACCGGCTCTCGCTGCTGATGTAGGGCCTTTGAAGGAGGAAATCGTCGAAGGAGAGACGGGGTCTATCTTTAAGCCGGAAGATCCCGCCGACCTGGCAAGGGCCATTGAGTCCTACTTTGCAAGTAATCTGTTCGCGAATTTGGCCAGCCGGCGACGGAATATTATGGACTTCGCCGCCGAACGACATTCTTGGGATATTGTTGGCCAAGCGACAATGAGTGTTTACGCGCGTTTACTTCGGCGTGGCTTGTCAACTCGCCAATCTAATCGCGAATCGCAATTGACTTCCTCTGGCGGTCAGGATCCGTCCTGAAACCTGCATCCCGCACCCGCCTGGCTAGTTCAATCGATTGCTCGATTATCCATTTCGGCTAGGAAGGATCGACATGTCGGTTGAACAAGAGACGTCAAAGGACCTCAGCACCGAACATCTGGGTGCCGATCTGCGGGGCCGCTCCGTCCGTGCAGGATTGCTCAACCTCATTTCAAAGGGGAGCCAAATCCTGATTCAAACATCGGCGACCGTGATTCTGGCGCGGCTTTTGACCCCCGCAGACTTCGGATTAGTGGCTATGGTTGCTACGGTTACCGGGCTTGCCCAGGCATTCGCCGACCTCGGACTTTCTGAAGCCACAATTCAGCGAAAGGAGATCACTCGAGATCAGGTTACCGCTCTATTCTGGGTGAATGTGGCGTTTGGGTTGGGCCTAATGCTCCTGACGATGGCCCTTTCTCCTGTGATTGCGAGATTTTATCGCGACCCAAGGCTCACAAATATCGCCCTGTTGTTGTCACTGACTTTTCTCTTTGGTGGGCTACGGGTTCAGCCAGATGCGCTTCTCAAGCGGCAAATGCGCTTTCTTGCTCTCGCTATTCGCGACACTGCTTGTTACGCAATAGCTGTTCCGATTGCTATCACTTTGGCTTGGCGAGGAGCCGGTTACTGGGCGTTGGTCTCTATGCCGTTAATCTCCAATTTCACTCAGATGTCCCTTTCCTGGGTGATGATCAGATGGCGCCCCGGACTTCCTCGTCGCGGAGCCCGCGTTCGCTCGATGCTCGCCTTCGGCGGCAACATTGCCGCTTCTTATTTCATCCTCAACATGAGCCGAAGTGCCGACAATGTCCTGATCGGTTGGTATTGGGGCGCTGGCCCACTTGGCTTGTATTCGCGCGCCTACAATTTACTGATGCTGCCGGTCAACCAGTTGATTGTGCCTGCGGGCAGCGTGGCTGTCCCAACGCTCAGCCGGATCCAGGACGATCCGGGCCGATTCGCACACTACTATCTTCGCGCCGTTAATCTGATCATTTGGGCCTGCGCGCCAATCTTCTCGTTTCTGTTTGTTGCTGCGCAACCTGTGATTATCCTCCTGCTGGGACATCAGTGGCGAGATGCGGCGCCCATTTTTCAATTGCTGGCCATCTCAGCTCTGGGGCAGGTTCTGCTTGAGTCAACCATCTGGTTGTTCATCAGCCAGGGGAGATCCTTGAAGCTTTTGGTTCTTCTTTTGGTCGTTTCTCCGCTTCTTGTCATCAGTTACGCGATAGGTCTGCCTTTTGGAGTCAAAGGCGTGGCTCTTTCCGGGTCATTGGCATTACTTGCACTCTTGCCGGGAATTCTCCACTTTACCTTCAGGGGCACTAACTTGACTTTACGGCGTCTCGGGCGCGCCATCCTGCTTCCCATTTCTCTCTGTCTGGTGGCTGTACTTTCCGCGGAAATGGTTCTGTGGTATGTCGAGCCGGACCGTATCTTTTGGCAATTGCTGGTGACCGCGGGCGTGTTTGCTGCGGTCTTTTTGCTGTCATCTCTCATGCCCGCTTTTCGAATGGAGATAGCTGCCTTAAGGAACTTGTTGAAAGAGTTGCGACCATCCAGGCAAACTGCGTAGGTTTCCTGCAGGCAGAGCAGGGTGTGTTCGTTGACCTTCCGACTTTGAGAAAATATTTTCTACAGGCGCGATGATGAACGCCGAGTTACCTATAACCGCCCCTCAGCCGGTTTCTCTTTTCTGCTGCTATCAGTTTGATCCTATCCGGGATCCGCGTTGGGCCACACTTGTGAGATCACACCCCAAAGCGTCCGTTTTCCATACGATTCCTTGGTTACGCGCGCTGCGAAGTACATACGGCTATGAGGCTTTGGCCTTTACTACCTCACCGCCGACCGAAGAGTTGAAAAATGGCATTGTCTTTTGTCGTGTTGACAGCTGGCTGACAGGACACAGACTTGTATCTCTGCCTTTTTCTGATCATTGCGAACCACTTTGTCAGTCAAGTCAGGAGTTGAACTTCTTGATCCGCCACCTGCAAAGTGCTCTGGAACATGAGAAATGGAAATATTTCCAGGTCCGTCCCATTCATGGGGAGTTGGCTCAAACAGGTGGGGGAACGGGCTGCCTTCCTGCTGAGGAATATTTTCTTCACACGCTTGATTTGCGTCCGGATTTGGACAAAGTATTTCGAGGGCTTGACAAAGATTCGGTTCAACGCCGGATTCAGCGCGCCGACCGCGCGAAACTATCCGAAAAATGCGGCAGGTCGGAAGAGCTACTTCGAGATTTCTACTCCCTATTTCTAATTACCCGGCGCCGTCAGCGCGTGCCTCCCACGCCCCATAGGTGGTTCCGCAATCTGATTGCGGAATTGGGAGACGCATTGGAAATCCGTGTGGCTTATAAGGAGGAAACTCCCATCGCTGCTATTATCACCCTGCGATTCAGAGACATTGTCTACTACAAATATGGGTGTTCGGATAAGCAATTCAACAGATATGGGGCAACCCCATGGCTGTTTTGGAAAGCCATGGTTTCTGCCAAGTCGAGGGGAGCGGTTGAGTTCGATTTGGGGCGTACACAGTTAGAAAACGCTGGGCTTCTTGCGTTCAAAAACCAATGGGTCCCGCACCCGACGCGGCTTTTGTACTGGCAATACCCCTGTGCCCCCCATCAATCGACCGCGGGGCAGTGGAAATCGAAACTCGCCGCACAATGTTTTTCTTTTTTGCCCCAAGTAATCCAGCAGAATATCGGGAAATGGCTCTACAAACACCTTGGATAAATGAGCACAACCTGGGAAGTGACAGTGCAGTAGTGGCTCCGCACTGTTATAGCCTAATTGAGGCTGAATCCTGTAGCTGATAGGCTAAGCTAAACCGTGCTACAACCTCTCTTGGATTACTATAGAATCGCTGAAGAGCCCCTTCGGTCTGTGCGCTTCGTTACTCAAACCGCCAACGGAGATGAGGGCTTCTTTCAATTTGGTCCGCAAAACATATGTTATGGCCGATGTAGTTCCGGAGTCGCGTCAGATTGTGCAGGTTCTGCAAAATTCAATGTAACGAATGGTGTTCACGGTCCGGGTCCAGTTATTCAGCTTCCTTTCGATCCGGCTGAGGTGATTGAAAACCTTCGATTCGAACGATATCGGCAGCAAGGCACCGGAGGATTGGAACAGCTCGCTTTAAGTGAACTGGCACGCAAGTCTTATTATTCCCTCCGACGGTTTTTGCCTTTTCCGATCCGCCGCCGGTTACAAAGGATCTATTTTCAAGACTGGAAGGCGATCTCATTCCCAGCTTGGCCCGTAGATTTTACTGTGGACAACCTCCACAATGAGTTCCTTCGACTATGCATGGAAGCTAGCGGAGTCAAGAGATTGCCTTTTATCTGGTTTTGGCCCGAAGGCGCCGCCAGCTGTCTGATCGTCACGCACGATGTGGAAACCAGAGCTGGCCGCGATTTCACCTTCCAGTTAATGGACTTGGACGACTCGTACGGACTCAAGGCGGCCTACCAAGTCATCCCCGAAAGGCGTTATGAAGTGCCGGACGAATATGTCCGTGGAATCCGAAGCCGCGGATGCGAATTTAATATCCATGATTTGAATCACGACGGACGCCTTTACTTGGAGCGAACAGAGTTCGCTCGCCGGGCTGCCAGCATCAATGCCTATCTTCATAGATACAACGCAAAAGGTTTTCGCGCTGGGGCAATGTATCGAAAGCAGGACTGGTACGATCTCTTTGAGTTTTCCTACGACATGTCCGTTCCGAATGTCGCGCATTTGGAACCTCTGCGCGGCGGTTGTTGCACGGTTATGCCGTATTTCATTGGCAAAATCGTTGAGCTCCCACTCACTACTTCGCAGGACTATTCGCTCTTTCACATTTTGAATGACTATTCAATAGATCTTTGGAAGCGGCAATTTGCGCTCATCAGAGAAAGAAACGGACTGATCAGCTTCCTTACCCACCCGGACTATCTGGAGGAGCGCCGCGCACGGGATGTTTATGAGTCACTGCTCGGTTACATTCGGCAAATGGTTGCACGCGAAAATCTGTGGGTGACTGTCCCGGGAGACGTGGATCGCTGGTGGAGAGCAAGAAGTCAGATGAAGCTGGTGCCTAGAGGGAACGATTGGGAAATCGTCGGACCGGAAAGCGAAAGGGCCCGATTGGCATACGCCGTCCTCAGTGGTGGCCGGCTGGCTTATCAACTCGAAGGGGCCCGTTTTCAGAAAGTAACCTAAGCCGAACCTCAATTTGACACGCTGGAACAATTATTCCAAGTCCAGCTACGGGAGAAAACTGTTCATAAGCTGTGGTAATAGTTTTCCCAAGCATTCGCGGCCCAGGCGATCAAGCACCTCCTGGGGTGGCTACGCCCCCGCTTCGCCATGCATAACCCCTGTATTTTCAATAACAAATCTGGAATTGGGGCGAATCCCGCTCATTCTATCCCCGGAAGACTGGCAGCCGGATTGCACCTTAGGTCTGGTGTCTGTGTGTACTTAATGGCGGTAGCGTGTCCGGATGCTCGCTCAAAGTTCGATTGGCGACCGGTAGCCCGCGGCCGGATTATTTTCCTGCCGAAATCTCCAACTAGTAAAATGTGAAGTTCGAAGCGCTAATTCTCAGAGACAGCACATGGGCCTGCACCGGATTTTTCGGTAGACTTTCACAGGGAGAAGGAAAGTGGCATGCGTTTCAAGGAAACTCGCGTTTTTGGCGCACGGGTAATTGATCCGTCTCCGCACGCAGATGAACGAGGGCGTTTCCTGCGAGCATGGTGCGCTCGGGAGTTCAGTGAGCAAGGAATCGATTTCTTGCCGGTCCAGGCGAATATGGGATTCAGCCTACGGAAGGGGACGATTCGCGGCATGCACCTGCAGATGGCGCCAGCCCTGGAAGCCAAACTGATCCGGTGCACAAGAGGAAGCATGTTTGACGTGGTCCTTGATTTGAGACCCAACTCGGCTTCCTACGGCATGTGGCACGGCGAAGAATTAAGTGCGGAAAACGGTCGCATGCTGTATGTGCCGGAGCACTGTGCCCATGGATACCAAACTCTCGAAGATCATACGGAAATGTACTATATGACATCGCAGTTTTATACCCCAAGTGCCGCATGTGGAGTTCGATTCGACGACCCGGCATTTGGAATTAAATGGCCTCTGCCGGCCACGGCCGTATCTGAACAGGACCGCAGTTGGCCGTTGGTCACGAAATAGGAGCTCTAGGCTATATGATCGACACAGCGCTCCGAGACCGCGAAGTCACTGGTCGCCCTATCCGAGTCGGGATGATCGGAGCAGGTGCGACAGGTCGTGCGATTGCTCTGCAGCTTGGGACGCCTGTGCCCGGCATTCGCCTCGCAGCCATTGCGAATCGCACCGCAGAACACGCCGAGCGGGCGTTCCGTGAGGCGGGCATCACAAATTGGATTCGTGTCTCAACCGCACGGGAAGCTGAGGCCACAATCTCCCGAGGGCTTCCAGTACTTACGGATGACCCTTCAGTCTTGACAAATTGCGAAGCCATCGACCTGATTGTGGAAGTGACGGGTTCCGTCGAGCCAGCGGCTAGAGTTGTGTTGCAGGCGTTCGACTATGGCAAACCGGTTGTGCTGGTAAACGCGGAGTTGGATTCTTTCATTGGTCCTATTCTCAAGGCCAAAGCGGAACAGGCGGGCCTGGTGGTTACCCACACGGATGGAGATGAACCCGGAGTGGCGATGACGCTACTGCGCTATCTTCGATCTTTGGGGCTTCGACCGGTTGCTGCCGGAAATCTCAAGGGCATGGTGGATTATTACCGTAATCCTGATACACAACAGGCATTCGCCGAGAAGAATGATCAGGATGTGAAGAAAGTAACCTCTTTTGCTGATTCCACGAAGCTATCAATGGAAGCGACGGTTTTGGCCAACGCTACTGGTTTCCAAGCCGGCCGCCGTGGAATGTACGGCCCCGCATGTAAAGATGTTCGGGAGATGGCTAACCTGCTGCCCGCCGACCAGATGCTCAGCACCGGTCTGGTAGACTACGCGCTCGGCGCGGCTCCTTACACCGGCGCATTCGTCATCGTTCATGAGGACTCGCCGCTGAAGAAGGTTCAACTTGCCTACTACAAGCTAGGCGATGGGCCGTTCTATGTTTTTTATACGCCATTTCATCTGCCCCACATTCAAATCGCCTCGACCATCGGCAGAGCGGTCATTCATCGAGATCCGACGGTTGCCCCCATCGCAGGCCCAGTCTGCGAAGTGATGACGGTTGCAAAACGCGATCTTAAGGCCGGTGAGCGCCTCGACGGGATCGGGGGTTTCTGCGCTTATGGGCTCATTGACAACTCCGCTGCGGCGCGGGCCATGGGGGCTCTCCCAATTGCCCTCTCAGAGGGATGCGTAATGCGCCATGATGTTTCCCGGGATCAGGTGCTCACGTTCGCTGATGTGGTTTCCCCTACGGGGCGCCTCACTGAAGCTCTCTGGAAAGAGCAGGCCGCGCGGTGGCCCAATGCGGCCTCAGAGCCGGTTGCCTTGTCGAAAGCCGTAAATGTGGCAAATCTTTAATATGCGCGTCTCCCTTTTCTCGGCAGATTCCAAATTCAGACCTACCGCCTTGCGCGACCAGACCCAGCATGCTTAATCGTTCGTTTTGGAAAGGGCGCAATGTGCTCGTCACGGGGCATACCGGTTTCAAAGGGAGCTGGCTCTCTTTGTGGCTGGAATCACTCGGGGCCGATGTGACCGGTTATGCTCTCGCCCCGCCGACGCAGCCAAACCTCTTCGGGCAAACACAGCTTGCTAACTCGGTGCGCTCTGTCTGTGCGGACATCCGCGATTTCTCCCGGCTCACGGCTGTCATCGCGGAGTGCCGTCCCGATGTCATCATTCACATGGCCGCACAATCTGTAGTTCGTCGTGGATACGAAGACCCCATTGAGACATATTCCTCCAATGTTATGGGCACGGTTAATCTTCTGGAAGCATTGCGGCAGCTAAGACTTCGCTGCGTCGTAGTCAACGTCACCAGCGACAAATGCTATGAAAATCGCGAGTGGATTTGGGGCTATCGTGAGAATGAGCCCATGGGGGGCCGTGATCCTTACTCCAACTCGAAAGGTTGCGCCGAGCTTGTTACAGCTGCGTACCGGGATTCCTTCTTCCCGCCCGATTCTCTCGAACGCCACGGCGTAGCACTGGCCTCAGCCCGCGCAGGGAACGCGATTGGCGGAGGCGATTGGACCAGCGATCAGCTCATCCCTGACCTCATGAGAGCATTCCTCGCCGGCAAATCTTGCATGATTCGCAATCCTTCC
>Ga0209735_1000135_pt1 | contig 11824 bp, 8 predicted proteins | sample BlaSpr_A8_Ref_M2_FD_187990 | JGI IMG/M metagenome (GOLD analysis project Ga0209735, IMG submission 187990) | Forest soil microbial communities from Thunder Bay, Ontario, Canada - Black Spruce, Ontario site 2_A8_Ref_M2 (SPAdes) (version 2) | ecosystem: Environmental > Terrestrial > Soil > Boreal... | reverse complement strand
AATATATAAATATATAAATATATAAATATATAAAAATATAAAAATATAAATAAATATATAAGATATATAAGATATATAAATATATATATAAATAAATTTTTAAAACTAGAAATTTTAATTATTTTAATTATTACCGGAACTAAAAGGTTTGTTACAAAAATATATAACTATGAATCTTTCATTATTCTTATTTTTAATAGGTATTTTAGGTTTTATTTTAAATAGAAAAAATATTATCTTAATGATTATAGCCATAGAGATTATGTTACTGGCTGTTACATTATTAGTTTTAATAAGCTCATTCGGGTTTGATGATAATGTAGGACAAACATTTAGCATATATATAATATCTATTGCTGGTGCAGAATCAGTAATAGGTTTAAGTATTCTTGTAGCTTTTTATAGATTAAGAGGAAATATTTCACTAAGAACATAATGTATCTATCTATTTTAATTTTACCTTTATTAGGTTCAATTGTATCTGGTTTTATGGGAAGAAAATTAGGTGTTACAGGATCACATATTATAACATGTACTTGTTTAATTTTAGCTTCTTTTTTAGCAACTTTAGCTTTTTATGAAGTAGGTATTTGTGGTTCACCTGTTTCAATTAATTTAGTAAATTGGGTTGATTCTGAATTTATGTCTATATCTTGGGAATTTTTATTTGATCAATTAACTGTTTATTTATTGGCTCTCTATCTAACGGTAGAGAATGGAGCAGTGTTGGTATTAATCCAACTGTATAAGATATTTATTAAAATAAAATTTATTTTATTTGTAAAAAGGCTAAGTTGTCTTTTTTTCTGCAAAACCCAGGTCGAGAGACCTCTCTTCACTAACTCAAAAAATAAGGGGTTGAAAACAAATATAAGGAAATATTCCACTTTGAACCATTCGTTAAATGAAAAAGGTTCTATTGATTCTAAATTTTTAGAGTGGTTTGTAGGGTTTACAGATGCTGAGGGGTGTTTTATCATAAATCCTTTTTTAAAAAAAAATCAGTTGTCTATCTCAAGTTTTGTATTCATGTTTAAGATAACTTTGCATAAAGACGATGAAAAAGTATTAAGAATTATTAAGGATCGATTAAGAATAGGGGGTGTTCGGATATTTAAAGACGAATGTATTTTTACTATTACAAAACAAAAAGAGATTTATATACTAATCTCTATTTTCGATAAATTTAATTTAAACACTTCAAAGTATCTTGATTATTTAGATTTTAAAGAAGCTTATTTTTTATATTTTGATAGAGGTCCTAATTTAAATCCTGATAGCTTAAAGGATCAGATATTAAGATTTAAAAATAATATGAATACTAATCGTATTCTTTTTGATAGACCTGAAAATTCTAAATTTTTAATCACCAAAAGTTGGCTCTTAGGTTTCATAGAAGGAGATGGCTCCTTTTTCTTAAGAAGAGATAATTTAACACCTATTTTTAGTCTTGAAAATACCGCAGTACAATTACCTGTAATGATTAAAATAAAGGAATTCTTAGAGGCTTCTCTAGGTTTTGATACATTTTCTTTATATAAAGTTAAAAACACTCAAACTATAGCTATAGATTCAAGAAAAGCTAGAACTATTAATAGTAAAAATACTGTCTCAATAACTATTCAAAACATTAATCTTTTGAATAATTATTTAATACCTTTCTTTGAAAATGAGGAATTTTTAACTAAAAAAGGTAAAGATTTTTACGATTTTAAAATTATTTGTAAAGTTATTTACGAAGGTGGTCATAGAAAAGAGAAAATCAGAGCCTTAATTTTAAAATTATCAAATACAATGAATAAATTTAGATTATCAACTTATAATGGTGAAGTTAATTTTTTAACTCTGGAAGAATTAGAAATTTTATTTAATGCTGAACCTACAGTTATACGGCTTCAAGATGGAAGAGTTATAGATAGTACTACTAAAAAAATACTACCTAAACTAGTTTGCTGTATGTATGAAATCTTAACAGAGTATGGATCTTTTATATTAGCAAATTCTTTAAGCGAAGCTGCTAAAATTGTAGACTTATACCCGGATACTTTAAGTAAATATCTTGATTTTTATCCAAGTCTCGCCCTAACGGAGGCTCCCAATTCAACAGAAGACCTCACAAGAAAGGATGGACATGTAGCAATTAAAAAGCATTTTATCAAAAGAGTAAAAGTATTTACTGGACAGCGCGAAACAGCGCTGCGTAGCGAGTACGGGGCGTGCAAAAAAAATAAGCTATTTAAAAATTAAATTCCCACAAGGGCAAATTTTCATATAAATACTAGATCTAAACTGCTACCTTTTTACAACTAGAGCATTTATTTAACAAGAAGCTAAAATAATTAGCTTCTATCACAAATAAATTTTTATTTTAATAATATACGCGATCGAATAAACATATTTAAGTATCCGCTTCACCTATTACAAAGCTATCATAAACAATTATCAGTGCTAATTTGTAATAAGAAGTAAAACTAAGATTAACATAGGATATCGCTATTAGGAATTGAGCAAGACTATAATCAAACAATTCTATGCTTATACAAATAGGTGAATTAACGGTTAATGAGAATATACTTCAAGACCGTCGGCAGTTATAGCTGTCGCTACAGACTGGTTCACCGGGGTTAGGCTGAAATGTCTGTCCGAATGTACAGTCGGATCCTAGAACGAATGCGATATCGTAGGGGGGAAATATTTGTCGAAAAAAACACTACGCATAGTGGATAGCCTTTGTCAAGAGGTCAATAACCCCTGAGTAACTAAACTACTATTGAAGTCTATTCCTCTAACACTAGAGGAGACCTCAATGCCAGGTTAACTAGGATTGTTCAATGTTTATTCCTGTTCTTTATATTTCTTCATTAATTCATATTTTTTCTACAGATTACATGTCAGCAGATCCTCATAATCAAAGGTTCTTTTCATATCTTTCACTATTCACTTTTTTTATGTTATTATTAGTTTCAGGTGCTAATTATTTTGTAATGTTTGTCGGTTGAGAAGGTGAATTATCTTGCCTTAAATGAATTCCTAAATTATGTGATATAAATCATATGTCTATTATTATAATTAGTTTAAATAAACGTTCATTTCACACAGAAGGTAAAATACATTCACACAAACGAATAGGTCCGCATAATTTAAATGTGCTTCAATTAATAATAGGTAGTTTACTTGGAGATGGTCATTTAGAAAAACGAACTAAAGGTATTGGAACTCGCTTAATTATAGAACAAACGAGTCGTAATGTAGAATATTTAATGTGATTATATAATTTTTTCTTTGAACGAGGTTATTGTACAAAATTAAAACCTAAAATATTTAAACGTATTAAAAAAAATAATGTTATATATTATGGTTGTAAATTTAATACTTATACATTTAGTAGTCTAAATTGATTACATGAATCATTTTATTCTAATGATAAAATTAAACATTTACCAATATCTTTACTAAAATATTACCTTGAACCTGTAACATTAGCCATATGATTTATGGATGATGGAAGTAAATTAGGTTCAGGTTTTAAAATAGCAATTAATTGTTTTAATTTAATTGAATTAGAACAATTATGTAAATTATTATATGATAAATTTAATTTAAATTGTAGCCTTCATAAAGATAAATTAAATTGAACTATTTATATTAAAAAAAGTTCTGCTAAAGAATTTGCTAATTTAATAGAACCTTATATGTTAAACTCAATGAAATATAAATTAGGAATTTATAGTCAGTAATATAAACAAAAATTGAAATAACGAATATTCGAAATTAATTTTTTTATATTAATTATTTAATATATTTTAAATAACAAATAATATATTATATACTGGCAATGTTGTTGAAAACGATTAATATTTATTTTTTAATAATTAAACAAGATCGTCGGTTAAATATTTAATCGCTATCGACTGGTACAACAATGGGTGTCTGTAATGATGCTTAATGCATAGTCAAAATTTTGGTATATTTATATACTCTAGGGCTTTATATAAATCCTCTTTTTTTAGGTATTAAAGTACAGGATTTATTTATTTAATTTATTATTATTAAAATAAAATTAAAAAATAAATTAAAATTTGATTGGTATAGTTTCTTATTTATTAATTAACTTCTGGTTCACTCGAATACAAGCTAATAAAGCAGCTATACTAGCTTTAACTATGAATAGAGTAGGTGCTTTGTGGAGTAGGATCTCACTATTGTGCCTAAAACTATCAAACTCCGGGGACATCCTAAAATTTATGATACCAAGCTATAGTCGAAAGGCTATATGTGGATGAAGTAATTACTCATGTAAGGTAATAAGTCGTAAAATGAGTTAAAACGAAATGGAATATCGCGGATCTAAGTCAATATTTATAACGAATATTGTAAAAGAGCAACGAGTAGACGGTAGTTGGCTTATAAGTAACTCAGTTATTTTAATTAGAAGCTTAAGGTGTACTCTAATGGACTTCGAAAGAAATTATCAAATCAAAATCCTTTCTAAACAATTAAATAAAAACAAAAGAAATTTTTCTACTGTAGTTCCAAATTCTAAAATTAATCCATGGTTTTTAATTGGCTTTTCCGATGGAGGATCATCTTTCTGTTTTTCAATCTATATAGATAAAAGAATAAAAGGAAGACTAGGTTGAGCCGTAACACCGAGCTTTCAAATATCTCTAAATTCTAAGGATATAAACTTATTATTACAATTGCAAAAATTTTTTGATTGAGGAGCAATCGTGACAAAGCTAACTCGAGATGAATCTAGCTTTAGATTAAATTCGCTTCAAGATTTAACAAAATTTATAATTCCACAATTTTCAAATTATCCATTACTTTCTCAAAAAGCTGCTGATTTACTTTTATTTACAAATATTGTTAAACTGATATACAATAAGGGGCACTTGACTGAAAATGGATTACAGCAAATAATTAATCTTAGAGCTTCAATGAATTTAGGTTTATCTGATCTGCAAAAATCTAAATTTCCTAATTTTAATCCAGTGGCTCGGCCAATTATTAGTTCTACTTAAATTCCAGATCCTAATTGAATTGCAGGGTTTTTTTTTTGCAAGCGGTGAAGGTTGCTTCTTTTTAATTAATTTAAAATCTAATAAAAATAAAATTGGTCATGTTGTTCAATTAATATTTAAACTTACGCAACATAAGAGAGACAAAGAATTATTAGAATTAATCGCTAAATTTTTGAATTGTGGTTCTGTTTACTCTCACAGTTAAAATGCTTTCGTTTTCAATGTTACTAATTTTGCAGACATAATAAAAATAATTATTCCAATATTTAAAGTCCATCCTATTCAAGGAATAAAACAGTTAGATTATCAAGATTTCTGTAAATTTGCTGCTTTAATAGATAAAAAGAAACATCTAAGCCAAAAGGATTAGCTCAAATTCTATTAATCAAAGATAGAATGAACACAGAAAGAAAATTTCCAATATTTTAATTTAATTGCATGATAAATTTGAGTGCCATGGATATGGGATTAAGTATTGGTTTGTTTGCAATCTTTGCATTATTTGGTTCATTAGACTATGCTACAGTTTTCAGTATCTCACCTTTTGTAAATGAAACAGCTATAACTATTATAGCTTTATTATTACTTTCAGGTGCTATGGCTAAATCAGCTCAAATACCTCTTCACAGTTGGTTACCTGGATCGATGGAGGGTAAATTAAGAAAAATAAAATTATTTTTATTTATTATTATTATTAGTTTTTATATTTATAATTTTTTATATAGTAATTTAGATTATAATATTAATCTTTATTATTCAACAATTCCACCTTCTTTATTATCAATACCTAAAGAAACATTACATATTATTACAGGTAATATGTTAGGTGATGGCGCTATTCAATATAAAAAAGTGTTAAAATTTGGTAAAGTAATAGGAAGTGCTAAATTTAGTATGACTATGGATACTTATTCTTTAAATTATTTAAACCATTTATATCAAACAGTTTATAGTCAATTTATTTTATCTGGATTACGTCCATATCCAAATGTTAATTTACCACAATATTTAGATAAAACTATTACACAATATAGTTTTAATACTCGATCTCTTCCATTATTCACTAGTTTACATAATATATGATATACTTGAAATGAAGATTTAAATAAATTTATAAAAATAGTACCTTCAAATATTTCTGAAATGTTTTCATCAGTTTCATTAGCTTATTGAATCATGGATGATGGTTATTTTGATGGTTATGGTAGAACTAAAACAATATTATTATGTACAGAATCTTTTTCTAAAACAGAATGTATTTTACTTCAATCTTTATTAAGTGATTTAGGTATTAAAACTACTTTAAAAATACGTAATAAAGACAAAGATCTTTATAGAATAAGATTTTCTAAAACTAGTGTTCCATTAGTACGAGATTTAGTTACACCATATATGCATAAAGATTTTTTATATAAATTAGGCTATTAATTTATTAATTTATTAAAATAAAATTATTTTTTTGTTGGGCCCTCTGAAAATTTCACTATAAGCTAAAAGATCTTAAAATTTTAATTACTAAATATATTTTTAATTTAGTAAAAATATTACAAATATAACAATGGATAATCAGCTAGTAATAAGTCAATGGCCAAAATATAAATAAATTTTAATTAATATCTAGTAAATATGTTTATTAGATAAAATAAGTAGGATCTTTAGAGACTACATGTGAAAATTATAATATTTTTAAATAATATAAAATAATTATAATATTATATAGTCCAAACTGTAAATAAATTTACTGTTAAATAATTGAGCCAACACCAGTAAGTGCTTTAATTCATGCGGCTACATTGGTTACAGCAGGTTTATATTTATTACTTCGATCATCACCATTATTAGAATTTAGTTCAACTGCTTTATTAGTTATTACTTTAGTGGGTGCTACTACAGCTTTCTTTGCAGCTACTTGTGGTCTAGTACAAAATGATTTAAAAAGAATTATTGCTATGTCTACAATTTCACAGCTTGGTTATATGGTAATGGCTGTAGGTAAAATTTAGATAGGCCTACAATAATTATTACTATATGCTAAAATAATTTTATTTCTAATTATACATATTATAATTTATGTTAAAATTTAAATAGTTTAAATTAATTAGCAGGTTAAATTTTACATTATAAATACCTCAGAGACTTTACGTAATTTATTCTTAATTATTATTTAATATTTTTTTTTTAATTTTTTAATTTTTTGAAATAAGATTAAAATTATCTTAATGATCTTAATTATATTATTTATTAATTTTTATTTTAATTTTGTTATTTAAAGATAAAGTCCAATTTGATGTTTTATAAGTCTATTGTTTTGGTTTTATTAATTTTATTCTATAATTTGTATTAATTTTATATTTTATTTAGCATTCACTTCTATTCAATTAAGGGTAGCTATTCTATTCAATTATAGTTACATTTACAGTTACAGATACAGTTACAATTACAATTACAATTACAGTTACAGTTACAGTTACAGTTACAGTTATGGGTAGTCCTAATAACTAAGGGTAAATTTATAATTTATACAATCTTTTTATTTAATTATAGCGGTATTATCAATTTAACTATAACGGTATTATCAGATTATTAATTTAAATTTTAGGTTATATGTCAAATGATTATAATATTAAAATTTATAATAGTATTCCTATCTTGTTTAATCAGGTAGTATGTGGATTAAAACTATCCGATGCTACACTATGTATTAATAAGTAAAATGTTTTAAGAAATATTCAATAAACTCATTTAATACTAGTTAAATAGGTTTGGCAAAGGAGTTATAAATTAAAATTTGGTAATAGTTGGCATTTATATTATACAACGTAATAATTGATAAAAGTCTAATCCTTTCAAATTCTTACTCTGCCTTATTTTATTAATTTCTCTTATGATTGGTAAAATAGATGGTAAATGATATAAAGTATTACCTATACTAACCTTGAATATTTATTTAATTTTTTAGATTTTTTATCTGTTGTTAGCTTATATAATTTTTTTAATTGAAGGGTTACGGATCAAAATATATTCACGTATCTCGTTTATTAATAATAATAGTAATAGTAATAATAATAGTAATAGTAATAATAATAGTAATAGTAATAGTAATAGTAATACATTTTTATTTTTTTACTTTAATTGAAAATTAAAATGTGCAATCTATTTTATTAATTAAATATATTAAATTTAATATTAGAGTATGAGCATCTCATTTAGATTCTAATAAATGATTTATAATAAAAATATATCAAAACTTCATAAATAATTTTATAAATTAATCTTATTTTGTTTATCCTATCTTATAGTATTAATTAGAAATATAGTATTAATTAGAAATATAGTATTAATTAGAAATATAGTATTAATTAGAAATATATTATTAATTAAAAATATAGTATTAAGTAGGAATATAGTATTAATTAGGAATATATTATTAAGTAGGAATATAGTCTAATTTAAACATATTATTTAGTATTCTTATTAAATAAAGTAATATGCTTATTAAATAAAGTAATATACTTATTAAATAAAGTATTATGCTTATTAAATAAAGTATTATTTAATTTAATTACGATTAGTCATTTATTTAATTTATATATTTTAAGAGATAGTAGATAGTATGTACAATAAAAGATAAGATAAGATAAAATAAAAATAAAAATAAATAATAAAAATCAATTTGTTATCTCAATATAATGTAGCTTTAATGCATGTTGTTAATCACGCTTTTTTCAAAGCATTATTATTCTTAGGTGCTGGTGCAGTTATTCATAGTTTTGCTGATCAGTAATCTTGCTGTAATACTACCTAACTCCGGGTAATTCCTAAAGCTTAAGGTATAGCGTGTAAAAAGGTAACTTTTGAAAGTACGATAGACTAATTATCTATCTATGGATTATTTCCAATGTAACGAGCCTTAAGATAATCGAAAGAGAAATGGATCTTCGCGGAACTAAATTCCTTAACCTTAATTTTTTAATTTTACTAGTACTGCCGGCTTTTCAATGGTAGCGGTTGCAATAGTTAATGTTAATAATTATTTAATTAAGGATAAAAGCGCATCGACTATACGGTAGTAGTGTCTACATGGGATTAACCATCTCGATTTAAATTAAGTAACTTGCTTATAAGTGTAGAATTAAGATATAGTCAGGCCCCTTATGAAAGTTTGATAAATCTATCTATTTTTAATCCTATTTTATATAGGGCGGTAACATATACCAGATTATTAGGTCAGGTTAACCATAAAAATATAAAGGTTTTTATAGTGAGATAATATCAATCTATGGGATAAAATTTAAACATTGTTAAAGTATATAAAAAAAATTAAATTATAAATTTAAAAATAATAATAATAAATTAATTTTAAACAAAAGATTTTATTCTGATTTTGTTGGAGTATCTTCAAATATTAATTATTAATTATACAGGTATTGTTAACCATTGGTTTTTATATCACAAACAGTATTTGCTTATGCTGAGAATTGTTTTAATGTTAGTGTTTCTAAAATACCTCACAAAGCTAGATACGAAGTTCAAGTACAATTTATTATGGAAACTCTTATAAAGAAGTTATATTTATTATTACAAATTCAATCTTATTTTGGATCAGTAGGTAATATTGTTAAAATATCTAAAAAAAATGGGTTAGTATAAAGAATATTAATAATTTTTTTGTTACTCATTTTATAATTTATCCTTTGAAATGTGTTAAGCTAATAGGTTCTTATTTGTGGACACTAATTATAGATTTATTAAATGAAAAAAAACATCTAACTTCTTAGGGTTTAATTCAAAATGTCTTTTTAAAAGCAAATCTGAATCATGGATTATCTAGTAAGTTAAAATTAGAATTACCTAAATTAAATATTTTAACCCTATGAACCAAATAGTAAAAATCTAAATCCACACTCTAAATCCACACTCTAAATCCACACTGGATTAGTGGTTTTATAGAAGGTGATAGGTCTTTTTTTATTTATTTTAGAAAAATTTTACCTATTCCTGTAATATCAATAGGATTAAATTATCGTTAATTTATTTTATTAAATAAAGTACAAGAATTTTTTAATGGAAAAGGGAAAGTTAATATTGTAAATCCTACAAAAGGAAAAACTAGAGTTGAATGGAAAGTCAGAAAACTCTCTGATCTTCTAATTATTTCTCGTCACTTTGAATCTTATCCTTTGTTAGGGTTAAAATTAAAAATTTAAAAAAAAATTATTTTTTTGGAAATAAATTATTACTTTAATAGAAAGTAAGTCTCATTTAATTCATGAAGAGTTAAGTAAAATTAAAAATTTAAATAATAAAATTAAGGAATTAATTAAAAAAAATTATGCTTATAAGACTGCCAGGACATCGAAAAAAAATTAAGTTTAGATTAATTAATCTTTCTAATAATAGTTTAAATTTTTATTTATATACGCAATTAATTTAATTTTTATAATTGCAAGATGTAAGACGAATGGGAGGTTTAATTAACTTCTTACCGTTTACTTATTCAATAATGTTAGTAGGTACTTTATCATTACTTGCTACTCCTTGGTTAACTGGTTTTTATAGTAAAGATTTGATAATCGAATTAGCTTATGGGCAATATAGTTTTAGTGGTACTTATGCTTATATTTTAGGAAGTATTACAGCAGGTATAACTGCATTTTATTCTTTTAGATTAATAAGTCTTGTATTTTTAACAATACCTAATGGTTCACGTTTAGTTTATTTAAATTCTCATGAAGCTAATTTAGCAGTTATTATACCTTTGGTTATTTTAGCTTTATTTAGTATATTTTTTGGATATGTATTTTCAGATTTATTTGTAGGAGTAGGTTCTGATTTCTTTGGTAATTCTTTATTTATTCATCCTAATAATATAGCTATGATTGAAGCAGAATTTAGTTTACCTTTAGTTATTAAATTATTACCTGCTATTTTTAGTTTATTTGGATCTACATTAGCTATTTTATTATATCATAAATATCCTTATTTTATTATTAATTTAACTGAAACTTCATTAGGACGTAATATTTATACATTTTTAAATAATAAATATTTATTTGATGTAATTTATAATCATTATATTGTTAGAAATGGATTTTATATTGGTTATATTATATCTAAAATATTTGATAGAGGTGTAATAGAACTTGTAGGACCTTATGGTTTAGCTTCTACTTTAACTAATACTGGTATTAATATATCTAAATTAGATACTGGAATAGTAACTACTTATTCAATTTATATTACTTTAGGTTTATTATCTTTATTATTCTTAGTGTTTGCACCTATTTTAATTGATACTACTTTATTAAATGAAATAAGATTATTAATTATATATTTTTCTACTTTAGTTTTAGTATTAATTCCATCAAATTCTATTATAAATAATTAATAGTTTTTAATTCTTCACTTTCAATTATTATAAATAATTAATAGTTTTTAATTCTTCACTTTCAAATATTATAAATATTATAAATATTATAAATATTATAAATATTATAAATATTATAAATATTAATATTTTATTTTATATTAAAAATATTAAACTATATCACTAAAGACAAAACTATAATATACATTATCTTTATTTACAATATTACATTATATATAAGATCTAGATAATAATATTAGTATTGCCTTGTATTAAAGCAAAATAGGAGTAGCATATAAACTAATTAAATAATTAAATTATTAAATAATAAAATAAAATAATTAAATAATTTATATAATAAATAAAATAATTAAATAATTTATATAATAAAATAAATAATTAAATAATTTATATAATAAATAAAATAATTAAA
>Ga0209735_1000134_pt1 | contig 11832 bp, 8 predicted proteins | sample BlaSpr_A8_Ref_M2_FD_187990 | JGI IMG/M metagenome (GOLD analysis project Ga0209735, IMG submission 187990) | Forest soil microbial communities from Thunder Bay, Ontario, Canada - Black Spruce, Ontario site 2_A8_Ref_M2 (SPAdes) (version 2) | ecosystem: Environmental > Terrestrial > Soil > Boreal... | reverse complement strand
ATGGGCAACTATCAAAATCGCACTGTGATACTCGGGCAGGTGAACGACGCCTGGATTAATCCCGCCACCGTCATCTCCACGCTTTCTGTCAACGCATAAGGTCAAGTCCAAATGGCTTATCTAACACCACTATGGGTCCCGTTTAAGCGAGTGGTTAAATTCCCCAACGTCCTGAAAGTGTACAAGCGCGCCGGATGGGGTCAGGGCACGGGCCAAGGCATTCCTCCGATTGCGAACTCGAGCGCGCTGCTCAGCGCACCGCAAGGGTTCGAGACTACGGTGAGGAACTTCTTCACGCACAGCGGCGCCGAGTCCGGACTGAACCTGCAGGTACTGCAGACCCTTACCGGTGTCACGATTACTGGCACCGCGGGTCAGTTTGGCGTTACCTCCACCCAGACTCTTGTAGTCGGGCAGACGGTCAAACTGGCCGGTGTGTACGGCGGCACCGGCTCGATCACCGGCTATGTCAATCCGACTTCGTATCTGATAGGGGCGACGAACGGAACGACAACGATGACGTTGACGACGCTCGCAGGCGCCGCAATTGTGACCACGGCGGGTACGCCTACCGGCATCACATATACAGTAGCAGGCCTTCCCTTCTGGATTCGCAAGAGTCCGGCCAACAACTCGAACGACTGGCAAGATTGCCAGATTGACATCACCAACATCCCCGGCGTGCGCCCGATGCGCAAAGACGGACGTTGGGTTGGCACTGCGTACTAAGGTCTCATAAAACGAGCCTTAAGTGACTTAAGGTCTCTTTTACGCTACGAGGAGAAGTCGTTGCGAGTGTTCACGGTATTCAGGTCGGGCGGCGATTTCCTGCCCAAGCACGTGCAGGCATTGCAGCGCATGGTGCTGCAATGGTCGCCGCCCGGCACTGAGTTCATTTGCCTGTCGGATATCGACATTGAGGGCGTGCAATGTGCGCCGCTTAAGCATGACTGGCCGCACTTCTGGGCCAAGATGGAACTGTTCGATCCGTCGATCACTGGCGACTTCCTGTATCTGGATATCGACACCGTGATCCTCGGCCCGATCAAGGACTTTTTGAATCGCAAGCGCCGTGTAGTGTACGGCGGCGCGTGCTGGTATCTGCGGCCGCAAGATCGCAAGGAAGCCGGCGAGATCTTCCGCGCTGACCCAAAAGCGCGGATGAAGCAGTTCGGCGGCGAGGACGTGTTCCTGCGCGCGGTCTGGGCCGGCATGTACGACCCCACGGCCGTGTACTACGGCAGCGGGAACGAGAGTCCGGATGACTACGGTTCCGGCATGAAGTGCCCATGGCCGTACGGCTGGGAAGCGGAACTCCCGGGTCAGATGTGCCACAGGGTGTTCCGCGGCATCCAGGCGACGCCGCTGATAGTCTCCGGCTCGTACACAGCGAACACGCGCATCGTTGTGTTCTCGAAGTTGCCCCGGCCTTGGCACACGCAAGAGTTCGGGAAATATTTCAAGTGAAGATCATCGCGACATGGTCTGGCGAGTGCTTTAAGTCGTCCCACGTGCAGAGTTTAGCTCGGCAGATCGAGCGGTTCGCCCCGTTGGACGACTTCCTGTGCATCACCCCCGGAAAAATTCCTGGCGTCGAATGCATCCCAGGGATGTATCCGTGGAAAGGGTGGTGGTACAAGTTCAATGTCTTCGCGCCGCAGATCAAGGGCGATGTCCTGTATATGGATATCGACACTGTGATTACTGGCTCGCTTGAGGTGATTACGAAGGTTAATCGCCTCACGCTGCTACGCGACTTCTATCGCGACGGCAAGACTCGCGTCGGCCTCGGAGGGCGCGTGCTGGCGGAAGGTCTGCAAGCTTCGTTGATGATGCTGCCAGAAGCCGACCGCATGGAAGTCTGGTACGACTGGATGAAGGGCCCGACTGCGCACATGCAGCGCCTCGGCACCAAGGGCGACCAGCCGCTTCTCGAGCAGCACTACATGTCACGCGCGCAGCGCTGGCAAGATGTGGTGCCAGGCCAGATTGTGAGTTGGAAAGTCAACTGTTGCGGAGGCAGCGAGTTTAGAAAGCCGGCCATTCCCGCGGATGCGCGGATCATTATTTTTCACGGCATGCCCCGGCCTTGGGACGTGCCGCAGTTTAAGGACATGTACGCATGACGGCACCGGCCCCTATCGTTTCACAGACCGCGCTCTCGATGATGAGCACCGCACTCGTGCTCTGCGGCGAGAAGCCGCTGAACTCGGTCACAGATCCGCGTTATGGCGCGCAAGTCAGTGCCGCACTGTTCGACATGGTCTACGAAAACGAACTGCAGGCGAATCCGTGGCGCTTCTCGTGCAAGAAGGGGCAGCTGTCGCTGCTGAACAATACCCCGCTCAACGAGTGGCAGTACGCTTGGCAGATCCCGACGGACTGCCTTTCGATGGTGGGCTTCTGGGGCGTCGGCCCAGACAAGCTGTACGAGATCTACGGCAACGTCATCTACACGAACATCAATTCTAATCCCGGCGTTCAGCCGGCGACTCTCACCGCTGAGTATCAATTCAAGCCTGATCCATCCACTATACCGAGCTACTTCTCGTTATTGGTGACCTTGGCGCTTGCCCAACACTTTTGCAAACCGATCACCGAGTCGGACAGTGCGCGCACGAAATGCGAGCAGGCCTACATCCGGCAGCGCAACTTGGCGATGTTCGCTGACGCGCGCCAGCGCCCGAACCGTCCGCTGCAGCACAAGCCTTTCATTCAGTGCCGGTAATGACGCACGCAGGTAAAACAGTGCTTGTGACCGGCGCCGGCGGCAGCATCGGGTCCGAGATCTGCCGGCAAGTTGCCGCGCAGAAACCGGCGCGCCTCCTGGCGTTCGACAATTCTGAAATCGCGCTTTACAACATCGATCGCGAGTTGACCGTCACACCGATCCTTGGCGATGTGAGCAGTTACGTGGACGTGCAGGAAATATTTTGCGCACGTAATGTGGATGTGGTCTACCACGCGGCAGCGTACAAGCACGTGACGATGGTGCAAAAGAATCTGCGCGTTGCCGAGCGCGTGAACGTACGCGGCACGCGCCTTGTGGCTTCCCTGGCGCGCCGCTATCAAGTCCCATCGATGGTGCTCGTGTCTACCGACAAAGCTGTCGAGCCGACGTGTGTGATGGGCGAAACCAAGCGCCTTGCGGAAGATATCGTGCGCGCGATCGGCTACACCGTCGTGCGTTTCGGCAACGTAACAAACTCGTCCGGCTCGGTGCTGCCGTTGTTCGAGGAACAGTTGAGGGCCGGCGGCCCGCTCACCGTTACGCATCCTTCGGTGACGCGGTACTTCATGTCGATCAAGCAGGCCGCGGGCCTTGCGATCACAGCCAGCGCTTTCCCGCCCGGCACGTACGTGCTCGACATGGGTGAGCCGGTAAAAATAGACGATCTCGCGCGAGCGATGGTCGCGGGCACCGACATCAAGATCAAGTACATCGGCCTGCGCCCCGGCGAGAAGATGCACGAGAAGCTATTCCGCGGATTCACGCGACGCACCGACCATCCCGGCATTCTTGAGGACATAGCGTAAGTGGCGAATATTCTCACCCACGCCACGCAATCGAATTTCCTCTCGGGAATTCTGGACCCGCGCGCACAGGGCCGCGTGGACACGAACGCCTACGTCAGTTCGCTTTTGCAAGGTGTCAACGTAGAGTTGAGTCACTTGGGCGGCGTTACGCGCCGACGCGGCCTGCCGTACTGCCAGACGATGCCTAACCAGCTGGTGCAGTTGACCGGTACATACTCGAGTGCTGCTGAAGGCGCCACGTATTACTGGTCGCCGACCGGCAACGGCATATATCAGAGCAACAACACGGGCGTCCCGGCCACGGTGATTACCGCGCTCGGCGGCGTGCCTGTGACAGACAACGGTGCGTTCGGCAGTAACAAGTGGGGCACGTTTCTTACCGAAACCACAACGCAAGTTGGTGTGATCAATCCGTTCGTTGTCGTATCTGTTGACTTAGGTTCCGCCAAGACCGTTCAGTTTGCCGACGTGACGTGCTTATCGCTATCCTCCGGCTCAAGCACGCAGTTTTGCATTCAGTCCAGCCCAGACAACGTCAACTGGACGACGGTGCCGACAGGCGGAGCGCTTCCGCAGGTTGACTCGGGCAATGGCCTGTCGGGTTACGCTTATCGCGCGACCGGGCCGATCACCGCACGCTACTGGCGACTTGCGCGCGTGGGTGCTGCGAACCTAGGCACAGCTATCGTGGCGATCGGGGACTTCACGCTGTGGGGCACTACGAGCACCGTGTCTGCAGGCCGCGTGATCCCTTTTGAAGTGTCGATCACCGAGCAATACGCGATCGTCTGCACGGATCGCAGCGGCACGGTGGTGAACGCCAGCAACGGCGCCGTCATCTTGCAGAACATACCGCTGCCATATTCGAGCGCGCAGTTGGCCGCGATGGACGCGCAGGGCAGCGGTGAGACGCTGGTGATGACGCACCAGTCGATCCCGACCCTGGCTGTTATCCGGCAGAACTCGCCGCTCGTGTTTCCGACTACGACCGCGAACTACGCGACGTACTACAATTTTCAACCGTTCCCGCTTATACTTTCCGCGATCCCACAGATCGACTACGACGACATCAACAGCCCGACGCCGACCGCGGACATTCAGCACTTCGCTACGAACTCTGGATGGAATACCGGCGATACGTTTACGATCACGCTGCTCACCGACACCACCGGCCCGATCACGTATGCGGGCGATGACTACACGGCGGGCGGCGCGGGTTTCTTCGGCGCCACCAGCAAAGCGGTCGAGACTGCGGTGCAGGCGTTGTGGGCCGTCAACGGTTTCACCGGCGTGACATGCGTCGCCGGCTCGAGCGCGTACACCTACGTGCTGACGTTCGGGGGTGCCGCCGCCGCACCGATCGGATTGGTGGCGGTCACTTCTTTGTCATCGAACGCGACAGCGACGATGACCGAGACGCAGGTTGGCGTCTCACGACAAGAGAACTTGTGGAGTCCGATACGCGGGTATCCAGCCGTCGTGACGTTCTTCCAAGGGCGTCTGTGGTTCGGCGGCATGCAATCGCAGCAAGAGTCGGTGGTCGGCAGCTGGGTCAACGACATATTGAACTTCGCGACAGCGCAGGGTCTGGACGATCAGGCTATTTACGTCACCATGACCGGCGTGGCGCTGAATGCGATTGCGTGGCTGTTCCCCGGCAAGTCCTTGTGCATCGGCACGACCGGCGGTGAGTTCCGGTTCATCAACGACCAGGCTCAGTCGATCATACCGACTAGCGCGCCGGTGAACCAGACGCAGTACGGCGGTGCGCAGATTAAGCCGGCGATGATAGACGGCAACATCATATTCGTGCAGCGGAATTTAAAATCGCTACGCGACTTCCAGTTCGACTACACGGTCGACCAGTTCAACTCGCTCGGTATCTCGGCGCTCGCGCCGAACTTGATTTACGGCGTGCGCGACATCGCTGTGTGGCAAGGCGCGGTTGATGACGAGATCAACTTGCTGTTCGCCTGCAACGGCACGAACCCGTCAACAGATTTCGATGCCTTGCCGAACGGCAGTTGCTCGGTGTTCAACACGCGCAAGGAAGTCAGCGTGCAGGCCTGGACGAACTGGCAGACACAGGGTCTGTTCATGAACGTCGGCACTATTGTGCAGAACATCTTGTTCCTCGTGCAGCGCGTGATTAACGGCGTGACGGTGCTGACGCTCGAGCAGCCGAATAAGAGCACGTTCACAGACTGCTGCTACTACGCCAACAGTGGTGTCGCCGGCTTGTCGCAGATCACTGTGCCTTGGCTCGCCGGCGCGACAGTGCGCTGCCTTGCTGACGGGTATGTGCTCGATACGCAAGTCGTGCCAGCCAACGGCATCGTGCCGCTGACATCCGACGGACGGCCGTACGTTATTCAAGGTCAGGTCGAGATCGGCCTGAACTTCAATCCGATCGTCGAGCCAATGCCGCTGCAGACGGTGCGCTGGCCGGCCGGATCGAATCTGGCGCACAAGAAGCGCATCGTTGCGCTGCGCGCGAAAGTACGCCTGACACAGGGCTTGATCATTTCTACGGAAGGCGGCCCCGACGGGCAGACTGTGCAGATCATACCGCAGATGGCGCAGATGGATAATTTCCAAATGGATAGCGGCCCGCTGCCACTTTACACGGGCGTCATCGAAGTTGAGGCTTCTTCGACATGGGATCAGAACGAAGACAAAATGGTGACGTTTACGCAAGTCGATCCGCTGCCGATGCAGATCCTTTTCCTCGACGCTGAACTGAGCGGAGAACAATAATGGGTTCGATTTCATTACCTGCCGCCGTAACGGCCGCCGATGTCGCCGCTGCTGACGCCACCGCAGCAACAGCCGCATCGGCGGCGACCGCTGCTGCAGCCGATGCCGCCGCGACAGCGGGCGTTGCCGCGGCCGGATCGGCAACTTCGGTGACCGCGGCCGCCGCCGGCTCCGCCGGAGCGCTCGCCGCCGCTGGCGGCGGAGCAGGCTCTATCTTCACACTGGGCAACGCTGCGTTGGCCGCGGGACTACTGGCCAGCGCGGGCAGCGCGTACGAGCAGCACAAGGCAGGTGTTGCGCAAGCCGCCGACGCCGCCATGCGCTCGCGCCAAGCCGGCCTTGAGGCCGGACAGAAACAGATCAACATCAGGCAGAACATGCTCAAGGCGCTCGCCTCGCAGAACGCCGCGGCAGGGGCCGCCGGCATCGGCACGGGTGGCAGCTTCGGCGCGAACGTGAACCGCCAGATCAGCCAGAACCAGAACGACTTGTTGGCGCTCTCAGGCGACACCAGCGCGGAAGAATCGCAGTACGGCGCACAGGGGCGCAACGCGATAGCGGGCGGCAATGTCAAGGCCGGCGCTTCGATACTTGATGCTGGCGCGTCCGCTGTGAAAGGATTCAGCTGATGGCCGCCGGTGAATTAATGCCGGAAGCGACTGCGCCTACCGGCACCGGCCCGCGCGGCGATGCGGTCATTGCTCCTGGCATAGACTACCGGCGCATACAGCAGCCGACCGAACTGCGGCAGCCGTGGCATATCCCATCGTCCGGCGCGGCCAACGAGGCCGAGGATCTTGCGCACGCGCTTAAGACCTTCGGGCAGGGCGCGACGCACGTTGGCGACACGCTGAACGCGTCCGCCGGCAAAGCTGCAGGCGCCGCGGCCGGCGCAGATTTGAGTACGTTCCAACCCAAAACGGGTTTGGCCGCGGTCACCGCTTACGGCGCGAATTTCAACGCAGCCGCGCACGTGGCCTATGTCGCGAACACGCAGACCAGTATCGAGACTGCGATCGACCAGGCCGAGCAGGCGTACCCGCACGACCCGCTTGCTTTCCAAGCGCACGTGCAGCAGGTGCGTGATCAGACATTGAAAGAGACTCCGTCACTGTATCAGCCGGAAGTGCAGACGATGTTCGATCGTCGCATCGAGGCCGGCCACAACCGCATAGCCGAAGCGACTATCCGGCAAGGGCAGCAGGACGGTGTGGCGGCGTACACCGGCACGATGGAATCGCGCCTAAAGACCGCGGTGCGTACGGCTGCTGACTTGCCGGACGATAAGGCGGCAGCTACCATCCAGCAGGCGCTGCACGATAACGCGACGATGGTGGACGGCCTAGTGTCGAGCGGCGCGATTTCGAAAGAGCGTGCGGCCACGCTCAACACCGAGTTCCAGCAGAAGATCACCGAGGAAGTGCACACTCATCATGCAGAGTCTGTCGCCGGGAACTGGATCAACACGGCTCGAACGACCCAGGATATTACTTCTGGGGATCGCGCACTGGCTTCGTATGTCAACGACCCGGCCAATAGCAATGAGGACAAGGCTCGCATTGGGGCCGAGTATGCTAGGCAGCGTGAGCAGTTCGAGCACCAGCAAGGAATCCTCCACGCCCCCGAAGTGCAAGCCTTAGCGAACCACATCGCGCAGATCCCCGGCGAGAAGGAAGGCCGCGGCGCCTCTGGCCCAGAAGTGCAGGGCACGATCGATAGTATGCGCAAGCAGGGTTGGATCACGACTGAATACGCACGCTCGCTATCCGATCGGGCGGCGCTGAACGGCGCGAAGGGCCAGACCGACGACACCGACACATACAACGTGAATCGCGTGTGGAACGGCGAGGACCCGAAGTTCGACCCGAAGGACCCGAAAGCCGGCAAAGCGGTCGACACGTTCTTCAAGACGATGACGGCAGCGAACGGCTTCGCGCGCGGCACCAGCGGCTACGAAGACTTGGCGGTCAGCACCATGCAGCACACGAGTGTTGTGCCACCGACAGTGCGCAAAGAAATCATCGCTGACTTGACTTCTGGTGATCCGGCGCGTGCTGTCCAGGCGGCGCGTTTGCAAGAACGGATGTACGCTGCGAATCCGCGCGCCGACATCTACGAGAGTGACACGAAGTCTGCGGCATTCGGCGACACTTTGCAGCGCAATCTTGACGCCGGCATGCCTTCGCAGCAGGCGTACGAGATGGCGCGCAATCAAGTTGATGCGCCCAAGGACGTGCAGGAACAGCGCAAGCTGGACTACAGCACAGCCATAAAGACGGAGACCGAAAAGAATCCGCACAAGGCGAACAATGAAGTGCTGCAAGGCAAGCTAGCGGACGCTGCCAACTCGCACATGTGGAACAGCAACCCGGCGGCACCGCCCGCGGGCGCCGCGATGCGCGCGGAATACGAAGGCTTGACGCAGGAGTTCTTCACGCGCACAGGTAAAGTCGATCAGGCGCAGGATCTGGCGTACAAGCAGCTGATGAAGACGTGGACTACGACCAGCATCAACGGCAAGCCGGAACTCATGAAGTGGGGCCCGACGGCCGAAGAGACGCCGGTCATTCGCGAAGCCATTGCGCAGAGCGTGAAGGGACACGGGCTTGCAGACGATCCGTCAAAGATCGAACTTGTGCCCGGCCCGCGCACCGACTTGTCGCAAGGCAATCTCTGGAACCTGGCGCGCCCCGACGGCACGCTTTTGTACGGCACCAACAACAAGCCGCTTGAGATCAGCAAGTCTTTCGGAGCCACTTCCTACGGTGCCCGGTTGGACAAACAGAAGGCAGCCGACGCCGCGGCCAACGATGCGGCTGACGCTGCGGCGAAGGCCAAGGCTAAGACCCGCACGGCCGACACGTTCGCTCCGAGCATCTGATGGCTGATCTGGCCCCAGACAATGTCGATCCCCGCACTGCAGCAATCGCTAAAGAGCGTGCTGGTGGTTATAAGGTCACGCCTGAAGAACTCGACTACGATCAGACTTTGGCCCTCCCAGGGGCAGAAGAACGCGCCAGGGCGACCGCTGTAGCGGCCAGCCGGGCTGCCGGTGGCTCAGCTGCCCCTGCGGACAGCGCCTCTCTGGCGCCTCCTGCGGCCCCTGCGCCGCGCGTTGGCTGGGAGGTTACTGAAGAAGAGGCGAACTCGATCGCCGGCGTGGCTGCCAAGTCCGCGCCGCAGCCCCAGGTGCCAGGCAACACGCAGCCAGCGCCCGGCTGGATGGATACGGCAGCCGCAGCCTCCCGGCAGTTCAGCTTACCGGGCGCGGTCTACGAGCGCCTAGTGAACTCGCCGGATTCGAATGCGCCGGACGTGGAAGGGTACAGCCCCTACGACAATCACGGGATTGCCGGCTACGAAGACTACCGCATGAACTTCGTGGACGCCCACAGTCCGCAGCAGACGCAAGTGATCAAGGAGCGCATCGACCAGGAGCGGCGCGACAAGCAGACCATAGCCGCCGCCGGCCCCTACAAAGGCGGCGCGCTCGCGATGGCGGCCGGCTTCTCAGACCCGATCTCGGTCGGCCTGATGCTGATCCCAGGCTTGGGTGAAGTCGCCGGCGCCGGGAAGCTTGCGCGCATCGCTGCCGGCGTAGGCATAAACGTCGCGGCCGGGGAGTTGCAGCAGGGCGCGATCACACAGCTGCAGGAGACGACGAACTACACCGACAACATGCTGCCGCGCATCGCCGGCAACGCGGTGGTGTCAGGCGCACTCGGGACGTTCGTTTCGCTTCTGCCGAAGAAGGAATTCGAGAAGCTGGCAGAGACCGCGGACACCGCGATCAATACACCAAAGGTGCCGACTGAGTCGACCGGCGGCGCCGCAGCTGTGCGCGGCACGACGCTCGAGGATGAGACGTTCAACGGCGCCGGCAAACAGATCGCCGCGCTGGATGCGAAGCTGGGCCCGTACCTGCGCTCGCCGACGATGCGCATCATGTCGCAGAGCCCTGTCGTTGAGTCCCGCCGACTCATACAGCGGATCTCCGACATCGGAGATGGCGTCCTCAACAAGAACATGCGCGGCGTCGAAACATCCGACAACGTCGAGATGAATGCGAACAGGATCGTAAAGAGTCGCGAGATGCAGATCCTCCGCGCGCATGATGATGCCTTCGCGGAACACGTCACCGAAGCCGGCGATCAGGCTTTGAGCAAGCACGACTTCGGCGCGGCGATTCTCGAAGCAATGAGCAACGGTGACCGGCACGAGATCCCGCAGGTTGTGAAAGTCGCCAAGGCAGTGCGGCCGTTTTTCGACGCCGATCACGAGATGTTGACGAAGATCGCGCCGGATGCCGACTACGACATGCTGACGCGCACCGCCGAGTCGTATGCCCCGCGCGTGTGGGACAACAATAAGATCACGGCGGATCGCACGAACTTCGAGAATACTCTGTTCGAGCATTTCCAGACGTTCCCGAAGACCATCCCCGTGCCGGAAGCGACAGTGAAGGTGGCACCGAAAGCACTCGGCGAGGGCACAGGACAATCGTTTATTGATGAGTTCCACGCGCAGCACCCAGAAAAGGCGTCGCTTGGGATGACTGGTAAAAAGGTGGGCGGCGCGAACGTCGCGCTGTCGCACGACCCTGCCGCCGATGTAAACAGAGTGCACGTAGATATGATCCGCGCGGACGAGCCGGGCAAGGCACTTCCGGCAATGCGTCGGCTTATCAAGCTGGCGGATCAGCACGGCGTGACGCTGCAGACAGACGCGGTCCCCGTTGGCACCGGGCGCTTAAGCGAAGCTGATCTTGTGAAGTTGTACGAGCACTTCGGCTTCAAAGTCGACCATAACGCCCCGGGCGCTGTACGGACAACGATGGTGCGCGAGGGCCTGAACGATCGCGTAAAGACCGTCAAGGAAGCGCGCACGACAATCGAGGGTCGAGAATACGCATCTCCAGAGGCACAGGCCGCCAAAGCGGAGAACATCAAGAAGCTGGATCTTGAGCACGAAAAGATCCTGAAGGCGCACGAGGCAGCGCAGCCTGCGGAGACGGCCAAGACCGCAGTCGGGCCGCCGAAGCCGGTCGTGAAGGACCCGGCCGAGATCAAGGCCGACGTACAGGACACGATCGACAACATCCAGCACGCCGTGCGCGGCACCGCGGACGTGGGCACCGGCGTACGGAACCCGAAGTCCACGAAGGCACGCGCCCTCGACATTACCGACAATGCGGCGCGGCCGTGGCTGTCTGATGACTTCGAAGGTACGATCAAGTCGTACATGCGCACGATGGTGCCGCATATCGAGATGCACCGCCAGTTCGGATCGGTGACGCTCGAGAAAGAATTCCAAGAGATCAGCGACGCGTACCGAGTAAAGATGGCCGGCGCTGTCAGCGATGAAGCGAAAGCGAAGTTGGTCAAGCAGCGCGAGCAGGACATATCTGATCTCGCCTTGCAGCGCGACCGGCAGCTAGGGCAGGCCGGGACCCGCAACAACGAGAGCGTCGGCATCGTGCGCGCCTCGCAGATCGCCAGGACGGTGAACTACATCCGCTCACTCGGCGGCCAGTTATTC
>Ga0209735_1000128_pt1 | contig 12056 bp, 7 predicted proteins | sample BlaSpr_A8_Ref_M2_FD_187990 | JGI IMG/M metagenome (GOLD analysis project Ga0209735, IMG submission 187990) | Forest soil microbial communities from Thunder Bay, Ontario, Canada - Black Spruce, Ontario site 2_A8_Ref_M2 (SPAdes) (version 2) | ecosystem: Environmental > Terrestrial > Soil > Boreal... | reverse complement strand
GCCAACCGCATCTCCACCCGCCGCGCCGCCACCTTCGGCTACCTCGCCCAAATCATCCTAACCTCCAAAGGCAGCAAGTAGGTCCGCCAGGCCTCCCACGACCTCTCCAACGCCTTCCTCAAGACCCTCGACCTCGCCTACAACCCCAAATACGGCAAACTCAACCCCGCCTTCAAAGAAGCCGCCTCCCACTTCGCCCGGGAACGAGCAGCCCAAGATCGCTCTGGACATCCGACGAAGGATGTCCACCCTGAGCCTGCCGAAGGGTTCTCCTCTTGATCCCCCAATGCTCGTTCCGCTCCTCAATTCCGGCGCCGTCTCCTCTCAGCGCTCCGAACTCTGCGCCCTCTGCGTCCTTTGTGGTGAAAAATCCGTCCGCTTCTATCTCCGTTCCGAACTCAGCGTACTCTGCGTCCTCAGCGATCTCTGCGTTAAATCCTCTTCCTGTATTTTCCTTCTTAACTTTGAACTTTAAACTTTCAACTGTGAACTGCCCTACTCTCCCAACCCCAATTATTCCCGTACATACAAGACCCCCCGGGAGGGGGGATATACCGGTACCCTGGTCCGACCACGCACAGCGTGGCGCCTTTTCCAACTCCGTCATCCCGACCGGAATGGCCGACTTTCTCTCCCGTTCGCGCCGCGCGAACGTCGGCCATGCAGTGGAGGGACCGTGGCATCCAACCATGTCCAACGCAAACCGATAGCACGCCCACAACCTCGAAGGGAGAATCCGACCAATGGCCGTATATCACGTTTACATCCTCGCCAGCGCCTCCGGTGTCCTCTACACGGGCGTCACGAATTTTCTAGAACGCCGAGTCCGGCAACTCAAACAGAAACTCGTCGACGGCTTCACGAAGAAATACGACGTTACGCGGCTGATTTATTTCGAGCCGCACGGTCAGCCCAAATCGGCAATCCGCCGCGAAAAGCAAATCAAAAGCTGGCGGCGTGAGAAAAAATTGGCACTGATCCGATCCATGAACCCGAAATTCCGCGATTTGAGTGAGGATTTTCCTCACTAATGTTCAGACAGTTCCTTGCTCGCATTGACATGGTGGTTGAGTCTGAAGTGTTGCCCTGGTCCCTCGACTCCGCAGCCCGACGCGCCAAACTGCGGCGCGGAGGGAAAAATCGGGCTGCTCCGCTCGGGATGACGGGGAAAAAACAGCTGCGGGGCGCGAGGGGAAATTACTCGCGCCCCGCGGCTTGGGGTGGCTGGGTGAGTGTGCGCGCGCTCGGAAGGCCGAGTGCGCGCCTGAGATTCCTATTCCGGCGAGGAGGTCCAGCGGATGCCGAACGACACGGTTGGCTTATAGAATTCGCGCTGGATGGGATAGATGCCGCTGCCCTGGTAGAAGCCGAAAGGCTCGTTGCTGAGGTTCAGGCCGGAAGCCTCAAAGCTAAGGCCCTTGGCGACACGATAGCTGCCTTGAATGTCGTACTGGGTGTGGGCGAAGAAATAGACGTCGCCGCCCGGGCCCCGGAGTCCAAGGATGGGATCGCGGTCGGTGGCCGCGTCCACGTGGGTGTAGTTGTAGAACGCAATGTTGGCATCGTTGTGGCTGATGGCGAAGCGAACGGAGAGACGTCCCTTGTCATAGGTCGGGCTGATGTTCCAGGTGTTGGGAGCCTGGCGCGACAGGGGAGCGTTGTCAATCCGGCCGCCGTCAAACGTGGACGGGAAAGTCACGCGGGATTGCGTGTAGCTGTAGTTCGCGGATATGCCAAATCCTTTCAGCAGCCCCGGAAGAAACGAAAAATGCTGCTCCAAGGAGAGTTCGACACCCTGGATATGAGCGTTGGGACCGTTGATGGACTGCAGGAGCCTGAGTCCCGCGTTGGGTTGCCCCGCCGGAATGGTGCTGGCTGTCGGGTAAATAGGATCGGACAAATGCTTGTAGAAGTATCCGGCTTGGATGATGCCCAGAGGCTGGAAGTAGTGCTCGATCAGGATGTCGTAATTGTTGGCTTTGGTCGGCTTCAAGTTGGGATTTCCCTGAGTTACCACGCCGGGGGCTGGATTGGCATTGGGGTCAACAATGGTGGTGGGCACGAGGTCGCCGATATTGGGACGGGCGAGGCCCTGGCTGAAGTTGGCGCGCAGGTTGGTGTTCTTCTCGAGCTGATACTGCGCCTGGATGCTGGGCAAGGCGTTGAAGTAGCTCGAGCTTTGGAAGATTCTTGTGAAGATAGCAGCATTTGTTGCGTTTAATTGATTTGCCGCGAAGTCCGTAACGGCCGCGTCGAAACGAACGCCGGTTTCCAGGCGCAATTTGCCGACGGAAATGACGTTCATCAAGTAGCCCGCATAGATGCGTTCATTGGCATCAAAGAAGGCGCCGTTGGAACGACGGTCGCTTTGCGGCTCGTTGAACGAAAACTGCGTCGGATCGTTGAGGAGGGGCACAACCGCGTGAACGATGGAGTTGTAATTGGAGGTCGGGCCGTAGGATTGGTTACCGATGCGGAAGAAGTTGTCGTAGTAAGAGGGATTGGTGTAGTTGCCCTGGACGGTGGGAAGGGTGATGCCGCTGCCCTGGTAATTGTAGATCTGGTCTTGTTCGTTTTGCGTGGAGTGCGAGTTCCGAATCTTGAGACCCAGCGAGAAGGTTCCGAGGTGCGAGTGCGCGCTGTAGCGGCGAGAAACGGAAGCCGCGCCCTGGAAATTGAGCTGCGTGGCGATATACCGCGTAAAGGAGGTGTTCGACAGGACGTACTGTGCCGGATCGAAGAGATTGGTGTTATCGAGCGCGTTGAATTTGGGCCGTAGCCGATCATTCAGGTTCACAGCGAGGTCCGCGCCGGTCGATCCCGGCAGTAGATTTCCTGTGGGACCGTAGCTGGCTGCAGCGCCGTTAAAGTTGGTGGTGGCAAAATCCTGGCCGCCGATGTTGTGCGAACGGGAGGCAGCGAACTCAACCACGATTAAGGTAGAAGAAAGATCGCGCCTTGCGCCGGTCAGGAAACTGTAGACTTGCTGGTCAGGCCGGCGGATATAGTGGCGGTAATTGTAGGAACCCGGCGAACAGGGATTGCTGCCCGGATTCGTGAGGTCCGCGGCCTGGTTAACCGCAACGCAGTCTTGCGCGTTATCGAAGGTGATCAGCTTACCGTCCGGAGATACGGACTTGATGGTGTTTCCTGCGTTGGGCGTATAGACCCAGGTATCGCCATAGTCGTGAAAATCGGAATAGAGGCCCTTGGCGTAGACGCTGAATCCGGGCTTTATGTTGTAATCGATGCCGGTGGAAAAGCCATAGCGTTTGCGGTAGTAGCTGTAGGAGCGCTGATCCTCCGTGTTGGTATAGGCCACATTGCGGCCAGAGACAGGATCAGTTCCAGTGGTCTGGCCCGGTTCCAGGTCGTCGATGCCGCGGTTGGTATTATCGAAGGTGCCGTTCAGCAAGAAGCCGAATTTCTTGCTGACGCCAAAGCGCTTGCCAAAGATTCCGTTAACCCCGTCGCGCCAAAAGCCGTTTTGATTGGGATTGTAACCGCCGGTGGCTCCGAAGGCATAGATCGGCCTTTCGCTGGCGGTCCGGGTGACGAGATTGACTGTGCCCGCAACGCCATCGGCGTCCTGGTCGGCGGAGAGGGTTTTGAAGACTTCGATGCGCTCGACGAGGTCGGCCGGAATGGCGTCCAGCTTGATATTGCGGACTACGCCTTCCACGGAAGGCAGGTTCACGCCGTTGACGGTGACGTTGGTGAGACGCGGCTCGGTGCCGCGGATCTGCACGTACTTGCCTTCGCCTTCGTCGCGTTCGAGAGAGACGCTGGGAAGGCGGCCGACGGCGTCGGCAATATTGGTATTCGGCAAACTGTTGATGACCCTTTCCGGCAAAACTTGCACGATGTTATCGTTGGTGCGCTCGATGTTGATGGCTTCCGCTTCACCCTGCATGCGCTCCGCGGTGACAATGACCTGATCGTTCTGTGAGGCAACCTGTAAAACGGCATTCGCAGTGACTTCCTGCCCGGCCGTGACCAGTACTGGCACGTTGGAGACTGACAAACCGACATAGGAAACGCTGAGGGTATATTCGCCCGCGGGCACGTCCGGAATTCTGAATTTTCCCTGGTCGTCGGAAACAACCTTTATTCCGAGCGGCAGAAGTTCGACCAGCGCGCCCGACAAAACCGAACTTCCGGAATCCTTTACGGTGCCAGTGATGGAGCCCTTCCCAGACTGAGCGAGCACCGGCAGAGCCAGCCAGATCGATAAGGCCAGGATCGTCAAGAAACTGCAAAACCTTTGCATACGTGCTCCTTCGGAGGTGAATTGAAATCAGGCTAACGTCGAGGGGAGAACTAATTACAGTGCTCACCCGCCACAAGCGCGGATAGCAGTGTGTCGATCTACGAGGACTCCCCTTAAACTCGCTTGAGGAGAGTAGACGCGGAGTTTGTTACGCGGGAATAACAACGAAGTGAGAAAGAGGTGAAAGAGAAGGTTTGTGAAACGTAAGTGTTCGGTTTCCTTGGGCGGGTGTCCCGAGCCACGCTCTTAAGTTTCGGCGCCGGATTTTTCCTCTCGTTCAAGTCCTAAAGTTTGAATTCTTTGCCCCGGGCCATCTTCTTTCCTGCCCATTTTGCAGCACTTTCATTCCAACAGCTTTCCTCAGTTCGGAAGTCTCTTCCTACACCAATTCTTCCGCCGCCTCTGCAAAAATCCGCGTATGCCGGTCAATGTCCGCCGCGGTCGTTTCAGGGCACATCAGCGCCATGTTGTGGAACGGCGTCAGGAGGACGCCGCGGTTGAGCGCGTACAGATGCAGGAAGCGCTCCATCTCGAAATCTGCCGCGGCGGCGGATTCGCCGCCGGTGCGGGGGGCGCGCTGGCAGAAGGTGTACTCGGCGCGGCATCCGAGGAGCTGCACGTTCCAGGGCAGGCCATGCTTCCTGATCTCCGCCGCCACGCCGTCGTTGAAGCGCACCGCCAGCGGCATCATCTTCTCGAAATTCTTCGCGGTCAGGATATTTTCGAGGGTCGCGCGCATCGCCGCCAGCGAAAGCGCATTCCCCGCCAGCGTGCCGCCGATTCCGCCGACGTCGCAATCCTCCAGGTGGATCCGCGCGGAGATGCGCTGGGCCACTTCCTCCGAGCACCCGTACGTGGCGCCGGGGATGCCGCTGCCAATCGCTTTGCCGAACACGACCAGGTCCGGCTCCAGCTTCCACTCCGCGGTGCAGCCGCCCGGCCCGGCGCAAATCGTGTGCGTCTCATCGGCGATGAAGAGCGAGCCATACCGCTTCGCGAGCTGCTGCGCCTGTTTCCAATACTCTTCGTCCGGCAGGATGATGCCGACGTTGGTCATCGCCGGCTCGGCGAGGATGCAGGCCACGTCGTTGTGTTTCAACGCGTCTTCGAGCGCGTTCAAATCGTTGAACTCCACCACGCGCGTTGTCTCCGCAGGATTCACCGGCGGCCCGATGTTCCCGCGCCGCGGCCCCACCACTCCGTTCTCCACCGTGGCGAATGTTTCATCCACCGTGCCGTGATAGCAGTAGTGGAAGACGAGAATTTTCGCGCGCTGGGTGATTTCGCGGGCGATGCGGATGGAGAAGCGATTGGCGTCGGTGGCGGTGAGCGTGAACTGCCAGTAGGGCAGACCGAAGCGCTTTTTGAGATCTTCGCCGACGAAGATGGCGTCTTCGGTGGGCAGCATCAGAGTGATGCCTTCGCGCACGCGGCGAGCGACGGCTTCGACGACGACTTCAGGCGAGTGGCCAGTCATGGCGCCGGTGTCGCCCAGACAAAGGTCGACATAGTCCTTGCCGTCGGCGCAGGTGAAGTGCGCGCCTTTGGCTTTAGTGACGAACAACGGAAATTCGCCCGCCCATTTCTTCATCCAGTTCATCGGAACGCCGCCGAGCAGCGAATGCTGGGCGCGCTTGTAGAGTTCCGCGGAGCGCGGATGTTCGGTGACGAAGCGTTTCGCTTCGCGTTCGTGCAGTTTCTTCAGCTTCTCTCGATTGATGGTTGTCATGTTTGTGTTTGCAGATGAGGCTTGCACGGCTGAAGCCGTGCGCCTACATCAGCGAAGTTCGTGGATGATTTCCTTGGCTGCGTTTGCGCCGGAAGCGCCGGTCAGGCCATTTCCCGGATGCGTTCCGTTGCTGCATAGGAAAAGCCCTTTCACCGGCGTTTGATAGCGCGCCCAATCGAGAATTGGCCGCATCGTGAAGAGCTGGTCGAGCGCGAGTTCGCCGTGGAAAATGTGGCCCCCCGTGAAGCCGTAAGTCGTCTCGAGATCAAGCGGCGTGATCACGTGCGCTGCTTCGACCAGTTTTGGCAAGTTCGGAGCGTAAGCGGAAAGCGTCTTGATGACGCTGTTCGCGAGTTCGCCGCGGCGTTCTTTCCAGGTTCCCTTCTTCAGCTTGTAGGGCGCGAACTGGAAGTATGCGGAAAGCACATGCTTGCCTTCCGGCGCGAGAGACGGATCGAGAATCGTGGGAATCGTGACATCGAGAACCGGCGCAGCGGAAATCTCGCCGTACTTCGAGGCGTCGAACGCTTTCTCCAGATAATCGATCTCGTGCCCGATGTGAATCCGGCCGGAAAGCGCTTCGCGGAAGCCGTCCAGCGCGACCGTATCCGAAAGCGACGTGAAGTGCGGCAAATCTCCGAGCGCGAGATGCACTTTGGCGACGCTGCCGGAAATGCGGAAGTTCTTCATGCGCATGGCGAAAACGGGATCGAGATTCGCCGGGTCGAGAAGCTTGAAAAAGGTGCGTTTCGGATCAACGCCGGAAACGACGGCTTCGCAGGCGATTTCTTCGCCGTCGGCGAGGACAACACCGGAAACGGCCCCATTTTTGGTGCGGATGTTTTCGACCTCGGCGTTGGTGCGAATTTCGACGCCGGCGTGTTGCGCGGCTTCGCCGAGGGCGCGCGAGAATTCGCCGAGCCCGCCGCGCGGGAAAGCCGCCGAGCCAGCGGGATGCGGATCGGCGGCAGCGCGGAGCAGCAAAAGCGCGGTGGAGCCGGCCGACCAGGGGCCAAGATTTGCACCGAAGATTCCGCGGACGGCAATCGCGGCGCGCAGGAGTTCCGTGTCGAAGAATTCGGCCACGAAATCGGCAACAGCCATCGGGCCCCAGCGCAACAGATCGAAGATGCCGGTTTTGCCGAGGCCGCGGACAGCGCGGCCGGTGGTCAGCAAATTCCAGAAATCTTCCGGCGAGGGATGATCGATGGCCGGCGGAGTGATGGAAGCGATGCGGCCGAAAACTTCGGACATTTCCTCGAGGACTGCGGCAAATTCGGTGTAGCGCGCGCCCTCTTTCACGGGGAGATGCGAAAGCGCGCCGACGGTTTTGGCGGCGTCGTTGTAAAAGAGAAGGCCGCGGCCATCGGGCGAGGGAGCGAAGAGGCGAGGCTCCGGTTGGATGATGTGCAGATTAAATTTCTGGAGCTGGAGGTCGCGAGCGATGTCGGCGCGAAGAGGCCCGAGCGTGTGAGAGAGCGTGGAGGCCTTGAATCCGGGATGAAACTCCTCGGTGATTGCGCCGCCGCCGACGTATTCGCGGCGTTCCAGAACGGTGGGCTTGAAGCCGCCTTTGGCCAGGTAAAATGCGGTGATGAGCGCGTTGTGACCGCCACCGATGAGGACTACTTTCTGTCCAATGGGCATGGTCAGTTGGCCGCCTTCGTCCAGTTTTTCAGGATGACCTGGCTGGCGATGCGGCCGTTGGCGCCCATGATGCCGCCACCGGGATGCGTGGCGGAGCCGCACATATAGAGATTGTCGATGGGAGTGCGGTAGTAGGCCCAACCTGGGACGGGGCGCAGGAAGAAGAGTTGTTCGAGAGAAAGTTCCCCCTGAAAAATGTTGCCTTGGGTGAGGCCGAATTCGCGTTCGAGATCGAGCGGCGTGAGCACCTGCTTGTCGATGATGATGTCTTTGATGTTGGGAGCATGCTCGGCGATGGTGTTGATCACGTTGTTGCCGAAGGCTTCGCGGTGATCGTCCCAGGTGCCTTGGGCGAGTTTGTAAGGCGCGTATTGCACGAAGCAGGAAAGCACGTGCTTGCCTGGAGGCGCGACGGAGGGGTCGGTCAAGCTGGGAATGACCATGTCCACGTAGGGGCGCTGCGAATAGCGGCCGTATTTCGCGTCGTCGTAGGCGCGCTCCATGTATTCCATTCCCGGCGAAATGGAAATTGCGCCGCGGAGATGTGCGCCGACTCCCGGCAGGACCTTGAAATTCGGAAGCGCGCTCAGCGCGAGATTGACTTTCCCGGAAGAGCCGCGAAATTTGTAGCGCTTGACGCTGTCAACGAAATCGGAGGGCAGGTCTTTGGCGTCCATGAAGGATAGAAAAGTGTGATGGGGGTCGACGCTGGAAGAGATGACGTTGCAGCGGATCTCTTCGCCCGATTGGAGGACGACGCCGGTGGCGCGGCCGTTTTTGTTGAGGATTTTTCCGACGGGGGCGTTGGTGCGAATTTCGACGCCCAGTTCCCGCGCGGCAGCGCCGATGGCGTTGGAGATCGCACCGGTGCCGCCGCGGCTGAAACCCCAGGAGCGGAACGCACCATCGATTTCACCCATGTAGTGATGCAAGAGAACGTAGGCGGTGCCCGGAGAACGGATGCCGAGAAAGGTACCGATGATGCCGGAGGCGGACATGGTGGCTTTGAGGACGTCGGTTTCAAACCACTGGTCGAGGAAGTCGGCGGCGCTCATGGTCATGAGCTGGATGAGCGTGTAGCGTTCATCGGAGCTGAGTTCGCGAAAACGCTGCAGCAGGAAGTGGAGTTGCTTGAGATCCTTTGGATTCAGCGTGGTGGGATCCGGAGGAATCATGGAGAGCATGGGCTTCACGAAGCGGCACATCGGCGTCATCATTTTGGAGAATTCGTCGTAGGCTTCGGCATCGAGGCGGGAGTGGCGGCGAATTTCGCGCTGCGTTTTGGCGTGGTCGTTGACACGCCAGAGGTAGTCGCCATTGAGCATGGGGGAAAAGGTGCCGTCGAGCGGAAGAATTTCGAGGCCGTAGTGGGGCAGATTCAGTTCGCGAATGATTTCGGGGCGGAGCAGCGAGACTACGTAGGAACATTCAGAGAACAGGAAGCCTGGGACGATTTCTTCGGTGACTGCGGCGCCGCCGAGGACGCCGCGCCGTTCGAGGACCAGCACTTTTTTCCCAGCTTTCGCCAGATAAGCGGCGTTCACGAGACCATTGTGACCGCCTCCGATGACGACCACATCGTAGGACTGCGCCATTCTTTAGAACTCCAAAATGAAAAAGAGGATTTCGATGAAACGTGGAACGAAACATTCTACTGAGAGTGAGGCGGCTTCACAAGGAGTCGGCGGGTTCAGGATTCAAATAGGGATTCCAGCTCGCGGCGTCCATGAGCCACGTGCAGGATGAGGACGTCTTGGCCTTTCAGCGAATGGATGATCAGTATGATTGGGGGCTGAAAGAGCCCGCCTCGGAAGGCGGCCGCTACAAAGACAAGTTTGGGCTCAGTTTGGCGCGGTGGCGCTGGCTGCGACGGGGGACGTTTTTCCTATCGCGTCGCCGTTGACGACGAGTTCGACGCGGCGATTTCGCTGGCGGCCTTCGGATGTGTCGTTGGCGGCCACGGGCTGCGTTTTGCCGAAGCCGCGGGCGGACATTGCGCTTAGGGGGACGCCTTCTTCGGCGAGAAAATCGCGCACGGAATCCGAGCGACGTTCGGAGAGTTGCTGGTTGAAATCGTCGCTGCCGACGCTGTCGGTGTGACCTTCGACTTGCAGCGTTAGGCCCTTGTGGGCGAGGAGGATTCCTGAAATTTTGGCGAGTTTTTCGCGGGCTCCGGGTTTGAGGGTGGAGCTTCCCGTGTCGAAGAGGACATCCGACATATTGACGATGAGACCGCGGGCGGAGTCGCGTGTCTGCAAAATGGAGTTGAGCTGCTCGAGGAGTTGCGCGCGCAATTGGGCTTTTTCGTTTTCGGCTTGGGCGGCGGCCTGCAAGGCTTTTTGCGTTTGCGCTTCCGCGGCGTGTTGCTGGTCGAGGGCTGTCTGGCGGGCCTGCTCGGCTTCAGCCTTCTGCTTGGAGGCTTCGAGAGCGGCCTGTTGCGCCTCGGCTTTTTGTTTGGCGGCTTCCTGGGCGGCCTGCTGGGCTTCGAGTTTCATGCGCTCGGCTTCGGCTTTGGCTTGTTCCGCCTGAATGCGGGCCTGCTCGGCTTCCAGGCGGCGCCGGGCCTCGGCTTCGGCATCGGCGCGGGCTTTGGCTTCGCGGTCTTCAGCGGCTTTTTTCTCCGCAGCCAGGCGAGCTTGCGCCTCTTCTTCGGCCTTTTGCTTGACGGCCATTACGCGGACTTCTTCGGCTGTTTCGACGACATCGCGGGCGGTTGACTCCACCGTCTTTTTGTCTCGCTTGGAATGATAGGCATCTTCCGCGGCGGTCAGCTGCTGCTCCGCTTTGGCGAGTGTGGAGAGTGCGTATTTGCCGCCGCTGGCGTTGCGCGCGATGCGAACGGCGTTGCGAGCTTCAAACAGTTCGCGCGGGGTCTTAGGATCGATGCCGAAAATAGCGTTTTCGATTTTGGTGTTGGAAGAAGAGTAGACGCCACGGCCAAGAAGTTCATAAGTGGCGTCGATGTTTTCGACCTTGCCGCTGCCAGTGGTGGGAAGCGTATTTTCGAGCACTACCATGTTTCCGGGTTGCGTGACTGCGAAATAAGGTTCCGCAGTGACGATCATCCCGAAGGTTTGCATGTCCGTGACGGCCTTCACGTGGGCGGCGCCGTTTTTCGCAACGACTTCACCGAGATTTTCGGCGCGACCCTGGGCTGAAACGGCCCAAAAAACATAAGTGAGATATTCGAGCCCGAATTTCGTGGCATCGTTCAAGCCTTCGAATTTCGCTTCGATTTCCATGCGATTGTTCTTGCTCTCGACCTTTACTTCCGCGTTGGCGCCCTGCATGAGGTCGGTGCCCTGAAGATCGACCTTTGTGAAGCCGTTGGCGCGGCGGTAGTTTACGGCCTTTGTGGTGCGCGCGACGAGTCCCGGGGCGGCCTGTGCGGCGGCGGGGGATTCAGTCTTATAGATCGCGGTGGCCTGGGACGCGGAGTGGCTTGCCGCGATCCCAAGGAAAAAGATGCTTGCCAAAACGCGATAAATCGATGTGCGCTTCACGTGGAGCTCCCTAAGCCCAGCCTTGTAATTTTAGTGTTTGAGAGCGCTCGCCCTCCGACGGCGAGCGCAACTGAACAGGACTCTCAAGGTTAGATTCAGGCTAACAAAAACAGAGCGAAACGGGCGCGGTCCTGGCGGTGTCTCATCGATTTAATTACTGGCCTTACGGACAGGTCCCCCGCGCCGGCGCGAGGCTTGAACGCGGCTTGCGGCCACACGGAAATCGAAACTATAATCCGAAGTTCATTTGACGAGCGGAGAGCAGAACTTAATTCGAATCACGGAGGTTACGTGCCGGTTGGAACCGCATTCCATGAGAGAACCCTGGCGCTTTGCGAAAGCCTGAGCTATCGCGAATGGTCCGGTTATTACACGGTCAGCGTCTATGAGATGACGCACGAGCACGAATACAACGCCATCCGGAATTCGGCGGCGCTGATTGATATTTCGCCGCTGTTCAAATACCGGATTACCGGCGGCGATGCGACGAAGTTCTTGAACCGGGTGATTACGCGGGACATTAACCAGGTGGCTGTGGATCAGGTGATTTACTGCTGCTGGTGCGATCCCGAGGGCAAGGTGGTGGACGACGGGACGATCACGCGGCTGGGGGAGAACGAGTACCGGTGGACGGCGGCGGATCCAAGTTTGCGGTGGTTCAGCCAGAATTCGCTGGGGCTGGACGTGCAAATCGAGGACATTTCGGAGAAAGTGGCGGCGCTGGCGTTGCAGGGGCCGACTTCGGGAAAACTGCTGCATGCGGCGGCTGAGGCGAACATTGCCAGGCTGAAATATTTCCGGGTGACGCATGGAAAGATTGCCGGCGTGCCGGTGGATATTTCGCGGACGGGTTACACGGGTGATCTGGGTTATGAGATCTGGGTTCCGTGGAAAGATGCGATTAAGG
>Ga0209735_1000122_pt1 | contig 12258 bp, 16 predicted proteins | sample BlaSpr_A8_Ref_M2_FD_187990 | JGI IMG/M metagenome (GOLD analysis project Ga0209735, IMG submission 187990) | Forest soil microbial communities from Thunder Bay, Ontario, Canada - Black Spruce, Ontario site 2_A8_Ref_M2 (SPAdes) (version 2) | ecosystem: Environmental > Terrestrial > Soil > Boreal... | reverse complement strand
CTGCGTATATAACTCGCATTTCCAACATAAATAAAGCGAATATGAAAATGGTCCATACTAGTCTTTCTCTGGCGTTAAATACCTCAAGACTCATGAGAGCTGCCACAAAACCGAGTAAGCCAATGGCAACCCCGGGGATGAGTGGATACGATTGGAGAAAGTATGCTGCTCCGATGACCACCGCTGCTTGAGTATAAAGTGCACGCCGGCCATATTGCGGAATCCGCCAAACCACAACAGAGGTGATCGCCCGTTGCGAGCGAGCGAGGAATGTTCTTGCAACTCGGGAATATCTAGCAGCCAACTCTTTGAGTTGGGGGAATTGGTTCCGCACGCGGGCATTAATGCGCCTACCTTGCGTGAAGTGTACAATCCCGCTTCAACTCCATCATTTCGGTCACTTACGAAAAACAGGGGGGAGGGGGAGTTACCGGCTGGTACACACCTCGCCCCTTCTCGGTCGAAAACCTTCCTCAGTTAAGTCCAATTATTCTGGACATCCGACAAAGGATGTCCACCCTGAGCCTGCCGAAGGGCTCTTCTCCCTCTCTTTCTTTCCCAATCCTTCCGCTCCCAACCACCACTCCCGGCGCCGCTCTGCTCAATCGCCCATGTCTGCGTCCCGTCTCCATTCCGGATCCTGCTCTGCGCTCTCGGTGTGCTCGGCGTTGGACTCCCTGCTTCGCTTTCGGCTCAAGGTTCACGCCTATCCGCCATCGGCCTGTCTCGCTCCCCCAAGTCCTTTCTTTCCAACACTTGCGCACCATCCCTACAACTCTTTTGTTTTGTTATGTTTCCGCAGGGGGAGGGGGAGGTGGCTTGGTCCTACCAGTGCATACAAGCGAATATGTCCGGCCACTGGCCACTTGCTTCAGAGGTGTATCCAATTCCCCAGGATCAGCGCCAGTGTGGTGCTGCCCACGATCACCCACAGGATCAGGCCCTGCAGCAGCGGGCGAACCCCCACCTTGGCGAGCGTCCTCTTGTTCAGGCCCGTGCCGATCAGGAAGAGGGTCACCGTCAAACCGATTCTGCCCAGGTGACTCAGCGCGCCGAACGTTCCGCTGTACGCGGGCAGCAGCGTGTTCAGCAGCGCCGCCAAACAGAAAAACAGGATGAACCACGGCCACTGGATGCGCGCCTTGCTTTTCAGAAAGACTGCGGTCACCGCCGAGAGTGGCACGATCCACAGCGCCCGCGCCAGCTTGATCGTGGTCCCCACCGCCAGCGCCGCCGCGCCGTATTTCGCCGTTGCGCCCACCACGGAGCTTGTGTCGTGAATCGCCAGCGCCGACCACAAACCGAACTGCGTCTGGCTCATGTGCAGCGCCAGCCCGATCACTGGAAAGAGGAACAACGCCACGGAATTCAGGATGAACACCGTTCCCAGCGACACGGCCATCTCTTCTTCATTCGCCTCGGCGATGGGACCGACGGCGGCAATCGCGCTGCCTCCGCAAATGGCCGTGCCCGCGGTGATCAGAAACGACGCTTTCTTCTGCACGTGAATCAGGTAACCGAGCCCCAGCCCCAGCAACATCGCGCCGGTGATGCTCAGCGCGGTATACACGAACCCGGACTGCCCCGCGCGCAGCACTTCGTGAAGATTCATGCCGAAGCCGAGCGCCACCACCGAAGCCTGCAGCAGAAATTTGGAAAGGCTCTTGCTCTCCACGTGAAACGGGTGAATCACGGTTAGGCCGTAAACAAGGCCGCCCAGCAGCGCGATGGGCGGGGAAACAAATCCGCTGGCCGCCAGGATGATCCCTGCAAAGAAGAGGTTCTTGTTCATGGGCGGAGTCTGACAGATGGAGAGAAGGCCGGTCCAAGCAGCAATCCTAATCGGACATTAGCCCGCCTTATCGGCCCGGGCGCCCGGACCTCTTCAAACCGGAGGAAAGCGCGCGCACCCGCTCAATTGCAAAGCTGCGGAAGCAGCCCGCCGGCCCCTGCGGCACCGGGCCGGTTCGCCGCGCCAGCGAAAAGCTTCGCGTCACCCGCAGCCCAGGAACCTCCACAATTTTCAGGATCCCGAGTTCCAGTTCCTTGGCGATCGCCCAGCGCGATACAAAGCCGACGCCAAGCCCCGCTTCCACCGCGGACTTTATGGCCTCGCTCGAATCCAGGTTCATCACCCGCGCAAAATTCTTTGTTTTTATGCCCGCTTTTCCCAGCGCCATTTCGATCACCCGGCGCGAGCCGGAGCCTTGTTCCCGCATCAGAAGATTGGTCGAGCGCAGATGCTCGCCAGAGAGCCGCTCCATTTCCGAGTTTGCGGGCGCGATCAGCACCATTTCGTCTTCCAGGAACGGCTCTGTGCGCACTTCGCGATGCCGCGCCGGCCCCTCGATCAGTCCCAGCGCAATCACGCCGTCCAAAAGCAGCCGCACGATCAGCTCGGTGTTCCCGCTCTGCAACGACAGCCGCACGCGAGGATTCTCCAGGAGAAAAGCACCGATCAGCCGCGGGAGCACGTACTGCGCAATCGTCGTCGACGCTCCCAGCGACAGTTCTCCCGACAATTGGCCTTCGCCCTCGGCGATGTCTTGCTCCGCCTCGGCGACCAGGGCTTCCATCCGTTTGGCGTATCCGAGCAAACGGGTTCCTTGCGCGGTCAGGAAGATTTGGTTTCCTCTCCGGTCAAACAGCCGCACGCCCAGATCTTCTTCTAGCGCCTTAATCTGCAGCGTCACCGCCGGCTGCGTGATAAAGAGGTGCTCGGCCGCCTTGCGGAAGCTCAAGTGCTGCGCCACGGTGCGAAACACCTTTAGCCGGAAATTTTCAAGTTGCGCCACGCCCCACATTATCCACGCATCCGCCGCTGGGCGCACCCTTAGCTTGTCGCGCGGCGGGCCAATGCTTTGCTAGAACCCATCCCATAAATGGGGTTCGGATGATCGAAGAGTGTCCTCAGGGGCTAAAGCCCGGTTTATTAGGGCTCCAAATGTCGGAGCTAAAGCTCCGACCCCTGAAAACCATTTATGAGTTGACTTCTAGTACTGTGAGGAACTGGCTTTTTGATCTTTCACCTGCAAGTCGTTCACGACCTGCCGCACATTGGGCACTCCCGCGGCGACTTTCTCGGCGCGCTCACGCCTGAGCTGGGAGTTGACTTCGCCGGTCAGAGTGACTACAGCGCTCTTCACAACGAATTTCACAAGGTCGTGCATCCTGTTCTGAATGAGTGCGGCGTCCAGATTTTTCTCGATGCCGGAATCCAGATCGGAGTTCACTGCCTTGGCATCGCTTTCCGCGCCGATGGGAATCACGGCAATCTGATCGGCCACAACCTGGGAGCCGGCAAGCGACTTCGCAAGATACTCCGCTTGCGACTTGTCGTTCTGGTTGACGGCTTTTCCACCGAGGGTCACGATGCCCTTTTCGCGGTCCTGGCTCACGGAGACGTCTTTGAAACCTGCCTCATCGAGCGATTTACGAATGCTGCTGGCGACATCGGGTGATGCGGACGTGCCGGAACACCCGGCAAGAATTCCGGCGGCAAGTAAAGTGATGATGTTTGCGGACAGTCGAAGCATTTTCATTTGGAACTTCCTTTGCTGAATTAGAATCCGGATCTCACCCGCCGCTGGCGGATGATGAGTGCGTGTGGCCCTTGCAGTCCGAGTGTTCGCAGCGGCAATCGATGTCCGGCATCTTTTCCATGGCCTCGCACTCGATGCTGCAGTATTTGCCCGAGGTCGTCAGGCACGAACAAACTGGGTGTGCGCATTTCACGGCCTTCGTAGTGCTCATTGCATTTCCTGTATTCGCGGCTTCCATTTCGTTCCTCCTGTCTTCGGATGGAGGCAGGGTCAACTCCTCAAGTCCACCATTCCGAAGCGACTTTCGATTTGCGCTTATTCGTACTTCGCAGAGGGATCTCCGCGCCTTAGGATTGCGCCGCCTCTGGCTCGCGGACCAACTCCTCAAACAGCGTCCGAAAATGAATCATGGCCTTTCTCAAATCTTCCGTGCTGGCCTCGCCGCGCGTCTGGCGAAGAGCGCCCTGATGGGCCGCCCGGTAATGGTCGAGGACCAGCGGGTGGTCCACGGAGATATCCGCCACACGCTGTTCAAAGTCGCTCATCGGGTAGCCACGGGTGGACATGACATCGCCCAGCAATTGGTCGGCTTCCGTTACTGCGCTTCCGGGGCCGTCGACGAACCGCGCCTGAACCCTGGCCCAGGACTCCACAAATCGAGCACGATCGCCCGGTGCGAGCGGCCGGATGTTCAAGCCGTCCACGCGTTGGGCACGCTTGTCGAGCTGCGATTCCGCTTGACGACGGCTACCGCCCGCTCTTACCGTACGGTTATATTCCGCGCTGCCATATTGAGCTTGCAATCTTTGCGTCCGGCGCTTGCGCGAAAACGCCCAAATCGCGGTGCCGGCGGCCAAAAGCAGAATGACTGCGACGACCATCAGCACTTGTGTCGGGCCCACTTCTGAGAAGTTCATAAACTTTCTCCTGTCCTTGCGTGCGGAGCAGCAGGTCGACTCGTCCACGTCGCCTTAGCGCCACCACGGGCACCATGGTAAGCAGGGGCGATGGCCCATATCTGTACACATAGAGACACTTTCAAATCTTATCGGTGAATTTCGTGTGTCCGGAAAGCGCAATCGCCTGCACGGTAATCCAATGCGCAGGTGACGACGGAATGGAAAGTCCAAAGGAAAGAAGAAAATTCGCGTCGATCAGGTAAATGGTATCCAGCCGAACAAATCCGGTTTAGTTGGTGGTTGCCGTCCGGTTAGGACCGGCGTGGCTGGTGAACGACAAGCGGAAAAACCGGAAGTCGCACCGTTCGCAACGAAACGGCCTGAGGAAAACCCTGGCCAGTATTCCTTTTTCCAGGAGTCCCTTACGCCTTGATAGATGGATTCGTTTACTGCCGCACTCTGGACACTGCATGATGACAATTCTCCGGATGCAAAGAGGGCACCCCAAGCTGCCAAGCAATCTTCCACCACCGGGGGAACCGCGTCTGTCTAGTTTTGGACACTGCGGCCTGAGCAGTCCGGTGCCGCTGGCTCTGCCTCATTTTTCCGAGCGCTCATCCACCTTCTTCCGTTCCTTCTCCTTCCTTGACGTCGTGTACCTCCCGATGGAGCAACGCGCTAAACTCAAAGGGACAGAGGGGGCCCAATGAGGACGACCACAACGCGGCGAAACCGGAGCATGGTGGGTCTGCTTGCGTGGGCCGGATTCGGCCTATTCGCCACTGGAGTTGTCTGCGCCCAGCAAGCGCCTTCCACACCAGGCGCTCCTGAGAAGCCAGCCGCTGCTCCGGGCCCCACCAACAACGTGCGCCCGGCCATTAAATGGAAGCGGTTTGACTATACCTGCGAAGCCGGCACTAGAATCACGATCTACCTCCACGACACCACCGCCAAAGTGCGCACCCATGACCACGTGTACATGATGCGACAGACGGCCTCTGCCGACGGCAACCGCTATTCCGATGGCAAGGTTCTTTGGTGGGGCAAGGGCGACGCCGGTTTCCTGCAGGAAGACACCCCGGACGGCGACGGAAAAATGCTCGTGAAGGGATGCATCCTCGACAAACCCGTGGACGCCGCGAAACCCTAAAACGCCAACTCTGCTCCATCCCGCGGGTTAAACGGGATGAATCACCCGCCCGTACTACCGTACAGGTGCCCGTTACGTCGCTAACCCTCTGTGGCCAATGACCTTGACACCCCAACCACCTATACTTCGGGGATGGCGCCATCTCCTACCCCGCAGTCGCCGCAAGTCGGCATTCTTGTGTTTGAGGATGACCCGTACAGCGGAACCGCGCTTCGCCAGATCCTCGATTCCGAAGGCTGGCGCGTGCGTGTGGTCCCGGACACAAAGATGTTGCAAGCAGAGCTGAAGACGGGGGAATATTCGCTGCTGATTGCCAATATTGCCATGGTTGGCGTCGAATCCGCGCTGTTTCAGGTCCTTCGCGAACTGGCTTCGGTGAGCGTGGAAGACGGCGCCCGCCTGCGCGTTCTTTTCGTGGTGCCGGAGATGAGCGGCAGCCAGTTTGTCCAGGTGATCGAAGAAGCCCGCCTGCCCTATGTGCTGCGGCCATTCCACCTGCATGATTTTCTGGAGAAGGTGAGCGACCTGCTGGTGGAGGTCAAAGCGATTGAAGGACCGCTGCGCATGACGCGGTATGAATTTGGCGCCGCCCGCAAAAAGAAGAAGGCGGCCAATAAAACCAATTCAATGTTTGCCTCCCGCGAATCCTATTCGTATACCGAAGAGGAACTCGCCGAATACGAAAAGCACGAGGCGGAAACCTCCTCCTTGTCGCGAAAGAACAAATCGCGCAATAACCTCGGTAATCCGCGAGGATAGAAAACGGCGAGGCAAAGAAGTAGCGAAGTAAAGAGGCAACGACTCACCCTAAAATACCAGCCCCTCTGACTGCCTTACCCCCCTACATTTTCGGCTGCAAGAAAAATCCCAGCCTGCGTTCTAACTCCAAACGTGCACTCGCGGCACGCGCAGGAGGATGGAATGAACCGCATATTGATCAGTATGCTCGGGCACGGATTGCTGGGATTCTCGGCTTTGGGGATGGCTACGCTTGGCTTTCTCTGGTATTCCCCGACGGGAGCGACTCCTCCGGGAAAGCAGGAGGGGGAGTGGAGGCTGCTGGATCCGGTGAGCTATGAAAACCTCACCGTATTTCCGGTGGTCAGCTCTTCCGAGTATGACACCAGCGCGTTTTTGACGCTCGAAGACGGGTTGTCGAGCGGAGAAGTGACCGTGCGGGAGCAGGGCGCGGACGCAATCTACCGCAACCGGGATGGCTCGCGTCCCGTAACGCAGAATTATGGCGGGCCTTCCGTGAATCAACTGGTGCTGGTGAACCACAGCAAGCGGCCGCTGCTGCTTCTTGCGGGTGAATTGGTCAGCGGCGGAAAGCAGGACCGCGTGATTGGCAAGGATCGCATCGTGGCGCCGTTTGGAGAGCCGCTGCCGCTCAACGTTTTCTGCGTGGAACACGGGCGCTGGTCTTCCGGTTCGCAATTTGATGAGGCGAAGACGATCGTGCACCCGAGCGTGCGCGAGCAGGCCGCGGTTAAGCAGAAGCAGGGAGATGTGTGGGCGGCAGTGACCGCCGGTTCGGTGGCCCCACGAGCTCCGGCCAGTCCAGCGCCGCGAGTGGGAAGCGCGGATCTGGAAGTGACGATTCAGGACGAAGCGCCAACGCAATCGTATTCCAAAATCTATCAATCGCGCCGCGTGAGCGCATCCGTGGAGACCGTGGTCAGTGAAATTCAGCGGCGCTTCCGCAAGGAGACTTCCGGGTTGAAGGGAGAGCGCGTGGTCGGCGTGGTGGTTGCTTATGGCGGTGAAGTGGCGTGGAGCGATATCTTCGCTTCCGACGACCTGTTCAATCATTACTGGAGCAAGCTGCTGCGAAGCTATGCGGTGGAGGCCGTGGCGCGGCCGACGCTTCGCGAGAAGGCTTCCGCGGACGATGCGCGGGAATTCCTGCGACGATTGAATGGCCGGGAGCAGATGGAATCCGAGCCGGGCGTGTATCGCTGGCGGGAGATCAACGAGGGTGGGTTGTCGCAAATTGAGCTGGATGCTCTGGAGCCGAAAATGTTCACGTTGCACCGGTTGGTGCTTCGGCGGACGAGCTGAAAAGCATGCTTTGGCGGGAGGTTGAGTTTGAGTCGGCGTTTGTCGGCTGGGATTACCCCGTAAAAGCGGCAGCTGGGCTGCCGCACTCCAAAGGAAGAGCGGCCGGTCTGAAGACCGGCCGCTACAGAGAAGACTAGATGCTTGGAGCGTCATGGAATTTTTTGACGGCGCTACGATCGGGCGTGGCGGCGAGAAGATGCGCAACTCCGGACTTCCAGCTTGGGTGACGAAGATTCGGAGCGATTTCCGCAAGTGGGATGAGCACGAATTTTCGCTCGAGCATGCGCGGGTGAGGAACCTGCAATTCAGGTGTGTCCATCGTTTCGTTGCCGTAGAGCAGAATGTCCAGATCGATCTTTCGCGGCCCCTTCGCGAAGGCTTTCTTGCTGCCCATGCGGGCTTCGATGACGCGCAGAGCGCTCAGCAAATCAAGGGCGTCGAGTTCCGTTTGCGCTTCGAGAACCGCGTTCAGGAACCATTCCTGATCGAGATAGTCCACCGGCTCGGTTTCGTAAATGCTGGAGACGCGCCGGATTTGCACGCCTGATTCGGGGAGTAGCTGAAGCGCCTGGAGAAGATTGGCTTCGCGTTCGCCTATGTTGGTGCCGAGTGCGATGTAGACCGTGATCATCGAACAATTTCCTGGGGACGCTCTAGACTGCAGCCGAGAAAACTATTTCACGCCGGCGCGGCGGCGGAGCATGCCTAGCATGGACTGGGCCTCGGGAAGCTTCAAGAGTGTTGATACACCAAAAAAGAGGATGCCGTAAACCGATAAGACGAGGACGGCGAGGATGATCGGCCCGCGATGACCGATGGCGATCAAGACGCCACGCGCCGCCGCCGCCGCGATCAGCGCCGCCACCCACACTTGCGCCAAAAACGCGAGCGGCACACCCACTTGCCCGATGCGGCGGCGAATGCCGCGTTGCAGCAGAGTGAATTCGACCCAAGAGGCGATGCCCGCCGAAATCGTGAGTCCCGCAACGCCCCAGCGCGGCTCGATACCGAGGAGACGCGGCAGAGGAAGCGCCGCCAGGTAGCCGAGCAGGGTGGTCAGCAGGACGCGCACAACGGCGAAGCGCAGCGGCGTGCGGGTGTCGCGCAGCGCGTAGTAACCGGAGGAGTACAGGCGCCCGAGCGTGGAGGCGAGGAGTCCGACCGTGGAACCGGCGAGGATGCCCCAAACGTAGATCACGTCCGCGTGAGTAAACCGGCCGGACTGATAGATGGCCGCGACGATAACGTCGCCCAGGGCGAGGAATCCCATGACGGACGGCACGACGAGAAACGTGATCTGTCGCAGGCCGGAGTTCATGCGCGTGCGTAGGATACCCGCCACTTCGTCGGCGGCACCGAGCGCGCCGCTCATGACGGGGAGTTCCGCTGCGGAGACGGACATGCCGAACAGGCTGACGGGCAATGTATAAAGCGTTTGCGCGTAGGCGAGCGCGGAAACGGCGCCCGTTGGCAGCCAACTGGCGAGAAACGCATCAATGTAGGCGCTGATCTGCACCACGCCGCGGCTGATGAACACGGGGAAAAAATTGCGGATGACGATGCGGACGTGTTCGGCCTGATGGGCGAGCGAAAGCTTCAGGCCGCCGAGGAGGTTGAAGACCATCGGAAGCTGCACCAGAACTTGCAGCGCGCTTCCGGCGACCGAAGCCCAGGCGGTGATAACGACAAGCGAATTCTGCGCGCGGCCTGCGCCGAAGGCGAGCATGCCCGCGATCATCGCGATGTTCCAGAGCACGGGTGCGGTGTAAGAAAGGAAAAATTTGCGATGGCTGTTCAGAACGCCAAGGCACCAGGCCGAGCCGACGAGGAGTCCCGCGCCGGGGAATAATATGCGCACCAAGAGGATCGTTAGTTCGCGTTTTTCTCCCTGGAAACCCGGGGCGATGGCTTCAATCAGCCACGGCGCGGTGAGCACGCCAAGGAGAACAAGAATGGAAGTGCTGAGGGTGAGAAGTGCCGCGACCGCCCCGGCCGTTTTTCGCGCTTCTTCTTTGTCGCCGCGAGCAAGCAGACTGGCATAAACCGGAATGAATGAAGCGGAGAGCACCCCTTCGCCAAAGAGATTTTGCAGAAAATTGGGGATTCGAAAGGCGGCTTTGAATACATCGGCCGCGTCTGAATTCCCGAAGTAGTGGGCAAACACGCGGTCGCGGATCAAGCCAGCAACGCGGCTTAGAAAAATTCCCGCCGCGACAAGAAAGGCAAATCGCCGGGAGCTCGCGGGTGCGGGTTGGGTGGCAGCAGAATCAGTCAAGAAAGTTTCCAGACGCGCCGGAGCGGCTCTTTTCTATTAAAGTTTCTGTAGATTGAAGATACCTTACCGGAAAAGGGCAGGCGGTTGCGAATTGAGCGAGTGTGCCGTGAATCTACTACTCGCCTCCGTCTTAACCGATTATGTCAGTTGGCAGTGATAGAATTCCACAGGATTGGGGAGGCCAAAGGAACCACATGAAAAAGATCAATTACGGTGCACTGTCGTCAAAGTTGGCATTCATCCTGGGTGTCACTCTTCTAGTTTGCGAGGGATTGCGAGCGCAGAACAAGGACTTTTCAAAGGTGGAGATCAAGGTAACCAAGGTCTCCGGGAATATCTACATGTTGGAGGGCGAAGGCGGAAACATTGCCGCGTCCGTGGGCGAAGACGGAATCGTAATCGTGGACGACCAGTATGCGCCGCTGGCGGACAAGATCCAGGCGGCCCTGAAAAATCTGAAGATTACCGACAAGCCGGTGCGCTTCGTGATCAACCCGCACTATCACGGTGACCACACGGGCGGAAACGAACCGTTCGCGAACACCGGATCAACCGTGATTGCCCAGGACAATGTGCGCAAGCGGCTGGAGACCCCTGGAATCGCGGGAAATGGGAGTTCAATAAAGATGGAGACCAAGGCCGCGCCGAAAGGGGCGCTGCCGGTGATCACGTTTGAGCACGATGTGACCGTGCACTTGAATGGGGAGGATATTCGCGCGCTGCACTTCCCCGCCGGGCATACCGATGGCGACGCCATCATTTTCTTTCCGAAGAACAACGTGGTGCATATGGGCGACGATTTCGTGCGCTACGGATTTCCGTTCATCGATGTGTCCAGCGGCGGTAGCGTGCAAGGAATGATTGCCGCCATGGAAAAGGTGTCGACGCAATTGCCTCCGGACGTGAAGGTAATTCCCGGCCACGGGGCACTCTCGAATCTGGATGACGTTCGCGCGTTTACGAAGATGTTGAAGGAAACTTCGGCCGTGGTGCAGAAAGCGATTGACGAGCACAAGACGGTCGACCAAATGAAACAGGAGAAAATCCTGGCACCGTGGGCCAAATGGTCAGGAGAGTTCCTCGACGCGGACAAATTCATCGAGACGCTCTACAACTCGCTCACCGGCAGCAAGGGCGAGTTCCTGAAGCACAACTGAACTGGAAATCGCGATACGACCGATCTAGTTTCCCGGGTTGGCCGATGAAACGGGGGGCGGGACCGCCAGTTTCTTAAGCCTGTCTACAACATTTGCTATCGCTTGATCGAAGTTCTTGCGGCCGCTCGCTGCCAGTGCCCATGCTTTGACGTTCTCCAGGATTGGCCACAAGACGACATGCGTCTTAGGATCGAGGATCAACAAGCAAATCCGAGGATACGGATTTTCCGATGCATAATTAAGAGAGATTTCAAAAATCAGGTCGGCATCACTAGGTGCGGACACGAGTTCAAAGCGTCCCCAACTCTTCATGGCTGCATAGAATTCGTCGTACGCTAATTCCGGAGCGCTCGAAGGCGCTACGATTCCTCCTGCGGCGTTGGAAATGAAAACTTTCTTGGCAGTGAAAATGGGTGCGGGGATGGGCGCCGACGGCGGCTTATTGGGTTGCTGCCCCGCCACGGCACCGCTTCCTGCCGTCGTCAAGACAAAAGCTAAAACGAAACCGACAAGCCTCTCAGTCCGCATGATGGATTCACTCCCCGGAATCGCCGCAAGAGTTAAGTGGCATTCCCTTAATGCCGGTAGGACGAAGATTGGAGGGAGTCCGGGTACAAATCGAATGATCTAATTGTGTCCGCAGCCGCATTTACTCGACGATGATGCGATCAGCCCACTCGACAAGTGTTACAAAGATCGCGGGACTTCCAAACTTTGCTCCCCAATTGCTGAGGTCGACTTCCGTGACGCCACGCGCCCGGCTGCAGGCCCCTCACGCAAAGATGGGAATGTGCTTGGCCGCGATTTTTTCCAGCGTTTCCGCTAGCGGCGGCCAGCCCACGGGGAGCACGGAGCTTGCCGTGGCCTTGCGCATCAGATAGGTAGCTTCCCCAAGAAGAAAAATCTGCACATCGTGACCGGCCTCGCTGAGCGTGTAGCCGTGCGAGAAAACGAACGAAGCGCGCGTGGGGTCATCGGTGCCCCAAGCACTCTTCATCATAATCTTCAGTGATTTCTTAGACTCTTCGGCTTTCACCGCCATCGGTAAGAATGGCAGCCCCAATAATTGAGCGAGAAATTTGCGCCTAGCCATGATTTCCCTCCGACCAAAGGCATCCCAAATGTAAACGTGAGGGAAAGTTACTCTGAGACCACAAAGGCGTCAATGATGATT
>Ga0209735_1000119_pt1 | contig 12287 bp, 9 predicted proteins | sample BlaSpr_A8_Ref_M2_FD_187990 | JGI IMG/M metagenome (GOLD analysis project Ga0209735, IMG submission 187990) | Forest soil microbial communities from Thunder Bay, Ontario, Canada - Black Spruce, Ontario site 2_A8_Ref_M2 (SPAdes) (version 2) | ecosystem: Environmental > Terrestrial > Soil > Boreal... | reverse complement strand
ATCCGGCTGGATATTCAGCACCAAGCGGTTGGGCTCGATATCACGATCGCGGAAAACAAGATGCGGCGCGCAGCGGAACTGGATCATGATTTCCGTCGTGCGTTTCGCAAGCCGCTTTCCCGTGCGCAGGTAAAATGGAACGCCGGCCCAGCGCCAGTTGTCGATCAAAACCTTCATCGCCACAAAAGTTTCCGTACGCGAATTGGGATTCACACCCGGCTCATCCCGGTAGCCGGCCAGTTTCTGGCCATCGGCGCTGCCCGGCGCATACTGCCCGCGCACCACGGATTGCGCCACCATTTCCAGGTTATAAGGGCGTATCGATTGTAGAATCTTCAGCTTTTCGTTGCGGACCGCCGTTGCGTCAAACGAAGCCGGGGGCTCCACGGCCACCAGTGACGTTAGTTGCAAGACGTGGCTCTGGATCATATCCCGCAGCGCGCCGGTCGTTTCATAAAAGCCGCCGCGCCTCTCCACACCCAGGGTCTCGGCGGCCGTAATCTGGACGTGATCCACGTAATTGCGATTCCACAACGGCTCAAAAATGCCATTCCCAAACCGCAACACCAAGAGGTTCTGAACCGTATCCTTACCAAGATAATGGTCGATGCGGTAGACCTGCTTCTCTTCAAAAACGTTCAGCACGATTTTATTCAGCTCTTTGGCCGACGCCAAATCACGCCCGAACGGCTTCTCAATAACGATACGCACCCAGGAATTCGGGTTCGCAGGGCGTGCCAGCCCCGCGCGTCCCAGCTGTTCCACAATGTCCGGATAAACTTCCGGCGGCGTCGACAGGTAAAACAACCGGTTTCCGCCCAGCTTTTTCTCAGCATCGATTTCCGCCAGCCGCTTGGCTAGTTGCGCATAGGAATTCTGGTCCCTGTACTCTCCCGCCGAATAATACAGGTTGGAAGAAAAGGCATCCCACTTGGCTGGCTCGATCGGCCCAACCTCTGAGATCGTTTTCGCGGCCTCTCCAATCGTTGCCCGAAAGGATTCGTCGGTCATAGGGGTTCGCGCAAACCCCACGATTGCGTAACGCTCGCCGAGGGAATTGTGCTGCGCGAGGTCGTACATCGCAGGGATCACCTTGCGCTTGGCCAGATCGCCCGAAGCGCCAAACAGGATTACCGAACACGGTTCGGCCGTTGTTCCATAAATGGAACTTGAGCGCTTCTCTTCTTCAGGCATGAAATTCCTCCGTAATGGGCTGCCCTGCCATCCTTTTACTGCAAGGCTTTTCGACTATACCTCAACCCCAAGTGATCTCAGTTCCGCCCGCGTTTGCGCGGCATCCTTGTGATGAATCACGTTCATTCCCAATCGCCGCGGGTTCTCGAGATTCAGCGAGCGGTCATCGATGAACACGCATTCCTCTGCCGGCCGTTGCGATACCTCCAGCGCTATCCGGAAGATTTGTTCCTCTGGTTTCCGCGCGTGCAGATAGCATGAGCTGAAAAAGACCTGAAAGTCCTTGCGCAGGCCAAACGCCTCGATCCGGTAGTTGTTCAATTCCCGGGGTTCATTATTAATGGATGCTACAAAATATTTTTTGATACGTGCTACTTCCCGAAGCAGCTCCCGCGTCTCCGGATACTCCTTCGACTGGGCAAACATGAAGGCCGTATATTCCTCGCGAGTGAAAGCACGCGGCCTGTAAAACAGCGTCCTGTCCAGATACTGGTCGAGCGTGATCTGGCCCGCATCGAATGCGGGAAACGATAGGTCATGCCGCTCTCGGAACTCTTCCAAGTCCAACTGAAAGGTCTTTGCGGCTTCCATCCGGGAATTGTGGTCCCATCCGTTCGTTAGGATAACCCCGCCGATGTCCCAAAAGACTGTTGTAATGTCTGCCAAGGAAGTGCCTCCAGCAAAGCCCTTGAGAAATATCAGAAGAAACACCCGGAAGAAAGGTAAAAAAGCAGTTCAAGGCCCCACTGACGTGACGCCCGGTAAAGTAGCTTTAGCAGGTATGAAATGACGACAGGAACGGCGCTTCCTCAAACTTGCAACAACTTACGGCCTGAAGGACAATAGCTCCTTCGGGGGAAACCACAATGGCAGATGACTCTTGCGGACCAACGCCTGCTCCCAGTGAGCCTATCAAGGCTGGCACACATACGGTTCATTGCGTGAAGTTTGACAAAGATATGCCGGGGTTGGATCGCGTGCCCTGGCGGGGTGAAATTGGGAAACGCGTGTACGAAAATGTCTCCAAAGAAGCCTGGAAGCTGTGGGTTGAGCATTCCAAGATGCTGATGAACGAATATCGCTTGAACCCCATCGACCCGAATTCGCAGAAAATCATGGAAGAGCAGATGGAACAATTTTTCTTCGGCGAAGGTGCAAAGCTACCCGAAGGTTACGTTCCCCCTAAAGCCAAGGGCTGAAGCTCAAGTCGCTAAAGTTCTCGACCCTGTTCGGAGACCCCAGTCTTTGCGGATTACGCCTACTCCCGCAAACAAATAGAGTTAAACCTTCCCCGTAACCGGATGTTCCACTGGGAGTCTCGGGGTAAGCTTGAAGTTCAGTTTCGCGTGACCTTCGCGAAGTGCGTTCTCAACTTCTGCTGGAGTTTCGCCCCCCGCGAACAGAAATCCCAGGTAGCTCGAACCTTCCGGCCAGGCGGCGATGTAATCGTGCCACCGCGCTGTAATCTCCAGTTCCGTCACTCCCGCCACCGCTCGCGCTTCATCCGCTCCGTCCACCTTTTCTAGGATTCCGCTTGTCGGAACAGGAATCATCAGGACTCCAGACGCAGCCGTTTCCCTCGGCGCATCCCGACCGGACAGGTTCAACACATGCCGTAACAACAACTCCTCCAACCCGATTGGCTCTCCTTCATCCTCAACCTGAAACCTCAGCGCCCGCGCGCACAGCCCTCCGATCGGCCGCGCCGCAATCTCGATCGGCCACACTCCCCGCTCATTCAGCCGAAACTCTCCATGCACCGGCCCTTGTGTAAGCCCCAACGCGCGCGTCGCCTCCGCGAAACTCTTTTTGATCAATTCTTGTTCTCTCTCGGCACAACGCGAGGGCGTGACGTAAATGGTCTCCTCAAAATACGGCCCTTCCAGCGGATCCGGCTTGTCGAAAATTGCCAGTACGCGCAACTCTCCGCCTGTCAGCAATCCCTCCACCGCCACTTCCCTGCCCGGCAAGTACTCTTCCACGATCATTCGATCCAGATTTGGTTCCCGCGTGGCCCGTATTTCTGCCGACTCCAGCAAACGCTTCAATCGGCTGGCGGCTGCGAGGAACTCTTCACGATTGTTCACTCGAACCACTCCCTGACTTGCCGAAAGCGAAATTGGCTTCAGCACGCAGGGATACGCGATGCCCATCAGCGCAGGCTCGGGAATCGCCTGCAGAGGCACGCTTCGAAACCACGGCGTTGGCAGGCCGGCATCCCGAAAAACTTCTCGCAAACGGAACTTGCTTCGGCAAGCCTCCACGCTCGCCGGATGATTGTGCGGAATCCCCAATCCCCGTGCTGCATAGGCCGCCGCAAGCGTCGGTCGGTCGCCCAACGCCAGCACGCCGTCCACGCGGCGGCCCGATTGCTCCTCCATTACCACGTAGGCAGCTTCCTCCGGCGCCTCAAATCGCACCGGCACCGCGCTGTCGTGCCACGGATCCTCCAACTGGTGGCAACGGTCGGTCACAAACACAAGTTCCACGCCAAGCTTTTTCGCGGCCTCGTCAAATGCACGCGTCTGGTAGCCGAGTTTCGCCGTGAACAATAGGATCCTTGGCTGCAACTCTCGGGAGTTCATTCCGCGACCTTCATAGAAAAGATTCCGCCTGCTTGACCGCTTCCTTCACTCTTGCGATTGGGACCAACTGGTCCCGCGTCGGCTCCGCTCAACAGTACCAGGGCTCGTTCAAGTAGGGCACACCTGTCGCCGCAGCGGGCACCAGCAAATCCTTCTCTTCGATGCGCCGCTCTGCCGCGCGGTTCGCGGCGCGCCGGATCTTCTCGAATATCGCCGTTCGCCCCTGTTTCAATTTCTCCGCCGCCGCCACAATGTCCTGAACCTCTTCGCACAATCGGTCGATTCCCGGAACGCTGTGCTCCCAGGGATAAATCAACGACTTCGCGTCAAACTGCCCGATCCCGTTGCGAACTTCTTCCAGGTCCAGCAGCCGGGATCCCGCCGTAACCAGCAGCCGGATCGCCAGTTGGATCGGCGCCACCGCCCCAATCAATTCCACCCGCCGTAGTTGCTCAAGCAGGTCGAGATAATTTTCGAATGTAGTCCACGGCGAAAACGGCACAAACGTCGGCTGCAGTGCAATCCCCGCTCGCCGGCACTCCTCCACCACACTGAAAAAATCCTCCCGGGTATGGCCCTTCTGCAATTTCTCCAAAATCCCATCGTCCAGTGACTCCACCGCCGAAACAACGAAAAGACAACCCGTGTCCCGCAGTGTCTTCAGCAGTTCCATGTTCTCTCGCAGGTGCTCCACCTTAATCGTTACGTCATAGGTGAGCTCCGGGAATTCGCGGTGGAGGGCCTCCACCAGCGGCACGGCGTGCCCCACGCCATTGAAAAAGTCCGGGTCGCCAAACGTAATGTGTTGCGCCCCGGCCTTCACCTGCTGGCGTACGTCTGCCAATACAACTTCCCGATCCACGATCCGGAACACTCCGTTGTATACCGGCACGATCGGGCAGTGCCGGCACAAATGCTTGCACCCGCGCGATGCTTCCGTGTATCCGACCAGCCGATGCTCTCCCTCCGGCATCACCAGATGCGCGTAATTCTTGAGCGAAGGAAGGTCCGAGCGATCCGGCGTAATGAATCGAAGCCGCGCCAGCGATACATTCGAATCCAGCGGATGAATCTGCGGAAACGCCGACAGCCCGGAAAGGTGTTCCGCCAAATCGACAAGCGCCTGCTCGAATTCCCCGCCAAACAGGCTCTCGACTCCACCGGCGCGCAAGCTTTCCGCTGCCAGCGGCGCGTACAAACCATACGCGCACAAATGCGCTTTGGGATTGCTCCTCCGAATCGGCTCCAGGAGCTCTAATGTCAGTCGCGTGGCCGTATGCATCGGCACGTAAAACGCAATCAGCCCTGCTTCCCGCACCGCCTGCTCGCTCAAGGCCTGCCGCGACAAATCCAGGCAGGTCACTTCATGCCCGCGCTTGCGCAGCCACGCCGCTGGCGAAGCCAGCCCAAACGGCTGCCTTCCCAGCTCGTACGTCGAAATCAGTAGAATCTTCACAGCGCCTCATTATAGCGTCTCCGCGCCCAGCCGCGATTTCGGTTATCATAGAAGGCTCAAGCCATCTGGAAAGGACTTCCGGTATGACGATCTCCGCTGCCAATTCCTTCGGAACCCGAGACAAACTGAACGTTGGCGCGCAATCCTTCGAAATTCATCGCCTCGAAACTCTCGAAACGAAGGGACTCAGCCATCTCGCCAAGCTTCCTTTCTCTCTGCGCATCCTCCTCGAAAATCTCCTCCGCTGTGAAGACGGGCGCTTCGTGCGCAAAGACGACATCGCCGCGCTTGCCAAATGGACTCCCAACGGTCCGCAAAAAGAAATTGCCTTCATGCCCGCACGCGTCCTTCTCCAGGACTTCACTGGCGTTCCCGCGGTGGTCGATCTCGCCGCCATGCGCGAAGCCGTCCAGAAGATGGGCGGCAATCCCAAGCGCATCAATCCGCTCTTCCCCGCGGAACTCGTCATCGATCACTCCGTCCAGGTGGACAGTTTCGGCAGCGCCAACGCCTTCGGCCTGAACGCCGAACTCGAATTCCAGCGCAATGTCGAGCGCTACGCCTTCCTCCGCTGGGGCGCAAAGGCATTTCGAAATTTCAAAGTAGTTCCACCCGACACCGGCATCTGCCACCAGGTAAACATCGAATATCTCGCGCGCGTTGTCTGCGCGATGCCCAACGGAAACCGCCTCGAAGCCTATCCTGATTCGCTCGTCGGCACGGATTCGCATACGACCATGGTTAATTCCCTCGGCGTCTTCGGCTGGGGCGTTGGCGGCATTGAAGCGGAAGCAGCCATGCTCGGCCAGCCTCTATCGATGCTTGTTCCGGAAGTCGTCGGCTTCAAGCTGCACGGCCGCTTGCCGGAAGGCACCACCGCGACGGATCTCGTCCTCACCGTCACGGAGATGCTGCGCAAGAAAGGTGTTGTCGGCAAATTCGTCGAATTTTACGGCTCCGGCCTTTCCACGCTGAGCGTCCCCGACCGCGCCACCATCGCTAACATGGCCCCCGAATACGGCGCAACCATGGGCTACTTCCCGGTGGACAACGAAACTCTCGCCTACCTTCACTTCACCGCGCGTTCCCACGAACAAATCGCTCTCGTCGAAGCGTACTGCAAGGAGCAGATGCTCTTCCGCACCGACACCACCCCCGAGCCTGCTTTCAGCGACAAGTTGGAACTTGATCTCGCGAGCGTCGAGCCAACCGTCGCCGGCCCCAAGCGCCCACAGGATCGCGTCGCTCTTAAGAATGCCAAGGCGTCATTCGTCAAAGTGGTGGAAGGAGCATGCACAACACACGTGCACGTCAAAAACAACGGTGACACGTTCGACCTCTCAAGCGGCGCCGTCGTGATTGCCGCCATCACCAGCTGCACGAATACTTCGAACCCCTCCCTGATGTTGGGCGCGGGCCTCCTTGCCAAGAAAGCCGTTGAACGTGGCCTCGACATCAAGCCCTGGGTAAAGACCAGCCTCGCTCCCGGCTCGAAGGTAGTCACCGATTACTTGCTCGCTGCGGGCCTAACTCAATATCTCGACAAATTGAAATTCAATCTTGTTGGCTACGGCTGCACCACTTGCATCGGCAACAGCGGCCCGCTGCCCGATTCCATCGGCGCAGCCATCAAGGAAAATAATCTCCTGGCCGTGGCGGTATTGAGCGGCAATCGCAATTTCGAGGGGCGCATTCACCCCCTCGTGCGCGCCAACTATCTCGCTTCGCCGCCGCTCGTCGTCGCATATGCCCTCGCCGGCCGCATGGACCTTGACCTCACCACTGAGCCGCTCGGCACCGACAAAGCCGGAAAGCCCGTCTATCTGCGCGAAATCTGGCCCACGCCGCAGGAAGTCGAATCCACGGTTCGCTCCGCCGTCTCCACCGAGCAATATCGCAAGGAATACAGCGAAGTCTTCGAAGGCGACGCCCGCTGGAAAGCGATGCCCGTCCCCGAAGGCGATCTCTATCAGTGGGACCAAAACTCAACTTACATAAAGCTTCCGCCGTATTTCGAAAACATGCCCAAGTCGCCCGGGCCGCTCGCCGATATCCGCGGCGCACGCGTCCTGGCCATCCTCGGTGACAGCGTCACCACGGACCATATTTCTCCCGCCGGCTCAATCGCCGTCGACTCCCCTGCCGGCAAATATCTGATCGCCAAAGGCGTCAAGCCGCACGAATTCAATTCCTACGGCGCGCGCCGCGGCAATCACGAAGTCATGATGCGCGGCACATTCGCCAACATCCGCCTACGCAATCAACTCGCTCCCGGCACCGAAGGCAGTTGGACGCTTCATTTGCCCGACGGCGAGAAGCTCTACATTTACGATGCCGCCGTGAAATACCGCGAAGAAGGCGTCCCTCTCTTCGTCATCGCGGGAAAAGAATACGGCTCTGGCTCCTCACGCGATTGGGCCGCCAAAGGCACCCGCCTCCTCGGTGTCCGTGCAGTTCTCGCAGAAAGCTACGAGCGCATCCACCGCAGCAATCTTGTCGGCATGGGTGTGCTACCGCTGGAATTCAAGCCCGGTGAAAATCGCGAATCCTTGGGCTTAACCGGTTATGAAGTTTTTGATGTTGAGGGTGTCTCTTCCCTGACTCCGCGAAAACAAGTCACGGTAAAAGCCAAAGCTCCAGACGGCACGGTAAAAACAATCACCGCGCTTGCCCGCGTGGACACGCCGGAAGAAGTCGCCTACTACCAGCACGGCGGCATCCTCCAATACGTCCTCCGCCAAATGCTCGAGTAACCCGTAGCGGCCCCGACCTCGTCGAAAAATCAGCAACGCGGGCACAAACCATCCGTCGTTTCCCCGCAGAGCTATGCTACATTTCGCAGCGTGATTGCCGAATCGCCCACCACAGTTCAGGTATGTTCTGCCATGCCGGTAGATATCGCGTTCATAACGGTCAACTACAACACGTTGGAATGCGTGAAGCACTTGGCGGACTTCTTCAGCGGCCTGGACGCCCCGTTTACCTTCACCTTTACCGTTGTGGACAACAACTCCACGGATGGCTCCCAGGAATTCCTGCAATCCCGTCCCGAAATCAACTATGTACAAACTGGGGCAAATCTCGGCTACGGGCGTGGCATCAACCGGGGAGTGGCGGCGACCGCCAGCAAATATGTTTGCGTAACGAACACGGACGTAATCCTCAACCGCGACGCGCTAGTCAATCTTTGGCGCTTCCTGGAAGCACGGCACGATGCCGGGGTCTGCGCCCCGCGAATCAAGTATGAAGATGGGCGCGACCAGGGCATGGTGTTCAAAGCCTCCCTTTTCTCGAATTATGCCAACTGGTTTGGCAAGCTCCTGGCCAGGTATGAAAAGCTGAAAATTGCGCGGGCAACCGCCCCGCTGCGGGTGGATGGCGTGATGGGCGCGTTTTTCTTGATCCGAAGGTCCGTCATACCTCAGCCGGCGCTCTTCGATGAGGACTTTTTCTTTTTTTACGAGGATACCGCGCTTTCTCACACCTTGAAGAATAACGGCGTACCATGCTTTGTCGTTCCCAGCGCCACCATCATCCATCTCGGCGGAAAATCCCGATCAACAAGTTCGATTTCGTCCTTCTACGAAGGCAAATATCTTTACCTGAAAAAATTCTATGGGCCGCTCCATGCAAAAGCCACCTATTTCACCGATTGCGCGCGCATCCTGCGCAAATGGTTGCTCTATTCGCTGTTTTCGCGGCTCACGGCTTCGGAGCGTATCAAGGCCAAGCAGCGCTACTACAAGATGGCCTGGGATGCTGCTCGTTTGAAATGAAACGGCTACTTCAGGGATTGTTCGTGTTATCAGGAATTCGCCGCGGAAGCGCGTCTCAGATAGACGAGGAGAATCAGACCACCGAGCACTGAGATCGCGCTTGCAACTTGCGCGTTGGAAAGCCCCAGGATCCACGGGGGATTAATCCGGATAATCTCCACCAGGAAACGAGCCAGTCCCGTCAGGATCAGGTAGTAGCAGAAAATCTCGCCGGAATGTCCGGGACGCTTCAAATACCTGGCTCCCAGTCGCCAAAGCAGCCATCCGATCGCGCATGACACGATGAGTTCGTAGAGCGGCGTGGGATGAACGGTGCAGTTCTCTGGTAATCCGTACTTAAGACAAACTCCACTATGGCTCTCGGGGTCCCAAATACCAGTTGTTGGCACGATCCCGTTCGGAAAGCTCATGCCCCAGGGGAGCGAAGTCGGAATGCCGTAGTCGCCGTCACCGGAAAGAAAGCAGCCGATGCGCCCGATTCCGTAGCCGAAAGCCGCCGCCGGCGAGCACGCATCCAGAAATTCCCAGAGAGGCAACTTCGCTCGCCACCTCATCACCAGCAGGGCGCCAAATCCGCCCATGAATCCGCCGAACCAAGCGAATCCGTAGCGGCTCAGCAATAATGGTATGGGATTGGCAAACAATTCCGCAGGCGACTCAAGCAGGTGGTAAAGCTTCGCGCCCAAAATCCCCATCAGCCCGGCAATGGTGATCATCGTGAACGCGTCGGCGTTCATCCCTCGCCGGTCGAAATCCGCCTGCAGGACATAAGCGGCGGTAATCAGCGCCAGCGCAACCATCAATCCAAATGTCGGAAGTTGTAACGGACCCAGGTGAAGGTAAGGAATCATTCGAATTGCGCCGCAAGGGCGTCTTTAAAAGTATACACGACACGCTTCACGCGCCAGTTTTCGCCCGGCGATGCAGCAGCAAGCCGATCGCCAGCCACACTCCCAGCGCGATCCACTCCGCCCCGGTGAAATGCCCCGGGACCGCAGGCACCAGCTTCATCAGGATAAGCAGGGCGGAAATAATCATCCCCAACATTGCGATGGTGCGCAATCCAGTGCGGGATTCGACGATAAAAAAAGAAATGCAAGCCGCAAACCAGCCCAACGCCGCGGCCATCGACCCCACTTCCGTCACCGGCACCAGCAGCGAATCCCCCAGCAACAATCCAATCAGCGTTCCCCCAGCCACTGCCAGGATGGCCACCGTCGGCGTCAGGTTGACCTCATGGAGCTTTGCAAACGCAGGCGCGATGGTGCCCCGCCGCCCATACGCAAACAACAGTCGCGATGAGGCCACAAAATTTCCGTTGAACACCTGAAACAACGCCACCAGCGAAATTCCCAGAATCAGCCGCACCAGCCAGACCGAATGCGTTCCCTGCTCAAACGCAATCGCCGTAGCAAACCTCCTGCCCAGTAGGCCCTGCCAGGGCGCGATATATGAAACCGCGCCCACCGCCAGCACGTAAAATGCTGCGCCCACAAGCAGCGCCATGGCGATGGCCTTGAAAAAATTCCCTGGCGGAAATCCCGGGTGCGCCTCTTCCGCCACCTTAGGCACAGATTCAAATCCGGTCACGAAATACGGCACAATCTGCAGTGTCAATAGAATCGATACCAGCGGCGAGTGGCTGAACACAGGCTTGAAGTTTGCTGGGCTGCCGCCGTGCGCGCTTATTAGTACCAAAAGAAGAAATACGGCCAGCACCGAGGAAGTGGCCCAATTCTGAAACACCGCGCTCGCCCGAATCCCGCGATAATTAACGTAGGAGAGAACCACCGTGAGGCCAATCCCAACAAGCAACCGCGGCAGGAACACCGGCTGTCCCGCCACGCGATAAAGCTCCATTGTGTCGAGCTGCGGAAAAATGTACGCGGCCAATTTCCCGAGCGCCACCGCTTCCCACGGGCACACGATGAAATACGCCAGCAGCATCATCCAGCCCGTCAGGTAGCTCACAAACGGTGGAAACACCTGCGCGGTGTACGCCGCCTCGCCCGCCGCGTCCGGCAATCGCCGAACCCATTGCCCGTATATGTACCCGATGGGCAAGAGCAAAATCCCGCCCATCAGGAAACCAATTATCGCCCCCAGCGGCCCGCCCCGGCCAAGCCAGTCGTCCATCAGGATAACCCAGCCTGTGCCGATCATCGTCCCAAATCCCAGCGCGAAATAATTCCACAGGTTCAGCTTGCGTGCGAGGCCGGCCATCTAGAGGACACACAACAGTTCGTAAAGAAGATTCGCAGCCAGCAGCGACGTGATCCCGCCGTTATCGTAGGGCGGCGAAACCTCCACCAGATCGCACCCCACAATTTTCAATCCGCGCAATGCCCGCACCAGCTGCAGCATCTGCGCGCTGGTGAATCCGCCCACTTGCGGCGTCCCCGTGCCGGGGGCAAACGCGGGATCCACACAATCAATGTCGAGCGTGATATACACCGGCTTGCCGCGAAACGCGTGCAGTTGCTCGCGGAACACTTTTATCCCGCCGGCGTGAAACTCCTCCGCGGTAATCATGCGCACCTTATGCTTGCGCGCAAAATCAAAATCGTCCTCGCCGTACACCTGCCCTCGCAAGCCCACCTGCAGGAAACTATGCTCCCGGATCAAACCCTCTTCGATCGCTCGGCGGAAAGGAGTGCCGTGCGAGAGTTTGCACCCGAAATACTCATCCCAAAGGTCGTTGTGCGCGTCGAATTGAATAACCGCCACCGGCCCGAATTTCTTGGCCACGGCGCGCAACAACGGCAAGCTCAACGAATGATCCCCGCCGACCGCCGCGCACCGCGTCTCCGCGCTCATCAGGGACTCCATGTGCTCCTCGACGCGCCGAAAGGTGTCTTCGATGGACAGTGGATTCACGGGAAAATCGCCGAAGTCCGCGATGCGGTACTTCGCAAACGGATTGATCTCCAGCGCCGGGTTCCACGGACGAATCAACACCGATTGGTCGCGCACCTGCCTCGGTCCGAACCTCGCTCCCGGCCGGTATGTTGTGCCTCCGTCATAAGGAATCCCCACCAGGGCAATATCCAACTCCTCCGGGTCGCTTATGTGCGGCAAACGCATGAACGTGGCAATGCCGCCCGGACGCGCATGTTCCAGTGCGTCCAGCGGCGCCGGGTGCGGCAACTTGTGCTTCTTCGAATGATCTTTCATCGAGCGGTATGCTATGAGGCGCCGCAGAACAAGTCAACGCGTGAAGCGAGTTTTTCACCCTGGAAGTAGCGGGCGTGCGGGTACCCCGAGGCTTTTTGACCG
>Ga0209735_1000117_pt1 | contig 12346 bp, 6 predicted proteins | sample BlaSpr_A8_Ref_M2_FD_187990 | JGI IMG/M metagenome (GOLD analysis project Ga0209735, IMG submission 187990) | Forest soil microbial communities from Thunder Bay, Ontario, Canada - Black Spruce, Ontario site 2_A8_Ref_M2 (SPAdes) (version 2) | ecosystem: Environmental > Terrestrial > Soil > Boreal... | reverse complement strand
GATATTTCTCGCGCAGCTGCCACCACGCCTTGTTGTAATCCGCCGGAGTAATTTTCCCGGAGAAAACTTCCCAGCGCCATTTGTCAATCAACAGGCCGAACGGCAGGAAGGCGACTTTGTTGAGCGCACGATGCATCAGCAGGCCGAGGTCGGCCGAGGCAGGCGGAACATTTTCGAGCAAGCCGATCTTCTTCAGATACTCCGGCGTAACGGAGAGCGCGATGGTGTCGCCGATGGCCTCGTGAAAGCCGTCGTTGGCGCTGTCGCGATAAAAGAATGGCTGAGTGTTGTACGCGCGCTGATAGAAATTGTGGCCCAACTCGTGGTGAATGGTCGAAAAGTCTTCGTCCTTGATCTCGATGCACATTTTGATGCGGAGGTCGTCAACGAGGTCAACGTCCCAGGCGCTCGCATGGCACACGACGTCGCGGTCGGCGGGCTTGGTGAACATCGAGCGCTCCCAGAACGTAGGCGGCAGCGCGGGAAAACCGAGCGACATGAAGAAGCGCTCGCCGTATCGGACCATTTCGCGCGGAGTGGTATTCCTCGCTTTCAGGATTTCGGTGAGGTCGTAGCCGGTATCGGCGTTGGGCGGGGCGACCAGCGGGTAGATATTGTCCCAGGCCTGCGCCCACATGTTCCCGAGAAGATGCGCGGGAATGGGGGCATCCGCGCGAACCACACTGGGGCCGTACTTTTTCACGAGCTGCGTGCGCACATACGCGTGCAGAGAAACGTACAGCGGGCGCACCTGATTCCACAGGCGGTCGAGCTCGGCGCCGAAAGCGTCGGGCGGCATGTCATAACCGGCGCGCCACATCGCGCCCACGTCGGCGAAACCCATGTCGCTGGCGCCCTTATTGGCGAGGACGACCAGGCGGTCGTATCGTTTGCGCATGGGTGGTGCAATGGAGTGCCATCCGCGCCAGGCCGCGAGCAATTCATTCGGGTCGCGGCTCGACGCCAAAATATTTTCCATCTCGCCGAGCGAAAGGCATTTCCCCTTCTCGATTCCGCCCACGGTGGAATCGGGGCACCACTTTCCTTTGCCATAGTCACCATCGAGCGAGGCGACGATTTGGGCGAGCTCGGCCTGTTCCTTGGGATCGCGCGGGGCGGGAATATCCACCGCGTGTTTGAGGAGCATGAGCTTGCGGGCGACATCTTCGGGAAGTTTCAGGCCATCGAATTTGCGCGCCTGCGCGGCAAGTTCCGCCGTGGCGGCCTGAAGGGCTTGCGCCGCGTCGGCCGAAATCTTTTCGGTGTCGTCGGTAATGAACGTCTCGTGCACCCACGAGGCACGGCTGGATTGGACGCTCAAATCCATCAGGCGCGCTTCGGCGGCTTCGACGAAACGGCGCGCGTCATCGACAGTAGGCGGAGATTGAACCGAAGCAAGAGCCGGATTAGTTGCGTGCATCGTCTTTATCCCACCTGTGATCAGTATTCCAACAAAGGTGATGGCGGCGCAAATCACTCGTGTGCTCATGCGACTCCTTGCGATTGGCGAACGGGACATTTGAGGACTTCAGAGACGGCGGCGATGGCGCGGTCGATGGAGGCGCGGTCCACGTCGTAGTGCGTGACCATGCGCACGGAGAATTTGTCGGTGGATCCGCACAGAATTTCACGCTTGCCGAGGTCGGCGCAGATGTCGTCGGCGGTGCGGCCGGTCCCGCGAACGTCGAAGATGACAATGTTCGTGGCGACTTTTTTCGGATCGAGAGTGATGCCCTGGATTTGCGCGAGGCCCTCAGCGAGGTGCTTCGCGTTCTCGTGGTCGCGATGAAGGAGCTTGGGCGTTTCCTCGAGGGCGACGAGCCCGGCGGCCGCAATCACGCCGGCCTGGCGCATGCCGCCACCGAGAAGTTTGCGTCCGATACGCGCTTTGTCAATGAACTCGCGCGAGCCGACGAGTATGGAGCCGACAGGCGCGCCCAGCCCTTTCGAGAGGCAGAACATGACGGAGTCGAATTTGCGAGTGAGATCCGCGACGCTGCGACCGAGAGCAACTGAGGCATTGAAGATGCGCGCGCCATCGAGATGAACGCGCAAGCCAGCGGCGTGGGCATGCTCGCAGACGTTTTCGGCAATTTTCGCCGGGTACACGGTGCCGCCATGCATGTTGTGCGTGTTTTCGAGGCAGACGAGCGCGGTTTGCGAATCGTAATAAATCTTCGGGCGGATGAGCGGCTCGATCAGGTCCCAAGTGAGGACGCCATCGGGCGCGGGCGCGGTGCGCGGCATGCAACCGGCGATTGCCGACATCGAAGCGAGTTCGTAGAGATTCACGTGGGCGCGCTGCTCGCAGATGACTTCATTCGTGGGCTGCGTCCAGCCTTTTATGGCGAGGAGATTGCCCATCGAGCCAGAGGGAACGAAGAGAGCGGCTTCGCGCTCGAAGAGTTCAGCGGCGCGAGCTTGCAACCGATTGACGGTGGGATCTTCGCCGTAAACGTCGTCGCCGACTTCGGCTTCGGCCATGGCGCGGCGCATGGCGGGCGTGGGGCGAGTGACGGTGTCGCTGCGCAGGTCCACGACATTGGCGGGGACAGTCATCGGTCTGCCTTCCTTTGGGATGGGCGCATAGCGGGAGAACGATATCGCGTTTTCGCGGGTTTCGAAAGGCGGAGTGTGGGCGAAAGGAAAGAAAACCGAAAAGCCGGTCTTGTTGCGATTAGAAAAATGGATGTTCGAGATTCTGAATGAGTTAGCCGACCTTCTAATTCTGGTATGTTGCGATTAAAAAAATGGGAGGAAATTTGTGTCAGGCGGCCCAGGCTCGCTCGAGCGTGGGCATCAGCTCGGGTTGGCTCTAGCGCCTCCGGCATCGCATCCGCGGCCCAAAGTCTGTAAGTCCAACGCTTTCATGATATCGGTTTATACACTAGCACACAGTATTACGACAGTTAAGACTCAAAAGTTGGGTAGTACGAGGTGTGTGTTGAATTTACGGGGGTTACGGGGCACAGGTAAGGCGAGGAGGAAAAGCCGGGGACGGCGACTTTCGGGCCTCTCGGTACCGGGCCGTGCTAGCGCAACAGCTCGACAAAGACTTCGTTGGAGACAGTGAGGCGACCGGGGTGGAGGCAGAGGCGCGAGCCGTCGAACTTGAGGAGACCTTACAGGTTACAATGGCTGTATCTATGGTATAGAGACGCGAGCGGGGCCCGCGATGCGTCGACGTAATCTGCTGCTTTCAATTGTTCCCTTTATCTGTGGAATTCTCATGCTCCCCGGCGAAGAACGAAGAGCCCGGAACATAGATCCGCTGCAATCATTCTATGTTGTTACCAACTATTTCTCGGATTTCCTCGGAGATGGGTACGAGGAGATTCTAGAGGTAACATCGGAGGGAAAAGATGTCCGCATTCGCATTGTCCGCATCTCAGCTGCGAACCGATATTGCGGCGGTCAACTTGTCCGCGCTTCCGAGCGTATATTGCCGGACACGTCAATAAGCAAAGTGGCTGGAAGAGTTGACCTTTGTTCTTACACTGAGCCGGGCGTAACGGCCGCGCTCAAGGCTGCCGCACCAAAACGAATCACGAGCATAGAGGACTCGGCAACTCTGACTATTGTCGCAAAGTGCGGAGCGCAGCAAAGGATCTTCGGATTTCCTTACCCCGAAGAAGTCGATCTAAAGACTCTCGATAGGAACAACCCTGGCGTCCAAGCTTTGTGGGACCTGACTTACAAAGTCCGTAGTCGCGCCTTTGGCAAACGCTTCTCTTTCCTCGACCTTCCGGCAACTCAAGAAAAGGAGGTCGAAGATCTCGGAACGAAGCTTTTGCCGGAATTGGTTTCCGGGAAGTTCGATGCCGCTTTCGGCGACTACACCTGCGCAGATCAAAAATGCGACACCAATTACCTGGCCTGGCTGCTCAGGGGGTACACGGGGCCTCCCGCAAATAGGGACCCCGCTTCAGTCGAGCTCATTAATGCACCGTCCTTGCATCTCGCGAAGTATGATCCTCCGCGATACTCCGCGGTTGCAAAAACTGCACATATTTTTGGCGAGGTACGGTTGAGGATTGTTCCCAACGTTCAAACTGGTCTCGTCAAAGATGTTGAGCTGGTCTCCGGCAACTCACTACTCGGCAACCTCGCCATCAATGCCTCAAGAAACTGGCAATTTTCCCCCGGCATGCAATCCGACCAGCCCCTCGAGGCCGTGCTGAAATTCAAACTCTGCCCCGAGGAGTAGAACCGTGCTCCCTGACGCAAACCATTCATGGAATGACTTGGATGACTTCTAGCCGAGGAGTTCGACGAAGACCTCGTTTGAAACGGTGAGGCGATTGGGCGCGAGGCGCAGGCGCGTGCCGTCGAGCTCGACGAGGCCCTGCGCGCGTAGCGGCGCGATGCGGGCGGCGAGGCTGATTTTGTATTCGCGCTCGATGCGCACGAGGTCAATGCCGTCAAGCTGGCGCAGGCCGAGAAAAAGCTCTTCTTCGAGCGCCTGCGCGGGCGTGATGGCTTCGATCTGCTCGCGCGGCGAAGTTCCCTGCTCGATGCACGCAACGTAGCGCGCGGAATCGTGAACGTTGGCCCAGCGCTGCGCGCCGTCGAATGAATGCGCGCCGGCACCGAAACCGAGATAAGGTTCGCGGCGCCAGTACTTCAGATTGTGGCGCGAACCGCGGCCCGGCAAACCCCAATTGGAAATTTCGTAGTGCTCGTAGCCCGCGGACGCGAGACGCGTGCAGGCGGATTCGTAGGAATCGGCGATGGCATCGTCCGGCGGGATCGCTTTCGCGCTGTAGCGCGCGCCTCCCGCGAGCGATTCCTTGCCGAGGCGGCTGCCTTCGTCAATTTCGAGCATGTAGATGGAAATGTGCTCGGGGCGGACAGCCAGGAGCTGGCTGACGGATTCCTCCCACGACGCACACGTTTGGTGCGCGAGCCCGGCGATGAGGTCCATGCTGATGTTGTCGAAACCGGCAGCACGGAGAATGCGCGCGGCTTCGAAGATGTCGGCGCGGCGGTGCATGCGACCGGCGGCTTGAAGTTCGCGATCGTCGAAGGATTGCGAACCGAGGCTGATGCGGTTGAAACCAGCGGGAAGCCAAGCGCGCGCTTTTTCGGGAGTGATGGTTTCGGGATCGGCTTCGAGGGTCACTTCGGGAGTGGCGGCACATCGGAAGTGGCGGCAGAGCGAATCAATTATTCGCGCAAGGGCGGCGGGATCAAGAAGGCTGGGCGTTCCGCCGCCGAAATAGACAGTGTCGACGACGGCAGCCGACAAAAGGCTTGCTTCAGGGGCTGAAGCCCCTTCTCTTGTTTGTGCCTTGATGTCGGAGCTAAAGCTCCGACCCCCTAAAAGTCCGGCAGCCGCGATTTCGCGGCAGATGGCGGCAGCGTAGGGGTCGTAGCGGTCGCGGGAGACGATCCCTGTGTGAAAATTGCAGTAGGTGCACTTCGTTTGGCAGAACGGCACCTGGATGTATATGCCGAGGGTCATTTGCTAGAGAATGCAACGACAGATAAACACAGATTAACACTGATTCGGAGAAGAAAGCAGAGCGGGCTGGGCCGACGAGGAGATCGTAGTGTGCGGTGTTGCCGGAGGGGGCGTTGAGATTCTTCGTGCCCGTCGCAGCGGGCACTCAGAATGACAGCCGGCATGATATCTCGCAGCCGGGCCTTAAATCGGCACTAATCTGCGAGCGCGGCGGCGGAGGTGGCGCCGTAGAAGCCGTACCAGGGCTTGGCAGCCTTGAGGCGCGCATTCACGTTCTCGATGTTCTTCACGCCCTGGCCGTTCATCCAATCCTCGAGAGCCGCAGCGCCTTTCTTAGCGTAAACAGGGATGCCGTCATACCAGGTGGCGCGTCCGCAGAGCACGCCAGAGAAATTCACGCCCGTTTCGGAGGCGAGTTCGAGGGTCTCGGCGAAAACGTCGTTGGTGACGCCCGCGGACAAATAAATGAATGGACGCTGTGCCACGGCCGCGGCTTTGCGGAAATAGTCCTTAGCCTGGTCGCGCGTGTAGGCGGACTCGCCCGTGCAGGCTTTCGTCCCGGCGACGTACTTCATGTTGATGGGGACTTCGACCTTGAGCACGTCCACGCCGTATTGCGGCTTCGAGAATTCCTTCATGCTGCCCATGACGAGGTCCGGCTTCTTGCGCGCGTACTCGACCGTTTTTTCGTCCTTGCCTTCTTCGTAGGTGACAAACTCGAGGAAGAACGGCACGTCTTCGGCGGTGCATTCGCTGCCGATGCGTTCCACCCAGGCGTGCTTGATGTCGTTGATCTTGGCGGAATCGAACGGATTGTAGTAGAGGAGGATCTTGATGCAGTCGGCGCCCGCGGCGACGAGGCGGCGAACCGACCAGATGTCGAGGAGATCGGGCAGGCGGCCGGGCTGCGTGTTGTCGTAACCGCTGTTTTCGTACGCGAGGAGCAGGCCTGCATTCTTTGCGCGCGCCTTCGCGGCTTCCAAGCCAAACTCGGGGTCAAGAAGGATGGCGCTGGCATGCGGCGTCAGGACGCGCGTGACGCACGTCTTGAATTCCGAGAGCATCTGGTCGGTGACTTCCTTCTTGTCCACACCGCGCTCTTTGGCAATGGCGCTGCGGAGCGAACCGCGCTGGTCCATGGCCGCGGCGGCGATCACGCCGCGCGAGTCGGATACCGCCTTCATGCCCTTCTGTTTTCCCGGGGTGATCTTCATGGCTGTCCTCCACGCAAAATGGGTCGGATGAGTTTCGCGGGAGTTTAGCACAAGAGCCCATTCGCGAGAAATGGAAGCAGGGATGAACGGCGGATCAGTTTCCGAATACCCGACTATGAGGGAGGTCGTCCGCTAGTGGAAAGATGCCCTGCGTAAGGTCTAGGCTTAGGTTCGAGACGCCTTTGCAAACCTACGCCCCATTAGAAACGAGAAGATAGCTCCAATAAACATGATGGCTCCAAACGAAAGGAGGAATGGAAACATAAACGAGTCGCTTATCGTGATTGCCCCGAAGGCCATAAAGGCTGTGCCAAATAGAGCGAGCAGGATTGCGTTTCGCGTATGCGTCCTAGCGGTAAGGGGGAATGCCTGCTTACTTCTATCAACAATCGCCTTTAATGACTTCACTTCTTCGTGGCACTCAGAACTGCACACTAGGCCGATGCCAGTGTCTTTTGCGCATTCAGTGCATACGCCTTTGTAGCAGTGTTTACATGTTCCGACGGATTCGGCTTGAGGATGTCTGAAGCACTTCATCTTTGCCCTCCGACTGCTGTCATTTAGCTGGCAGGATACGGTAACACTTTGACAGTGCCCTCTGCTACTGCGAGAACAAACCAAGACATTTCGTCTGTTCCTCATCGATGGAGACCGAGAGAAAATGATCAGAGAAAGACAACGTGGTGCTGGTTGGCGCAACCGGAGGGAGCGCCCGAGCAGTAGAAGCGAGCGAGTTCATCGAGAAGCTCAAGGCCATAGGCGGCAAGCGTGGGAAGCAAGCAAAGGGTGCGCTCCTGCAAGCCGTGTTGCGGATAGAGCGAATCGAGGAGCAAGCGCGTGTAACGGTCAATTACACCAGTGCGGAGGTTCTCTGCGCGGCCGGATTTCTCCCGCAACTTAGCAAACTGATGCAGCATCTTGCGCTCGGAGAGATCGAGCGCTCCCAAAAGTGTGCGATCGAGGCGTTCGAGCGGCTTGCGGTAGGCTTTCAGGAGCTTCCGAAGCTTTTTCTCATCGTCTTCGAAACGGCGCGAGAGCCCGCGGGGGAGCGCTACGCGCTCCACCTTCGCACGAAGGGTCTGGCTGCCGCCAAAAACGCCGCGCACGTCGAGATCGAATTTTTTTAGAAGCCTGGCGGCTAGAGGATCCACAAGAGTAAAGCTGGCGCGCGAGAGTATTGCGGGCATCCGGCCGAGAAGCTGCTTATAGACTACCTGCGTCTGCGCGAAGTATGCAGTCTCGGCTGGACCGCTGATGTAGGCGGCCGTGGGAAAGAGCGTGTCCTGGACGACGGGGCGAAGCAGCACATTGGGCGTGAAAGCCTCGGGAGTTTTGTCGATAGCCGCGCGCAATTGCTCTGGAGTGAATGACGCCTTCCCCGCGGCGAAGCCGCCGTTGCGGCTGCGAAGAGGCAGGCGCTGGCCGTTGACGTTGTAAAACAGGAGTGTGGACGCGCTCGAGACCTTCACTTGCGCATGAAAGCCGGCGCGTTCCAGCTCTTTCGAGCGCGCAGTCAGCGCATCGCGCAACGGGGCGGCTTCGTCGAGCGCGCGGCGATAGATGCCGGCGGCAAAGCGCTGCAGCCGAACGTCGAGAGGATCCACGAAGATGATCCCGCGCCCGGCGAGAAGCCGAGCCATCAATTTGCCATATGCCGACCCGTAGGTTTCTTCCGGCGAGTAGGCTTCGCGAAGCGCCCGCGCGACTTCAGGAGCGCCCGGACCTTCGAGACTGTCCGCGGCCTTCGCCACGAGATCGCGAACGGCGGCGCCTAATTTTACTTCGCCAACGCGGCGGCCTGCGTCCGCCTCAATGGGAGGAACTTCGTAGCGCGCGAGGCCGTCGCGCGTGTTCCAAAGCGAATGATTTACTTCGGCGAGATCGTGGTCCCCGGTGGCAAGCCAAAAAATCGGAACGGCGTCGAGGCCGCTACGCGTGATCTGGTCCGCCCAGCAAACGGTGGAGATGGCTTTGTACAAGCTGAAGGCAGGACCGGAGAAGAGTGCGACCTGCTGGCCCGTGACGATTGCGACGGCCCCCGCGGCAAGACGATCGAGATTGCGAGACGTAGCCGGGTCAAGCGCGCCCTCGGCACCGAAAAATCCATTTTGCTCGCGAAGGACTTCCACGACACCGCGGCAAACCGCGGGGTCCAACTGGATTTCGCGGGCTGCGGCTGCAACACCCGCGGCGGTCTGGGGATGGCCGAAATACTTTGCGACGCGCGGGAAATCTTCAACAAAAGCGGTGAAGAGCTTGGTCGTATGAGGTAGGTCGCGGAAGGAAATACAATGGGACTCCATCGAAGCAGTCATGATACACGGCACTCCTGAGGCGAGCAACGGCAGCTGTAGCGAGTCCAAAGCAGACGGAGGTCTTCATCCGTCAACAAAGCCAACGGAGATGAAGACGAAAGCGAGGGCAAAAGGATAGCCGTGTAAGAAGTTCCGCCCGCGATGCCCAACTTGCCGGAATAAGTCATTCAGTAGTAAACTCCCGCGCATATGGCAAACAGAATTGCTCTATCCGTGTGCTCGGTTGTGGCTGCGAGTGCGCTCGTGGCGATCGGAGCAGCCTGGGCCGGTGCGCAGAATCAATCGAACTCGCAAGCGCCCGCGGCGCAATCAGTACCAGCGCAAACGCAGCAGCCGCAATCCCCCGCGCCAGGGACACAGGCGTCACCGGGCGTTTCTTCCGCACAAGCGGCGCAGTCGAAACAGCCGCCGCCCGCGATTCGCGCCACAACGCGGCTGGTTCAGGTCAGCGTGGTCGTGCACGACAAACACGGCAATCCAATGCCAGGCCTGACAAAAGATGACTTCGTTGTGTTGGATGAAAAGAAACCGCAAGAGATTCGCATTTTTTCGGTGGAAACGAACGAGTTGCCGGTTCACGCTCCTCCCCCGCTGCCCCCCGATACCTACACGAATCGAATCCAGGAACGCGGCAACGTGCCGACAAGCATCACCGTGATTCTATTCGACGGGCTCAACACGGAAATTACGGACCAGGCATACGCCAAGAAGCAGGTGGTAAAATTCATCCAAACGCAGGTGCATCCGCAGGATCGAGTGGCCATTTACTCGATGGGCCGCAACCTGCGAATCCTGCACGATTTCACGAGCGACTCGACGAGTTTGCTCGCCGCGCTTGCCTCTTATCGAGGAGCCGAGACGCCCCTTATCGATGCTTCCGACCCGCAGGTGTCCGACAACCCGGTTCCTGCTGTGGCGGCGTTTCTCAATGAAGCCTACCAGCGGGAAGCAAATTATTTTATCAAGGACCGCGTCCACCGGACGCTCGACGCTCTCACGGCCATTGCGAATCACGTTGGCACGCTGCCCGGAAGGAAAAACCTCATCTGGGTCTCGGGGAGCTTTCCGTTCAGCATCGGCTACGACAATATTGAAGCGAATACTTCGGATGCGAAGGAACTCTTCGCGGATGATATCGAAACAGCGGCGCGGGCGCTGACCAATGCGGACCTGGCCGTCTATCCTGTGGACGCGCGCGGCTTGATGACAGCAGACACCGGCGTGCGATCGAATCTAGCAAACCCAATGGGGCGGAGTACCATGGCCTCAGACCGCTCGTTCCGCACCCCCAGCACATCCAACTTCGATTCGATGAATATGCTGGCGGACCGCACCGGCGGACGCGCATTCTACAACCGCAACGATATCTGGGGCGCGATCCGCGATGCGATCGACGATTCGCGGGTGACGTATGAGCTCGGCTACTACCCACAGGGCGTCGACTGGAACGGAAAATTCCGCGAGATCAAAGTCGAAGTGAAAAAGCCGGGAGCGCACGTCCGCGCGCGAAAAGGATATTTTGCAATGCCTGAGCCGAAGTTGACGCCACAGCTCCGGCAGGCGATCATCGCGCAGTCGGCCACAAGCCCGCTCGAGCCGACCGGCATCGGAGTGATCGTGCGCGTCAAACCCTTGGATCCGCGGAGCGACCGGAAGCTCCATGCAGTCGGCGTCTTTGACCTCCGCGAATTTGCGCTGCAACTGAAGGACGGGCGATGGTCAGGCGCCATTGACACCGTTTTCCTTCAACTCGACAACAAGAGCCAGATCATCAACGCCATCGACGAAACGACGCATCTGAACCTCGAGCCCGCCACGTACGAGCGGCTGGCGAAAGAAGGCGTCACTTACTCGAAGGACGTGCCGATACTGCCGGGAGCGGTCGAGCTCCGCCTGGTCCTGCGCGACGGCACAACCGGCACCGTGGGGGCCGTCAGCATTCCGCTGGCGAAGTATTTCCCCCTGGCTAATCCCGGCAACTAGTCTGCCGGCATCTATGTCAAGAGCAAGCAAGATCACAGGAATCTTCACCGTTGTTAAGGCGGGCCAACTGGTGGGCGAGAGCAACGCCGCGCTCCTCTTCTCTGCTGTTTTATTGGCGCAGCCCGTAGTCGCTCTGCCTCAACCCTTCACTCCATCGGCCCTACAGCAGACACAGCCTTCCGCGCGATCTACACAGTCGAGTCAAACGTCCGCGCCGTCGCCGCAACTGCAGCACACCACAAATCCGCCTGCCGGGCCGCAGGAGCCGTCAAACGCCTCGGGGCCACCGCTGCAAGCGACGACGCGACTCGTTCAGTTGAGCGTGGTCGTGAAAGATAACCACGACGAACCCATCCGGAGCTTGAAGAAGGGCGACTTCACTTTACTCGACAATGGAAAGCCGCAGGCCATCCAAATTTTTTCGGTCACGACGAATCAACCGTTGTCCGGTCCACCACCACGTCTGCTTCCGCCGAACACTTACTCGAACCGAGTGCCGGGACCTGGGGACGCGCCGGCAAACATAACCGTGATTCTACTCGACGCGCTCAACACGCCCTTCGCAGACCAGGCCTTTGCGAATCAAAGGGTAATGAAGTTCCTCCAGCAACTCCAGCCACAGGACCGTATCGCTCTCTACACGCTGGGGGGCCACTTGCGCGTCCTGCAAGATTTCACGAACGATGCAACGAGCCTGCTGGCAGCGTTGAAGAACTACAAAGGACAACTTTCTGATCTTGACTCCTCGGCAATCCCCGACATGGGCAACAAAAGCAGCATGGGATATCTATTTACCAAGGACGAGCAGCTGTACGAGAGCGAAATCCTTCTAGGGAAGCGCGTGCGCCGCACGCTTGATGCGATGACGGCGATTGCAAACCACGTTGGTACCCTACCTGGCCGCAAGAATCTCATCTGGGTTTCGGGCAGTTTTCCGTTGGTTACCGGTTTTGTGCAATTGCTCCCTGCGCACGAGCGAATGGTTTTTGCAAAGGACGTTGAAAGCACCGCGCAGGCAATCACCAATGAGGCCATGGTGATCTATCCCGTGGATGCGCGCGGCCTAATCCCGCCTGACCTCGCGGGCAACTTCGCGCCTCCTGATGCGTTCGAATTCATGACCATGAAAAACCTGGCCGCGGACACTGGCGGGAGAGCTTTCTTCAATACGAATGATATTGGCGGGGCGATCCGTATGGCGATTGACGATTCGCGCGTGACGTATGAGCTGGGCTTTTACCCCGAAACCACGAAATGGGACGGCAGCTTTCACACCCTCAAGGTGAAGGTGAATCGGCCGGGGGCGCACGTTCGCACGCGGAAGGGATACTTTGCGCTTCCAGTGCCGGAGATGACGCCAGACACTCGCC
>Ga0209735_1000113_pt1 | contig 12566 bp, 7 predicted proteins | sample BlaSpr_A8_Ref_M2_FD_187990 | JGI IMG/M metagenome (GOLD analysis project Ga0209735, IMG submission 187990) | Forest soil microbial communities from Thunder Bay, Ontario, Canada - Black Spruce, Ontario site 2_A8_Ref_M2 (SPAdes) (version 2) | ecosystem: Environmental > Terrestrial > Soil > Boreal... | reverse complement strand
GACCTCTTGGAGGTTCTGAAATTTGACTTGATCGAAGAGACGGTTGGAAGGTGGCTACGGGGGATTATTCAGCGTTTGGAAAAAGAGCAGGCGGCTATTCGAAGGGATCAACAAAAGCAGCCGACCTCAAGCCACGAAACGTTGAGAAGAACGCCTCTCTACCAGAAGCACCATCCGAAGTCTGCAAAGCTGGCGTGTCCGACCACGTTGGACCGGCGGCGGCAAGTTCTTCCGATTTCGGGCTGATCCGGTTTTGGCAAACTCGTGTGAAGGCCGCACTCCGCTCCTTGCCCTAATCCCACGCATTCTGCTCGCTCAGAGCTCAGGGACCTGGGCTGCCAACTAGTTGTAATGGCCTGTTCAAATTCGAGGGGATAAGATTGGATCGTGGCCTCTGCGATGAGAGGACTTTTTCTTGCGCGGCCAATAAATGAGCGGCTTCGATCCAAAATAGGGAGGGCACTGATATGGCTTCAGCGGCACCGACAGGCTCAGCAAAGCCTTACGAATCCAAACGGCCTCTGTCCGAAGAAGAGCTGCGCAAGATGCATGCCTACTGGCGTGCCGCGAACTACCTCTCCGTGGGGCAGATATACCTCTACGCGAATCCATTGCTGCATGAGCCGCTAAAGATCGAGCACATCAAGCCTCGCTTGCTGGGTCATTGGGGGACGACGCCCGGGCTAAACTTCATTTATGTTCATTTCAATCGGCTGATCAAGAAGCACGACCTGAACGTCATCTACGTTGCGGGCCCCGGTCATGGAGGACCTGGTTTGGTCGCCAACACCTATTTGGAGGGCACCTACAGCGAATACTATCCGCACATTTCACAAACCGAAGAGGGCCTGAAGAATCTGTTCAAACAGTTCTCATTCCCCGGAGGTATTCCGAGCCATGTCGCGCCTGAGACGCCAGGCTCGATTCATGAAGGCGGAGAACTGGGATACTCCATTGTTCACGCTTACGGCGCCGCTTTCGACAATCCCGATTTGCTGGTGTGCTGCGTCGTCGGTGACGGCGAAGCCGAGACCGGTCCACTCGCGGCCAGTTGGCACTCGAACAAGTTTCTGAATCCCGCTCGCGACGGCGCGGTTCTTCCCATTCTGCATTTGAACGGCTACAAGATCGCGAATCCGACCATACTCAGCCGTCTGAGTGATGCGGAGTTGACTCAGCTATTCACCGGTTATGGTTACAAACCTTATTTTGTCGAAGGCCGTGAGCCGGAGACAATGCACCAACTCATGGCACACACGCTCGACACGATCATCACGGAAATTAGCACAATTCAGAATGACGCTCGGGCTGGACGAACTAAAGGACTTCCGGTATGGCCGATGATCATCCTGCGAACGCCGAAAGGCTGGACTGGGCCAAAGGTAGTGGACGGTAAGCCGGTCGAAGACACCTGGCGCGCGCACCAGGTCCCAGTTACGAATTTTGTGTCACACCCTGACCACGTAAAAATATTGGAAGAATGGCTGAAGAGCTACCGGGTAGAAGAAATGTTTGATGGAAACGGGAAGTTGATTCCAGAACTAGCGGAACTCGCGCCGAGTGGCACACGCAGGATGGGCGATAATCCCCATGCGAATGGAGGACTTCTGCTTAAGGACCTGGTGATGCCGGATTTCCGCGAATATGCGGTGAGAGTACCCAAGCCAGGCGCTGAGATGGCCGAAGCGACCCGGGTCTTAGGAAACCTCCTCCGCGATGTTATGAAACGGAATGCGGACTCGAAGAATTTCCGAGTATTTGGCCCCGATGAGACGGCATCAAACCGGCTCGATGCGCTCTACGAAGTCACAGACAAAGTTTTCATGGAGCCGGTTCTTCCGACTGATGAACATCTCTCAACAGATGGCCGTGTGATGGAGGTACTCAGCGAGCATATGTGTCAGGGCTGGCTCGAAGGTTATCTGCTCACAGGCCGCCATGGGTTTTTCTCCTGCTACGAGGCCTTCATCCACATCGTGGACTCCATGTTCAATCAGCACGCCAAGTGGCTCAAGGTAACGGGAGATATTCCCTGGCGACGCCCAATCGCCTCATTGAATTATCTCCTTACTTCACACGTTTGGCGCCAAGACCATAACGGATTCACGCACCAGGACCCTGGCTTCATCGATCATGTTGTGAACAAGAAGGCGGACATTGTACGCGTGTACCTGCCTCCGGATGCCAACACCCTGCTTTCGGTGGCTGATCACTGCCTCCGCAGCCGAAACTACGTCAACGTCATTGTTGCTGGTAAGCAACCGGCGCTACAGTGGCTCGATATGGAATCGGCCATCGAGCATTGCACGAATGGAATCGGGATCTGGCAGTGGGCTTCGAACGACCAGGGAAGCGATCCGGACGTGGTGATGGCCTGTGCCGGAGATGTCCCGACTTTGGAGACGCTTGCGGCAGTCGATCTGCTGCGCCAGCATTTTCCGGACATCAAGATCCGGTTCGTCAATGTGGTTGACTTGATGACGATTCAGCCCTCAACTGAACATCCCCATGGACTTCCCGATCGTGAGTTCGACTCGATATTTACGATCGACAAGCCCGTCATCTTTGCTTACCACGGTTATCCGTGGCTGATTCACCGCCTGACTTATCGGCGCACCAATCATGACAACTTCCACGTCCGCGGATATAAGGAAGAAGGCACGACGACGACTCCCTTCGATATGACCGTCCTGAACGAATTGGATCGATTTCACCTCGCGGGCGACGTGGTCGACCGCGTCCCTCGCTTGCAACGCGTCGGCGCCCATTTCAAGCGGTTTCTGCGTAACAAGGTCGTTGAGCACGAACAATACATCCGCGAACATGGAGACGACTTGCCAGAAATCCGGGATTGGAAGTGGCCCTATTAGGCCATGAAAATCCTCGTACTTAATTCGGGTTCCAGCAGCCAGAAGAGCTCCCTTTACGATATCGGAAACACCCTTCCGGAACATCCGCCTGCACCAGCCTGGGAAGGCAAGATCGAATGGGACGGCGATCATGCTGACATCCAGGTGCAGAATTCACACGGAGCGAAGCTGAATGAGCGGGTCCAGGTTGCATCGCGCTCGGATGCGATCGACCGACTGCTGGATACGTTATGGAATGGAAAGCTGGGCATCGTTTCCGCTCCATCAGAGATCGATGTGGTCGGTCATCGGATCGTGCACGGCGGTAAAGAATTCGAGAAGGCGACTGCCATCACACCTGAAGTGAAATCTGCAATAGCGCGCATGTCTGTCTTTGCACCACTCCATAATCGCTCCGAGCTGGAAGGGATCGAGATCATTGAGAAACGCATTGGCGAGGTTCTCCAGGTGGCCGTGTTCGACACTGGCTTTCACAGCCGATTGCCGGAACCTGCCGCTGTATACCCTGGCCCTTATGAATGGCTCGCACAGGGGATTCGTCGGTATGGGTTTCATGGAATCAATCATCAATATTGCGCGGAGCGCACTGCGCAGTTGCTCGGAAAAGATTTGCGATCACTGAAACTCGTGACCTGTCATCTTGGGAACGGTTGCTCTCTGGCGGCGATTCGCGAGGGACGAAGCGTGGATACGACGATGGGGTTTACACCTCTCGAAGGCCTGATGATGGGTACACGATCAGGTTCCGTGGACCCCGGAATCCTCACTTATTTAATGCGACAAGGACAGCTCACCGGGCAGCAGCTCGACGATTTGCTGAACACCAAATCAGGCCTATTGGGAATCTCTGGTGTGTCGGGCGACATGCGGCAGGTTGTGGCCGCGATGAAAGACGGTCATTCGCGAGCCAAGCTGGCTTTTGAGATTTTCGTGCATCGCCTTCAAGCCGGTATCGGCGCGATGATTGCGGTGTTGGGCGGAATAGATGGGTTGGTCTTTAGCGCAGGGATCGGAGAAAATTCACCGGAGATGCGAGCCGCAGCCTGTGCCAACTTCAAATTTCTTGGTCTGAAACTCGACACCGCGAAGAATGCGAAGCCATCCGCAGATCAGGATATTTCCCTTTCCGATTCAGCCGTTCGCGTCTTAATCGTGCGCGCACAAGAAGATTGGGCAATTGCGAGAGAGTGCTGGAGATTGGCCTCCGCAAGAATCCGCGGGCAAGCAAGCTCGAACTGATCGAAGGGTCGTGCCTACATTCCCGTAAGCGACGCCTCTCACACGTTGGGGTTGAGGCCAGCGAACTCTGACGAAATTCTGCTCGCCGGAACCTCAACCCCATTTTGGTACACCGTGCTTGCCCGTGTGACACCGCGCTTATCTTGCCGTCAGCCATGAACAGTGAGAACTGGGCACTTTGCCTCGGAAACAACCTTGTGAACTGTGCCCGCGTTCAGATGTGTGGCCAGCCACTTTGCCGGCTGGGCTCCCAGCACTATCAGATCGGCGTGCTGCCTGTCAGCGGCTTCCAGAATCTTCTCTGCCGGGATCCCCTGCTCGACCAGATATCGAGGCTCGCACCAGAGCTCTGCTTCCTGGGGAACCAATTGACGCAGCTTGGACAATTTGGAGTCCGCAAGTTCCGCAGGATGCACAAGTTCCCCAGTCTTCTGGTTTTCGATGACGTACAGGAGCGCCAAGTGCGCCTGGTTTTCCTGCGCCAGCGAGATGGCGTAGGGTGCGGCTGCCGGAAAGTCCGCGGCGAGATCGGTGGCGTAGAGGATTTCGCGCATCTTCAACGCCTTCTCGGGCTGCAGTGTGACGCGCGGTCCCACGGTCAGAACCGGGCACGGCGCTTGCCGCAGAATCTGTTCGGCAACAGAGCCGAGCAATGCCTTTCCAAGCCCCGTCCGCCCGCGAGTCCCAAGCACAATCAGGTCAATTTCCTTCTGTTTGAGCAGGATCGACATCACTTCCCAAATGTTGCCTTCGTCGATCACCACTTCGTGTTCGACGTCCTTGAGCTGCTCATTCAGGCGCTGTTCATCTTCTTTTGTTTGTCTTTCAGCCGCCTCAGCCATCGCCGCCCAGGCCTCGGGCGCCGCAGCCGTGTAATCGTCGAATGCGTTCACGTGCACACCGTACAATTTCGCTCCATAACTCCGGGCGATCTGGATCGCGAACGGCGCGGCCGCGTCTGCGGCTGGAGAAAAGTCAGTGGCAAAAAGAATATTTTTCAGTGAGATTCTCGTTCTTGCTTGAACTGCTTTCATGGGCCACCTCCCTACGTACCACGAATACGCCGAGACGAGTCCGTTTGACTGTGACGGCCATCACTTTCAATCGTGACTCGGGTCACACCGCCGTAAAGGCTCCCTTGTTAGGTTTGAATTGCCCACGCGGGGGCAGTGTCGGATGCAGCCCCCTCTGACAAGATGAAAGGAGAACAAAATGGAAGCTCACCATGAATATCGAATCCAGGCATTCGGCGCGGGCGGGCGCAATGGCGTCGTCCACGCGGAAGGAGTTCTGTCTTGTATATCGTTCAGCGCCCCACCAGAGTTCTTGGGGGAGCCAGGACGCTGGACACCGGAACACTTCCTCGTTGCCGCTGTGGCAAGCTGTTTTGTCAGCACGTTCTCCGGAATTGCGGAGAAGTCCCGCCTGGAATTTGCGTCCTTCAACCTGGACGCGGAAGGCCTGCTCGGGAGCGCGGATGGTATCTGGCGTTTTACAGAAATCAAACTGCGGCCGGTCGTCACCGTCCTGAAAGAAGAAGATCGTGACCGGGCCATCCGCCTGCTTGAGAAAGCCGAAAAATCATGCCTTATTGCACGGTCCCTTCAGTTCAAAGTCACCCTCGTTCCTGCGGTCAAGGTCGAAGTGGAATTGGCCGTGCCGGCAAGAATTTGAGGCCGCCGATGTGGCCGAACCGAAGGCAAATAGTAGGCTCGGCATAATTCGCTGCGCGCCTTAGACGCTGGGGTGAAGGTGCTCGGAAACCAGGAATCTCGGAAAGGAAACGGAGCTGCACAGTGACTATGATCCGGGACGAGAGTATTCAGAATGAAGATAAGACTTCCCCATCGACTGGGATCGTTATTTCCGAACAACCTAGCGCGCTCGGGGCCATGCAGACACTGCAGGTGGAAGAACCCCGTGTGCTTAATGCGTGGACGAAGCCGAACAACGTTGCGTTCTTCACCATTGCAGGCATTCTTCTCCATCTATTTCTTCGATATCTTCTGCATTCTCCCCGAATCGCTTGGCAAGTTCCCCTTATCGCGGTCTTGATCATCGGCGGTGTACCTCTTCTGATACCTCTGACGCAAAAACTTTTTGCGCGGGAATTCGGATCGGATCACCTCGCCGGAATCTCGATCATAACGTCGGTAATTCTCGGCGAATATCTTGTCGCTGCGATCGTCGTCCTGATGCTCTCAGGGGGAACGGCCTTTGAACAATTCGCCAGCCGGCGTGCCTCCTCGGTTCTTGATGCGCTCGCGAAACGGATGCCACAAGTCGCCCATCGTAAATGCGGCCCCGAGTTATTGGATGTAAGACTTGAGGACATAGCAGTCGGAGACACGCTCGTCGTATTTCCACACGAAATTTGTCCCGTCGATGGCGCGGTCATCGAGGGACACGGAAAGATGAATGAAGCCTATCTCACGGGTGAACCGTTCGAGATCGCTAAAACGCCAGGCTCGGAAGTGCTTTCGGGCTCCATAAATGGCGATGCCGCCTTGCACATTCGTGCTGAAAAACTGGCAGTAGATTCGCGTTACGCGAGAATTATGCAAGTGATGCAAGACGCAGAACAACGTCGACCCCGCATCCGTCGCTTAGGAGACAAGCTTGGCGCCTGGTATACACCACTGGCACTGTCGCTCGCGGGAATCGCTTGGGCAGCGACCGGCGAATCCCACCGCTTCTTAGCCGTCCTGGTCGTAGCAACCCCCTGCCCACTCTTAATTTCAATTCCCGTAGCAGTGATAGGCGCAATTTCTCTGGCCGCGAGACGCGGCATTATCATAAAGAATCCAGCCGCACTCGAGCAGATCGACCGCTGCCGTACCCTTATCTTCGATAAGACCGGAACGCTGACATACGGCAAGCCTTCGCTGTCCGAAATCCTTTGTGCTCCCGGATTTGCTAAGGACGAGGTTCTCCAGGTGACTGCAAGCCTAGAGCACTATTCAAAACATCCCCTTTCCCGGGCGATTCTTGAGGCAGCTCAAACCGCAAATCTTCCCGTGGAACTCGTTTCAGAAATCAGCGAGCGACCCGGTGAGGGACTAAAAGGTACGGTAGGCCAGCGTAGTATTTGGATTACGAACCGCAAGAAGGTTGTTGAAAGATTGCTTGCCTTACCACCAGTCGCTCCGGGGTTAGAATGCTTACTGTTTGTCGATGACGTATACGCTGCCACTTTTCGTTTCCATGACATGCCTCGCACGGAGAGCCGTACGTTCATTAAGCATTTAGGACCGCGCCATGCGGTCAACCGTGTCTTAATTGTTTCTGGTGATCGCGACCAGGAAGTGCGCCATCTGGCCAATCAAGTAGGAATCACGGAACTTTACTCTGCCAAGGGTCCCGAGGACAAGGTTGCTATCGTGCGCAAGGAGGCGGCGAAGGCCTCGACGCTGTTCCTTGGAGATGGCATTAACGACGCCCCGGCGATGCAAGCGGCAACGGTCGGCGTTGCCTTTGGAGTGCAAAGCGACATTACTTCCGAGGCCGCCGATGCAGTCATCCTGGAGACTTCCCTGGGTCGAGTGGACGAATTGATTCATATCGCGCGGCGCATGCGCCGCATCGCTCTTCAGTCCGCCGTCGGCGGGATGGCCTTGAGCATTTTAGGAATGTTTGCTGCCGCGTTCGGATACCTCCCGCCAATCGGAGGAGCTATTACGCAGGAGATCATCGACCTCGCCGCGGTCCTGAACGCTGTGCGCGTTGCCTTACCCACGCATTCGCTGAGTGACTTCTGACCTGCAATTTGTTTCACGAAACATGGGAGAGAACACTCCGTTGTCCAAAACGAGATGGCGCGGGCGCGCTCAGGATTTGCGCGGAGAGTGAAGAAGTTCGCACGAAGCCAACAGGAGCGCACCCGTCGGTTTGGTCGGCTTTATGCCGCCGCATCGCGGATCAGTTCGAATCGATAAGGCAGGATTAGGGAGTGGCGTTCTCGGGGCGTTTCAGGCCCGGGAATTGAACTGGCCTGACAGGAGCAGACATCAACGCGATTCGAAATTGGCGCTAAAGCCCGATCAGTTGATCCAAGGTTCCCAAAAACCTGGTCCTTCCCAGCCTGCTGCGTCTCAGTGCTCGGAGACGCTCCAAAAAGATAGGCGGAAACTGGAGGCCGCTACTATCGCAATCATCAATCACGGAACATAGCAATCCAGCCAGACGGCGACGGTTTGTCGGTTTTCCTACCTCGACCCATCGCCTTTCTGCGTGTTGCATTGCGAGGGACTCCTCGTAAGAGAAGTGGCTGGAATCTATTCCTAGGATCATTGCAAGTGACATTTGGCACCTTCGGATTGCCGAACGCCGCGATTTGGATTGCCTTCAGGCTGGATTTCGTCAGTGGGACAGCTCGTCGGTTTGCTTGCCCTCATGCCGCCACGTCGCGGTTCAACTCAAATCGATAAGGAAGGATGAGGGAGTGGCGTTTTCGGGGCGTTGCGGGCCCCCGCAACCAATTATTGATTTGAGGGGCTGGAGCCGGGATCCAGCCCTTTTTTTATGTGGTTACGAGCCCGAAAGAGTCGGGCTGAATTTTCCAAGCGAGTCCCGCAAAGACGGCGGAACTCGGGGCCGAAGGTCGTCAGTTCAAATCTGACCCTCGCAACCAATTATTTAGCTCAGACACAATGGCTTAGGAGACTCCACTCCTGAGCCGTTTTCCTTTTTGCGTCCATTTACGTCCAACTGGCGCCCAAATGCGTCCAAAACTCCCCATACCGCATGGCCCAGTTGAGCAGCGACCCGGTCCCCGTCCTCGCCGATCACATGTGTGTAAACCAATTCTGTGACTTGGTCGCTGGCGCATTCGTCGCGACTTCTACGCCTCTTGGCATGCCCACACGGCACGCTGAAATCGCGAGCGCCAGGAAGAGCAAAATAGCTGCGGCGTAGGACATCCACTTTAGGGAGCGCCACTTGCAGATCGATGAAACCGTCGGCGCTGCGAACCCTGCCATCGCGACCGCCAATGGAAGCGACTGTCGGGGTTCTGTAGTTGATGCGCACGCTCAATCTCCTTTTCGTTCAGACGATTAGTCCAACCCGTGGGCCGGGACGCTGGATGCGCGCGGCACCTCAGCGAAGGGCTGCCAGGGTGTGCAAGCCTTATCGGATGTCTCGACAGGGGCCAAACGCGGAGCGGTGCTAGGTCTGCTGCCAGCCGCCGCCAAGTGCCCGGTAGAGTTGCACGAGACTCTGATATTCGTTGCCTCGCGCATTCGCTAACGTGAGTTCCGCGGCGAAGAGCGACCTTTGGCCGTCCAGCACTTCGAGATAAGTGGCGGTGCCGCCTTGGTAGCGCATGATAGAGAGGCGGACTGACTCCGCCAAGTCGCTTACGGCCTGCTCCTGGCGAACTCGAACCTCATGGAATTTCTGATATCCGATCAGGGCGTCGGACACATCGCCGAAGGCGTGCTGAATGGCCTGCTTGTAAGCGATCAAAGCCTGCTCGTGCTGCGATTCGGCCAAATGGAGGTTCCCGCGAAGTGCACCCCCCGTGAAAATGGGCTGAGTTACCTGAGCGCCGTAGGACCAGATGCTCGTTTGCGAACTCATCACGCTGGTGAAAACACTACTTCGCCCGAACGCGCCGCCTCCCGAGCCGGTCAGCGATATTTGCGGGAAGAAGGAGGCTTTGGCGACACCAATTTCGGCATTCGCGGCAATGAGCAGTTGCTCGGCTTGGCGAATATCGGGTCGTCGCTCGAGCAGCGAGGAAGGCAGGCCTGGAGGTACATCAGGAGGAAGTGCCTGCTCTGTGAGCGGGCGTCCGCGCGGCACGCCTTGGGGGTACTCGCCAATGAGAATGCTGATGGCATCTTCCTCCTGTCCAATCAGTCTCTCGAGATCAGGGATCTGCGCATTTGCGGTGTCGAGCACTTGCTGAGCTTGAAGCACATCCAGCTTTGTGGCGACGCCGTGGTCCACTCGGAGCGAAGTGAGTTTGACGGAATCTTGCTGGGTCTTCACGGTGTCGCGGGTGATTTGGAGTTGGAGATCAAGCTGCAGGAGCGTGAAGTAGTCACTCGCTACATCGCTGACGAGCGTGAGCATGACGGTACGCTGCGCATCCTCGGTAGCCAGGAGTTGGGCGCGAGCCGCTTCGGTCTCTCTGCGCAGCTTGCCGAAAAGGTCGAGCTGGAAGGCAGCATCAGCGGTGAGCGCGAAGAAATTTGATTTCGACTGAAAACTCTGTTCTTTGCCACCCGTGAAATTGCCGTTGCCTTGTACTTGCGGGAAAAGATAAGAGCGCGTGATCGCCAGTTGCGCGCGCTCGGCTTTGATGCGCTCCGTGGCTAGCTGCATGTCGTAATTCTGTTTCAAGGCGGTGCGGATCAGCTCCTGGAGTTGCGGGTCCTGGAAGACTTGCCACCAGGGAAGGTCCGCGAAGGAAGCTGCTTGAGCTTGAGCCTGCGGACTTTCTTTCAGCGCGCGATACGCCGCAGGAGTTTGCACGGCTGGCTTCTGGTACTTTGGGCCCACTATGCACCCGCAGAAGAGACTGGATGCCACAATAACGGAAATCAACGGCCGAAACTTCTTCATGAATTGCTCCACTGTGCGTCTCGCTCGTCCATAAGTTGGTGGCTCATCTCAGTCTCCTGGCGCCGGCGCAGGCGTTGCCGGCGCTGCAGCAGGGGCGTGCTCCTTGCCAGCACCTGACCATTTCTCAACCAGATAAAAAATCACGGGGATAAGAAAGATCCCGATCACGCTCGCGGCCAGCATGCCGCCGATCACGGCCGTCCCCATAATTTGACGAGCCACCGAACCGGCGCCGGTGGCGATCCACAAGGGCACGCAACCCAGAATGAACGCGAAGGAAGTCATCAAGATTGGCCGCAGGCGGAGCCTGGCGCCTTCGAGCGCCGCATCCACCAAAGGCTTTCCTTTTTCGTACTCTTCCTTGGCAAACTCAACGATCAAAATCGCGTTCTTGGCGGCCAGACCGATCAACATTACCAACCCGATTTGTGAATACACGTCGCTCTCGATCTGAACCATGTAGGCCGGATAGAAAGCGCTGAGCACTGCGCGACGAAGCCACAGGACCGCGAAGGCGCCGAATACCGCAACCGGCGTGCTCAGCAACACGCTGAATGGCAGCGACCAGCTTTCGTACAACGCCGCCAGAATCAGAAAGACAAACAGCAACGACAATCCAAAGATCGCCCAGGCCGGAACTCCCTGGCGTGCCCGCTGCTCTTGATAGGACATGCCCATGTAATCGAAGCCCATTTCGCGGGGCATGGTCTGCTTGAAGACATCTTCCAGAGCCGCGGTGGCCTGGTCCGAGCTATAACCAGGCGCAGCGCTGCCGTTGATTTGCGCGGAGCGATACTCGTTGTAACGCATGGTGAATTCAGGGCCGGAACGCGACTCAAATTTCGTAAGCGCGGAAAGCGGAACCGCTTGGCCGACGCTGTTGCGCACATAGAACTGCCCGAGGTTTTCCATATTCGCCCGGTAAGGCGCTTCGGCCTCCACGTACACCTGCCAGGTACGGCCGAAATCGTTGAAGTAGTTAATGAACAGGCCACCCATGAAAGATTGAATGGTCCTGTAGACGTCGCTGATGGCCACACCCTGCTTCAGCACCCGTTCCCGATTGACCTCCAGGAATTCTTGCGGAACGCTGGGCAGAAACGTGGTGCTGATGTAGCCAATTTCGGGGCGTTTGCGCGCGGCGGCCATGAACTTATCAAGGTTGCCCGCCAGAAACGCGACATCTCGCCCGGCACGGTCTTCCAGCACGAACTGGAATCCGCCGGAAGTGCCGACGCCAGGGATCGCCGGCGGCGAGAAGCTGAAAGCAGTTCCCTGCGGAAGTTTGCCGAGCTGCTGGTTCAAGCGCTGCTTGATTTCCTGAAACTGTTCCGCTCGTGTTTCGCGGCTACTCCAGGGCTTCAGAGTGACGAAAAAGAAGCCGTTGTAAGTAGTCCGCACAAAGCTGAGCAAGCTGAAGCCAACAACACTCGTGGTGTATTCAACGCCCGGCGTGTTAGCGAGGATTTCCTCAGCCTGCCTCGCCGCTGCACTGGTGCGCTCCAGCGAAGCGGCATTCGGAAGGTCCATGTTGATGTACACATAGCCCTGGTCTTCATCGGGCAGGAAGCTCGAAGGCAAGCGGCTGCCAAAAAAACCAGCCGCAACGCTGAGGACCGCCAGCAGCACCATGGCAACGGCGGTCTTGCGGATAAGCCCGCCACACAAACGGACATAGCCGTCGGTGGCACGGCCAAACAAGCGGTTGAACCAATCGAAAAAGCGGTTGAGCAACCCCGTGCTCTGTTTCTTGGGCCGCAGCAGCATAGCCGCGAGCGCCGGGCTGAGAGTCAGTGCGTTGAACGCGGAGAGCAGAACGGAAATGGCGATGGTCACGGCGAATTGCTGGTATAGCCTCCCAGTGATGCCGGGGATAAAGGCGGTGGG
>Ga0209735_1000111_pt1 | contig 12592 bp, 22 predicted proteins | sample BlaSpr_A8_Ref_M2_FD_187990 | JGI IMG/M metagenome (GOLD analysis project Ga0209735, IMG submission 187990) | Forest soil microbial communities from Thunder Bay, Ontario, Canada - Black Spruce, Ontario site 2_A8_Ref_M2 (SPAdes) (version 2) | ecosystem: Environmental > Terrestrial > Soil > Boreal... | reverse complement strand
CACTCTCGAATCCGGCCGCCTCGCTCTCAAGCCTGATTCATCTCGTGGCGCCTGAACATCAGAAGCCATCTGGTTCTAGACACAGCCCACCCATGCCTGCCGCTAGTTCGAACGGGCTCGCCAGCTCAAGCGGCGTGTCTCTGGCTATGTGTTGGGGGGTGCTGCCCGTGCTTCTCCATTCGGAAGCGCAGATGCCTCTCATCACATTCGTCGCACCGGTACGGACTCACAAATAGCGCGTAATGGAGAAACGACTCCACAAAGTCTTGTCTCCTCGACCGGTGAATCGATGCGCTGCCACAGTCTGGGCAATGTACGGGATGAGTTCCTTCGAGTACAACCTTCATGATGCACCCTTCCAGGCGGAACTGCGTTCTGTTCACCGCTGTTGCGAAGGGGGCTGGGGCTCAACCAAACGGCGGTCAACCTTATGCGGGAACCTCAATCCTACTCACAAGACATGCCCTTTTTCAATAGCCCGCGCTTGCCCAGAACCGGGCACGCGCAGAGTCATCAATGGACCTCCGGAACAGGCCCGCCGCTGAACTTCGCTGATAATGCGACTCAACCAACAAGTGGAGGCTTGCCGGAAACCGTAGTTAAGTATTTGACCCAGTGGAACTTTTCCGCGCAACGTCCTCACTCAATAATTTTGGACTGGGCCAATCTGATTCATCTGGTGGCATGATTGAGCGGTAGCCTATTCTTAACCGGACTCTTCGGGCGCAAAGGCTTCATGCCATTCTTCGGTAAGAATTGTGAGGAGCGCAAATGGCCGACAAATCAAATTCAGGGGCGCAACAAATTTTAACGATCCCGCCGGACGATCCTCTACGCCAGCTTGCAACTGTGCAGCCGAACAATGATCAGAAAATTCGTCACATTGGAGTAGTGGGAGATACCTACACGATTCTTCTCACCGGCAAGGAAACGGCTGGCCGCTTTTGTCTGATCGACATGTACGTTCCTCCCGGCGGAGGGCCGCCTCCTCACCGTCACGATTTCGAGGAGACTTTCACTCTCCTGGAAGGCGAACTCGACTTTGTATTTCGCGGAGCAAACCAAGTTGCACGCGCGGGTGAGACGCTCAATGTCCCGGCAAATGCCCCGCATCAGTTTCACAATTCATCCTCACGCCCGGTGAGAATGCTTTGCATCTGTTCGCCGGCCGGCCAGGAGGAGTTCTTCCTGGAGGTCGGGATACCCGTCGCCACCCGCACAACGCCTCCGCCCAAACTGGATGAATCGGCACAAGTAGAGTTCAAGGCGAAGGCCGCTGCCCTTGCTCCGAAGTATCGAACGGAGTTCCTGCAACACGCCTGAACATGAGCATCGTGCCGAACGCCCTTTCCCTCCTGATTAACGCCTAACTCGGACAACTGGATTTGGGCAAGCCCTCGAGGCTTGTGCACCCTGTTTAAAATGGAACATTTTTTTGCACAGCGCCGTGAGATCGTCAGAGGTGCGGATCACCACATCGAATGGCGTGTTCCGCAAGTGAGTCAGGTCGAAGGCGCTGGAACTCTTCTCTTGGGAGAAGCGACGGATTGATCCGCGCGCTGACCGGGATCGGAGTCGCTCCGAGACCGAAGGGAGATTGCCATGTTTCTACTTTTGTTGATTGTTGTCCTCGTGCTTCTGTTCGGCGGTGGCGGCGGCTATTACGGATATCGGAGATGGGGGACGGGCGGCGGCGTGGGGATCGTCGGGTTGGTCGTGATCATCCTTTTGTTTTTGTATCTGTTCGGCGGAATGCGCATTTGATTTGACCGGTTTCCCTGCCGACACAATGTGCGAATCGAAAAAGGATCAGATCCGAAGCCGCCGGGCAAAAAAGGAGGGTCCAAGACATGCTGACGTTCATTCTCCCGGTATTTCTCCTCATAGCCCTTGTGGCTGTGCTTCCGATTTGGCGGCATAGCAAGAAGTGGAGTTTTTATCCCCTGGGCGGCGTAAGTCTGATCATCCTGATTATCCTTTTTCTATTTTGGACCGGCCGTTTCTAGGAGAGAAGATACGGACCCTTAGTGCGGAACAGCGGCTGGTCATGCTCTTCTCCCGGTTGGCTCTCAAAGTGCCGGCGTTTGGCTGATCTACTCGTCGTGCGAGGCAACACTTTGAAGCGAATCTTTGACAGGGATCTCGCCGTCGTATTCGATGTGGCCCAGCTTCCTGAATTTGTTCATGAAAAAATTCACCCGTGGCCTCGTGGATCCAATCATCTTCGCGGGCATCTCTTGCGATACTTTGGGCAGCACTTTATGCGGGGGCCGATTTTCCCCAAATCGCGCCAGCAGCAGCAGCGTGCGCGCCAGGCGTTTCTCGCTGGAGTTGAAGAGTTGATCGATCAGGTCCGCCTCGACGCGGGCGTTTCGCGCAACCATATACGCGATGAAGCCGTCGGAGACTTCGTGTTCCTCGTGCAGCGCGCGAATCATCTCCTCTTTCCCGATCACCCGCACCGTGGTAGGTGCGATCGCGGTCGCGGTCGCCATGCACTCAGGCTGGCCCGCCAGGCACGCTTCTCCCAGAAAATCGCCCGGCTCCAGAATCGCTGCCACCGCTTCTTTGCCGGCTCCATTCAGCACCGTCAGCCTCACGCCGCCTTCTTGGATATACAGGACATGCTTTGCCGGATCGCCCTGCGCGAATACGATCTCATCAGCGCGAAATTTGCGGACTTTTCTTCCTAAACCGGCCGAAACGAGAAACAATGGCACATTAAACGCACGTTTTTCTGACTTCGCTTTATTGCGGAAGCCACGCGCCTCCACTGGTGCAGGTTAAACTGCGGGGCACATGACGCTTTAGGCTAGCTTGCCCCTGGTCACTGGTCTGTGATGCAGATCACAACCATCTAGAAAGTGGGGGTTCGCCCGTCTGTCGGAATGGGCACAAAACAAGCCTGTGCCCTTTTGGATAGATGCTCCACTCTTGGTGCGGTAGTCTAGTAGAAGGTACTGATTCGCTGGGATCTACCCTTCAGTTTCGCCCGAGTGAAGGGCGGAAATCCCGGCTAAATCGCAGGATGGAACTGCTCCCAGTCATGTTCACAGTTTCAGTATCGTTTTTTGCTCTAAACAGCGGGCCGGATGGCAAGCCAGTCGACCATGAGAACTCTTCGTACAGAAAATTCGGTTTATCGAACTGGGAAGAACGCCAGGAAACTAGTTTTCTTGTTCCTGCTGGCCGCCGGAAGCCTCGTGTTGGTTACGGCGATGCAGGCGCTCTCCGGAGAGCCCGCGGGCGAATCCCACGTTACGCAACTCATCGCCGCCCGCTCTGCAGGGACAGTTTCTGTTCCCCGCCAAAATCCCGGCCAAAGCTACACGCAAACCGCCAGCGAACTCGTGGTCGCGGTCGTCGCAAACGAGCTGGCGGACCGTGAGCAACTCCGCAAGTGGATCTGGATGATCGAAAAACGCGCGGGCAAGGAAACCCTCACCGAAGAACAAGTAGAAACCCGCGATGGCCCGCTATACCGTTTGCTTGCGATCGACGGCACACCGCTTAACCCCGGCCAGCGCCAGCAGGACGATGCCCGCATCGGCCGCCTTATGAAAGATCCAAGTCCATTGCTGAAGTTAAAACAAGCGCAAGACGATGATGAGCTCAAGCTCCAAAAACTCTTGAGCCTGATGCCGCACGCTTTCCTTTATGACTATGACGGAGTCGAAGATAATCTTCTCCGCGTCAATTTTCGCCCCAATCCTGATTACACTCCACCAACTTACGAAGCTCGGGTCATCCACAGCCTCGCCGGAACGATCCTGATCGATCCAGACCGCAAACGCATGACCAAAGTCGCGGGCCATCTGGTGAATCGAGTGGAGTTCGGCTACGGGTTGTTGGGCCGAATTGACAGCGGCACGGTGGAATTTGGACGAGTCGAGGTCGGTCCTCAACAGTGGAAGACCGCATTCATCAACATTCACTTCTCAGGCCGCGTCGCAATCTTCAAGACAGTCAGCAAAGACCAATATGAGCGGCGCTCCGATTTCCGCCTTGTCGCCAGCAATCTCAGCCTCTCCGACGCCAAGGATCTTCTCGTCTCTCGCGTCCTTCCGCCTCCTCAAGCCCCAAAGACCGGCCAATGATTTAATACACCATTTCCCCATCGCTCATGCGATGGGAGGCGGACTCCCAGGAAAAGGGTCAAGCGGCCACCGGGCCGTGCGACTTGCGCGCAGTGGCGCAGTCGGGATTATTCAGCCTTTTTGCTTTCTTGGCTCTTGGGTGTTCAGCACACACATGGATTGCAAATTCTTTATCGCGCCGCCGCTGGTAGTACTCCTTCATTTCTTGGAGCGAATTGCCCTCGGGTGGCCCCGAAGGATTGAACGCCCATGCGCATTCTGAGCAGCCGAAGCCTTGAAAGCGCGGCTGTTTAATCCATATTAGCATGCGGGGCGCGTCCATCCGGGGACGTCTCGCGAACTGTGAGTAGGTTGCTGTCTCGGGCATTGCTTCTCCTTGCCGGCCGGGTTGCCTTAGTTTTATGTCGTATTGACCAGCGGGAAAAACGATACTTGCATTCCGCGGATCGATACGGTTGGTACGAACTCAATAATTCCTATCGTTCTTGGTCTATGGGTTAGGTCAATCGGACAGTCGGGGCACCAAGTCGACACTGCGGCACTCTTCAAGGAAGGCCGGAATGACAACTCAGCCGGTAGCCTCGAACTTCGGATCGATTCCATCCCCTACTGTCCTTCCAGTTAGATACTCACTGTAGGGGGTGTCCTCGTCCATCAGGTAAGACCCCCAAAAATCCATCGGGTAAGTCCTCTATACCCGGAGGTCCCGAATGCCTGACAAACGCAGAAATCAGAGAAGTGGTTGCTGGAAGGAGCTTGTCCGGTTTCCCGGCTTACCGGGATTTAGCCCGCCTCCACCGTCAGATCTCTGCAAGCCGTTCAAAAGTGAACAGCACGCATCCCGGATAGTCTTTAACATTTCTCACCGGACGGGTCCTTTTCAATTTTCCAATAGCCGGACCAACCAGTGAGATTTACTTTCTCTGAGCGAAACTGGTCAAAAAAACTCGGCCTGCTCAAGGTGTGGAGTGGGTGTCAGAAATTCACCATCATCTCGTGGAATATGTGGCGCCAATGTTTGGACAGACAACATTCCGGGTTCGAGGTCTTAAGACTCCTGCCTCCAGATGTTTTGCAATCCTCGCTCTGCTAGTGGCCACATCGTCTACCACGGCGGAGGAGTACCCCGGGGCAAATGCCTCTCCGCCCACCCAGCACTCCAGCCCAGACAAGTCCATGCGGAAAAACCTGCCAAACTTCGGAGAGGCCTCCACCACCCTTTACCACGGCGGTCAGCCATCGAAAACCGGGTTTCACATGCTCGAAAAGATGGGTGTGAACATCGTGGTAGACCTGCGCGGGAACCGCGAGAGCGAACGCAAAATCGTCACCCATCTCGGCATGCAGTACGTGGCAATCCCGTGGCGATGCTCATTTCCAAAGGATAGAGACTTCGCGGAATTCCTTACATTGCTTCGGAAGAATCCCGGCAAAAAGATTTTTGTCCACTGCCGTTTGGGTGACGACCGTACTGCAATGATGATTGCAGCCTATCGCATGGCCGATGACGGCTGGTCCGCGGAAAGGGCCGAAAAGGAAATGGAACAGTTTGGCTTTTCCTTCGCCCACAGACGTCTGATTTGTCCCGGCCTCTCTTCCTATGAAGAGGATTTTCCCCATCACTTTAAGACCAATCCCGCGTTCCGAGACCTGCGATAGAACATTTGCTTTACCAGGCAGGGGCGGCATAGCGTAAAAATCTTTGCCCGGCTCCAGTCCAGCTGACCTCTCAACCAGCGGCGGCCTCCTCGGATTTAGCTGCCTGCGCCTCCGATGCCGTGCCAACAGGCTTGGCCGTAATTTCCAGTCCATTCTTGTTCATATCGAATCTCTGCTTCCGGTCCAGGCCTTTGACGAACTCACGTACGGCCTTACCAACCGCTCCGGGAAGGCTCGACGCCTCCACTTTGACCGTCGATTCCACTGTTCCTTCAGTTCGATCTTGATAGCGAAATTGCACCTCAAACGTTTTCATGTTCCAAACCTCCCTTTCTGACGATGAAAATAGCAACCAGTTTGCGCACTCCAAACAACGTGCGCGCCTTAGATCTACCGCGACCTTTAGCTCCGACGATGTTTCCGACTCGCAGCTTTCCTTCCCGAGTGCTTCGTCTTCAAGGCCTTCAGCTCTGCCTTAAGCGCCTCGTTCTCTTTCGCCAACGCATCCCGGTCCGCTGTCATTGTTTCCAGATCGTTTCCCAATTGGCCGTTATCTTTTTGAAGTTCCGCCACATGCGCCTTCAATTGCTCGTTCTCTTGCAGAGTTTTTGTATCCTTGCAGGCAGCCAAGGGCAAACTCAGCACTAATGCCACAGCAAGTCTCACCCAGGTGTTCTTGCGCGTCATGCGTCATCCTTCGTTGACAGGAATTTGAATTGCAACTGGAACAACCGATAGCGAGTGAGGGGGGAAGCCACCGCTGGCGACTCGGCCAGCGTAACGAAGTTTCTTAGATCGCGCAAGCCTGATAAACGCAAATCGGACATCTCTGGTAACCCAACCAAGAGGGAGCGTTCGCTCTTGCGGAAGCGGTGTATCATCGGCGGCGGAGTTCTGCACGCCTTCATGATGCACGCAATCCAGTCTAAGCGAGAGTCGGCTCTCGCCGGTCACAGATTCTTTTTGCTCTTCGTTTTTCTCTTGGCCACATTAATTCTATTTCCCTATGCCGAAGCCAGCCACTTCGGTTCCTACGCGTTTCGCATTATCGGCAGCGTCGCCATTTTAGTCAGCGTGTATGCAGCCAAGCTTCACCGAAGCCTGCTTATCTTTGCCATCGTGCTTGCGATTCCGGCCTTATTCGAACGCATCGTGCTTCCCAAAGTAAATTCGCACTCATTTTACATATTCAACATTGTCCTGACCCTTGTTTTTGACGCAGTGATTGTCGTGGTTATTTTCCGCCACGTGCTGGCGGCGCAAGAACCAACATCGGAAACCATCTTTGGAGCCCTCTGCCTTTATCTGCTGGTGGGCTTCACTTTTGCCAGCGTCTACGGATTGGTAGCCGCGTTCCAGCCAAACGCCTTTTATCTGGATCCGCGCGCGAATCTTCATAACGTTCCCGACCGCTTCGATTTCATTTACTACAGTTTCGCCACCATGACTTCGCTCGGCGCTGCTGGGATTACCCCTGTCTCGCCTCAAGCACGTTCCCTTTCTATCCTCGAAGCTATCCTCGGCGTCCTGTACCTTGCCGTCCTGATCGCAGGATTGATAGGGGCCTATCGCCCCAAGTCCCCTGCGTGAGAATGTAAGTGCCGGAATGCTTCGGGGAAGGGACGGAACAAGAAGAACTATCCTGCTCGGGGTCGCAGCCAGGTAATGGGATAATTGGGCCAATGGCCGCCGCGCTAACCGGACATTTGATTTTCAGTTGCACACGAGGAAGAGCTTGCTGCTTCGGGTCTATTCATGACGGTTTGATTCTAAATTATTGAAAGCCACGTCATGGCGTGTGCTTTGAAACTCTATTACGGTTTCAAGTTCACCGTCTTCCCCGTTGCAGCGGATTCGCGCGCTGCATCAAGAATCTCCGTCACGATGACGTTGGTTTCGAGCGAAGACAAACCATCCGGCTTCAGGCCGTCCAGGACGACAGCGCGCAAATACGTGAGCGAATCATCGTATGGGACCGGCACTTTCCGGGCCGCAATGATCTGTTCCTCTTTTTCACCCGCTCGGCGAACTTTCAAATCGTCCCGCCCGACGGTAATCACGTACCCCGTCCGTCCATAAACTTCCATATCCTTGCGGCCGAAGGGCCAGTTCCAGGAAGCCTGCAGAATCGCTTGTGCCTTCGGGTAAGTAAGAATGATCGTCGCCTCATCGTCGACATGCGGATAGGTCTCCGGCTTGATCTGCTGCGTGACCGCGGTAACCGACAGCGGCCGTTGTCCGTTCATCAGCCATGTCATCAAGTCCGCTCCGTAGCAGCCAAAATCAAACAGTGCCCCGCCCCCGTTCAGCTTGGGATCCGTCAACCACTTTAGAAACTCCTGGCTGACGCCAATCTCCTTCGGCCCCTCATGACCGTCGTGCACCACAACTTTTCGGACATCGCCAATCGCGCCCGCGCGCACCAACTCATACATGCCGTGGTTGCTTCGATACCACGATGTTTCGTAGTTCACCAGCACCCGGATCTTTGCCTCGCGTGCCGCGCGTTCGATCGCCTGGGCGTCTTCGAGACTGACGGCGAGCGGCTTTTCCATCATCACCGGGATGTGGTGCTTCGCGCAGAGTTCCACAATCTTTCGGTGATCGAAGGTGCTGGAATAAACAAGAACCGCCTGCGGCCTGGTGGTACGCAGCATCTCCTCCAGATCCGCGTGATACAAGGCGGAATCAAGTCCGAACTTAGCCGCGTAGCGATCAAACAGGCTGCGATCCGGATCGCTGATTCCAACGACGCGTATCTCCGGCCGATGTACGGAGTTCGAGAAAAAACCCTCTACGTGACCGTGAACAAGTCCGGCGATGGCGACTCGAAAAGGCTCTGCTTCTGCCGCGCACAGCAAGGGGACGGCAAAAAGCGCCCACGCCAGCAAAAACGTGGAGCTGCGCAACGCAAGTTTCATAAAAACCCTCCGGCAATCCGGTCGCATGATATCACCGGGTAATTCCCCGACGCGATCCCGCCGCCGAATATCCACCCTCGACAACTCGACTCACCATGCTAACCGGACTCAATGCCCGATCAACGCGCGAACAGGACAAGCGGATACCAGAAAACTAGATTCCGGGTAATGTGACTTCTCAAGACTCATCCAGGGGACGTCCGGGTGGCGATGCATTTCCAGGAGCGCGCTGGCTACTGGGCGTGGTAAAAGCTATCAGGCAGGGCTCCCAGGCCGGGACCTTCCGAGACATGGAGGAATGTATGGGATCGGATGATACGCTCAACGAAAAGCCTGATTGGCGACGCCATGGCTTGCGAATCATCCGCAGCGGCGAATTGGACAGCAACACGCCGCAGACTCCCGGAATGGAGCGGGCTGAAGCTATTTCCCGAGCTCGCGTTGGGGCGCAGAAACTTTGGGCCGGGACAGTGGTCGTGCATCCGAATGCCAAGACCGGGCCACATCATCACGGCGAACTTGAGACGGTGATTTATATTGTGCGCGGCCGGGCGCGCTTCCGGTGGGGAGAGCGACTGGAGTTTGTGGACGAGGCCGGTCCTGGAGACTTCGTGTACGTGCCGCCTTACGTGCCTCACCAGGAACTGAACGCGAAAAAGGACCAGCCCGTGGAAGCGGTGATCGTGCGCAGCGGGCAGGAGCCAGTAGTGGTGAATCTGGAGATTCCGAGTCCAGAGGAAGACCCTATTACTCCGCAGCCGGATCCCTTTCATTCGGCCCCCGGCAAACTTTGAGAGCAGCCATTTTGCTTCGCCATCTGCGCGAGCCACCCGCTCGTGGCCCGCTGGGAGGGTGCATGGTTCCCGGTGTCCGGTAAACCAATTTACCACGAGTTAAGCGCGTGGCCGGGACACCTTCGGCTCGACAAGCGCGCCCGTCAGAGTTAGAATTCCCGCCTCGACCTCCGCTCCCGTCCCCCAAAGCCAGCCCTGGCCGAGACGGCCCCTCGGATCAAACTTCAACTTAAAGAGTCCCCAAATTGAATTCACCGAGGCCGGGCTTTCGTATTCATAAGCGAGAGTCTGTTCACTGCCCACGGGATTCTACTCGGCTCAAAAAGGAGATTTGTTATGACTAGCCTGAAATTCACGTGGAGCTGGCCGCTTGCGCTGTTGCTCATCGGCAGCGTTCTGTTCATGACCGCCAGCGCGCAAGACCAAGACAAAGACAAGGACGGGGCGCGCGAGGTAAAGCCGTTCTTCGAAGTCACGGTTCGGCAAGGCCCCTCGGCCGGTCTGGTGGCCTATGGCGTACTCACGCTGAACGTCAATCCTGGCACCGGGAACTTTACCGGCAGTTTTACTCCCGCTGTAAGTCTTGAGACCGGCATGCCTCTCTCCACCGTGTTATTCATGCAGAGCGGCGATAGCTTCATTCCTGATCCCTCTGGCGTCACCAGGCTCGACGTCCGTGGCACGTTGCAGGGCCACGCCATCAACCTGATCATGCTCAACGTGCAGGGAGCAGGCAAAGACTTGGTGGGCGTGGGGACGATGGAAAACACGCTGCAAGAGTGGCTGCGGACAGGGAGCCACGGCTTCATCGGCGGCCCGGCGATTGGGCCAGCACCTGGCGACAGCGGCGATTGGGTAACCCCGTGTTGCAGCCTTCCACATTTTTTCTAGTATGAAATAGAGCGTTGCTTCACCCTTTTCCGCCCGCAGCACATCTGTTTCCACCGGTTGCCCTGGGAAATTCGACTCGGTTCAAGAAGGAGATTTGTTATGACTAGCCTGAAATTCACGCGGAGCTGGCCGCTTGCGCTGTTGCTCATCGGCAGCGTTCTATTCATGACCGCCAGCGCACAAGACCAAGACAAAGACAAAGACAAGGACGGGGCACGCGAGGTAACGGCTTTCTTCGAGGTCACGGTTCGGCAAGGCCCCTCGGCCGGTCTGGTGGCCTATGGCGTACTCACGCTGAACGTCAATCCTGGCACCGGGAACTTTACCGGCAGTCTTACTCCCGCTGTAAGTCTTGCGACCGGCCTGCCTCTCACCACCGTGTTATTCATGCAGAGTGGCGATAGTTTCATTCCTGATCCCTCGGGCGTCACCAAACTCGACGTCCGTGGCACCGTGCAGGGCCACGCCATCAACCTGATCATGCTGAACGTGCAGGGAGCAGGCAAAGACCTGGTGGGCGTGGGGACGATGGAAAACACGCTGCAAGAGTGGCTGCGGACAGGGAGTCATGGCTTCATCCGCGGCCCGGCGATTGGGCCGGAGCCTGGCGACAGCGGCGATTGGATAGCCCCGTGTTGCGGCCTTCCACATTTTTTCTAGTATGAAATAGCGCGTTGCTTCACTCTTTTCCGCCCGAAGCACATCTGCGTCCACCCGGTTACCCTCGGAAGAAATCCACTTGGACGATAAACACGGCGCTTACCGGAAAAGTGGATTTACGCGCTACTTCCCGTGGTCGCCGGGTATATCGTAAGCTTTCGGTTTTTTTCCATCTGCCAGAGAGGCCTCCGCAATTCTCTTTATCTGTTCCCATGACTTGGGCCCGACGATTCCGCCGTTCAATTTCTCAAACCTTTTCCAGCACTGGTCAAGTTTTGGGCCTTTGGCTTCACCTCGCCCAATTGCCTCGTTCGCTCGAACGAGAATCTCTTCCGTTATCCTTCTGGTTACTTCGTTCATAGACGCTCCTACAACAGTCTGACAGGAATCCGGAAAGGGCCGCAAGCTTCGTGAGGAGTGGTTCCGCAAATCGCCACGGGTAGGAACATTTGACAAACTCTCCGGTCCAACCGCTATTCAGTAGAGAAGTTAAGGGCAAGAATCGACTTCAATGCCCGATTAACGCCGCGAGATCAACCGGTCAAGTCGAATAAAGCACACCCGGCCGCGCCGGCCTTGCGCCTGAGACCTCACTTCTTGCGTCCAACAGATAAGGGGCGTAGCGCGACCTTGAGGTTCTTATGTTTACTGCACTGTGTATCGGATGTTTATGCGTTTTCGTTTTCGGGACCGCCATTCGATTCGGCATGTTGGCAGGCTTGTTGGGAAGAACTGGTGTGTTACCCGAAAACTGGCGCCGCTGGATGTACGACACAAAAAGCCCGAAACCCAAACACTAATTCCCCTCATCTGACAGTTCAGCATCTTCATCCGGGCACCGCGATCCTCGGTCAATTTCGCACGATAAGCTCAAGAATACTCCCAACTCTCAGTCCAACTCCTGATTAGCTAATCGGAAACTTGGTCCCAACCATCGAGAGCCCGGCTTCTCCGGAACTACCGCCTCCGATTCATAAAATTCCGCAAAGTGTATAAAAGTGAACAGTGCGCGCCCCCGAGAGCCTCTACGCTGCCCAAGCTAGAGCTCCAAAGTGGAAATTCCGGGCTACTTGCCAAACCCCGACTGATACTCGACGACGTTCTGAAGCCAAGCGATGGAGGAGAAAGAATGTTTCACTTACTCTGGTATCTTCTGATCGGGCTGATCTCCGGCCTAATCGCGAAATCGGTGATGCACGTGCACATAACGCTCTTCTGGACGATCGCCCTCGGCGTCATCGGCTCAATCGTCGGCGGCGGCGTCACCCACATGTTTTCGCGCCCCACAAACGATCGATACCATCCCGCCGGCCTCATTTTGTCCACCCTCGGCGCGATCCTGCTCCTCTACATTTGTTTTAAGCTAAGGATTCATTTTCCCGAGGTCTAGCCTCGTATTCCGACAGGATCGGAAACCTGGTCTCAAGCCCGCTAAGGCGGCTCTGTGCCCGCCAAGTGCCCGCCGGCCGAAATGCGCGCTCCCTCTCCGTAGATACGCGGAGATTGCACGGCCCACGGCTCTCGGGGCGTAAAAGCGTGGGCCGTCCTATGCTCTGGCCATCGGCAGGGA
>Ga0209735_1000107_pt1 | contig 12841 bp, 9 predicted proteins | sample BlaSpr_A8_Ref_M2_FD_187990 | JGI IMG/M metagenome (GOLD analysis project Ga0209735, IMG submission 187990) | Forest soil microbial communities from Thunder Bay, Ontario, Canada - Black Spruce, Ontario site 2_A8_Ref_M2 (SPAdes) (version 2) | ecosystem: Environmental > Terrestrial > Soil > Boreal... | reverse complement strand
AACAGAGGCGTCGCCCCAAACCGCTTCCCCAATTTTTGCGCGCTAATAATCGGTGCCACTAAATTTCCTCTTCCTTCCTAAAAAAACATGGGCGCCGCACCCTTCGCTTTTAAGGGTGCGCGCCGTTTGCGCTTGCCCGCCTGTGGAGGGCCCGCCTCCGGAGGGCGGGTTTTCTCTTCCACCAAGCGCCAGAGGCGCGACACACGTTAGCCCAGCGCGCCTGCCCTGAGCGAAGCCGAAGGGTAAGCGCTGGGAACAAATCCTCAAAAAGCACAAAGCGCCGTAGGTGCGACAGAGAGTCGTAAAACAACCCGCTCACAGAGTATCAGCCACTTAACTTACTCACGAAATCTCCGCCCCTCGCAATCTCCATTGACACTCTTCCGCCAAAAAGACTAACGTACCGCCACTTCAAACGGAGGCACACATGAAAACAATTCTTCTGACTACACTTCTGCTCGCTATTCTGGTCCTGGTCCCGGCCGCGTCCGCCCAGGAAATGCCGGATACCGCCGTCGTCAGCAAAGGCATGAGCCTCAAATTTGCCGCGATCCCCGGCGTCCCCGACTGCGCCTCACTCGCCGTGCTGAAAGGTGATCCCGGTAAAGGCCCCTCCGTCGTCGAAATGAAATTCACGCCCGGCTGTATCGTCCCCTGGCACTGGCACACCCCCAGCGAAAGCGCCGTACCACTCAGCGGCCTCCTCGAAATCTCAATGAAAGGTGAAAAACCAGTTCTCCTCACCAACGGCGATTACGGCTACCTGCCCTCCAAGCACATCCACCAGGCCAAGTGCACCGGCTCCAAACCCTGCGCCGCAATTTTCTTCCTCGACGCCCCCCTCGACATCCACTACGTCGACAAATCCGGCGCCGAAATTCCCGCCGCCCAGGCCCTCGCCGACGCCGAAAAGCTCATGGCCAAACCAGCCGCAAAGCCCGTCGCTAAACCCTGATCCTCCGCATTTTTCAACCATTCGCTAACTCAGCCCGAGCCTCGCGATGTAGTGGCCGAACTTCAGATCGGCCACTCCGTGTCTCTCCGCGAACATCCGCCAGTGCTCTCCACACCGATTCCGTATACAATGCCTGCAATTCCCAGGTCGACGCGCATTCCTCGCCCGTCCACGTTCTTACGGAGGCATCTTGGCCACAATCACCGCTCAGCCGCAGCAGTCCGTCCGCCCAATTCCCAGTCCGCCGGGCCGCCGTTACGACCATTACTTCTTTTCTATCATGTCGCTTCTTATGCTCGTCTCCGTCTTTATCGGATTCGCGCGCAGCTATTTTCTCGCCGGCGTTTTGCGTGCCCCACTGCCCAACCTGCTCATTCACATCCATGGCGCCGCTTTCACCGCATGGATACTCCTCCTCGTAACGCAGACTTCGCTCGTCGCCGCCGGCCGCACCGATATCCACCGCCGCCTCGGCATCGCCGGTTTTCTCCTCGGCTGCCTGATGGTGCTCCTCGGCGTCATGGCCAGCACCGACTCTTTGCTTCGCCACGCCGGCCAACTCGACCCCTTCGGCCGCGATCCCAAAGCCTTCTACCTCGTCCCCATGTCCGAAATGGTTATCTTTGCCACGCTCCTCTATTTCGCCTTCCGCAACCGTAAGGACTCCCCCGCCCACAAGCGCTACATCTACATCGCCACCACTACACTGATGGTCGCGGCCATCGCGCGCTGGCCTATGGCCTTCAGCTCCCGAAATATTCTAGTCGCCAGTTTGCTCTCCGACATTTTCCTGCTCCTCCTGATCGCCTACGACCTCTGGTCCACACACAAAATCCATCGCGCTACCCTTTGGGCCGGAGGCTTCCTAATCTTCGTCCAACAAATCCGCCTTCCCCTCGGCAAAACCGCCCTCTGGCACTCCTTCGCCGACTGGGTCATCACCCACGCACGTTAATCAGTAAGCCGCATTTTTTATGTAGGGCCCGCTTTCCGCTTGCCCGCCGCAGGAGGGAGGCGGGCGCTTTTTGCCCATCCCGAATGTTTCTACGGGGCGGGCCACTCTTCGCCTCCTGTTATCTGCTATCTGTTCGCTGTTATCTTTCCTCTCCCCCCATTCCCAAAATGAACCTTTCCACAAAATTTCCTCCACTATGGATAACCAACTAGCAAATTATCAAAATTATTCTTGACATTCAGCGAAACTAAAGCGAAACTTCCCCATCCTCTTCGCCTCCCTTCCCACAGGGATGCGACGCACCCGGAGTTCCCGATGTCCGACACCTTAACCCTCCCCACCCAAACTCTCCCCGATTTCCTCTTCTTCGACGCCCTCAAACGCTACTGGGGCTACGACGCTTTCCGCCCACGCCAGGAAGAAATCGTCCGCGCCCTCGCCTCTGGCCGCGACGTCTGTGTCGTCATGCCCACCGGCGGCGGCAAATCCCTCTGCTACCAGCTTCCCGCCGTCCTCCAGGAAGGCCGCACCGCCGTGGTCATCTCCCCTTTGATCGCCCTCATGCAAGACCAGGTCGCGCAACTCCGCCAGATGGGCATCCCCGCCGTCTTCCTCAACAGCGCCGTAGTCGAATCCGACCGCCGCGAACTCAAGCAAAAAGCCATCGCCGGCGAATACCGTCTCATGTACGTCTCCCCCGAACGCGCCCTCATGGACGGCACCGCCGACTGGCTCCGGCAAGTCCCGCTCTCCTTCTTCGCCATCGACGAAGCCCATTGCATCTCCCAATGGGGCCACGACTTCCGCCCCGAATACCGCCAACTCGGCAAACTCCGCGCCCTCTTCCCCGATCATCCCATCGCCGCCTTCACCGCCAGCGCCACCCAACAAGTCCGCCACGACATCGTCGACCAGCTCCACCTCCGCGATCCCCTCAAATCCGTCTCCAGCTTCCGCCGCGAAAACCTCCGCTACTTCGTGCGTCAGTGCAAAGGGACCATGCAGGACGAATGCGTCGTGGAGGCCGTAAAAAAGGTGAAAGACGGCAACGTCATCGTCTACACCCCAACGGTGGCCCGCGTCAGCGAAGTCATCGATCTGCTCGAAGAAAACGGCATCGCCGCCGTCGGCTATCACGGCCAGATGGACGCCTCCGCCCGCCGCGAAAATCAGGAAAAGTGGATGTCCGAAGAAGCTCGCGTGCTCGTCGGCACGATTGCCTTCGGCCTCGGCATCAACAAACCGAATGTCCGCGCCGTGGTCCGCCTCGGCTTGCCGGAAAGCATCGAACAGCTCTATCAAGAAACCGGCCGCGCCGGGCGCGATGGCCTGCCCGCGGACTGCTACATCTTCTGGGAGAAGAAAGACAATAGCTTGCACGCTTTCTTTATCAACCGCATCGGCGGCTCCCAGGAAAAAGACCGCGCCTGGGATCGATACCACCAGATCCAGCAATTCGTCGGCGCGCAGAAATGCCGGCAAAAAGAAATCTGCAATCACTTCGGCGAAGTCACGAAATGGGATCGCTGCGGAGTCTGCGACATCTGCGCCGGCACTCCCAAGTGGCTCGCCGGCATCAACCAAGCCTCATCCAAAACGTCCCGGCCAATCCAGAATCCCAACCGCATCCTCGAAGCCTCCGCATACGAACTGAATCCTACCGTTCGGGTGAACGAAGAACTCCGCGAATTCCTTCGCGAATGGCGCAGAAACGCCGCCCGCCAGAAGATGATCGCCGCCTTCATCGTGCTCCACGACACCACTCTCGACGCCATCTGCCAGGCGCAACCCCACACCGTAGCCGAACTCCGCCAAATCTCCGGCATGGGCGAAAAGAAATGTGAACTCTATGGCGAAGAAATCCTCGACGCCCTCCGCCGATTTTCCAATGGCGAACGCGCCACCAGCGAATGGCATGCCAAGCCGTCCAATCCCTTACGAGAAACCCGGGAATTGTTGGAGCAAGGACGCACCTTCGAAGAAATCGCCCAACTTCGCGGCAGAAAAGTTTCTTCGGTGGTCGCTCTCGTCGCCGACCTCATCGAAAAAGGCGAAACGCCCTTCCGCCCCGACTGGGTCCACCCCATCCACCAGCAACACATCCTCGAAGCCAGCGCCCGCCTCGGCCTGGATTTGCTGAAACCCATCAAAGACGCCGTACCCGAACAAATCACTTACGAGGAAATCCGCCTCGTCGCCGCCAACCTTCGCCATTCCGCTAAGAACGCTGCCAGATAAACTCCGCCCCTGCTCTTCCCTCCGAAATTTAGGGGCGGCTTTAAGCCGCCTTCTTCGCTGTCTTGTGGCACAGCCATTCCTGGCTGTGAACCCGATCCAACGGCAACCAGCCCCGCCCAGGCAAGAATGCCTGTGCCACCTCTCTTCGCTTTCGGTCGCGCTGGGGATGGGAAAATCCCAAAAATAATGGAAAAAATCAAAAATGTCGGCGCGCCGACATAAAAAGAACGTGTTGAAGCAGAAAATTAAGAGGCCTCCTCCCCTAGCTTTGCGTAAGTGCGGAAAAGAAACGAGTTACGGCGGGCCTAAGTACTTTACGCAAGGTGCGAGGTCGGGGATTTGATTTTGGGATTGGCTGACGAGGCGGGTGAGGGAAAAAATGATGCCTGATCCAATTCGTATCGGGGAGAGCCAACTTTGTTTCCCCTCTGCACCAAGGCCACTTCCGACTGTTACAATCCTGTCTAATCGAAATGAAAGTCTCTCACATGCCAGTCGCGAAGCGCTTCCATGTCCGGCTGATGTCACCGCTTGGGCGCTATCCTACCAATAGCTTCTGCTCCGAGTCCGCAGCGCTGATAGTTTCGCCCGAAGTCTGTTTCAGCATTGTGAGAGTGCCACCTGGGGGCTCCGGTTTTTCGGAGTTGGATTGCTTGACCGCGTTCGAACTTCCCTTGTACGGCAGCATTCTGTTATCAGGAGAGGCCGGAAGTCCCTATGTTTATCCATATCCAACTGATTCTTCAGTGACTCTAAAGACCGAGCATTTTGCCAGTATTGAGGAACCGTGCATCCGTGAATGCAGATCGGTTTTGTTTGAGAAAGTTCAACGGAACATGGGGAGCTATCCCACCAGTCTCTGGCATAACCCCCCCGCCTTGGGTGGAATGAAATACGACATCGTCTCGGAACATATGCTTGGGAGTGATCGGCTCTCAGTCTTGCATCGGTTGGAAACTGCCAATCCCCTCATTCTTCGGGGGGTGAATTGTCTACTCAAAGCGCGTATGGCGTTCCAGCACGGGGAACTCAGAGAGGCCGCATGTATCTACTTATGGATAGCACTTGATGCGACGCACAGCATGGTTCTCCAGAAGTTACGCCAGACCGGAGTTGTGAATCCCACCTCTGGTGATGCGGCAAAATATTTCGAGAAATTGTCTGGATATCAGACGGAGTGGGACAGGTTTTTTGAAGATGACTATGAGAATCGAATTCGAGCAATCCATCCTGACAATAGATTCGGCGCGGAAGCCATTCCACAGTTTCTTGCGGATGATTTCTACGAGCTAAATGATTTGCTCATTCCGTTCTTTCACTTTTTGGTTTCGGAACTTCCTGACCACAGTCAAGCGACTCAGTGAAGCAAATCGTCAAGTAAACTCAGTGCTCAGGGCAGATAGACGATCACACCTTTCACGTCTTTAATTTGATACCAGGACGAAAATGGGTGTTGTCTAAAACGTTTCTTAGTCGTGCCCACGTCCACCCACAATTCATCTTCGAATTTCTTTGTCTTCACCCACTCTTGAAGTGGATATTTGGCGAAATCCCACGATTCCTTTGTGAAAGTTGCCTCGTTCCCTGGCTCCAACGCCTTCATAGGCTCATTCGAATGAGTTGGGTCGCGGCTGAACAGCGCAACAGCGCAGCCTTCCAACTTGCATTGATCGCATCCGCCTAGCGTTTGAGGAGCCTCGGTCATAAGTTCGCATGGGACTTCAAGTTCGATAGATTCTAGGTAAATGGGATGCATTCCTATATTCACAACATCGACGCTAACAGCACCACTGTGCTTCTCGACTGCATATTTGAAGCCAGCACGCAGCAAGATTTTCTCTTCGAGACTTTCCTTTGTCTGCCACTTGTAAGTGCGATGTGTGAAATACAAGCTGACGATAGTCAGGACGATAGCAAATAACGCTATGCTCCGGGCAAACCAATCTGGTGAAGTTGTGTGAGGCATCGTGACGGTCTCCGATCTTACTTGATCTTCACATTATGTACCGGGATACGTCTCGTTCTGCAGGCAAGAGCCAAGGAGAAACACGATAGCAGGGATGGCTGAACTTCTACGGTGCCGGGTGCCGCACGCTTCGCTTCGAATGGTGCGGGTTTTTCTTCCCTTCTCAGAGTCCGGGCAAACGCAATTTCTATTGACAACTCCGTTTCTTAATGCTATAGTACCTAATTGGAGGTAGGGAGTAGTGTCTGTCGAACCTCCACCCAACTCGATCCCCATCCTCGTCGCACCCCCCCGCCTTCTCCCTCGCTCTCGTTAGCATTTCTTCGCGCTTCTCTTCCTCTTCTTTTCAATCACTTCCCCACTCTTTCATTTTCTGTATACCACTCATCTCTTTTCCTTTCTTTCCCTTCCGCACTCTTTGCAAAAAACACCGGGGTACACCCCCAATCTCTTTGATACGAGGACCAAAATGAAACGCAATCTCCCAACTCCCTCTCCTAACTCTCTCCCACGCTGCACCCACGCCACGCCGTCCGGCCGCCGTTGCCGCTCCTCGGCCACCGGCTCCGATTCCCCATTCTGTTTCCGCCACCAACCCAAGGAAGACCCCCTCGCCGACCTTGTCCGCGATCTCGACCAGTTCCGCTCCGCCGCCGACGTCACCGTCTTTCTCTCCCGCCTCATCTCCACTCTCTCCAAAGACCAGATCTCCACGCGCCGCGCTTCCGTTCTCTCCTACGTCGCCATCTCCCTGATGCACGCCCTCCGCACCATGCAGCGGGAACACGAATCCAACGCCAGTGGCACCCGCTTTGACCCCCTTCCCTATACCTGGGCTGTTCCACGGCCTGGTGCCAAGGGATTCGTCAACATTCATGACGCCCGCGCCTTTTACGCCCAGCAATACGCCGATGATATGCGCAAGAAAGCGGAAGCCTCCTTCGCCAAAGACGGCCTCACCTCCCACTACGCTCCCTACCGCCTCGATATCCTGTATGCGCGCAATGCCAAGAATGAAGCTCCCGATCCCGGCGAATCCTCGTTCCAGGTGTACAGCCGCCTTCGCTCATGAGTGCCCATCCGAAAACCCGGGCGCTCGAAATCAGCTGGCCGCCATTTGCGCCGGCTCAGCGAATCGTTTCGTGTTGTCTGTGTGGAAGTGCTTTTTCAGCGCAGGGGCGCTTTGCCGTTGAACCGGGCGGCCGTTCCCAGTTCTTCCTCGATGCGCAGCAACTGGTTGTACTTGGCGATGCGGTCGGTGCGCGAAGCCGAGCCGGTCTTGATCTGTCCCGCGGCCGTGGCCACTGCCAGGTCCGCGATAAATGTGTCTTCGGTTTCGCCGGAGCGGTGCGAAATAATCGAGTTGTACCCCGCCTTGCGCGCCAATTCGATCGCGTCAATCGTTTCCGTCACGCTGCCGATCTGGTTGAGCTTGATCAAAATCGCGTTGGCAATGCCTTCATTAATCCCGCGCGACAGCCGCTCCGTGTTGGTCACAAACAGGTCGTCGCCCACCAGCTGAATCTTTTTCTTCGATGTCTTGCTGCCCACGCTCTGCGTCAGCGTCTTCCAGCCCGACCAGTCGTCCTCGGCCATGCCGTCCTCAATGGAAACGATGGGATATTTCTCCACCCAGCTCGTCCAGTACGCAGCCATCTCCGGCGAAGTGTGCGCGGACTTGTCGGACTTCTTGAATACGTACTTCGCGCTGGGCTTGTCGTAGAACTCGCTGGAAGCGGGGTCCAGCGCAATAGCCACCTGCTCCCCGGGTTTGTAGCCGGCCGCGCCAATCGCCTCCAGCACAATCTGAATGGCCTCTTCGTTGGACTTGCAGCTCGGCGCAAACCCGCCTTCATCGCCCACCGCCGTGGAATAGCCGTGCTTTTTCAACGCGGTCTTCAGCGCGTGAAAAATTTCCACGCCCCAGCGCAACGCCTCCGAAAAATTCGGAGCGCCCACGGGCATCACCATGAACTCCTGAAAATCCACGGAGCTGTCCGCGTGTGCGCCGCCATTCAGAATGTTCATCATCGGCACGGGCAACAGGTTCGCGGAAGTATCCGTGGAATACCGCGAAAGATATTTGTAGAGCGGCTGCTTCAGCGCCACCGCCGCGGCGCGCGCCGCCGCCATGGAAACGGCCAGAATCGCGTTTGCGCCCAACCGCGACTTGGTCGGCGTGCCGTCCAGTGTGATCATCTTGTGATCCAGCGCCCGCTGGTCCGCGGCATCCGAACCCGCCACCGCCTTGCCAATTTCCGTGTTGGCGTTCTGCACCGCTTTCAGCACGCCCTTGCCGAGGTATTTCGATTTATCGCCATCGCGAAGTTCCAGTGCTTCGTGCTCGCCCGTGGAAGCGCCAGAGGGAACAGCCGCGCGCCCAAACGCGCCGGATTCCAAATAAACGTCGGCCTCAACGGTAGGATTCCCCCGCGAATCAATAATCTGCCGTGCGCGGACGCGGGTAATTTTCGTGGACATGTGTGTTGAAGGCTCCTATATGAAATTGAATTAAAGATTGTAGCAGAGCTTTCGGAGATGACTGGTGAGTAGAGGTCGGAAACCTTTAGCCTTTCCTCACTGCGACTCCGGCTCTTCGATCAACGACTCCTGCCGGACGACGACGACGATGCCCGAAGGCGTCACATGAAACCGCCGCTTGTCCGCTTCCAGGTCGTACCCGATTTCCGTGTGCTCCGGCAGGCTCACGTGGCGATCAATGATCGCCCGGCAAATCCGCGAGTGCCGCCCGATGTTCACGTGGTTGTAAATAAGAGACGCGGTGATTTCGCAATAGCTGTTCACGCGCACATCGTAACCCAGCAGCGAATTCTGCACCCGCCCGCCGGAAAGGATCGATCCGTGCGCCACAATTGAATCGAGCGCGATGCCCATGCGGTCGGCGTCGGCAAACACAAACTTTGCCGGTGGATACTGGTGCTGCCAGGTGCGCAGCGGCCACGCCTTGTCGTAAAGGTTGAAAACCGGCGAAACGCTCACCAGGTCCATGTTCGCTTCGTAGTAGGCGTCGATCGTGCCGACATCCCGCCAGTACAGCGACTCCTTGGAGTTTTCGTCCACAAAGTTGTACGCGTACACGCGATGCCTGGAAATGATGCGGGGAAGAATGTCCTTGCCGAAATCATGCGAGGATTTCGGATCCTCGGAATCCGCCATCAGCGTCGGAATCAGCAATTGGGTATTGAAAATGTACACGCCCATCGAGGCATTGCAGTGCGTGGCCTTGTGCGGCGAAGTCTTCGGAGCCGCTGGCTTCTCCTCGAAACCTACGATTCGCCAGTCCTTGTCCGTCTCGATCACGCCAAACTGTTTGGCAGCTTCCGCAGCGGGAACTTCAATCGTAGCGACTGAAACTTCCGCGCCCGAATCGATGTGCCGCTGCAGCATTTTGGCGTAATCCATTTTGTAAATGTGGTCGCCGGACAAGATAAAGGTGTACTTGGATCGTTCGCTGCCGATCGAATAGATGTTCTGGTAGACCGCGTCGGCCGTGCCCTGGTACCACTGCTGCGACACCCGCATCTGCGGCGGAAGCACCTCGATGAATTCACCGAGACCCATCAGCGGCGACCAGCCGGCGCGGACATGGCGCGAGAGGCTGAGCGCTTTATATTGCGTCAGCACAAAAACACGGTGCAGCCCGGAATTCACACAGTTGGAAAGCGTGATGTCAATGATTCGGTAGAGCGCCCCGAAGGGAACGGCGGGCTTCGCGCGATCGCGCGTCAAAGGCCACAGCCGCTCGCCCTGACCCCCGGCGAGAAGTACTCCAATCGCATCGCGCATATCGGGCATGGAGGTCGGCTCCCGAAGCAGAAGTTTGAGGCTCCCCAGTGTACCAGCAGTGGCAAGCGGACGGCAGCCGGGCAGCAGGTTATACAAATATTACGAGTAACTCCAGCGCCATCCATTCGAGTGCACCGCCCGTTTCACCGAAAGATTGCTTGACTTGTAGGGGTGAATTGACTACAAGAAGCCAACGACCTCATGCGATAATGTATTCAGGCGCAGTGCGGTACAACAGCGACGGCACTGCATGAACGCAATCCGAACCGGAATTGGGGTGAAGTACATTGGCAGAAGTAGTCATTCAGGAGAATGAGTCTCTTGAGAATGCCCTGCGCCGTTTTAAGCGCAAGGTGCAGCAAGAGGACATCATCAAGGAAATAAAGAAGCACAGCTTCTATATGAAACCCGGCGAGAAGCGCCGGGCAAAAGAAGCGCTTTCGCGGAAGCGACTGCGCAAAAAGCAGCGTCGCGAGCAGGATTAATCTCCTGCTGGAGACGCGGCTCGGCGCCGCACTTCCGGGATCAGGCCCCTATCAGGCAGAGCAAGTTGGGTATTTGTTCTAATTCTATGCCCGCAGGCCCAAGGGATCCGCGCCCAGCTGTCCCGGACTATAGGTCCGAGCGCTTCATTCGGCCCGACGTGCAGGAGCCCGGCCCCCCGCCCGATACGGGTCCAGGGGGAGCGGGGTCATGGAATTCCACGATAAGGTCCTGAAGTGTTCGGAGTGCGGTGCCGAGTTTGTTTTTACTTCCGGCGAACAGATGTTTTTCGCCGATAAGGGATTCAAGAACGAGCCGAAGCGCTGCAAGGGTTGCAAGGCGAAGCGGGCGGAAGGCGGCGGTGGCGGCGGGGGTTCCGCACCACGCGCAGAAACTAAAACCAACTGCTCGCAATGCGGGAAGGAAACCACGGTTCCCTTCCGGCCAACGCAAGGCCGCCCGGTATTTTGCCGCGAATGCTTCCAGGCCCGGCGCTCGATGGGAGCAGCTTAGCAAGCAAGTCGAGCCGGAATATTAGAACGATGAAAAAGGGCACCCACGATTGTGGGTGCCCTTTTTTCTTTCTCCAATTTTTTCCTGCCGATTCTTTAATCTCACGCGGAACGCGCGAAAGAAGCCGACTTTAGATACGCCTCGAATTGTGCCAGCGATTCCGGCATGTTCTTTCGTGCGTAGCCAAATCGGATGTGTCGCGCCTCATCGTAAACCGTCCCGGGAAGCAGCAGGACTCCTGCATCGCGAACCAGTTTCTCGCACCAATCGAGAACATCTTGCTGTGGCTTAAACCGCGCAAATCCGATGGTCGCTGCGTTCGGCGGAGTCCACTCGAAGAGGTTGCCGTGGCGAGCGAAGAACGCGCTGAGCAGAGGAAGATTGCGCAGGACAATCTGCAGATTGCGATCGATGAACTTCTGGCGGTGCCGGAACGCCAGTGCGGTGAGGAACTCGCTCGGCGCGCTTGCGCAGATGGTCGTGTAGTGCTTCAGAGAGATAATCTTCTGCAGGAATTCCTTGTCGCGCGACGCGAGCCAGGCGAGGCGAAGTCCGGGCAGGCCATAAGTCTTGCTCACGGAGCCGAGGCTAATGGCACGATCGTAAATATCGCAAGCGGCGGGAAGGCGCGTGGCTGGATTGTGTTCCAGCTCGCGGTAAACTTCATCCGAAAAGACATAGATGTTGTGCTTCGCGGCAAGCTCCAAAACGCGGCGGAAGATTTCCGGAGGCATCAGCAACCCCGTCGGATTGTGGGGAGTATTGATATAAAGCGAGCGGGTGTTCGGGCGAATCAGCGATTCAAGTGCGGCGACGTCGTGAGCCCAGCCGTTTTCTGGCTTGCGGCGCCACTCGCTGACGGACGCGCCGGCGCTCTTGGGCAAAGTGAGCGCGCTTTCGTAGCAAGGCGTCTCAACGATGGCGTGATCTTGCGGGACGAGCAGTGCGTGATAGAAAAGGAAGATGGCTTCTTCGGCGGCGGAGACTACCACAAGTTGATCGGCATGGATCGTCTTATAGATCGTTGCGAGGACTTCGCGCAGCCAGGGCGCGCCGGGCGATTCGGTGTAGCCGCACCAATGCTTCATGAAGGCGTCGTGCGCGCCGGATTCGAGCGAGAGAATCTCCTCGATGGTGACGGACTCGGCATCGGAAGACGAGAGCAGATACCGGGCGGAGAATTCATGCTTGCCCATGTACTCTTCAATGCGAAAAGGCGTGATTTGCATATGAAAAGTGTCTCAACATGGATGCATATACGTCGAGAGCCAAATTGACCGAGCAATTGGGATAAAATGCGCGTGAGTCATCGGAGAGCCAATGAATCGCCTGCTACACCTCGCCTGGAAACCAATCATCTTATGCGCGTTGTTGAGTTGCGGCCTTAGCGCCCGCAGCGGCGAGCGTCCCGCGAAGGAATATTGGGTGAAGTTGGTGTGCGAATCGGCCGACCGGATCGCTACGGTGCGGTTTGGGCCGCGCGGAGCGGCGGTCGAAAAGACGACGGAAACGCGAATCCTACAGAGCGATATCAGCGGGCCGCATGGAATCACTTTCTCTCCGGACAAGAAAAATTTCTTTGTGACCATCGGCCACGGCAGACCTTACGGCACCGCCTTGAAATATGAGGCAGAGACCGACCGCGTGGTGAAGCAGGTGACCTTGGGAATGTTCCCCGCGACCGCCGACGTGACGCCCGACGGAAATTTTCTTTTCGCGGTGAACTTTAACCTGCACGGCGATCCCGTTCCCAGCGGTGTTTCGGTGGTGGACACAAACGAAATGGTGGAGATAGCACGGATTCCGACCTGCATCATGCCGCATGGCTCACGGATAACCCGCGACGGCCGGCATCAATACTCCGCGTGCATGATGAACGATCTGCTGGTGGAGATTGATACGGAAACAATGAAAGTTTCCCGCA
>Ga0209735_1000106_pt1 | contig 12870 bp, 12 predicted proteins | sample BlaSpr_A8_Ref_M2_FD_187990 | JGI IMG/M metagenome (GOLD analysis project Ga0209735, IMG submission 187990) | Forest soil microbial communities from Thunder Bay, Ontario, Canada - Black Spruce, Ontario site 2_A8_Ref_M2 (SPAdes) (version 2) | ecosystem: Environmental > Terrestrial > Soil > Boreal... | reverse complement strand
CTTCTGCGGTACCGCCCAATCGCCCGCGGCGGGATTCAAATCCGTGTCGATCGGACCCGGCTGCACGTTGTTGACCGTGATGCCCCGGCGCCCGACTTCTCTGGACAGCCCCTGAGTAAATATTTTCACGGCTCCCTTCGTGGCCGAGTAGGGCACAAGCCCGGGCACCAGGACACGCTCACCCACGGACGAACCGATCATGATGATGCGACCACCATCCTTCATGTGCTTCAGCGCCGCCTGCGTCGCGATGAATACGCCGCGGACGTTGATGTCGATCACGCGATCCATCTCTTCCAGCGTCGTCTCCTCGAACGTTTTTGGAATGGCCGTGCCGGCATTGTTCACAAGGACGTCGAGCCGGCCCAAGGTCGCGACGGTCTTTTCGACCGCGGCTTCGACGGCGCGGGCATCAGTGGCATCCGCCTGAATTGCGATTGCCTTTCCGCCGGCGCGTTCAATTTCCTTAACAACCGATGCGGCCGCGTCGGCACCTTTCGTGTAGGTGATGGCCACGTTCGCTCCGTCCGCGGCCAGACGCTTAGCGATTGCAGCACCGATGCCGCGCGAGCCGCCCGTAACGAGTGCAATCTTTCCTTCCAGTTTCTTTGACATTGTCCTTCTCCTTGGACTAGACGTATGCTCATCAGGCATGAGTCCAAATCTTGTTGCTCTCCTGACGCATCCCGAGATCACCCCATCAGATGCCTTACGTAACTTGTCGTCGCACCTTCGAACGATACTTTGTTAAGCTGGGAGCTATGCTTCACGAGCATGGGGGTGGGAATGGAATTACGACATCTTCGCTATTTCGTCGCGGTCGCCGAGGCGGGAAGTCTGACGGTGGCAGCAGAGCAAAGACTGCACACGTCGCAACCTTCGCTAAGCCGGCAGATTCGGGATCTTGAGGACGAGGTAGGCGCCCAACTCCTGACGCGAAGAGCTCGCGGTATCGCACTGACACCGGCGGGTCGGGCCTTTCTCGATCACGCCCGCTCGGTGCTGTCGCAGGTTGAAGCAGCAGCCGAAGCTGCACGCCGGGCCGCTCATCCCGCCAAGCCGTGCTTCGCCATAGGCTTTCTGACCGGACACGAATTAACCTGGATGCCCGAAGCCTTGCGGATTTTGCGCGAGGAACTGCCTAACGTCGATGTGATGATATCGAGTCAATACTCGCCGCAGCTCGCGAATGCCCTTTCGAAGGGAACCGTCGATGCAGCTTTTCTTCGGCGGGAAAAAGGGGTGCCCGAGTTGGCGTACCGTGTTCTCGTCAAAGAGCCCTTGATGGTGGTCCTGCCGAGTGACCACCGTCTCGCTGCGCTCAAGGCCATCCGTCCGAGGGATCTAGTGGGTGAGACATTCGTGATTGTGTCGGACACGGCTCCGGTACTGCGTCTGGTCATCGACAATTACCTGAGGCAGTCCGGAACCAATATCAGGCCAGCTCACGAGGCGGACCACCTCGCTATGGGAATGTCCTTAATCGCGTCAACAGGCGGCGTAGGCTGTTACCTGCTTACGCACAAAACTTTCTCCCTCGGTCTGTATCGAGCCGTCCTCTCAAGGGAGACACGCCGACGATCGAGCTGGTCCTTGGCTACAAAAAGTCGAACAAATCTCCCATCCTAAAGCTTTTGCTTTCGAGATTGGACGAGTTGGTGGCTCGTGTCTCGAAGAAGGCACACTAAGCTCCGTAGGTAGCACGGCTAGGTCAAAGGTGCCGCAACTCGTGCGTGGCGAGCTGCGCGTTCACGTCGAGCAAGCGGAGGTCCACGCTTTGCAGCTCGAGAAGGTCCTGAACAATCTTTAGCACTGGCTCATTTTAACACACCGGCTCACTCTTGGATTGGAGCGCGCCGCTGAGCTTCCCCACCGTGGCAAGAAAGCCTCACCCATGCAAGCACAGCGAATGCGCCCATGGTGAAGATCGAGACCAAAGCACAGGCTTGGGTGATGCTGCTTACGTTCCACTGTGTCCCTGTGGGATCGGAAACCACAGAGACGAGTCTTCTTTGCGGAATCGCAAGGAGAAGGTTTCCCGCCGCGGAAACTCCGTAGAACAGTATCGCGAGATGCCAATAGCCAACCGGCAAGGGGCCGGAATTATTTGAGCGAGCCCGCAGATAAACCGCAAACAATTGGTAGAAGACATAGACCGTGAGATACCAGCCGAAGAAGTTGACAGCGGGAACGCCGAAGTAAACCCCTCCATCGAGCCAGATCCAACAGTGTCCGATAGTCGACCAGATGGGATCCATGGACAGGTCCCAGGCGACCATGATGAAGCTTGCCAGCATAGGCAGGACCACAATGCGCCAGCCCGCAAGAGGACTTTGCATCCCTCCCAGAATCAGACGACCAAGCGTCCACGACAAATAACCCATTCCCAGATACGCAAACCCGAGCAAGACAGGAACAAGGAACAGCTTTGGCCCCATCACATCGGTAAAGTAGTAGCGCCCGAAGGGAAAACTGGTGATGACGCCGAGATTCTCAATCGCGTTCCCGACGACCAGAAAGAGGACAACGAAGACAACCATGCCGCGGAGGCGGTACGACATGGCGCCGTGAATCAGCGCAAAGATCAGGGGAGGAAAAACATGTAGCGCTACGATTACCAGGATAGGGACCTTATCGGGAAAGACCTGCAATACCCGGGCAGCGGCATACAGCACCATAAGTGCCCAGACGACGAAATTGATTTTCTTCTGGTCCTTTGCAAGGTTGCCGGCGGACTTGTTCATTCACAAACCTCTTGAGCTCACAGGTTGGCTCGGAGGAAAGCGATGGCCCGATGCCACGATTTTTCCTGCGCTTCGGCATCGGCTTCGGGAGTGCCGCCGAAAGAAAAGCGCGCATTGCGAAGATGGGGGTTGCGCGACTGGCGCGAGGTGGCGGGCAGATACGGATAGCGGAGCATGTGTCCCGCGCGCGGATAATGAAGGTGCTCGACCGGATACGGAAAGGAGTGGCGCTTCAAGCGAGCCACGATCGCTTCGCTCATTTCAGCCGCAGGCCAGACGTGGTCGTCCCCGCCCGAAACGAGAAGCACCGGCCCGCGAATCTGCTCGACGGGAATCGCGGCGCGCGCGACCGCTTCGCGGTTGCGCAAAGCCATGCGGAAGAGGTTCCGAAACATCACCGGGCGGCGCAACGCGACCACGGGCACGGCTGATCGCAGCATGAATCCGCGCAATGGAAGCGGAGCGAACGGAAGGGGCTCGCCCTTCCACGTCCAACACGGAACGATCTCGCCGGTGGAATTGTCGCGTCCTCCCGCAGCCCACGCGACAGAGCCAGGGGCATAAGCGACGACCGCGCGAATCCGAGAAAATCGCGAAGCGCACAGAAGAGCAAATTCGGCGCCGCGGGAAACACCGAGCACGCCGATTTTTTGCGGATCGATTTCCGGTTGGGCGGCAATCCATGTAAGCGCTGCCTCGAAATACTCGAGGGGAATGCGATGCAGCCATGGCGGCAACGGCGGGATGCCGAAATACGCGAGAGCCAGCGCCGCAAAGCCGTGACGCGAGAGCACGGCTGCCTTGTCCACATCGAATCCGCCGCCGGACCCCCTGAGAACGATGACAACGGGAAGCGGTCGACTTGCGTGGGCTTCGCGCGGGATGAACAAACGGCCCACGGTGCAGCTTTGCCCCGCGTCACCCGGGATCGTGAGATCCCGCGATTCCGTGCCCGGCGCGATGAAGTTTCTATCAAGCGATACGGATGCAACAACGCGCCCGCCGGTTATTACCGGCGCGACAGCGTCGAGAAGCACTCGATGTGGCGAGGGACCCGTCTTGGCAAACGCCGCGCGGCCAGCCCCGTCCTGTTCCGCCCGCTGCATAGCCCAAAAGAGGCCCATCGGCGAAATGCCACGAAAGCTGCCGCCGCGAGACTCCTGCGCGGCTATGTCCACGCAGCCGGAAGCGTCCGCGCGAAACTCTGCGTGCGAAGTCCAGGGGCGATTTTCGTCGTCTTCGGTGGCGGCGCGGATTGTGACGTCCGTGTGAGGCGGAAGACCAATGAGGCGAATACGGACTTCGTCGTCTACAAACGCGGGATTGGGCGAGATTTCAAGGCGGATTTTAGCGGTCTGGGCGAGCGTGATGGCGATCGGATTCCTCAGTGCAACGTCCGCAACTTCTTATAGCACAACACACCGGGACGGCCTGGCCCTCTTCTTGAGTCTTTTTCCCGGCCTCGCACGTAGTGTAGATATGGTAGTGCAGATATGATAGGCGGCTTAGCCATGAACTGGGGGGCGCTAGTGGGGCTGGAAAGCGAAGTGGCCCAGCTTCGACGAGGAGACCTGGAGGCGCTTTCGGCACTCCTCACGCGCTATCAGAATCGCCTCTACCGTTATTTATTGCGGCTGGTGCGCGACCGGGCGGAGGCCGAAGACCTGTTCCAGCAGACCTGGGTGCGCGTGGCGGAAAAGATTCTGCAATTTGATCCGCGCCGCAATTTTGAGCCGTGGCTTTTTGCGCTGGCGCGAAATCTGGCAATTGACCATCTGCGGCGCATCCGGCCGGGAAGCCTCGATGAACCTGTCGCGGGGGATGAGCCGGGAGAAACGAAGGCCGAGCGGCTCGCGTCGCACGAACGCCCCGTGCTGGATGGGATCCTCGAGCGCGAGCGGTCCGGGCGGCTGGCGGCAGCGCTCGAAACATTGCCGATTTTCTATCGCGAAGTTTTGACGCTGCGATTCGAGGAAGAAATGAAGCTCGAGGAAATTGCGGAAGTGCTTACCATTCCGCTTTCAACGGTGAAGACGCGGCTGCGGCGCGCGCTCGACCGGATGCGGGACGCGCTGGAAACACGCTATCCCGGCGAGGACTGGAGAAGCCGCAATTAGCGGGGCAGCAAAAATGGACTCACACGACAAAATTCGCGAATTGCTCGGGCTTGCGGTGGCGGGTGCGCTCGACGCGGGAGAGGAACAGCGCGTCGAACGCCACGCCGCCTCCTGTGCTGCATGCGCCGCAGAACTCGAAAATTGGCGGCTGCTGGCCGGCGGGCTGCGGCGGCTTCCGACGCCGCAACCGGGAAACCTGGTGGTGGAGCGGGCACGCGCACGGGCCGAAATGCGGCTGGCGGAAGAAATCGAGTATCGCGGGCACCGCAAAGTGATGATTTTTCTTGTGGCGTTTGCATGGGTGGTGACGCTCGCAAGCTGGCCGCTTTTCCGGATTTTCACGGGCGGGCTGCTGGTGTGGTTTGACCCGCGGTTCAATCAGACATGGCTGGTGTTTGCCGGCTTTACAGGACTGATTTGGGCGACGGGTGGGCTGGCGGCGGTGCTGCTTGGGCAGCGCCGGCAGCAGGAAAGGAGAATCGCATGAGCCGCTTTGGTGAAGGATTGCGGATTATTCCGCGAACGGCGTGGGCAATCGCCGTCTTCTTTTATCTGGTGATGTCAAACCTGGCATTTTTCGTGCTGACGGCGAGCGACAAGGAAATGCGGCAGTGGCCCATCTATGGACGGGCCCTGTTTTCGTACGGCATTTTCCTGCTGGTCGTGGTGATGATTTTGCTCGTGGGGTATGTCTACGCCGATTCGAAACGGCGTGGAATGCGCTACGTGATGTGGACGTGGCTCGCGGCCTTAGTGCCCGACGGCATCGGGATCATCCTTTACTTCGTCCTGCGCGATCCGATGCCGAAGGCCTGCCCGCAGTGTTCGACGGCAGTGCCCGCGAAGTTCATGTTCTGTCCACACTGCGGAGCGGCGATGCAACCGACTTGCTCGAATTGCGGGCGAGGCGTCGAGCCCGGCTGGGGAAATTGCCCGCATTGCGGAACGAAGCTGCCTTTGCAGACTCGTGGCGCCGCTTAGGAGCCGCCCAGATTTCGCAAATCCTCCCGGCGGGAGCCACTGGCTTCCGCCGCATTTTTCATCCGGTGCAGATTCCCGGTAGAATCCAGATGAATTTTCGAGGAGGCTCGATGCCATACGTGCAGATCACCTGGGTGGCCGGGCGAACGCCCGAGCAAAAGAAGAAACTTGCCGAGCGCGTGACGCAGGCGCTCGTCGAAGATGGCCGGGCGAAACGCGAAAACATTCACGTGACGTTCGTGGACCTGCCACCGACGGATTATGCCGAGGCGGGCGTGACCGTTGCGGAGCAGAAGCGCACGCCGTAATCACCACTTGCGCGGTATTCGGTTGCGAGCGGGCCGAAAACACAGCCATTCGGGAGCGTTACGGAGCAGGCTGGACTTCCATGTTCTGGTCAATTGCGTAGTTCGAGCAGCCGGGATTTGTCGCCACAGGACAGTGCGCAACCACGTGGAAGCCCTCCGAAGAAGTTTCGATTTCGTAGGTGTAACCGTCTCGCCCCCTTTTGGCCATGGTCATCGCGCCGCTGGAGATGAGTTCGTCGAGCGAAGCGTACGAGGCGTGCTCAATTTGATAGCCGCGTTCGGCCTGCGCGATGGACACCAGGTCATTCTTCACGCCGACAACGTTGATGGTTTGCATGGGCGTTGCGGTTCCGGATGATTGCGATTGGGAAAAGTAGAATTTGTAGGCCAGCAGAGCGATTGCCGCGACGATCAGAAGCCCCACAATACTGCCCATGCTGCGCATGCTTGAACCTCCCGAATCAATAAATGCGCGGGAGAAAACGGGCGGTGCGAGCGGCGTATGCTTCGTATTCCGCGCCGAAGAGATTGCGCAGATGCGCGTCTTCCAGGCGCACGCGCCGCAGATTAACCAATAGCCACCCGAGCGCGAAACCCCACGCGAGAATGCTGGAGAGCGTCAGAGAAAAAGCGATATGCGAGGCGAGGAGCCCGGCATAGCGGGGATGGCGCACGAACCGGTACGGTCCACTCGTGAGCATTTTTCGGTTGGAAAGGTCGCCTTGAAACTGGCGAGAGAGATGGCGGTCGGTCCAGATGAGCCAGACGGCGCCGAGGAAGTACATAACGAGGCCGATGGCTTGCAGAACGGGTTTCTCGAGCTGAGGGACAAGATGCCAGTGGCCGTAGTCGGCGAAAACGCTTAGCTCGGCGATGCCGAAGGCATTGATCCAGGTGAGCATTTCGGAATCGAAGGTCAATCCCGCGGCTTCGCGCATCACTTCGCGCGACCGGAAAATCGTGCGATGAAACTGCATCGTCGCGTAAACCCACATCAGGCTAATCAGGAGAAAACCGCCGGAGAAGATGTCCACACGCGACCAGGGCCGGGGCGTTCCCCACTGCCACAGAAATGCCAGCGCAACGACAAAATGCAGCGCGATGAACAACAGCGTGCCCCAGAAGACTCCTGCAGGTAAGTGATCCCTCCTCGACTGTGCTCGGGGTCGAAAAAGCGCTTTGATTCCGAACGGTGGGTTGGGAGCCGGAATGGAACCAGGATTCCGCATGTACAGTGGGATGCTATTTCGCGGGGAGGTGTGCGTCAACGGAGAAATTTAAATTCGAGCCTAAATTTGCGAATCAGCAAACAGTCGTTCATAGCGAGGAACGGCGGGGGCGATGCAATCTTTTGCGGAGCGGACACGTCTAAGAAATAGTGCCGTTCGTGCGCGACGATTACCATGCGCATGATCCGCGAGTGACCTTGCGTAGCTATTGCAGCGCGGTTTGACACTTGCAGGCAGTGTCTTGGATACTTGACGAGCTTCGACGCGTCACCGGTGTAAAGGCTCCGCGCGCAGTGAATCTCCTTCGATGGGAGCAACCGATTATGAGGAAATGGGTTCGAGTCGGTCTGGTTACGCTTTTCGCGCAGGCGCTCGTATGGCCGGTTGCGGGGCAAGAGAAGGCCGGGCAGGAGAAGCCGCCGCAGGTTTTGCCGCAGAAACTGGCCTTCACCACGCAAATGCTTTCAAACGGCTTGCAAGTGATCCTGTTCGAGGACCACGCCGTGCCGGTGATCAACCTGCAAGTATGGTATCACGTGGGCGCCAAGGACGAGCGAGAGGGGCGCAGCGGCTTCGCGCATCTTTTCGAGCACCTGATGTTTAAGGGTTCGGCGCACGTGGGAGCGGAAGAGCATTCCAGGATCATCGAAGCGATCGGCGGGTTCGACAACGCCAGCACGTATGACGATTACACGAATTTCTTCGAGACATTTCCCAGTAATTATCTCGAGCGCGTACTGTGGCTCGAAGCCGACCGCATGGGCAGCCTCAACGTGGATGAGGCGAATTTCAAATCCGAGCGTGAAGTGGTGAAAGAAGAGCGCCGCGTACGCGTGGAAAACCAACCATATGGCTACATCGAAGAGGACCTTAGAGCCGCGGCCTTTACCGTTCACGGCTACCATCACACGCCCATCGGCAGCATGGCAGACCTGAACAAGGCGACGATTGAAGACGTGCGCGATTTCTTCAATACGTTTTATAAGCCGAACAATGCGACGCTGATCATCGTCGGGGATTTCAAGTCAGGCGAGGCTTTGGCCTGGTCGAAGAAGTATTTCGAAGGCATTCCCGCTTCGGCAAAACCGATTCCACGCATTGACAAGCCCGAGCCCCCGCAGACGGAAGAGCGCGGTGTGAAAAAGTCATACTCGAACACACCGCTTCCTGCGATCGTGATCGGCTACAAAATCCCCGCGCGCTATGCACCGGATGCATATCCGCTCGACCTGGCTGCGAACATTCTTGCCGGAGGCGCAAGCAGCCGGTTGTATCAGAAGCTCGTATACAAGGACCAGATCGCGGCACAGGTGGCGGGGTTCGCCAATTTCACCGAGGATCCGAACCTTTTCCTCGCCATCGCCGTCTTGAACGCCGGACACACCGCGGAGGAAGGCGAAAAAGCGATTACGGGGGTGCTCGACGGACTGAAGACGAACGCTGCGGAAACCTCGGAGATCGAGAAGGCCAAGAACCAGGAGATCTCGGGATTCATCCTGGGGCGCGAAACCGATGAGGAGAAAGCCGTAGCTCTCGGCTCGGCGGCCGTGATTGGAAAGAATCCGAATTTGGTCAACACCGAGCTCGAGGACTACACAAAGGTGACTGCCGCGGATATTCAGCGAGTGGTTAAGGGATATCTTGTCGCGCAGCACGCGACGGTGCTGACAGTCATGCCTGCAACGTCCAGTGAATAGTCCGGCTCATAGAAGATCAACCGAGGAGTCCGAATGAAGCGCGCAATCAAGTGGTGGTGTCGGCGTTGGATTTTTCTTTCCGTGGCGATGGCAGTAGTCTGCGCGGGCGCAGCGGCGCAGCAGCCCGCGCCAGCAAGCGCAGACAAACCTGCGAGTGGTGCTACGGAAGAACAGAAGACAGGAACGGGGATTGTGCCGCCGGGCGTAAAACTCTCACCCCAGATGCCCGCGCCCGGAGCGCCGAATCCATTCGCTTTTCCCGAGCCAGCCACGCGAACTCTTCCCAACGGCTTGCGCGTGTTCGTCGTCACCGACCATCGCGACGCGGCGATTGCCGCACGGCTCGTGATTCTGGGTGCCGGAGCAACCCAGGATCCGCCGGGAATGCCCGGCGTATCGCAAATGACCGCCACCCTGCTCACGCAGGGAACCGAAAAACTTTCCGCACGCGATATTGCCGAATCGATCGATTTTGTCGGCGGTTCACTGACCGCATTGACCGGCAAAGACGCGCTTACCGTGACGCTCGACGTTGTGAAGAAAGATCTTAATCTCGGGTTCGACTTGATGTCGGACGTTGTGCTCCACCCGGCATTCCGCCCCGAGGAGCTCGATCGCCAGCGCCAGCAGCTTCTTTCAGGGCTAACGCTGCAGTATTCCGATCCGGAGTATTTGGCTTCGGTGGTCTTCGGCCGTGTCGCGTATGGGAACTCGGCTTACGGTTGGCCTTCGGAAGGGACGCCCGAGACTGTAAAGAAACTCCAGCCAGAGGAACTTGATAAGTTCCGGAGCGCGCACTTCGCTCCGAATCAGTCGCTGCTCGCCATCGCAGGCGACATTACGCCGGAAGAAGCGTTCGCCGTTGCAGAAAAGTTCTTCGGCGCCTGGCCCAGGCTGGACGCGGCGGCGGTTGTGCCGCAATCGGCCGCGCCCACGACAGGCCAGCACATCTGGCTGATTGACAAGCCCGACGCGGTGCAGACGCAGATTCGCGCCGGCAAGCTTGGCATTCGGCGCGGTGATGCGGACTATATCCCAGTCCAGGTGACGAACCGAATCTTCGGCGGCGGTTACAACAGCCGTCTCAACACGGAAGTGCGAATCAAGAAAGGACTCACTTACGGCGCATTCTCTTCATTTACGCCGCACCGTTACGCGGGCTTGTTCACAGTAGGCACGTTCACCCGCACTGAAGCCACGGTGGAAGCCACGAAGCTGGTGGTGGACCTCATCTCCCGGATGTCCACCGGCGAAGTAACGCAGAAAGAAATGGATTTCGCGCGGGATTATCTCGCGGGCGTTTATCCCATCGAATCGGAGACGGCCGAGGAGGTGGCGGACCGCGTTCTTACGGCAGCCGCTTATGATCTCCCCGCCGATTACAACCGGACGTATCCGGACAGAATCCGCGGCGTTTCTCCGGCGCAGGTGGCAGCGGTGGCGCAGCGGTATTTCACCACGAAGGATCTCGATATCGTTCTCACCGGAAACATCAGCGCGTTCCGTAAGGCTTTGAAGAAGGAATTTCCGGCCGCGCAGTACGTGGAAATTCCATTCGACAAGGTGGACGTGCTCGTTGCCGATCTCCGAAAACCGAAGGAGCCGTCCGCCGCGGCGACGCCGGAATCGTTCGCGCAGGGCAAGGAAATCCTGCTCGCCGCCGCAAAGGCTGCGGGCGGCGATGCCTTTGCGTCCGTTGGAAGCATCGGACTTACAGAGAGCGGAAAGGTCTTCGGGGCACAGAACGAGGTCGTGATCTCGGTAAAGTGGACAATTTCGTACCCGAATCGTTCTCGGGGCGAGGTAAATTACGGCGGCCAGAACATTGTCCAGGGGTGCGACGGCAGAGTGGCCTGGATTCAAACGCCGCAGGGGATTACCGATGTGAGCCAGGTCCTCGGAGAGTTCGAACGTGGGGTTTTCATGTTTGGCGGCGGGTGGGGAATCTATAAGCAGGTTCTCGACGGGAAAATTGCCGGGCACACCGTCGGTGAAGAGGAGATTGACGGCAAGAAAACGCTCGGCGTGGCAATACAGACTTCCTTCGGCGCGATTCGACTCTACTTTGATCCCGCAACCCACCTCCTTGCGGCAGCGCGTTTTCAATCGGCCGGCCCCCAGGGCGCCTCCGACAACGAACAGCGCTGGAGCGACTATCGCGCGGTGGACGGGCACCAGTTTGCGTTCTCGTCCATCATTTATCGTGACGGCGCAAAATTCGCGGAAACGACAATCCATGATGTACAGATCAATCCCGCGGTGGGCGACGCGCTCTTTGCCAAGCCGGACGCTCCGCCCACGAAGTGAATCGGCGGCGGCTAGGTTACGGTGAGGATTACTTTTCCGATGTTCTTCCGGTCGTGAATGTAGCGGTGCGCGGCGGCGACCTCCGTCAGCGGGAACGACTTCCCGATCACCGGCTTGATCTTCCCCTCGCCGTACATTTGAAAGATCTCGCCGAGCTCTTTTCGAAGCAGGGCGCCTCGGGATTGCATTCGCCCAAGATTCACGCCGATCACCGCGTGGTTCTGGCTCATCAGCTTCAGGGGATGAAACCGCGGAGTCTGAGCCAGCGCCAACCCTCCGCGCAGGAGGCTGCGCTTCCCCTCGGGTCCAGCCGCAGCCGAAAGACCGTAAACCACCAGGCGCCCCGTCGGTCCCAGGCATTTCTCGCTGCGAGAGAAGGATTTTCCGCCGATCGCATCCATCACCATTTCAATGCCGTCCGGGGCAAATTTCCGCACCACCTCGACGAAATCATTTTTCGTGTAGTCAATCGAGTGGTCCACACCGATCTTGCGCAAGTATTCCTGCTTGGCCGGACCCGCCGTTCCGAATGTCACAAGGCCGCGAGCGCGCGCGAGCTGTACCGCAGCGATTCCGACGCCGCCAGCGGCTCCGTGAATCAGGATTCGCTCGCCCGGCTGCAGGTTCCCCATCGCGAACATCGAGTGATACGCCGTCAGGTAATTCACCGGGATCGCGGCAGCCTCGTCAAAGGGCATGCCGGCGGGCAGGCGATATACATTTTGCGCCGCGGCAGCAACCCATTGCGCGTAGGCGGTGAAATGCGTCATCGCGGCCACCGCGTCGCCGCGCTTCAGCGTCTCCGCGACCGGTTGCTTTCCGCCATCGGCTATTTTCTCGACGACTCCCGCGATTTCGAGTCCCGGCACAAAGGGAGGCTTGGGCGTGCCTGGATATATCCCCATGCGCTGGAGAAGGTCCGCGAAATTGATCCCGATCGTCTTGACTCGGATAAGCACTTCTCCCGGCTTCGGTTGCGGATCGGGCACGTCCTGCGACTCAAAAACTTCGGGCGGCCCATACTTCCTTACCACCATGGCGCGCATCTAACTCTCCTTCTGCCGGAAACACCCGGTTGACTGTTGTGCCGCCGGTCTTGCTTTAAGTTCGGGCTGAATTCATGCCGCGGCTTTTCATATGGGAATCGAGTGCGTCTTATTCTAGACTGTTAGGCTTTGTGTGACTATGAAACGCAAACCGAGAAGTCGAAACCTTCTGATCGCCGCAGCCACGCTGGCCGCGGGTTGCGCTTGCCTAGCCGCTGACCGGCCGGGTCGATACGTTGTTCCGGGCACCGTTCCGGCGGCTGCCCCCGCCGTGCTCACCGCCATGCAGGACGAACTGGACCGCTCGATGGCGGCTCTGTCGAAGGGTGACCCGCCAGTCTACTTCATCAGCTACACCGTTGCAGACCGCGAGGAATCGGAAGTATCCGGTTCAAATGGCGCGCTGCTCACAAGCGGTGACAACCGCGGCCGCTGGCTTGA
>Ga0209735_1000104_pt1 | contig 12968 bp, 9 predicted proteins | sample BlaSpr_A8_Ref_M2_FD_187990 | JGI IMG/M metagenome (GOLD analysis project Ga0209735, IMG submission 187990) | Forest soil microbial communities from Thunder Bay, Ontario, Canada - Black Spruce, Ontario site 2_A8_Ref_M2 (SPAdes) (version 2) | ecosystem: Environmental > Terrestrial > Soil > Boreal... | reverse complement strand
CACCGCGATCTTTTTCCACTCGCCCGAGCAGGAAACAAAAGCGAAAAAATCCAAGCAGACTTTGGAAGCCAGCGGCAAGCTGCGCCGCCTCGTCGCGACGGAAATCACGCCAGCGGGCACCTTCTGGCGCGCCGAGGAATACCACCAGCGTTATCTGGAGAAGCGCGGCGCCGCAAGCTGCCACATTTAATCGGCAGCTCGCGAAAAGCCCAATTTGGTGTGTGTTCTCGTCCCCAAAGCAATTTGTCATCCTGCCTGCCCGCCGCAGGAGGGAGGCTATCCGACGAGGATAGCCGAAGGATCTCAGCGTTGAAATCTTGCACAGACTTCAGGTTGAGGTCCTTCGGGGCGCAAACGACGCGCCCCTCAGGATGACAATTCGTTTTTGAACCTTGAATAACAGCAAAGCTACTCTTCGTGAGAAGTTCGAGTTAATCGGCAGCCTCGTCAGTTTCCTTCACTGAGAATACGCTGGTAAGCGGGCACGGTCAGGAATTCCACAAATTGTGGTGAGCGGATCAAATCGCGCATGAGCTGCGCCGATTTTTCGTAAGCCGCGTAGCGCGCGGCGTCACCGGCTTGCTTCGCCTTGGCGAGTTCCTCGTCAATGATGCGGTCGCACAGCGCCACATCGATTTTGCGCCCGTCCTGCAAATGCGCCTTCTGGTGAATCCACTGCCAGATCTGCGCGCGGCTGATCTCAGCGGTCGCCGCGTCCTCCATCAAGTTGAACAGCGGAACGCAGCCGATGCCGCGCAGCCAGGCTTCCAGGTATCCGAGCCCGACCGCGATGTTTTGCCGCAGCCCCGCTTCCGTGATCTGGCCCGTCGGCACTTCCAGCAAATCCGCAGCGGTCGCGTGAAAATCGGAGAGCTTCTTATCAATCTGGTTCGGCCCCGGCATCAGCCGGTCAAATATTTCGGCGGCAACGGAAACCAGGCCCGGGTGTGCCACCCACGTGCCGTCGTTGCCGTCTCCGGCTTCGCGTTCCTTATCGGCGCGCACCTGAGCGATGGCTTTTTCGTTGGCCACCGGATCGTTCTTGATGGGGATGAACGCCGCCATGCCGCCCATGGCGTGAATGTTTCGCCGGTGGCAGATGCGAATCAGCAATTTACTGTAAGAACGCAGAAAGTGCGTGGTCATGGTGACCTGGCCGCGATCGGGCAACACGGCTTTGGGATCATGGGAAAACTTCTTGATGAAGCTGAAGATGTAATCCCAGCGGCCGCAGTTCAGCCCCGCGGAATGCTCGCGAAGTTCGTAGAGAATCTCGTCCATCTCGAAAGCGGCCAGGATGGTTTCAATCAGCACGGTGGCGCGAATGCTGCCGCGCGGTATGCCCAGTGCCTCCTGGGAGTGCAGAAAAATGTCGTTCCACAAGCGCGCTTCCAGGTGGCTTTCGATTTTCGGCAGGTAGAAGTACGGCCCGCTGCCGGACGCCAGCAGCTCTTTCGTGTTGTGAAAAAAGTACAAACCAAAATCAAACAGCGAGCCGGACATCGGCTGGCCATCCACCAAGATGTGCCGCTCCTCCAGATGCCAGCCACGCGGACGTACCAGAAGGACCGCGGTGCGCTCATTCAGCTTGTAGTTTTTTCCCGAGATGGGATCGGAGAAAGTAATGCTCCGCCGCACAGCATCCATCAGATTTGCTTGCCCTTCGATCTGATTGGACCACGTCGGCGTGTTCGAATCCTCAAAGTCCGCCATGAAGACTTTCGCACCGGAGTTCAGCGCGTTGATGATCATTTTCCGGTCGACGGGGCCAGTGATTTCTACGCGGCGGTCTTGAAGGTCCGCGGGAATGGCAGCCACCGTCCACTCCGACTCGCGTATCGCGCGTGTGTCCGGCAAAAAATCGGGTTTCTCACCGGCGTCCAGGCGTTTCTGGCGTTCAACGCGCGCGGCCAGCAGTTCCACACGCCTGGCATTGAAGCGTCGCTGCAGATCGACAATAAACTCGAGTGCGGCGGGCGTAAGCACGCGCTCTTGCGCAGGATGCGCTGGAGCCAGAATCTGAACGCCCCGAATCGAGGGAGAAGGAGTAGTCATGGTTGGTCACCCGTTAGTGTGAGGAACACCTCTCGATAATACCGCAAGCAAATTGGCAGCTTACACAGCATCCCTGCAAAGTACGCTCGCTGCGCTGTCCGACGCAAGCAGCATCCCGCGCCTAACACCATCTCTAGCGCGTCATCCTGAGCCTATCCGATGAGAATAGCCGAAGGACCTCAACTGAAGCTCCTGCACAACGTGTAAGTTGAGGTCCTTCGGGACGCAAACGACACGTCCCTCAGGATGATAACTTTTTTTGTTGCGCGACGAACGAATTGTTCGTGGGAAGAAAATTCCGTTAGCCAGGTATTTGCACAGATGGCTCCATTGGTAGATGATTGCATTTTCTTTGCCCTGTGCACCGATCGCAAAGAGGGGCGGCAGGACCACAACAGCGAAGAATTCCGAGAAGGTTTGCCATGGACAACGCCTCCAAATGTCCGGTCAGCGGGAAGCGGAAATACCCAACCGAGGGCGCCGCCATGGCCACAGCAAAGCACCAGGTCGCCACCGCCGACGCCCCGGCAACACTCCACGCTTACCGCTGCAACTGGTGCCACGCTTGGCATCTGACAAAAAAAGCAGAAAAATCTGGCGGGGATCACACATAGCCCACGATTCACCGCTGCCTGGTAACTGAAATAGACCGGCAAATACTACAGGGCCCTCTCCGCGATCGATATCCACCAAGAGACGTATTGTTTATGACATGGACAAAGCGACCCTTGATCGTAGCTCGCGTCCCCACCCGTTCAGCTATTCTTCCGAAACAGTTTCCACCAGGAACTGTGGGATGGGACACTCAACCATGGCCGCTCTAATGCATCGCTTTCACATTACGCACCTTTCTACTTATCGGACTCAGACTGGCTGGTTGCTTCTGCTTCTAACCTCATTCCTTACTCAAGGCAGGGCTCAGGAAATATCATCAGCTCAGCCGGCCATGTTTGTGCGCGCGAATGACAGGTTCGCCTTCGACCTGCTTGAAAAAACGCACGAAGAGACCCGGGGGCGAAACATCGTGGTCGCGCCTCTTCCGGTTTCGCTGATTTTTGCGGCCCTCTGGGACGGCACCGAAGATAGCCAAAGCAGCAACGAATATAGAACAGCTTTCCATTGGGACCGGGATTACGGGACAATGGCCGGCGCCAAAATGCTGCTTTTGCGTTTTGAAAAGCCGAAAGCATACCCAAAACCGCATGCGCCTGCTAAAAAACTTGACCCGGCCATTGAGAAATACTTGCAGTCCGGAAAACCAGAACAACTTTGGCTGTCCGCCGCGTTTCTTTACCGGGGTAGAGGATCTTTATCCCAGGACTTCATGGACAAGGTGACCTACGATTTCGGGTTTCCGTTTAGAGCCGTCGACGAGGGCGCCCCACAATCCGAAGTGCTCGCCAAAAACTGGGACCCTGCCCTGCCGATGCCGAAAATTACAAGTTCAAACGACTTCTGGATTACCTCCTTTACGCACCTCCGCACTTCCTGGGCAGGCAACACGTTCGCGGACACGAAAGGCGAGAGCCGTGACTTTCATCTGAACTCTGGTGAGGTCATCCAGGCCGCCTATTTAAAAAGCGAATCCAGCTCGTATCCTTACGTTCACACGGACAAGTTCGAGGCCGTTCAACTTTCCTGCTGGCAAGCTTCGATACTGTTTGTCCTTCCTGCACCCGGCGCTAACGTTTGGGAACTGGAGGCAGCACTCGCCAAAGACCCGGATTTGGTGGAACCGCAGCTGGCACGCCGAGAGGGGGACGTGCAGATGCCCACCTTTCATTTTTCCTATGAAGGCGATCTGCGTAATTCACTGGAAAAAATGGGCGTAAAGCGGGCCTTCACCAACCCGACAACTTTTCTGAACATGTCTCCCGGGCGAGCCGGCGGCATTTTGCTAGGCGTCGCCCAGAAAACCGAGATCACCGTGGACGGAAATGGCATCCGGGCTGATTCGGGCACAATCGTTGGTGGCGTGTACGGAGGAATTCGGGCAGTGCAAGCCCCCTTTCACATGACCCTGGACCGGCCGTTCCTGTTTGTGATCCGCGACAATCTGACCCGTGCGCTTCTCTTCATCGGAGTTGTGATGAATCCGACGCTGCCGTGATACCCGCGCCAATTTGTGAGGGCGTCATTTCCTGCTCCGGGCGCTCATCGCATTAGATCCCACTCCCCCAGCTTGGCTTAAGGGATGAACTTCAAGGGAGTAGATTCACAGTCGCGGGGTGTAGCTCCCATATTGTTGCAACCTGCGCGGAGCCACGGTTGTGGTCAAAGTCTTCGAATGCCAGGCCCAAGACCTCTACCGGCAGAGCTTGCGGCAATTCTCCGCCATGCTGGGAGTCGAGTTTAAAACCGTGTTTCGCCAATTGTGACTGAGCATTCTGGCGAGCAGCGCAAAATTCACTGTCCACGGGAGTTTCCACGATTATCCGGGAAGCGCTCTTATCGGCAGTCTGGGAAATTTCGAAATGCACGTCGCAGTCCGCACCATTGACGCTGGCTTCCTGCAAAAATCCCGCTGCGATATGGAAGACCTGCAATTCTCGCCCCGTGCGTGGTGCGTCGGGGGCGACAAAGTTGTCCTGCGTCCAACTGAGAATGGTATCAACGCCAATCTCCTGTGCGGCAACAGCGGGAATCGGAACGTGTTTCGCCAGATGCCGGAAATCGAGAATATCCGGCTCAATCGGCAGACACTTGCAGAGGTCCTCGGGGTTCGGCTGCAGAATACCGTAGCTGCCGCCGTTGCAGCCGGCAGCAAGCAATCCCAACAGAGTCAAGCTCCCTATCCAGAAACTAAGTTTCATTGGTTATACCGGTTTGTGGGTTGAGGGCAGCCACGGAAGCGAGGTTTGGCTGTTCAACTCTTGAATGAAGGCACGGCGGGAAAATATCGCTGCTGAAGAGTATCTCGTCCCTTTTACCGCGGGAGACTCGAGACGTAGTATGTCAGCAACGCTCCTGCCGCAATCACCCCAAATATCAGAAGTGCAATCTGCAACTGCACAACCGAAAACCCTCTGCGTGTCTGTACCCAGTGTCCCATTTCAGACTCTCCTCGCTTTAGACTACGCCTGGAGAAAAAGAGAGGCTGTACACTTTTGAACACGATCCTGCAGCTGAAAAAACGTGAGCGCTCATCCGCAAATCAGATTGATCTTGTGCCTTCAGGCACATCGCTGAATTTCAAGCGCCCGGCAAGTCGCATGACCGGACATCGCCCTCCCTCTCCTCCGACTCCTTTCTTGACTTTCATCGCTCAAGAAGGTAATTGATGCCGTGCAGAAAGGTTCAGGTTGGAGATAGTGATACAGAATTCAGAAGTATCCGCGCCTCGGCGATTCCGCGCATCCGAGTGGGCAAGATTGCAAGATCGCTCCTTTTGGAGGATGGATGATGACTTGGACGCAAGTGTACGATCCTCTTGGCCACTGGTGGCTCTCCACCCTGGTTGCCGCGCTGCCAATCGTTGTACTGCTTGGATTGCTCGCAGGCCTCAAGGTCCGGCCACACTGGTGTGCCATCGCCGGGGCCACGACGGCCGTTCTTTGCGCGATTTTTGTATTTGGAATGCCTTCTAAGATGGCCCTCAGCAGCTTCGCCTACGGCGCCGCGTACGGCCTCCTCAAAATCGTCTGGATCGTCATCGCCGCCGTCTTCCTCTATGACATATCCGTCGAGACCGGCCAGTTTGAAATCATGAAGCAGTCCGTGGCCGCTATCACGCCCGACCGCCGCCTCCAACTCCTTCTTGTAGCCTTCTGCTTCGGCGCCTTCATCGAAGGCTGCGCTGGGTTCGGCGCGCCCGTCGCCATCGCTGGCGCTTTCATGATCGGTCTCGGCTTTAAACCCTTTCACGCCGCCGCTCTCAACCTCATTGCCAACACCGCCCCCGTTGCCTGGGGCGCCATCGGAACTCCCGTCCACGCCCTCGCCTCCGTCACGGCCCTCCCCGAGAGCGATCTCAGCGCCATGATCGGCCGAATTCTTCCTATCACCGCCGTGATCGTCCCCTTCTGGCTGGTTCGCGCCATGGTCAGTTGGTCCGAAACGTGGGAAGTTTCTCCCGCAATCCTCGTCGTTGGCATTTCATTCGCTGGCATGCAATGGTTTTGGGCCAATCACATGGATAGCAATCTCGTAGACATCGCCGCAGGCGTCGTTTCGCTCCTCGCCACCATGCTCTTCCTCCGCTTCTGGAAGCCCAAGCATATCTGGCGCTTCCCCGAAGAGCGCGAATCGGACGCCACCAAAGCCGACGTCGCAGCCCAAACTTCCGTGACGGACACCATGGGCGACGAGTGGAAAATCCGTCAAAGATCCCTTGCCGGCGCACGCTACACCGCAGGCCAAATCGCCAAAGCCTGGTTGCCGTTCGCCATTCTCTCGCTATTCGTGCTCGCCTGGGGCTTGCCCAGCATCAAGCTAGCCATGAATAAAGCCACCACGCCAGCCTTCACGGTTAAGTTGCCCGACGGCAAGAATCGCCCCGGCCCAGCAGGATGGGACTGGCCTGGGCTCCACAACAAAGTTTTTCGCACCGCTCCCGTCGTAGCAAAACCCGCCGCCGAAGCCGCCCGCTTCGACTTCAACTGGCTCACAGCCACCGGTACCGGCTGCTTCCTGGCCGCTCTAGTTTCCGGGCTAATCCTCGGCCTCGGCCCCGGCAAAATCATAAAAATCTTCGGCGGCACACTCTTCCGCCTGCGCTTCGCCATCGTCGCCATGACCTGCATGCTGGGCCTCGGCTACGTCACGCGCTACTCCGGCATGGACGCCGTCCTCGGTCTCGCCTTCACGCGCACCGGCTGGTTCTTCCCGTTCTTCGGCGCGTTCATCGGCTGGCTTGGCGTCGCCCTCACCGGCAGCGACACCTCCTCCAACGTGCTCTTCGGTGGCCTCCAAAAAATCACTGCCCAGCAGCTCAACCTAAGCCCCATCCTGATGTGTGCCACCAACAGCGCCGGCGGCGTCATGGGCAAAATGATCGACGCCCAATCCATTTGTATCGCGACGGCCGCCACCAACCAGGTCGGAAACGAGGGTACGATATTTCGATTTGTTTTCTGGCACTCCGTCGCCCTAGCGTCCATCGTCGGCGTGATCGTCATGCTGTATGCCTATGTTTTCCCGCAATTCATCCCCAGCGGGTTGAACTTCATTCACTAATGGCGCAAGCTGCTTCTAGGCTTGCGGTGAATGAATCCTATGGAAAAGCGCTTCCTGGATGAGCTTCGAACGGTCGTCGGCGCCCGTGGCCTGATTTCTTCTCCGGAAGAACTGCACACCTATGAATGCGACGGCTTGACCAACTTTCGCGTCATGCCCCTCGCCGTGCTTCTGCCTTCGGATACTCAGCAGGTTCAGGCGATTGTCCGGGTGTGCCATCGGGAGCGCATTCCCTTTGTCGCGCGTGGATCGGGCACCGGTTTGAGCGGCGGCGCGCTGCCCGTTGAGAACGGCGTGGTCATCAGCCTGGCGCGCATGAATCGCATCCTGGAAGTGGACCTGCCGAATGCGCGTGTGGTCGTCGAACCCGGAGTGATCAATCTGGATGTGACCGGGCGCGTCCAGCCACACGAATATTTCTACGCACCGGACCCTTCGTCACAATCCGTCTGCAGCATCGGGGGAAACGTCGCGGAGAATTCTGGCGGTGCCCACTGCCTGAAGTACGGTTTCACGACCACGCACGTTCTTGGCTTGGAGATCGTTCTTCCTGACGGCTCGCTTGTCCACCTCGGCGGAAAAAGCCTGGACATGCCGGGGTACGACCTGATGGGCGTTTTCGTCGGCTCCGAGGGCACGCTCGGCATCGCCACGAAAGTGACTCTGCGAATCGTGAAGCGCCCCGAATGCATTCGCACGCTACTCGCCGCATTTCCCGGAACCAACGAAGCTGGCGCGGCGGTCAGCGACATCATCGCCGCCGGCATGTTGCCCGCGGCCATCGAAATGATGGACAACCTCGCCATCCAGGCCGCCGAGGCCGCTGTCCATCCGAACTATCCGGACTGCGGCGGATTGTTGCTGGTCGAGCTTGACGGCCCGGTTGCCGAAGTCGAGGCCTTGATGCGCGACGTAGACGAAATTTGCCGGAAGAACGGGGCCTGGGAAGTTCGCCTCGCGCAAACCGACGCCGAGCGCATGCTGGTCTGGAAGGGCCGCAAGGCGGCATTCGCGGCGATGGGCCGGATTTCGCCCAATTACATTGTGCAGGACGGCGTGATTCCGCGGACCGCCTTGCCGCAGGTGATGAGCGAGATCGCGCGCCTCAGCGAGGAGACCGGACTCCGCGTCGCCAACGTCTTCCACGCCGGTGACGGCAATCTGCATCCGCTGGTTCTCTACGACCGCCGCATCGCCGGTCAGGAGCAGGCCGCCGAGTCGCTTTCCTACCGCATCCTAGAGCTGTGCCTCGCCGCGGGCGGCTCCATCACCGGTGAACATGGCGTGGGAGAAGAAAAGAAACGCATGATGTCAAAAATGTTCAGCGAGCCCGATCTCGATACCATGCAGCGCGTGCGCTGCGCCTTTGACCCGCTGCACCTTTCGAATCCCACAAAGGTTTTTCCAACTCCACGCCTGTGCGGCGAAAAGCCCGGGGAGTATGTCGCGCATCCCCTGGAGACCGCCGGAATCGCCGAGCGCTACTGACGAGAAATGACGGACCACTTCCACGGCCATGCTCAAAACTAGCTCCTTCGAGGAAAATCTCCGGGCGGTGGCCCCGGAAAACCTTCGCGCAGCCACAGCTGGTGACGCGGTCTGCGGGGTGCTTCCTCAGTTCGTCGCCGAACCCAATGATGAGCAACAGCTGGCCGCTGCGCTCTCTCTCGCGAACGAAGCCGGAATCGCCGTGATCCCGCGCGGTGGCGCCACGAAACTCGATTGGGGCAACCCGCCGAAAAAAGCGGACCTAATTCTTTCCACCGCTCGGCTCAATCGAATTGTGGAACATGCCTGGGCCGATCTGACCGTGACAGTCGAAGCGGGCTGCACCCTGAAATCGTTACAGAAAACGCTGGCGCAACATGGCCAACGCCTGGCTTTCGACGGCTTGTGGCCCGAACGCGCAACCATCGGCGGCGTTCTGGCCACCAATGACAGTGGAGCGTTGCGCCTGCGCTTTGGTGCGCTCCGCGACCTCATCATCGGCGTCACCATCGCTCTTCCCGACGGAACGCTCGCCAGCAGCGGCGGCAAGGTCGTGAAGAATGTCGCCGGCTATGACCTGCCGAAGCTGGTCACAGGCGCTTTCGGAACGCTCGGCGTCATCACCCGCGCCGTCTTTCGCCTTCATCCCCTGCCACGTGCCGCAAAAACCTTCTCTTTCACCGCCGAAAATTTCCCGGCCATGCAGCAGCACATCCTGGCCATCCAGGATTCCCAGCTTGCCCACACCGCGCTGCAAATTCGCTGCGCCTCCGGCGAACTGCCCGCTGCCGACATCCTTTTTGAAGCCACAGACGCCGGCCTGGCCGCGCAAGAATCGCAGTTGCGCAAACTGCTCGGCTCCGCCCGCGTGGAGCAAACTTCGGAAACTATCTGGAATGCGCGGCAGGACCTCTGGAACTCGCCAACCAAAACCACGTTGCTGGCCAAAATCAGCCTGCTCCCAACGGATATCGCCAGGACGCTCAACTCTCTGAAGGCGCTCGGCGACTCTCGAAAAATCAATTGGCGAATCGTCGTCCAAGCCACAGGAATCGGAATGCTCCGCCTCGAAGGCGAGCCGGCCTCGCTATCGTTAGCGACGGAACAGTTGCGCACAGAGTTGCAATCCCGCGGCGGCACTCTCGCCGTTTTGCGCCGCCCTCCGGAATTGGTTTCGATTGACGCGTGGGGAAACGCCGGCGATGGCGTTTCGCTGATGCATGCGGTGAAGCACCAGCTCGATCCAAAAAACACATTGAATGCCGGCCGATTCGTAGGGGGAATTTAGTCGCATGGCGAATGAGACTGAAAAAACGAATTTGACCGGTGCTTTCGACGCGCATCATCCTCCATCGCTCGAACTCATGGAAAAGTGCGTCCACTGCGGATTCTGCCTGCCCGCCTGCCCCACCTATTCGCTCTGGGGCCAGGAAATGGATTCGCCCCGCGGCCGAATCTACCTGATGAAGCTGGCTCTCGAAGGCAAAGCGGAGATGAACGAAAAATGGGTCAGCCATTTCGATTCGTGCTTGGGCTGCGTGGCCTGCATGCCTGCCTGCCCCTCCGGCGTCGATTACGGAAAATTGATCGAAGCCACGCGCGCCCAGATTGAGCGCAATTACCATCGCCCCGCCGCGGAAAAAATGCACCGCAAATTCCTGTTCGAAACCTTCACCAAGCCTGGACGGATGAAATTCCTACGCTGGCCGCTGCTCGCCTACCAGAAAAGTGGCTTGCAGGCGGCTCTGCGGGCGATTGGCACCTTTAAGCTGTTGCCGAAATCCGTGGGTGCCATGGACGCCCTGCTTCCAACCGCATCGCCCATCGAGCCAGTGGCAACCGTCACCCCCGCGCAGGGCGAGAAGCGCAAACGCGTCGGACTTCTCCTCGGTTGCGTTCAGCGCACCTTTTTCTCCCATGTAAACGCCGCTACTGCGCGCGTGCTTTCCGCGGAGGGGTGCGAAGTGGTTGCGCCTCCGGAGCAGACTTGCTGCGGAGCGTTGTTCGTCCACGCCGGTGAAGAAGCGCAGGCACAGGAACTCGCGCGCATGACCATCGAAGTGTTTGAACAGGCCAACGTCGAAACCATCGCAATCAACGCCGCAGGCTGCGGCTCCAACGTCAAAGAATACGGCCACCTGCTCCGCGATGATCCCAAATATGCCGAGCGAGCTAGGCGCTTCGCGGCCAAGTGCAAGGACATCAGCGAAATTCTCGCCGAACTATCGCCGCGGGCCGAGCGCAAGCCGCTTCGCGCCCGCGTGGCGTTTCACGATTCCTGCCACCTGCAGCATGCCCAAGGCGTCCGCGCGCAGCCAAGATCGCTGCTGCTACAGATTCCCGGTACGCAGTTGCTGGAAATTCCCGAATCGCCCATCTGCTGCGGCTCTGCCGGAATCTATAATCTCGTTCAGCCGGAAGCGGCCACCGAACTCGGCGACCGCAAAGCCCGCCTCATCGCCCCGTTGCAGGCAGACGTGGTAGCCTCGGGAAATCCCGGCTGCCTTCTGCAGCTTCAGTCTTCCCTGGCCAAAGCAAACCACCGCATCCCGGTGGTGCACACCATTCAATTGGTCGATGCCTCCATCCGCGGATTGTCGTTGGACTCGCTGCGCTAGCGATACCCTTTTGGAATGCGGGAGCGTAGCTCCCGCTTTTACGATGTAGTTGACATCTCCCAAACCAACCGCCGCCTCCATCGATCAATCTCAAAAGCGGAGGCTGCGCCTCCGCACTCCAAAAAGATCTCTCGCGCAGATGATTATCAGCTAGGCTCTCTGCGGAACAAACTCCTGGCGGTACGCTCTCACTAAAAAATAAGAGCTCATCCCAAATCCGGTAAAAATAATGATTCCCCGCACCAACCGATGCGGCAATCTTTGCGCGTAGTGCGCCACGGTATACCCGCCCAAAACCGCTCCCGCCAACATTACCAACGCTTGTGGCCACACAATCGAACCCGTGACGACGAACGTGGCTGTGGCCGCCCCGTTGATCACTGTAACTAGCACCAGCTTCAACGCGTTCATCTCATGAATATCCGTCATGCCCAGCGCGGCAAACATTGCCATATTCATGATCCCGACTCCGCCGCCAAAATATCCCCCATAAATCGCCACCAGCAATTCGAAGAGCGACGCCCCCGTGACTGCTCCATTGCTGACGTCATGGCGAAATCCCTCGGACAGTCGGCCAGCCAGATGCTTTCCAAATGCGAAGAGCAGCGTCGCCGTCAGCATCAGCCAGGGGATCAAGCGGAGAAACGTGTGCGCTGGCGTTTTGATCAGCAGCAGGGCCCCGGCCCGGCCTCCTGCGAGGCTCATGATCAGCAGGGGAATCAGAATGCGGCGTGGCGTTTTCAGGTGATTGCGGTAGGCCCCGCCGGTCGCCGCCGTGCCCACCCAAAGGGAAAGCGTTGTCATGGCGTTCGCTGGGATAGCCCCGACTCCGGTGAACAACAACGTTGGATACGCAATAAAGCTTCCACCGCCGGCAACCGCATTCATGGCGCCATCAATCGCACCAACGACGAAATAGAAGATGGCATGGGGAAAATTCAAGCGAGCTGTCTATGGCGAGACAAGGGCATAGCTACAGACCGGTTCGGGTATTTCCGTTATTTATTCAACGCGGTGAGTTGCGAAGGTTTGCGTACTTGCCCCAGCCCTGATTTCGAGTGGCAACCCTGAGGAAGTTCAAGCTGCAGCCCGATTCCAAATAGATACTGCAATGCGGTGAACGGTTTCGGAAAATTCTTGGATCGAAGCGCACGAGGGACCAAATCAATCAAACGAAAATGGCGGAGAGGGTGGGATTCGAACCCACGGTACGGTTTCCCGTACGCTCGCTTTCGAGGCGAGTACTTTCAACCGCTCAGTCACCTCTCCGCGGTCATGAAATTCAGTTTATCAGAGAGGCTGCCGTCGGGGCTATGCTGCGTTCCATCCAAAACCGGTGAAACCTCACCAAAGTGGCGCCCTGGGATTTACCGGCGCGATGCAAAAAAGGACTGGAGCAGGGAACTAGCTTCTTCGGCGAGCACGCCCGGCGTGACTTCCACCTGGTGATTCAGCTTCGGGCTCGTTAAAACTTCGAAGCAAGTTCGAAACGCGCCTCCCTTTGGATCATCCGCTCCGTACACCACGCGTGGGACGCGAGCCTGAACGATCGCTCCGGCGCACATCGCGCATGGCTCAAGCGTTACGTACAGCGTCGTTTCTGCTAGCCGGTAGTTTCTGAGCTTTTGTGCG
>Ga0209735_1000103_pt1 | contig 13133 bp, 6 predicted proteins | sample BlaSpr_A8_Ref_M2_FD_187990 | JGI IMG/M metagenome (GOLD analysis project Ga0209735, IMG submission 187990) | Forest soil microbial communities from Thunder Bay, Ontario, Canada - Black Spruce, Ontario site 2_A8_Ref_M2 (SPAdes) (version 2) | ecosystem: Environmental > Terrestrial > Soil > Boreal... | reverse complement strand
CGCACGGTCGAGTACGATTTCTTCTACAACCCGGTGCCGGTGGAAGGCGCGGGCTCGGGCTTTTTGATCGATACCGACGGCCACATCCTGACGAACTATCACGTGGTGCAAGGCGCGCAAACGATTGAGGTTACAATGGGCGATCTCTCGCACTTTAAGGCAAAGATGATCGGCGCCGACACGCGCAATGATATCGCGCTGATTCAGATCGACGCCCACGGGCACAAACTTGTGCCTCTGCCCCTCGGGGATTCACGCAATCTTCTCGTCGGCCAGCGCGTTCTCGCGATCGGAAATCCTTTCGGCTTCCAGAGCACGCTCACCACGGGTGTTGTCAGTTCGCTCGGCCGCACCGTCCAAACCAGCGAAAGCACCTTCATTGACGAAGCGATTCAAACCGACGCGGCCATTAATCGCGGCAATTCCGGCGGGCCGTTGCTGAACTCACACGGCGAAGTGATCGGCATCAACAGCGCCATCTACGCGCCAACGGGCACGACCGCCGGCATCGGCTTCGCCATTCCCGTCAACACCGCGAAGCGGGTCGCCAACGATCTGATCACGAAAGGACGCGTGCGTCATGCCACGCTCGGTGCGGAAGGCCGTGCGATCTGGCCCAGCCTCGCTCAAGCGCTCAATCTCAACGTGCAGCAAGGCATCCTGATCGAACGCGTCACGCCGGGAGGCGCCGCCGCGCAGGCTGGAATCCGCGGCGGGAACAAGTCCGTGCTCGCCGGCCTTCAGGAATTGCGCATTGGCGGCGACATTCTTGTCGCCGTGGACGGTAAAGAGCTCACAAGCCAAATGGAATTGAATCTTCTGCTCAACCGCGCGTGGCCCGGCGACACGGTTACATTGACGATTGTTCGCGACGGCAAGAAAATGACGATTCCGGTCAAGCTCGGCGAAAGCTGACGATCCGGCCAGGATCTCGTCTGCAATTCTGGCAGCAATACAATTACTCTTCCGCTGCGGCGGTCGCGCCCTTCTCCCTCCATTCGTCACGCACTCGGTCTCTCTCGGCTTCGCTCAAATGAAACCACGACTCAGCGACATCGCGCACTCCCTCAAGCGCCGCTTGCACCTCGGCCTGCTTTGCGTGAATCACGTCGCTCTCAGCGTCCATCGGCACGCAGATGGGCGGCGCGACGAACATCGCCGCACGGGAAAACGGGTACGGCAACTGGAACTGGTCCCACGATTTCTTGAACGTGTGCGCCCGTGCGAGCCCGACGTGAAAAATGGAAATAGGCTTTCCCGTGCGCCGCGCAAGAATCACCGCGCCGGGTTTGGCCACGTAACGCGGCCCATGCGGCCCATCAATCGTGAGGGCGACGTGCTTGCCTTCCTCCAGCCGCTTTGCCATCACCGTGAGTCCTTCGATCGCTCCTCGTGATGAACTTCCCTGCGCCGTGCCGAACCCCAGCCGCTCGATTACGCGCCGCGTCCACTGCCCGTCGAAGTTTACCGTATTCAGCACCACGATCCCGCGCCCTCGCCAGATCCATATCGCTGAAAAAATACAGCGGTGCCAGAACGTGCCGATGGCAGGCTCGCCTGCGCTTCGGATTTGCGCCGCGTTGTGGACGCCGATTACTTCCACGCGCAGCGTCGGGCCGATCAGCCTCACGAGCCAGTACACCGCCCAAGCGATAATTGGAATCTGAAACTGTCGCCAGCGCGAGAGCTCCGGCGGCTTTGCCTCAAATGGGGATTTATTATTAGGGCTGGCCGGTCCGCCGCCCGATGTCGTACGATTGTCCACTGCGATACAGTATAGGCGAATCCTGTGCCCGTCTCGATGTCCCGCCATCTCCGTTCTGATTCGATCGCGGTGCCGGCTCCCGGCGCGGTCTTCGTTCTTCTTGCGCTCCTCTTATTCCCTTTAACCATCACCGCCCCGCTTGGCGCGCAGGAAGCTCCCCCCAGCGCGATTGCTCGCGTGGAGGGCCTCGATGTCTCTGTCGAAGGCGGCACTGCGGCGGGCAGCGGAACGGCAACCGTTGCGCCCAGCATTTTCGTCGCAAACGGCAGTGTGATAACGGTCCATTCGGGCATGGCGCAGATGACGCTTCTTGCTGGGGGCAAAATAGACATCTGCGGGCCGGCCAAGCTCACTCTGCTTGAATCGGGCACCGCCGTCACGCTGGCGCTGAACTTTGGCCGCCTGCGCGTTCAGCTTCCCGCGGCGACGTCATTGCGAATCTTCACTCCCACGATCATCGCGACGCCGCTCGACATCGGCGGCGCGGCTCGCGACATCACCGTGGGACTCGACCTCAGAGATTCACTCTGCGTCCTCGCTTCAAGCGGCGCGCTCAAGCTCGAACAGCAATTCACGGGCGAAGACCTGATCGTGCCTCAAGCGGGAGAATTTTTTCTCGCCGGCGGAAAACTTTCCCCGGTCGCAGGCACGCCGGGCACCTGCCAGTGCGAAATAATGCGCGTCCACAACGCTCCCCCGCCTCCACCGATCCCGGAGCGTGGGTTGTCGGCAGCATCGCCGCCAATTCTTCAGCCCTCCGCCACAGACGCTAAAACCCAATCTGGATCGCCCTCGTCGAACGCTGTCTCCGCAGCCGAGCCTGATATCGAACTCAGCGTTCTCGCGCATGGCAACGATGCTCACCCCGAAACTCCCAAGCCGAAGCCCGCGCCGCCTCCGCCAGCTCCCTTGAGCGGAATGCCCGAGTACAAAATAGACTTGCCCGCAATGACGTTCTCAGCATCCTCGCCGCATGCCCCGCCCGATCCGACCGCCGATATGGCTCTCGTGATCCGCTACGCGCGCGTTGAGCCTGATTGGCAATTCACCGGTCACATCGAAGCTCCGCAGCGGTTGCCGGCGGCGCAGCCTACGCCTGCGGCAAACTCCCAGCAGGGAAAGCCGGGAAGCGAAAATCAACCATCGAAGAAAAAGCCCGGTTTCTGGTCACGCCTGAAGCACATCTTTAGCAGTTAAGGATCAGGTCCGAGGTGTTCGCTTTCTCGCCGCCTGCCCTTCTTGGTTTATGTTGTCATCCGAACGAAGTGAGGAATCTGTTTCCAGCTTCTTCGAGGGCGCGGGTTTCTTCTTCGAATCTCTAACCTCTCGCCTCTAACTTCTAGAGCTTACATTCCTTCGTAATTCGGCCCGCCGCCACCCTCCGGGGGAACCCAGTTGATAATCTGATATGGATCGGCGATGTCGCACGTCTTGCAGTGAACGCAGTTCGATGCGTTGATCTTCAGCCGCGGCGCGCCTTTTTCCATCGTCATCTCGTACACCGCCGCGGGACAAAAATACTGGCACGGATTGCCGTACTCGCGCACGCACCGGTCGCTGCAAATACTCGGATCGAGCACTTGCAGGTGGCACGGCTGATCCTCTTCATGCCGCGTGCCGGAGTGATAGACGTCCGTCAGCCGATCGAACGTCAGCTTGCCGTCGCCCTTGAAGCGCGTTGACTGATCCACAAGCGTCGCGTCCCGATTCAACTTGCGATACTCCTTGTATCCCGCCTCGCTGTGCATCGGATCCACCAGCCCGCGCCCGCCCGTGACAAACTGAATTCCCGACTTGACCAGCCCGCCCCACAGCCCGCCATGAAACGCCTGGTGAAAATTGCGCACGGGCCACAACTCATCCTTGATCCAACTCGCTTCGAGCTTCGCTTGGTACGCTGCGAGCTTCGCAGCCGACGTGTCCCCCGCGCACAGCGCCTCATAAATCGTCTCGGCCGCAAGCATTCCGCTTTTGATCGCCGTGTGAATGCCCTTCAGCCGCTGTGAATTCAGCAGGCTCGCCGAATCGCCGATGATCAATCCGCCGTTCACGTAATTCTTCGGCGCTGAATACAATCCGCCGTATGGCACCGTCTTCGCGCCGTACCGCACCAGTTTTCCGCCTTCGATGATGTGGCGCACAAACGGGTGCGTCTTGAATTTCTGAAACGCCTCGTGCGGATCGAACAACGGGTTCTGCCATTCGAGCGCCACCACCATCCCCAGCGACACGCGGTTGTCGCGCATCCCGTAGACCCAGCCGCCGCCATACTTGTCCGATTCGAGCGGCCACCCCAACGTGTGCGCCACGTAGCCGGTTTCGATGCGCCCCGGCTGGACGTCCCACAATTCCTTGATTCCGATGCCATAAACCTGCGGGTTTAAGCCATCGAGCTTGAGCTTGTTGACCATCTCCTTCGTCAACGACCCGCGCGGCCCTTCTGCCAGCACGGTGACTTTCGCGTGCAATTCGTACCCCGGCGTGAAGTTGTCTTTCGGCTTCCCGTTCTTGTCCACGCCCTTGTCTTCCGTCAGGACGCCGCGAATTCCTGCGGGCGTCCCGTGGTCGTCGTACAGCAGCTCCCTCCCGGCAAACTGCGTGAACACGTTCACGCCTTTTTTCTCCACCATCCCGCCGAGCCATTTCACAAGTTTGTTGAGCGACACGACATAGTTGCCGTGATTTGCCAGCGGGGGAGGCGTGATCGGCAGCTTGTAGGAACTGTGCTCCGTGAAAAAGTACGCAGCGTCGCCCGTCACTGGCGTGTCGAGCGGCGCAGTCTTCTCGAAGTCGGGAACCAGTTCGCGCAGCGCGCGCGGGTCCATGATCGAGCCCGAAAGTTGATGCGCGCCCAGCTCGCGCCCCTTCTCGAGCACGTAAATATTCTCGCTCGATAGCGCAGGCTGCTTGCCTGCTTTCGTATGCGCGTCAATCAGGTTGGCCAGATGCAGCGCGCACGCCAGGCCCCCGGGCCCTGCGCCTATTATCAGCACATCCGCTTCAAGCTGCTCCCGTTCAATCGCCATGCGGAGATTCTAACAGAAGGGCGCAGGTGTTCAGCGCATCGGGTGGTCCCGCAAGAAGAAGCGAATCGAGTTGCAAGCTCTCATTCGTAGCGCAGTGCGACGAGCGGATCGACGCGCGTGGCGCGTCGCGCCGGAATGTAGCAGGCGGCGAGCGCAACGGCGGTCAGCACGATCGCGACGCCGCCGAACGTCACCGGATCGTGCGTACTGACGCCGTACAGCATCTTAGCCATCAGCCGCGTCAGCGCGAGCGCCGCCACCAGGCCGCCCCCGACGCCCAGCAGCGCCATTTTGCCGCCTTCTTCGAGTACCAGTTGCAGCACGTCGCGCTGTTGCGCCCCAAGCGCCATGCGGATGCCGATCTCGTGCGAGCGCTGCCCAACGACGTACGAAATCACGCCGTAGATGCCGATCGCCGAGAGCATCAGCGCCAGTGCCGCAAACACGATGAGCAGCAGCATCGAAAAGCGCTTCATCGTCACGGAGTTCCTCACAATCTCCTCCATGGGATGTGTTTCATAGATCACGCCGGTGCTATCGAGTTTTTCCGTTGCGCTGCGAATCCCGCCCGCTACGCCGAGAGGTGCACCGGTGGTTCGGGCCACGTAGCCGCAGCCGCTCGAAATCAGCGGCCAGAACTGGTCTGGCACCTGAAAGATCGGCAGATAGAGTTGTGCCTGGAGATTTTGGTGCTCGGTAGAACCGAGGCCCCAGTGTTCCACATGGCCGACGACGCCGACAATCTCCGGTTTCGTATCAACCAGGGCAACATTGAGCCGTTTGCCGATCGGGTCCTGGTTCGGAAAATATTTACGCGCGAAGCTGTCATCAATCACCGCGACGAAAGGGCCGTGCTCGTCATCTTGCGCGTTGAAGAAGCGGCCGCGCAGAAGCGGGATGCGCATCGCGGGCTGATAGCCCGGAGTCACGAGATAGAACAATGCGAAGGGCATTTCGCTTTCGTTCGCGGGCTTTGGCTGTCCATCGAGCCAGAAGGGCAACTCGGAATCGCCGGTCATTGGCAGCGAGCCGCCCTGCAGCGAAACGTTTTCGATGCCGGGCACGGATTCGTATTCGCGCAGGGTTTCGCGGTAGAACTGCCGGAGCTCGCCCGCGCTCGCGGTTTTCTTCGACGACAACGAGAGGCTGAACGTCAGAACGTTGCGGGCGTCGAAACCGGGATTGACGCTCCAGAGCGCCGCAAGACTGCGGATCATGAGCCCTGCTCCAATCAGCAGCACGAGAGCCATGGCCATTTCGACTGCGACAAAAATGCTCTGTGTGCGATGCCGCGCGCCGCTTCCGCCGCGCCCCCCTTCTTTGAGCGTGTCGTGCAAATCCGTGCGGAGCGTCTTGATCGCGGGAACCAGGCCGAAGAGGATGCCGGTGAGCACAGAAACGCCAAGGGTGAACAGAAGCACGTGCGAGTCCAGCGCGATCTCATCGGCGCGCGGGAGCGCCTCCGGGAGCGCGGCAATCACCGCCTGCGTGCCCCACTTTGCAATCGCGAGCCCGATTGCTCCGCCCGCGACAGCGAGGAGAATGCTTTCCGTCAGGAGCTGCCGCACCACACGGAACTGGCTGGCTCCCAGCGCGGCGCGAATCGCGAACTCCCGTGTGCGGCCCGTCGAGCGGGCAAGGAGAAGATTTGCCACATTGGCGCATGCAATCAGCAGGACGAATCCGACTGCGCCGAGCAGCACGAAGAGAATCCCCTGGACATCGCCGACAACGTCTTTCTTGAGCGGCACGAGCGTAATACCTGTGCCCTTGTCGGCGTCGGGATACGCCTCGGCGAGGTTTTGCGCGATGGAGTCCAAGTCGGCGCGCGCCTGCTCGAACGTCACTCCCGGTTTCACGCGCCCCACCACGTTCATGCCCATGCTGATGCGGCGGTCGCGAAAGGTGCTGTCGTTCCACTGGCCGATGGGAACGTAGATATCCGTGGGACTGAGAAACGGCGAATGGCCCGGATACACGCCGACGATCGTATACACGCTGGCGTTCACCGTCATCGTTTTGCCGATCACGTCGCGCGAAGCGCCGAACTTACGTTTCCACAGGCCGTCGCTGATGATCGCAACCGGCGCCGCGCCGGCGCGGTCTTCGTCGGAAGTAAAGGACCGGCCCAGGATCGGCTTCACGCCGAGAAGCGGGAAAAACTCCGAGGAAATCATGTGACCGTGCAAACGTTCAGGCTGGCCCGTGCCGGTCAGATTGAATTCGTCGCTTCGAAATGCGCCCAGCGCCGAGAACGACCGATTGTTGCTGCGCCAGTCGACGTAATTCGGATAGGAGATCGAAGCCTCCTGGAACATGGGCGTTTTCGAATACAGGGAGAAAAGCTCGTCGGGATTCGGGTACGGCAGGGGGCTCAGCAGGACGCTGTAAACGACCGAAAAGAGCGCCGAGTTTGCGCCGATGCCGAGCGCGAGCGTCAGCACGGCGACGGCGGCAAATCCGGGAGATTTTGCCAGCATCCTGGCCGCATACTTCATGTCCTGTATCAGCGTCTCCATCTCTTGCCTCGCTCGACTCCATGCCGCAGCCTGCACACCTTGCTGCTCGTTCAGCCGGAGTTACGCACCTGGAGCGAGAAAAGTTCCCGACAAGGACGAAGCGTCATTCCCAGCGAAGCGAGACCATGGGGTCCACCCGCGAAGCGCGGCGAGCGGGAATCAGGCACGCGGCTAGCGCCACGGCCGAAAGAAGAACGACGGCGGACCCAAACGCCCACAGGTCGAGCGTGCCCACTTGGAATAGCAAACTGCGCAGCAGCCGCGTCATCGCGGCGGAAAGGAGCACACCCAGCGCCACGCCCCCCAGCGCAAGCGCAAATCCTTCGCGGGTCACCAGACGAAACACATCGGCGATTTGCGCTCCCAACGCCATGCGGATGCCGATCTCGTGGGTGCGCTGCGTCACCGAATACGCCATCACGCCGTAGATTCCGATTGCGGCGAGCGCCAACGCGACGCCCGCAAAGGCCGCAAGGAGGAAAGTATTGAATCGAGCTTGCGCCGTCGAATCGGACATCCATTGGTCCATAGTTTGCACTCGCGACACCGGCTGATCTGCATCGAGCGCGCGGACTTGTTGCTGCACGGCTGTTGCAAGGTGCATGGGATCGCCTGTCGTTCTAATCACGAGGCTCGAGAAGTTGTAAGGGAGTTCGGGATGTGGCCAGTAGGACATCGCCTTGGCCGGAGCATCGAGGCCGGCATGCTTCACATCGCCGACGACGCCGACAATCGTGCTCGGCACATTCTTGTCCTTCATATCGATTACCACTTGCTGCCCGATCGGGTCTTCGTTCGGCCAGGTTTCGCGCGCCATCGTCTCGCTGATGATCACGACGTGGTATTCTTCCGTCTCTTCGCGCTCATTGAAGAACCGGCCGCGAAGCAGCGGGATGTGCATGGTACGAAAGTAGTCCGGCTCGACGACGCAGAGATCCACCACCGGTTGCTCTCCCGATGCTGGCGATACAGGACGCCCGACAACGTAGAAATCCGTGGCGGCTCCGGGGCCGGTGAACGGAAGGAAAGCGTTTCCGCCCACAGATTCAACGCCGGGAAGCGCGCGGACTCGATCCAGAAGTTGATGGAAGAACGCCACACTTTGGCCCGGATTGGAGTATTTCGTGCCAGGCAAATCAATCTTGACCGTGAGAAGATTCCGCGGATCGAAGCCCGGAGAGACAGCCTGGAGGCGCTCGAAACTGCGAATCAACAAGCCTGCTCCGACCACCAAGACGACTGCCAATGAGGTCTCGGCTACAACCAGAAGCCGGCGCAAGCGGCTCCCTCGCGCACTCTGACCTGCGCTGCGCCCTTCCTCTTTCAGCGATTCATTTACGTCGCGGCGCATGACAGCAAAAGCCGGAGCAAGACCGAAGAGAACGCCGGTCAGCAGCGCGAGGAAAGCCGTAAACGCAAGGACCCGCAGATCGAGATGGACGCTTTGAAGTTCCGGCAAGCTTCGAGGGGCGAGCGAGGGGACGATGGCGACGGCCCAGTTTGCCAGGATAACTCCGGCTGCGCCCCCGAGAAGGGCGACAATCATGCTCTCGGTCAGAAGCTGGCGCGCGATGCGCCGAGGGCCTGCGCCAAGCGCGGCGCGCACGGCAAACTCGCGATGCCGCGCCGTGGCGCGAGCAAGCTGCAGGTTCGCCACGTTCGCACAGGCGATGAGCAGCACGAAACCGACCGCGCCGAGCAGAACCAGGAGCGCGGGCCGAATTCCGCCGACCGCCTGCTCGTGCAAGGGCACGAGGTTAACGCCCCAGTTCTTGTCCATTTGCGGAAACTGATTCGCAAGATCATCTGCGATCCGGTCCATCTGCGATTGCGCCTGCGCCAGTGAAACGCCGGGCTTCATTCGCGCCAGCGCGCTCATGTAGCGCCCTTGGGGTATCCAGTTTTCTTTACTGAAGACCAGCGGCTCCCAGAGTTCGGGCGGTTGTCCCGTGAGCGATCCATGCATGACAGAGAACTGGAAGCCCGGCGGCATAACGCCAACGACGGTCAAGACTTGGCCGTCGAGGACCAGCGTCTTCCCAACGATGTTCAGATCGGAGCCGAACCGCCTCTGCCAGAGTCCGTAGCTGAGAATCACCACGTTGTCTTTTCCGGTCTCGCCGTCTTCGGGCACGAAAACGCGCCCCAGTCGCGCGTTCACCCCCAAAAGAGACATGAGATTCGGCGTGACCTCCTGCACGGAAACCTGCTCGGGAACGCCCTGGCCCGTGAGGTTCGTGTTGAAGTCGTACCACGCAGTCATTTCGTCGAAGACCGTGTTGTCCTGGCGCCAGTGAAGAAAATTGCCGGGAGAGATCACGTTGCGGTCGTGCGACATGTTTCCGGGCTCAACCACGGTGCGGTCCGGAGCGAGGCGACGGTTCCACTCCCAGACCATGACCAGACGGTCTGGCTGCTTGTATGCCGGATGAGCCAGCAGCGTGGCGTTCACGACGCTGAAAATCGCCGTATTGGCGCCGATGCCGAGCGCCAGTGTAAGAACGGCGACAATCGTGAAGCCAGGTGACTTCACGAGCATGCGGATGCCGTAACGCAAATTCTGCATCAGTGTTCGCACAGCGGCCTCCTATTCGAACAGATTCTTCGGCCGTCCGCCGTCGCAGACTCCTCAGAATGACGATACTCGTCGCATCGTCACTCGTGGCGAAGCGCGACGATCGGATCCACCTGTGTCGCGCGGCGCGCCGGAATGTAACAAGCGGCGAGCGCGACCAAGATGAGAACCGCCGCGACAGCCGCGAAGGTCAACGGATCGCCCGGCTTCACCTCGAAGAGCAAGCTCGTCATCAATCGCGTCAGGACGAGCGCCGCAGCGAGGCCAACCGCCAGCCCAATCCCCGCCAGGCGTCCGCCTTCGACGAGAATCTGCTTCAAGACATCGCCCCCCTGCGCACCGAGCGCCATGCGGATGCCGATTTCGTGCGTGCGTTGCGTGACGGCGTAGGCCATCACGCCGTAGACGCCTACGGCGGAAAGTACCAGCGCGAGCGCTGCGAAGGCCACGAGCAGCGAAAGATTCAGGCGCGGCTGCGCGACGGACGTGGAGACGAGCTGGTCCATGGTGGTGATGTTGTAAAGCGGGAGGTCCTTGTCGAGCGCGGCCACCTGCTCGCGGATCGCGTTGGTGACGCTTGCCGGGTCGAGCGAAGTGCGCACGGCGAGAGTCATATCGCGAGGGGCGAAAGGACCGTAGAGCGGCTGCTGATGCGGGAAGTAAATTTGCTCGCGGCCTTCGACGTCGAGCCCGTAGTGCTTCACGTGGCCGACGACACCGATGATGGTGCGCCAGCGCGGAATCTTCGACTGGACGTTGGGATCGGCGTTTGGCACGGTATCGATGGCGACGCGCTGGCCGATAGCGTCGCCGCGCGGCCAGAAGCGATGCGCAAAATTCGCATCGACTACGGCGACGAGCGGAGCGCCTGCGTTGTCCGCGTCGCTGAATATGCGTCCGCGGACAAGCGGAATCTGCATCGCGGGGAAATAGCCGGGCGTGGCGGCGCATTGGTCGATTTCCATGAATGGAAGATTGAGGAGTTCCGGAAGGCGCGGGATATTGGGGATGGAGGTGTCCTCAAAAAATACCGAGCCGGAATTGTAGTTGTCGCTGAGCGGCATTTGCGAGACGGCGCCCGCGGACTGGATCCCTGGCACCGTTTTTACGCGCGCCATGAGTTGCGTGAAGAAATTCTGGACTGGCATGCCGTCGGGATAGGCTTTGTCGGGCAGCGAGAGCTCGAGCGTGAGCAGGTGTTGCGTTTGGAAGCCGGGAGAAACGTCGAGCAAGTGGCTGAAGCTGCGGATCAGAAGGCCCGCGCCGACGAGAAGCAACACGGCGAGCGCCAGCTCCGAAACCACGAGGACGCCGCGCAGTCGTCGGGTGCCTCCGGCGGCAGAGCTGCCACGGCCGGCTTCGTTGAGCGTTTCGCGAAGGTCGGTGCACGCGATGTGCCAGGCCGGCGCGAGGCCGAAGAAAAGTCCCGTGAACAGCGAAATGCCGAACGTGAACGCGAGGACCAGCGGATCGAGATGGACTTCGTCCATGCGCGGAGTGTTGGCTGGAACCAGCGCGCGGAGTGCGCCGACGCCCCAATAGGCGAGCACCAGACCGAGCACGCCGCCGGCTAGCGCAAGAATCAGGCTTTCGGTCAGCAATTGACTGATGAGGCGCGCGCGTCCGGCGCCGAGAGCCGAGCGAATGGCGAGTTCTTTTTCGCGCGAGGAAGCGTGGGCGAGCAGCAGATTCGCAATGTTGGCGCAGGCAATCAGAAGCACGAATGCGACGGCGCCGAGCAACACGAGTAGCGCCGGTCGCAGTTTGGCTACGAGCTGTTCCTTTACCGGCACCATGAACATGCTGAAGCCTTTGTCGTTGCCGTGGCCATAATTTCCGGGATAGGTGCTGCGGAGATAATCCGCGAAGTGTGTGAGCGCGGCGGAAGCTTGCGCGGAGTTGACGCCGGGCTTCAGACGCGCGACGACGCGCAGATAGTGCGAGCCGCGACCGTTCGGTTTTGCGCGATTCAATCCGAGTGGAGTCCAGATGTCTTGTTTGCCGCCGAGAGAGAAATTCTTCGGGAGAACGCCGACGACGGAGTAGGTCTCGCCGTCGAGCTGAATCGATTTTGTCGCGATGCCGGGATCGCCTCCAAACTGGCTCTGCCAAAGCGAGTAACTGAGCAGCACGAAGTGGGAGTGGCCGGGCTGGTCCTCTTCCACGCTGAAGCTGCGGCCGAGGACCGGAGTGATGCCAAGCAGCGGGAGTACGCCCGCCGTTGCGCTGGCAGCGGAAACTTGAACGGGACGCGCGTCCGCTCGAGTGAGGTTCGCGCTACCCCCGAGCGCGTATGCGGCAATCTGCGAAAATGATTCGTTGTGGTCGAGCAAATCCCAGTATTCGGGCTCGGAGATCCAATTCTGCGGAATGCCTTGATTCTCGAATTTGCCCCAAATGTTGACGAGCGAAGGCGAGTCCTTGTAAGCGAGCGGACGCAAAAGAACCGCGTTCACGACGGAGAAGATTGCGGTGTTGGCGCCGATGCCGAGCGCCAGTGTAAGAACGGCGACGACTGTGAAACCCGGCGACTTCGCCAGCATTCGGATGCCATATCGTAGGTCTTGGAGCAAGGTTCGCATAAGGTCGGGCACCTCCACCCATCACCCATAAGAACGCACGAACAGCTACACAAGTTCCTTGCAAAATTGGCAGTTCGGATGCCAATCCCGCGGCTGCTTAAATGAACTGATTGCAAATGCTTAGGGCGGGTTATGCAGAAGCTGAGCGGCCGAGAGTGGCCGCTTGCGGGAGGGGCTGTGGCGAAAGCGGACACTGCACTGACGGTTACTTAGTCTTCTCGATCTCCTCGATGAGAGCCGGGACAATCTCGAACAGGTCGCCGACGATGCCATAATCGGCGACTTCGAAGATGGGCGCGTTCTGGTCCTTGTTGATGGCCGCGATGGTGCGCGAGCCTTTCATCCCAACGACGTGCTGGATGGCGCCGCTGATGCCGAGCGCGAGGTAAAGCTTGGGCGCCACGGTCTGGCCCGAGCTGCCGATCTGGCGGTCCATGGGGAGCCAGCCTTCATCGCAGATCGGACGCGAGGCGCAGATCTCCCCGCCCATGGCTTTTGCGAGTCTTTCGGCCATGGGGATGTTCTCCGGCGCTTTGATGCCGCGGCCAATCGAAATCAGGATGGGCGCCTGCGTGAGGTCAACAGCCTGCTTCGCTTCGCGGAAAAGCTCGAGCGGCTTTGTGCGGATTTGCTCCGGCTTCAAGTCTACGTTCACGGGCTTTACGG
>Ga0209735_1000098_pt1 | contig 13435 bp, 11 predicted proteins | sample BlaSpr_A8_Ref_M2_FD_187990 | JGI IMG/M metagenome (GOLD analysis project Ga0209735, IMG submission 187990) | Forest soil microbial communities from Thunder Bay, Ontario, Canada - Black Spruce, Ontario site 2_A8_Ref_M2 (SPAdes) (version 2) | ecosystem: Environmental > Terrestrial > Soil > Boreal... | reverse complement strand
TTGGCTTCTCCCGCGTTGCGGTCTCAATTTCCGTCGCCGTTCCGCAATCCAAAAGTTGTGAGCCCATGTTGATACGCATACAAGACGATCACTTCCACGACGAGTGTGGTGTCTTCGGCGTCTTCGGCCATCCCGAAGCCGCCAACCTCACTTATCTCGGTCTTTACGCGCTGCAACATCGCGGCCAGGAATCCGCGGGCATCGTCGCCAGCGATGGCACCGAACTGAACTTCCACCGCGCCATGGGCGAGGTCGAAGAGATCTTCACTCCCGCCGTTCTCGCAAAACTTCCTGGCCACAGCGCCATCGGCCACACCCGCTACTCCACGGCCGGCGACAAAGCCCTTCTGAATGCCCAGCCCATCATGATCGATTGCAACAAGGGCAAAATCGCCGTCGGCCACAACGGCAATCTCACCAACGCCGCCGACTGGCGCCGCAAGCTCGAGCATCGCGGCTCCATCTTCCAGACCAACAGCGACACCGAAGTCATCGTCCATCTCATCGCCCGCTCGCAAGCCCGCAATCTCTCCGGCGCCCTCGGCGATGCGCTCAATCAGGTGGAAGGCGCCTACTCACTCCTCGTCCTCACGCAAGACGAGCTCTACGCCGTCCGCGATCCCCGCGGCTTCCGTCCGCTTGTCCTCGGCAAACTCCCCTCTCCCGACGGCCAGGACGCCTGGGTCGTCGCCAGCGAAACCTGCGCCTTCGATCTTCTCGACGCCACCTACATCCGCGAAGTCGAACCCGGCGAAATGGTGCGCATCTCCCGCTCCGGCATCGAATCCATCCGCTTCAGCCCGCCGAAGCCGCATCAATACTGCATTTTCGAGCACGTCTATTTTTCGCGTCCCGACAGCATCATCTTCGGCCGCTCGGTCACAAACTCCCGCGAAATGCTCGGCCGCCTCCTCGCGCAGGAACATCCCGTCGAAGCAGACATGATCGTTCCCATCCCGGACTCCGGCGTCCCCGCCGCCATTGGCTTCTCGCTCGAATCCAAAATTCCTTTCCGCATGGGCCTCATCCGCAATCACTACATCGGCCGCACATTCATCGAGCCGTCGCAGGCCATCCGCAATTTCGGCGTCAAGCTCAAACTCAATCCCGTCCGCGAAATCGTCGCCGGAAAGCGCGTCGTCCTCGTCGATGATTCCATCGTCCGCGGCACCACCAGCCGCAAGCTAGTCCGCATGATGCGCGACGCCGGCGCCAAAGAAGTTCACATGCGCATTAGTTGCCCTCCCACCATTTCACCCTGCTACTACGGCGTGGACACGCCCACCAAGGAAGAACTCATCGCTTCCTCCAACTCGCCAGAGGAAATCCGCAAGTATCTGGGCGCCGATTCCCTCGGCTATCTCTCGCTCACCGGCCTCAAGCAGGCCGTGAACGATACCGAAGGCAAGTTTTGTACGTCGTGCTATACAGGCAACTATCCAACGGACCTCGTGCAACTCGAAGTCCGCGAATCCTCTTCAAACATTAAGACAACCGAGCCAGTAACGGTAGAATATGAAACCTGATACTTGTAGCGGCCATCTTCAGCCTTGCCCTGACGAAGGAATGGGTGGCCGAGCCAGTGTAGGCGCCGGGCTTCAGCCCGGCCAGCCCTCCGGCACCAGAGGATCCAGAAAAAAAGCACCAACCACAAATTAGTTCTAAAATAGCAACAAGGCCGATCAGACAAATGAAGGTGATTCGTGAAAGCTGACGCAATCAAAGTGAAAACCAAAAGCGGCGCTCCCGCAAAAGAATCCGACGCCTCCATGAGCGCCAAGGTCAAAAGCGAAATCATCGCCTGGTTCTGGGTCATCCTCGCCTTCATGCTCATCAACGGCACTCTCGGCCAGGCCCGCGTCATTCCTTCCGGCTCCATGGAAAACACCCTGCTCATCGGCGATCACCTCATCATGAGCCGCGTCGGCTACGATGCCGGAATTCCCTTCACCAACATTCACGTTCCCCTGTGGCGCGATCCCAAGCGCCAGCAGATCGTCATCTTCAAGCCGCCCTTCGACCCCGCGCAGCCAGACTACGTCAAGCGCGTCATCGGCCTCCCCGGCGAAACGGTCGACGTCCACGACGGCGCCGTCTGGATCAACGGCAAAAAACTCGTTGAAAATTACACCATCGGCCGCAGCGAGCCGCCCGGCAGGTCGCAGCTCATCGCCCCTTTCACGGGCCTGCCCTTCACCGTTCCGTCGAACTGTTATTTCGTCATGGGCGACAATCGCGAAAATTCTCTTGATTCCCGCTATTGGGGCTGCGTGCCTCGCAATGATATTCTCGGTACGCCGGTGCTCATTTATATGTCATTGGACGCGCCGCGCGATGCCTGGAACGGCGATATTGGCGCCAGGTTCCTCGCCTACGGCAACGCCCTGATTCATCCCGGCACCGTCCGCTGGCGCAGGCTGTTCCATGTGTTTTAAGCTTTAGGTGTTGTAGCGGCCGCCTTCCGAGGTGCGTTTTCAGCATCCCGAATGGTTTTACGGGACGGGCGCTTTTTCTTCAGGAGACCGGCGCTTTAGCCCCTGAAGAAAGCTTTTCCGGTCGTACCGATTGCTGTTTTACGCTCTGCCCACAGTGTGACCTCTGTCGTGTACCTCTACCTCGCGGCCACCCACCGACCCGCAGGTTTTGACCCGGCAAGCCGCACCGCCAGTTCCAGCGTCACGCATCGAATCGTTGAGGCGCCTCACCATGAAATACGCCGATGCCGGAGTCAATATCGCCGTAGCCGATGACGCCAAGCAGCGCATACGTCATCTCGCCAGCCGCACCTTCACTCCCGCCGTTCTCGGCGGCATCGGCGGTTTTGGCGCGCTCTATTCCCTCGATCACAAGAAATTCAAGGAGCCGGTGCTCGTCTCCAGCGCCGACGGCGTCGGCACCAAACTCAAAATCGCCTCGGCCATGGGCGTTCACTCCACCGTCGGCGGCGATCTCGTCAATCATTGCGTCAACGACATTCTCGTCCAGGGCGCCGAGCCTCTCTTCTTCCTCGACTACCTCGCCATGGGCAAGCTCGAGCCCAACGTCATCGAACAACTCGTCGACGGCATGAGCCGCGCCTGCCGCAAAGCAGGCTGCGCTCTCATCGGCGGCGAAACCGCCGAAATGCCCGGCTTCTATCCTGCCGGCGAATACGATCTCGCCGGATTCATCGTCGGCATCGTCGAACGCAAAAACATTCTCTCCGGCAAAAACGTCAAGCCCGGCGACACGCTCCTCGCGCTTCCCTCCGCCGGGCTGCACACCAACGGCTACTCCCTCGCCCGCAAACTCGCATTCGAAATCGCCAAGCTCAAGCCCGACACCTACGTCGCCGAAGTCGGCAACAAGATCGGCGCCGAACTCCTCAAGCCGCATCTTTGCTACGCGCCCGCCCTCAAAAATCTTCTCAACAAGGGCTGGGTCTCTGCCCTCGCCCACATCACCGGCGGCGGCATCCCCGGCAATCTCCCCCGCGTCCTTCCCAGCGGCGTCAAAGCCATCATCGATCTCGACGCCTGGCCCATCCCCTCGATCTTCAAATATCTCGCCAAGCTCGGCGAAATCGATACCGATGAACTCCTGCAATCCTTCAACATGGGTGTCGGCATGATCGTCATCGTCCCCTCCGACCACGTGAAAGAAGCCGAAGTCGACCTCAAGCGCCGCCGCGAGAAATTCTTCCGCATCGGCCGCATCGAGCGCGGCGACACCGGCAAAGCTCGCCTAATCTATTCCGGCGCCCTAAACCTCTAATTTTGAGTGCGAGAGCGAAGCTCCCGCTTTTACGGACCAATCCCTGTCACCCCAATTTTCAAACCTTGTAGGGGCACGATGAATCGTGCCCCGGCGAGTCCGCGAGCCGCTCCTGTGCCTTGTAGGAGCCGGGCTCACCCGGCCCTCTTGGGGTAACCCTTACCGAAACCCAACAACCCGCCTCTCTACCCTTTCCCCTCCGCCCTCTTCCTCTTCCGGCTCCACCACCACCACTCGCACTTCTCCGCCGCCAACCGCGGATTCCTCGCCTGCGCCACCGCCGCCTCAAACACATCCAACACGCAAATATCCTGGCGCTGACCCTTCAACCTCTGCAACTTCCCATACATCCTCTTCGGCTCCTGCTTCGCCAAGTCTTTCACCGACCGGATCCCCAACGTCTCAAAATCCCGCAACATCGCCGGCCCCACCGAAATTAAATCCTGCAATCGCCTTTGCGCTTCCATAACGCCTCCTTCCAATATTCGCTTTACTTTCGCCATTGCACACTTTACCCCGGTTCGCGGTTCCGTTTCAACGCCTTTATCCTTTGGCTCCCGGCTTCGTCTAAATCCAAAAGGAGCAATACCCATGGTCAAAAAAATCACTCCCGTCCTCTTTGTCAAGGAAATCGAACCCGTCCTGCCGTTCTGGCTCGAAAAGCTAGGCTTCACCAAAACCATCGAAGTCCCTGAAGGCAACAAACTCGCCTTCGTCTCTCTCCAAAGCGGCACCGCCGAAATCATGTACCAGACCTACGCCAGCGCCGACCACGATCTCCCCTCCATCTCCGCCGACGTCCGCAAAGGCCCCACCTTCCTCTATCTCGAAGTCGATAATCTCGACGCCATCAAATCCGCCGTCAAAGGCGCCGAGGTCTATCTCCCCGAACGCACCACCTTCTATGGCGCAAAAGAAATCGGCGTAAAAGATCCCGCCGGCCACTTCATCACCTTCGCCCAATTCTCCTAATTTGGAGTGCGGCAGCGAAGCTGCCGCTTTTACGAACTACACTCCTCCGCCCAAACCCACCACGATCACCAATCCCTGTCCTGATGCGCTCCCCTGTGGCACAGGCACTCTTGTGCTCCTGGGTTTTTTCCTCTCCTCAGCGATCTCTGCGCGCTTCCTCAGCGTCCGGCGTTTACCCCGACCTGGTCGGGGCGTTAATTCCCCTCTTCTTTCTTTATGATTACTGATTACCGCATTTTGCCGTCCTGCGCATGTGTGTTAAGTTTTTTCTTCATGACCCATCGCATCGGCGTCCTCCTCAGCGGTCGCGGCTCCAACTTCGAAGCCCTCGCCGATAGTGTCTCCGCCGGACGTATCCCCAACGCCGAAATCTCCATCGTCGTCAGCAATAAGCCCGGTGCCCCCGGCCTCGAACGAGCCGCCGCCCGCAATATTCCCTCCTGCGCCATCCCCTCCAAAGGCCTCGAACGCGAAGCCTACGACCGCCAGGTCGCTGCCGTCCTCAACGAATACAAAGTCGATCTCATCTGCCTCGCCGGCTACATGCGCCTCCTCTCTCCCTTTTTCGTAGCCGCCTTTCCCCAGCGCATCCTCAACATTCATCCCTCGCTCCTCCCATCCTTCCCAGGCCTCGAATCGCAAAAACAGGCCCTCGACTACGGCGTGAAATTTGCCGGCTGCACAGTCCATTTCGTCGACGAAAATCTCGACGCCGGCCCCATCATCCTGCAATCCGCCGTCCCGGTCCTCGATTCCGACGACGAGCACACCCTTTCCGAGCGCATCCTGAAAGAGGAGCATCGCATCTACACCCAAGCCGTAAAAATCATCCTGGAAGGGAACTACAAAATCGCCGGCCGCCGCGTCCTGCATCCCGTTTAGCTAACGGGTCATGTTTCGTTGACTTGTCATCCTGAGGCTATCCGACAAGGATGGCCGAAGGACCTCAACCTAAATTGCAGCGCACAAAGTAAAATAGGAAGGTCTTCCACAACTAAAAATGACACCCGCAACTTTCAAACCCGTCGACGAACAACTCGCCTACCTCAAAAAAGGCGCAGCCGAAATCATTCCCGAATCCGAGTTCCGCGCCAGCCTCGAAAAATCCCTCAAAACCGGCACACCTCTTCGCGTCTACCTCGGCGTAGATCCCACCGCCCCCGATCTCCATCTCGGCCACACCGTCGTTCTTCGCAAGCTGAAACATTTTCAGGATATGGGCCACACCGCCATCTTCCTCATCGGCGATTTTTCCGCCATGATCGGCGACCCCACCGGCGTTTCCGAAACCCGCCCGCCGCTCACCCGCGAACAGGTCGACGCCAACGCCAAAACCTATCTTGCGCAGGTCTTCAAAATCCTCGATCCCGCCAAAACCGAAGTCCGCTACAACAGCGAGTGGCTCGGCAAGCTTAGTAGTTACGACATCATTCGTCTGACCGCCAGGTACTCGCTAGCTCGAATGCTGGAACGAGAGGATTTTCGCGAACGCCTTTCCGGCGGTTGGAAGGGCCAATTATTTAAGTCCTCTGAGGAAACGACGTCCGGGGCGGAAAGCGCCAAACCAAACGTCAAAAGACCTTCTTCCATGGCCATCCACGAGCTTCTCTACCCGCTGCTGACCGCGCTCGACGCCGTCGAACTCAAGTCCGACGTCGAACTCGGCGCCACCGAACAAAAATTCAATCTCCTCGTCCACCGCGAAATTCAGCGCGAGTACGGCCTCCCCGGCCAGGCCATTCTCACCATGCCCATCCTCGTCGGCCTCGACGGCCAGCGCAAAATGTCCAAGAGCCTCGGCAACTACATCGGCATCACCGAGCCCCCAGCCCAAATGTTCCGCAAAATCATGTCGATTCCCGACATTCTAATGTGGTCCTACTATGAGCTCGTAACAGACTTTACTGCGACTAAGATCGCGGAGATTAAGGCAGAGGTAGAAAATGGAGTAATGCCGCCTTTACTAGCGAAAAAGGCGTTAGCCGTGGAGGTCGTTAAGACTTTTTATGGTGAGCCGGCAGGCATTGCAGAAGCTGATGAGTGGTCCCGTGTATTCAGCGAGCGTAAGATGCCGTCTGTTATGTCAGAAGTTAGTGTGAGTTGCACGCGTGTCGTCGAAGGGTGGCACGTCGTGTGGCTGGACTCGACCAACGTCGTTTGGAGCTGGATAAGTCCGTCACGCCCTGGACCAATAAAGTGGTCCCACGCGCTTGCCGGGATCAAACAGGTGGCGTCCGCCTCCGAGGCCGAGCGAATTATCAAGCAAAAGGGTTTTGAAGTGAACGGTCAGCTTGTCACAGATCCTTCAACCAAGTTGGACCTCACAGCTCCTGCCTCCTACGAAATACGGTTCGGCAAGAAAAAATTCCTCCGCTTAATTGTCGAATGATCGGGAAATCGGAAACTTGAGCCAGGTTTAAAAACGTTGTCATCCTGAGCGCATCCGACGAGGATGCGCGAAGGACCTCAACTTAAAGTACTTCTACAAAACCAAAATTCGGCACGTTCTTCCCACCAGTCACCAGTCACTAGCCACCAATCACTTCCCCCACCAACCCCGCCACCCGCTCCGCAATCGCCGGCGCCGCCGTCAACCCCGGCGACTCAATCCCCACCAGCTGAATCACCCGCGGCACCTCGCGATCCGCCTCTATCACAAAATCCGCAATCCCTTTTTCCCCCGGCGCCTTCAGCTTCGGCCGCAATCCGGTGTACCCCAACTGCAAATCCCGCTCTTCAATTTCCGGCAGCATCGTCTTCGCATCCGCCGCAAATTCCGCAATCCCCATCCGGTCCCGCTCATAATTGTCTTTTCCTTCCACATACGCCGCCGTCGGCCCGACCAGCGTCGTTCCCCAAAGCGTCTTCGTAAAATGCACGCCCAAAGTAAGCCCGTCATGATGCGGCAGCGGGTACACCAAATTCCGTATCAACTCCGCCCGCGCCCCGCGAATCTCGCAATACTCCCCGCGCACCGGATAAATCTTCCACGGCCGCGGCCCCAGCATCTCCGCCACTTCATCCGCGTACAATCCCGCCGAGTTCACCACGCACCGCGCCTCAATCGTCTCTTCCTCTGACTTTTCTTCATCCCCAATCCGCAGCGTCACCCGCACCGAATCTTTCTGCGGCGATAACCCTACCACCTCTGCGTGGTTCACCAGGTTCGCGCCCTGCCCCTCCGCCACCCACGCAAACGCATGCACCAACTCCTCCGCCGAACAAATCCCCGTCGACGGCACCTCCAGCGCGGTGTATCCCTTCACATGCGGCTCCTGCGCGCGAATCTCCGCCGCATCAATCAGCCGCAATCCCGTGACGCCGTTTTCTTCTCCCTTTTTCTTCAGCTCCGCCAACTCCGCTTCCTCGCTAGCATCCTTAGCCACTACCAGCTTCCCCGTAGTCCGGTGCGGCACGTTATGCCGGACGCAAAACTCCTTCGTCAGCTGGTTTCCCGCCACGCAAAGTTTCGCCTTCCACGAATTCTTCGGGTAATAAATTCCAGAGTGAATCACGCCGCTATTCCGCGAACTCGTAGCCATCCCAAACTTCGGATTCTTCTCCACCAAAAAAACATCCGTCCACCGCCGCGAAAGCGCCTCCGCAATCGCGCATCCCACCACCCCGCCACCAATGATCAATACATTCGCCCGATCCATATCCACCCATCATTTTTGAGTGCGGGAGCGAAGCTCCCGCTCTTAAAGCTGAGCCCTCACAACAAATCTAATTTTGTAGAACTCCTTAACCACCCCCCAACACCAGCGCCGGAGGCGCGGCAGACGTTAGCCCAGCGCATAAGCGCTGGGATCCCAAACCCAAACCACGCCAGCCCCGGAGGGGCGACAGATCCCTCTCCGCTCCCGCTCCGAATACCCCTGCCTCGACTCCTCCTCGAACCGCCCGGCCCTCTTCACCGGCCACCGGTCACCAACCTACTGATCTCCTCCCGCCTCATCAAAAAACGCCTTACACGTCTCTAATCGACTCCCCGTCCCATCACACACCGCAAACTTCGCCACCTTCCCAGCCTCATACCCATTTTTCCAAAGCGAAGCCGATCCGTACTCCCCATCCTTATTCACCGCGTAATAATACAAATGAAACGTTGCCAATTTTTTCTTATCCCCGTTGTAATTCCGCGCCACCCGCCCCAGCGCCTCCAGGCACGCATCCCCCGGCTTCATCCCCTTCCGCATCATCTCCACAATCGTGTGCCCACCCGAAATCTTGATGTTCTCCTCGCCCTTTCCCGTCGACCCCGCTCCGCCCACATCTCCATCCACATAAAGCCCGGCCCCGATAATGGGCGAATCTCCCACGCGCCCAGGAATCTTCCAAGACAATCCCGAAGTCGTAGTCGTCCCGCTAACCGCTCCCTTCGCATTCACCGCCAGGCAATTGATCGTCCCCGTAATCGGGTGCGCAATCCTCTGCTCCGCATACGCAATCTTCTCCGCATCACCGTCAAACAGTTGCGCCACGTGCTCTTTCCACTCCGGGCTATCAATCCCCGGCCGCCAGTTAAAGCTCGTCTTCGCCTTCCACGCCAGCCAGATCTTCCGCGAGTGCTCCGTCAGCAGGTTCATCTCTTCGAACCCTTCCGCCACCCCAAACCGCCGCGCGCCGTCGCCCACAATCATCACGTGATTCGTCCGCTCCATCACCGTCTTCGCCAGCCGCGCCACGTTCTTGATCTTCTGCACGCTCGCCACGCTTCCCGCCCGCCGTGTCGGCCCGTGCATCACGCTCGCGTCCAGCTCCACCACGCCCTCTTCATTCGGCAATCCGCCATAGCCCACCGAATCGTCATTCGGATCGTCCTCCACAACCGTAACCGCGGCCACCGCCGCCTCCAGCGTGTCCCCACCGCCCTTCAAAATCTCCATCCCGCGCCCCAGCGCATTCACCCCATTCGCCGAAGAAATCATCACCGGCCGCGTCCCCCCCGCCGCTCCTGCGACGGTGGTTTCTCCTGTAGGGGCACGATAAATCGTGCCCTCTTCCAACCCCAGCGTCTTCCCAACCAATCGCCCAGCTCCCGCCAACGCCCCGCCCACCACCGAACTCACAAAAAACTTCCGTCGTGTCCACATTTCCATCGCGTCTCTCCTCAAAATGGCCTTCTAATTTAATTCCAAACTCGCCTCGCACGCGTTGCACTCTAAGCCAACTCCGCCGCAAAAGAAACTACCTTCACACACCAGTGCCCGGCTCAAAATTGCTGTTCAAGTTTTTTCGTCATCCCGACCGGAGCGACCCGGTTTTTTCTTCCGCGCTGAAGTTTGGCGCGCCGGGTCGCGGAGCGCGCTCTTTGCGTCCCGCGTGCTTCACCGGGATGGAGGGACCGTGGCAAGGCCTGAAAAGCTTCTCAATCGGTGGGACGCACAACGGTTTTCCAGCCCGTAAAACTCCTACTCACTCCCCAGCGGCAAATAATACTGCGTCCCCTTCACCGGCTCCTGCAGCCTCTTCAACAACTGCTGCAAATCCTCGCTGCGCTCCACAAAATCGATCTCCGAAGTATCCACCACCAGCAAATCCGCCGCCTCATACCGGAAAAAGAAATGCTCGTACGCCCGCGCCACTTCTTCCACATACTCCGGCGCAATCTGCTTTTCTTCCGCCGCCTTTTTCTTCGCAATCCGAGCCCGCAGCACTTCCGGCTTCGCCTGCAGATAAATCACCAGGTCCGGCTCGGGAATCTCCGCCGTCAGCGCCTCGTAATACCGCTCGTACAACTTCAGCTCTTTGTCATCCAGATTCAAATTCGCGAAAATCCGGTCCTTCTCCATCAGGAAATCGCTGATCACGGGACCCGGCGCATCCCCCGCCAGCCCTTCGCGAACCCGCTTTTGCCGCTCCATCAGGAAATACATCTGAGCCCGCAGCGCCGCCCCCGGCTTCTCCGCATAAAACTCCGCCAGAAACGGATTGTCCTCGCAATCGTAAATCCGCCGCGCGTGCAGCCGCTCCGCCAGGATCCGCGCCAGCGTCGTCTTGCCCACCCGCAGCGGCCCTTCAATCACAATAAACCGCGGAGCCTGCGGTCCCCGCTGGGGTATCCGCGCTCGTTTCGCCGAAGACGATTCCGATCCGCTCATATTCCCCCGCTTCTCCCAACCCCCGCCAATTGCGCGCGATTATAGCAGTTCTTGCTTGCCCTGAGACTTATCGAAGGGCTTGCCCTGAGTCCCTCGAAGGGCCCCTCCAATTTCCGTGCCCATTCCTTCACATAACGTACGGACTCCGCTCACTGTAGGGGCACGATAATTCGTGCCCCTCTTAGGTTTTTTCCCGCTTCTGTACGGCTCGCCCTCTCCGCAATCTTCAATGTAGGCGCATGGCTTTAGCCATGCCCGCCCCAGGCAGGACAGCACCTGTTTCCCTGTTTATACCCCCGCACCCAATTTCTTTGTGCCCGATTGGTTACCGTACTGATACTTGACTCACCAGTTCCCGTGCTGCATCCTTGCGCTAAGGAACTCTGTCGCCGCTTGCCCCCGCCAAGATCCTCCAGGCCCCAGGCACTTCCTCGAACTCGAAAGTAACCCCTGCTTCCAAAACCTGCCTCCCCCTAACCCCTTCCTTTTCTATACGTTTAAAACTGATACAAGACAAACAACTTTAAGTTCCTGCAATATCTATCACTTTCAAAAAACAGGGGGGAGGGGGAGTAACTCCCCCATTAACGTTCTATAACCGTCTCGAAGTACCATCCAAAACGTGACCAATGGGCCAGTGACACCTGTACCCTGGTACAGCTAAGCTTCAACTATTGCAGCTTACCGGAACCCTACCCCGGGCCTGCGACACTGAGGTGATCCTTGTTACTTTCCGCCGCGCTGCTTCTCCTGTGGGTGCCGAAAACCGAGCTCCCCAAATCGCCCGCAACCGATTCGCCGGTCCTTGCCAAAGCCGTCGCCTCAGAATCTCTCAAAGGCTCGACCGCGCGTCCCATCCTCCCCGACGCCCCAATCGCCAAATCAGATCCCTCAGTTGAATCGAGCTCCGCCGCTATCCAGCCCTTCTCGAATTCCGCCCTCAAGCCTGCCATGGAACGCCCCATGCCAACGCCGCGTCAACAAAAACTCTGGTACACCTTCATGGCCGCCGGACACAGCGCCGCCGCCTTCGACGCCTACTCCACCCGGCGCGCCGTCTCCGGTAATTACGGCACAGAAGGCAATCCGCTCCTCCGCCCCTTCTCTCACTCCAACGCGATCTACGCAGCCACGCAAGTCAGCCCGGCCGTAATGGATTATCTCGGCCGCCGAATGATGACCAGCGGCCATCCCACGCTCCGTCGCTTCTGGTGGGTTCCCCAGGTCGCCGGCGCAGGGTTCTCATTCAGCGCCGGTATGCACAACTACGCACTTACTCAATAACTTTCTTCCCTCTCTCTTCTCGTTCGGCCTTCGCAATTTACTTGCGAGGGCCTGATGACTAACCGGCCTTCTCTTCCATCTCTCTCTCCCATGCGCCTCTTTCTGCGCTATAGTATTTTCATCTCGTCCGTGAGGCTATCCGCCTGGCCCTTTCTTTGCGACACTTTTTGCGCGGACGGGTTATGATTCTTTACGCTGGGAAAATAACGCTGCGGCGCCGTGGGGGCGCTGTTTGGAGAGGCGGAGGACAATCGGTATGAAAAAGCCAATCTTGGGAATGGCGATCATGTTGGGGGCTGCCTGTGCGGTTTGCGGGCAACAGGGTAGCAACGCGCCGCCCACCGGCCGTACCGCGGAAAACGCCGCTGCCGCCTTCAGCGATACCTCTGCTGCCCAGGTCAACCTGTTTGAGACCGACACCAGTGAATCCCGCAGCTTCGCGTTCGCAACGCCCAGCACTCCCGAAGCCGCTCCGCTTCCTGCCGCCCCAGCTCCCAAGCCCAAATTCGTCTTTGGCGACCGCGATGACTACCGCTGGCAGTTAGGCCTGGGCGTCGAGTTTATGCGCTTCCAGTCGAACATTATTAACGCCAGCATGGTGGGCACAAACACCACGCTCAGCTATTTCACGAACGGTTGGTTTGCCTTCGAGGGGAACATCGTCACGGGTTTTGCCCCCACCGTCTACATCAACGAGCATGTGAAGTATTTGGGCGGTGGCGGCGGAATCCGCATTGGCAGCCGCCGCAACCGGTTCGAGCCGTGGGGCCACGCTTTGGTAGGCGGTGCGCACCTGCAACCCCAAACGGCGGGCAACAGCCGCAACGCGTTTTCCGCTCAAGCGGGCATTGGCCTGGACTTCCGTGTAAATTCCCGGTTTTCTCTGCGCGGCGAAACCGACTGGGTTTACACCGGCTTCTTCAACCAGACCCAGAACAATTTCCAGGCTGCCGCCAGCGTCGTCTTCCACTTCTAACCGTCCCGCCCATTTTTGTCTTTCTGGGCCGCGATTCCTAAGAGCGCCGGAGATCTCCACGTTCCTGCAAGCGCCTCCGCGCCTCCTCGCCTCCTCGAATCGCCATTCCGCTCACCCAAAATTCAGGAATCCCCCGCGTTTCATTGACACTGCAACATCCTCTTCGCTACACTTTTCAAGTAACGGTTCGTTCCTACCTACGCGGTTCCCCGGTAGCTCAATGGTAGAGCATTCGGCTGTTAACCGAAGGGTTGCTAGTTCGAATCTAGCCCGGGGAGCCAAAACTCATTGGCCTCAATAAATTACAGAGTTTGGGTAGAGCATTCGGCTCCCGACCGAATGCTTG
>Ga0209735_1000097_pt1 | contig 13477 bp, 12 predicted proteins | sample BlaSpr_A8_Ref_M2_FD_187990 | JGI IMG/M metagenome (GOLD analysis project Ga0209735, IMG submission 187990) | Forest soil microbial communities from Thunder Bay, Ontario, Canada - Black Spruce, Ontario site 2_A8_Ref_M2 (SPAdes) (version 2) | ecosystem: Environmental > Terrestrial > Soil > Boreal... | reverse complement strand
CGGGCACGCGGCCTGTTCGCGGGAATCTCGCTCGACGGGTCCACGCTCCGGCCGGACAATGACGCCAACGAGCGAATCTACGGCAAGAAGATCGACGCCAAGGACATTGTGTTGCATGGCGCAGTTCCTGTTCCGCCCTCGGCGAAACTGCTGATTTCCACGCTGAATCAGCACAGCCCGAAACACGGGAAGTAAATGCAACGCAGGATCTCCGCGCCGGAGCGCATTCGCCGCGCCGGCGCGGGTCTCTCTTCTTAGCTCAGGCTCGGCCGTACCCCTTCTATTTGACTTGCCCCCATATATGACCTATAGTCACAAAATCTTCCGTCGTGTGGAGAAATGGAATGCCCCGTCATCCGGCAGCAGTCCTGCATTCTGGCTCGCGCCTTCCGCGGGCGAGCCGCCGCGCGCGCCGCAGCGCGGATATTCGTGCGCGCCTCTTCCGTGCCGCACTCGAGCTCTTTGCCAAGCACGGCTACCTGGAAACTACGGTCGAGGACATCACGGAAGCCGCCGACGTGGGTAAAGGAACCTTCTTCAATTATTTCCCGACCAAAGAGCATGTGCTCGCCACGTATGGAGCGGAACGGATCAAGGCAATCGAACGCGCGAGGCAAGAGGCGCGGAAGACCGAGCGGCCAGTCCTTTCCATTCTGGGAGAACTCGCTGCGGACCTCGCCGGACAATCGAGTGAAAGCCCCGCATTGCTCCGTTCGATTTACGCGGCCCATGCTTCGTGCCAGCCCGTGCGCTCCGAACTCCAGAAGCGCATGCAGCACGGCCGCGGGCTGATTGCGGAAATCTACGCCCTCGGACAAGAACGAGGCGAGATTCGGCGCGATCTCGCCGCCGCCGAGCTGGGACGTCTCACACAGATTATCTTCATGGGCGTTACCTTGAGCTGGTCGATGAATCCGGATACGTCTTCGCGTAAAACTGCCGCCGCGGTATGGGACCTCATTTGCGCTAATTTGCGGGCCACGAATCCGCGTGTCCATCCAAAAGGACACAAAATTGCCTAAGGAGGCGGGGGACATTTTTCGATGCAAGTTGCGTCTTTGTAAAGTGCAGCGACATCCTATGAAAAAGAACTAGCAGGAGGAAATTCCGTGATACGCCACTTCGGAATTGTATGCGCCTTTTTGGCAGCTCTGTTCTTATTTTCACCACTCGCCGTAAACGCCCAAGCGCCCCCGGCGGGTCCTGGCAGCTCTACGAACTACGGAGAGCAATCATTATCATCCTCGGCGCCGGCATCGGGACAGAGCTCGTTTTCAGGCAGCGTTCCTTCCAAGCTCGTACCTGGCGTTTTGCCTTTATCGCTGCCGGAAGCCATCGACCGCGGCCTGAAACAAAACCTAGGGTTGCTGCTCGCAAGTGAGGATATCCGCTCGGCGCGCGGCTCGCGCTGGCAACAGTTGAGTTCGCTTCTGCCCAACGTGACGACATCGACCTACGTCGATGTTTCACAGGTGAACTTGAAAGAGTTCGGGTTCAACTTCAGCATCCCGAACGTGAATATCCCGTCCGTCGTTGGACCGTTTTCCTATTTCGACGCGCGCCCATATCTCACGCAGTCTCTGTTTGATTGGAAAGCGATCCAGAAGACTCGCGCCGCCACCGAGACCCTGAAATCCACCCAGTACAGTTACAAAGACGCGCGCGATCTGGTCGTACTGGCCGTGGGCTACAACTATTTGCTGACCATTGCCAACGCAGCCCGTATCGAAACCGCCGACGCGCAGGTGAAGACAGCACAGGCGCTCTACAATCAAGCTTCGGACCAGGTGAAAGCGGGCACTTCTCCGGCCATTGACGCTTTGCGTGCGCAAGTGGAATTGCAGACGCGCCAACAACAGTTGATTCAAGCCAAAAACGATTTCGCGATACAGAAACTGAATTTGTCCCGTGTCATCGGCCTTGCCCCCGGCCAGGAATTCGAGTTGACGGACCGGTCTCCCTATCAGCCGCTCGAAAGCATCAGCGTGGAAGAAGCTTTGAAGCGAGCCTATGCTTCGCGCTCGGATTTTCAAGCTTTGCTTGCGGACGTCCGCTCGGCCGAACACTCACGAAAGGCAGCCGAGGCGGGCTACTACCCTTCTCTTTCTCTCAGCGCAGACTACGGTGTTGCGGGTCAGCATCCGAGTGAATCGCATGGAGTCTTCGACGTGCGCGGAACGCTGACCATCCCGATTTTTCAGGGCGGAAAAGTCCACGGGGACATTTTGCAGGCGGACGCCCAGCTCGAGCAAAGCCGCCAGCGTGTGGAGAATTTGCGCGGCCAGATCGATGCGGATGTGCGAACCGCTCTGCTGAACCTCCAGTCTGCGGCCGAGCTGGTTACGGTGGCGCAAAGCAACATCGGTCTGGCTGAACAAACGCTTCTACAGTCGCGCGACCGCTTTATCGCCGGGGTGACCGATACGGTGGAAGTGGTGCAAGCGGAAGAGACGGTTGCCAGCGCGAACGAACAGCTTATTTCGAGCCTCTACTCCTACAATTACGCAAAGATTTTTCTGGCCCGGGCCCTGGGCGTGGCGGAACAAGGCGTAAGAGAGTACTTCAAAGGAAAATAGCATGGCACAGCAAACCGAAGTTCAGGTTCCCCCGGCCGCGCCAGGCACTCCGGCGCCTGCCGCAAACGCTCCTGCCGAAACTCACTCGGCGGCGCCCCCACCCTCTCGCGAGTTCTTTCGTAAACGGCCGCAGGCAAGAGGTTGGATTATCGCCGCGGTCCTCGTGCTTCTCGTCGGCGGCTTTTTTGCCTGGCGCTACTTCGCGAGCTATGAATCCACCGACGACGCACAAGTGGACGGTCATCTGATGCCGCTGAGCGCGCGCATTTCGGGCTATATCCTCAAGGTGAACGTAGACGACAACCAGGCCGTCACGGCCGGCACCGTACTCGCCGAAATCGATCCGAAGGACTATCAGGTCGCCGTGGACAAAGCGCAGGCTGATCTCGCCGATGCCGAAGCCACCGCTCTCTCTTTGGGCATCAACGTCCCGATCACGTCGGTCAACACCTCAAGCCAGCTCTCGTCTTCCGAAGCGGGAGTTGAGAACACCCGCGCCGGCGTGATCGCAGCCGAGCAGCAGTTTGACGCGGCGAAGGCTCAGCTCGCGCAGGCGCAGGCGAATGATGTAAAAGCTCAAGACGACCTCGAACGCTACAAGCAGCTCGTTGACAAGCAGGAGATCTCGCAACAGTTGTACGACCAGGCCTTAGCCGCTGCGCGCAGCAGCACACAAGCTGTGGCCGCCGCCAAAGCCATGGCCTCCAGCGCCGACCAGCAAGTTCATCAGTCTCGCGCGAAGCTGCTGCAGTCCCAGGCGGACTTGCGGGCTTCGCAGACCGCCCCCCAGCAGGTCGCTTCCTCGCGCGCCCGGGCCCAGTCAGCCGAAGCTGCCGTAAAGCAGAAACAAGCTGCGCTCGAACAAGCTCAACTCAACCTGCAATACACGAAGCTCGCCGCGCCGGTGGACGGTGTGGTCATGAAGAACGCGGAAGTCGGCATGAACGTTCAGCCCGGACAGCAGCTGTTCACTATCGTGCCGCTGAACGACGTCTGGTTCACGGCAAATTTCAAAGAGACGCAGTTGAAATACATGCGCCCGGGCCAGCGCGCCGAAATCAAAGTGGACGCCAACGGCCGTAAGTACAAAGGGCACGTGGACAGCATTGCCGGCTCCGCCGGCGCGCGCACTAGCTTGCTGCCGCCCGAAAACGCCACCGGAAACTATGTGAAAGTGGTGCAGCGCGTGCCTGTGAAGATTGTCCTCGAGCCCGGAGAGAACAAGGACAACTATCTTCGGCTTGGCATGTCGGTTGAACCGAAAGTTTTCTTGAAATGAGCGCAGCAGCCTCCATTCCCGCGGAAGGGACATGGCGGCCGGCCACGGCGGTCAATCCGTGGGTTATCGCGCTGACGGTCACCCTGGCGACGTTCATGGAAGTGCTCGACACCAGCGTCGCCAACGTCTCGCTCCCGCATATTGCCGGAAGCCTCTCGGCAGGGCAGGACGAAAGCACCTGGGTGCTCACGTCCTACCTCGTTTCCAACGCGATCGTCCTGCCCATGAGCGGATGGCTTTCTTCCCGCATGGGTCGCAAGCGTTTCTACATGTCTTGCGTCGCTCTGTTCACGGTCAGTTCATTCCTCTGCGGACTCGCTCCGAGCCTCGGCATGCTCATTTTCTTCCGCGTACTGCAGGGGGCGGGCGGCGGCGGTCTGCAGCCGAGCGAACAGGCGATCCTGGCGGATACGTTCTCGCCCAGGCAGCGCGGCATGGCATTCGCCGTCTACGGGATGGCCGTGGTTCTGGCTCCCGCTATCGGACCAACGCTCGGTGGATGGATTACCGACAATTTCAATTGGCGCTGGATCTTTTTCATCAATATTCCCGTTGGCGCCATCTCTCTGTTCCTTACCAATCGTCTGATCACTGATCCTCCCTACATGAAGCAGCAGAAGCGCAGCGGCATCAAGATCGACTACATCGGCTTGAGCTTGCTCGCGCTGGGGCTCGGAGCGTTGCAGATTGTTCTCGACAAAGGCGAACGCGACGATTGGTTCGGCTCGCACTTCATTCTGACCACCACCATCATCTGCGTGGTGGCGCTCGTGGCCGTGGTCATATGGGAGTGGCGCCACAAGGACCCCATCATTGACTTGCACCTGTTTCGAGAGCGTTCGTTTGCTATCGGCACCATGCTGATGTTCATGGTCGGTTTTGCATTGATGTCCAGCACCGTGCTGCTGCCCCTTTACCTCCAGACGATCATGGGATATTCGGCCGAGCAAGCCGGGTTGTCGCTGATGCCGGGAGGATTCGCGATTATCATTTGCATGCCGATCGTCGGCTTCCTGCTTTCGAAATACGACGCGCGCTGGCTACTTATCTTCGGTTTCGTGATTCTCTCTTCGTCGCTGTTTCATATGACCACTTTCGATGCCGCCATCAGCTTCCGCACGGCCGCCACGGCGCGCGTATTCCAGGCGCTCGGGCTGGCATTCCTGTTCGTGCCGATCAACACCGTTTCCTACGCGTTTCTGCCCAAGGAAAAAAACAACGCCGCTTCGGGTCTCATCAACCTGGCTCGCAACATCGGCGGCAGTATCGGCATCTCCGTCGTCACCACGATGCTGTCGCGCCGCGCGCAAATTCATCAGTCGAATCTTTCGTCCAATTTTGATCCCGGGAACCCGCGAATGCGCGCGATGTTCGAATCACTGAGACATATGTTCATGACGCGCGGTTCGAGCGCTTACGAAGCCACGCAGCAGGCTTATGCCATGATGGCTCAGAAGTTGGGCCAGCAAGCCACCGTTCTCTCTTACATTGATTGCTTCTGGATGCTGGGCGTCGCGGTTCTCGTCATGCTCCCGCTCGTGTTCCTGATGAAGCGGGTACGGCCCGGCGGCCCCATCGCCGTTCACTAGCGCCCGTTTCACAGATTGGCTGGAAGGGCGGGGTTTCAACCCCGCCATACCGAAAGCCAGGAGAAAGGGCTTCAGCCCCTGAAGCCACGGTTCCCACCCCCCCCCAATACGCCCTTATCAGATAGCTTGTAGTATATTTGCGGTATCCATGCAGATCAGGGTCATAACGGTCGAACGGGAATACGGCAGCGGCGGCGCCATGATCGCGCAGCGTCTTGCCGAGCACCTCGGCTGGAAACTCTGGGATCGCGACCTCACCGAAGAAATCGCTCGCGTAGCCCGCGTCGACCACAAAGCCGCCCAGCGTTGCGACGAACGCTGCGATCCGCTTCTCTACCGCCTTTTCAAAGTGTACGCACGAGGAAGCTACGAGCGGCATCTGCCGGTGGATAGCGATTCGGGCGGCGTGTTCGACACGGACCGCATGGTCGGCATCCTGCGCAAGGTTGTGGCGGACGTCGCCTCGCGCGGCAACTGCGTCATCCTGGGCCGCGGCTCTCCGTTCATCCTGCAAGACCGCCCCGACGCGTTCCACGTTTTCGTCTTTGCGTCTGCCGAAGAAAAAATCCGCCGCGTGATGACCCTCGGAAAAACCGAGAAGGAAGCAGCGCAACTCGTCGAAGAAATTGACGCAGAGCGCGCCGCGTTCATCCGCCGCTACTTCGGCAAGGTCTGGCCGCACCGCCCGCTCTACAACCTGATGATCAATTCGAAGTTCGGTGACGAGCTGGTGGTAGACACGATCCTGCAAAGCGTCGTAGCGCTCGAAAAACTTCCCGCCTCGGCCGCTCAAAGCGTCAAGGTATAGCTCCGGCTGCCGTTTCTCGCCGTTGCTACCCGCCCCGTCTTCCCGTAATCTGGTTTCTTTCGCCGCACCCAATTCTGCACGCTGAGGACTCGGGATGAGCTGCCCCATCTGTGAAAAGCGTCCGCCGAAGCGGTTCTGCCCCGCGAAGGGCGAGAAGATTTGCGCGATTTGCTGCGGCGAGGAGCGCGAAGTAACGATTGATTGCCCGCTCGATTGCTCTTACCTGATCGCCGCCCATCGTTACGAAGCCGAGCATCGCAAGCGCCGCGCAGCGGACGAGATTCCCTACCGGAATGTCGAGTTCTCGGTGGACTTCATCTACGAACGCTGGCCGCAAGTCACCGGACTTGCCGCCACGATTCTCGCGTTCCAGATTCAGAATCGGGAACTGGACGATGCCATTGCATTCTCCGCGATCGAGGCTCTCGCCGAGAAATACCGCACGCTGGGAACCGGAATTTATTACGAGCGCCCGCCGGACGCGCAAGTTCCGCGCGCCCTGTATGGGCAACTCGCTGCATTCATCGACGAAGCTCGAAAGCAGGCCGCCGAAAGCGTGGGCTTCGGTTCTTGGAAGGATTCGGAAGTGTTCCAGTTGTTCGTGTTCCTGCTGCGCGTCGGCAAGCAGGAAACCAACGGACGCCCGCGCTCCCGCGCCTTTCTCGGCTTCCTCCGCTCGAAGTTTCCTCTTCCTGCCGAAATCGCGAAAGAAGGTCCGCGCATCATTCTGCCCTGAAGTGAAATCGGCTTTGTCGATATGCTGCCCCGCTAGGCGTTGACACAATTCCCGGCTTCCCTCAAGCGCCTGTCATTCTGAGCGGAGCATCCCGGTGGCCTCTGCTTTCCGACAGATTGCGCCTTCCACAATCTGTGGGCCGGGATGCGCAGTCGAAGAATCTCTCTTTGGCTTCGCAAACGAGAAGGATGTCAGATGTCAACAGATCCAGGTGAATCCAGAATATGCCGGCCTCAGAACGAAGCTCGCACGGCCCGCTGGCGCGGCGTCCCGCTCTTGACTCGACCCGCCACCGCACGCTTGTGCCCGGCCTTCGAAATCAATGTGCTCGCCTTCGTAGGCTTTGGCGGTTGATTCGTTGCGGCCACGTCCACGCGCCCGGCCATGAACGCGAACAGGCACAGCAAAGCAAAAAGCATCGTGAACGCGGAGACGGTTTTCAGCTTCACTCCCCGCACCGGCTTTTCCTCCGGCATCACGATGGGCGCTGCGAAATTGAGCTTCGCGGCCTGGCTCCTTCGGCGGCGCGGGCTTCTGCGTGAACTTATCCTTGGCATCACGATCCTCCATTCTCCCAGCCGAGTTGCATTTGCCGCGACTGCCATTCTCGTTTCAGCATTTTTTCCGAGCGCGCGGCGACGCCGTATTTCCGGCGCAGATGCTCGAAGCGCTCGGCGATTTCCTTGCGATACGCATCCGGCGCGTACGCGTGGCGCGCGTACCAGACCTGGTACTGCCGCACCAGCTTCGGAAACTTCTGCTCGAGAAACGGCATGAACTGCTTCAACGACGAAGGCATCAGGAACAGCACGCCCCCTGCAATCCATTGCGCACCGGAATCGCGAGCGGCGCGCACCAGCGCATCCAAATCCTGCTGGCCGTCGGTAATACCGGGCAATATCGGCATCGCATTGATCCCGGCGACGATTCCCGCGTCGCGCAGTTTGCGCACCGCATCCAGGCGCAGGTCTGGCCGCGGCGCCCGCGGCTCGAGCATCCGCGCCAGCCGCGTTCGCAGGGTGCTCATGCTCATGTGAATGGAAATCGTCGAGCGCTCCGATATTCGCTTCAGCAAATCAATGTCGCGCAGCACGCGATTCGATTTCGTCGTGATCGACAGGCTCAGCCCTTCGCGCTCGGCCATTTTCTCGAGAATCGCGCGTGTGGCGCCAAATTCGCTTTCCGCCGGCTGATAAGGATCCGTCGCCGTGCCGATGGCGATATGCTCGCCCCAGATTTTCTCGGTGCCCAGATCGCGCTCCGCCAGCGGGCCCGCATCCTTCTTCACATAGATCTTCGACTCGAATTCCCCGCCGTCGAGCTCCATGTACTCGTGCGTGTACCGCGCGTAGCAGTATTTGCAGCCGAACTCGCACCCGCGATACGGGTTCACGGTCCAGCGGAAGGGGACGCGCTCGGAATCGCAGTGGTTCAGGATCGACTTGACCGGAAGCAGGAAATATTCCGTCCCGCGCTTGGCATCCGCGCAGAGGGAGGAAGCGGCGAGGCGCGCAATGCCGACCAGTTCCGTAGCGGGCTTCGTTCTCTGGTCTGGGACCGGAGGGGGCGCGGAAGCGCCGCTAGGGAGCTCACAATTGCCGTGGCGAGCGGCTGTGGGGAAAAGGGTGAGACTGGTCTGCTTCGCTCGTGCCCGTTGCGTCTGGAGTTGGGGTCGAGACGCCTGCCTGCCGGATAGGCAGGTCCCGGGACTCGTTCGAAGTATGGGAGAAGTGGCCATTTGCTGCCTCGCCGCACGGGCAGCATCTTATTCGCTTTTATTTCGCCATGTCAAGCCCTTTCTTTCGCCTTTCTTTCGCCAAAAATCTGAGAGAATCCCTGCAGGCCTGTCCCAACGTACAAGTCCTGCTGTGGAACCCTGGCCCGCTGGTCAGGCGATTCGGCCGGTGCCGCTAGCTAGACTCACCCTGAGAGGGTGTCTTTGGCCGAAGTCGGAATTCTCATCATTGACGACGACATCGTCAGCCAGCGCGCGCTGAAAAATGTGCTCGATTCCGAGGGCTGGCGCGTCCGGATCGTCCCGCTGGCGTCGCACGCGCTTCCAGAGCTGGCCACCGGCGCCTGGAGCCTCGTCATCGTCAATGTGGCGCTCACGGACGTGCGCGGCCCCGTCTTCGCCACGTTGAAGGACCTGGCGCAGGTGGAGCCAAGTTCGCCCGTCCCCGCCGCCGAAGAAAACGGCAATGGAGAAGCGCCCGCGCCGCCTCCGCCGCAAAAGCGCATCCGCGTGCTCTTTCTCGTGCCGTTTCTCGCGGCTAGGGCGGCCCAGCCGATCCTCGAACAGGAAGGACTTCCCTATTCGCTCAAGCCCTACCACTTGCACGACTTCCTCGAAAAAGTCAGCGAACTTCTGCTCGAGGCCGGCGCGATCTCGGATCCCATTCGCAGCATGCAGGATTTCAGCGGCCACAAAAAGCGCCAGCGCACCCACAGCGCCCGCAACAGCCGCCGCGGCGTGATGTTCGCCTCCCGCGAGGACTACCAGATGACCGAGGAAGAAATGGCTGAATTCGAACGCCAGGAAGAAGAAGACCGCAAGAAGCGCGAAAAAGAGCGCCACGACCGCGAACACCTCGGCTAACCATCATGATCTCGTCATTCTGAGCGAAGCGAAGAATCCCTCTTTCAGCTTGCGCTGACATCCCGAGCTAGGCCGTTTTTGGCCGACAAGGGATCTGCTTCTGTTTTTTTTCCTGCAAGGAATCGCCGTCCGCCCGTTCTCAGGATGAAGCTCTCGGGACCAGCTTTCAATTCGCCCCGGGCGCGAAGGAGAAATCATGGGCGCGAAACAATCCAGAGTTGACCTCAAACGCATCCTTTTCTGCGCGTTTCTTGTCGCGATCGTTGCGGCTTTCCTGTGCGCTGGCTCGGCACCGAAGCCCCATCTCACCAACCCGGCCTCGCACAAACTCAGCGATCTTGTTCCCGAAATCATGTCCACCTGCGCTTGCGGAAACGCACACAAAGGCGACACGGACCAGGGCTGGCATCTCGCCAACTCCATCAGCTACGAAAATATGACCGTCTTCCCCATCATCGCCGGCCACGATTCCGATACCAGCGCCTTTGCGACGCTCGACGAAGCGCTCGCTTCCGGCGACGCCATCGTCACCGAGCAGGGTAACTATCTCCGCCGCACGCGAAATGGCGGCGCCCGCCCCGCAACCGGCGCGCAGGTGAACGAGCTCGTGCTCGTCAATCGCGGCAAGCGCCCGCTACTTCTTCTTGCCGGTGAAGTTGTTTCGGGCGGCAAGCAGGACCGCATCATCGGCAAGGACCGCATCGTGCCGGTCGGCGCCGAGCCGCTGCCGCTCGATGTTTTCTGCGTCGAACACGGACGCTGGACCGGCGGCTCGGATAGATTCGCCGCCGCGAAAACCATCGTCAAGCCGAGCGTCCGCGAGGAAGCTGCCTTCAACCAGGACCAGCAAAAAGTCTGGGCCGCCGTCCGCGGCGAAAACGAACCGCAAACGGGCAACGGGCGGGGCGTTTCCGCCGGCGCCGCCTCGCAAACCGTCATCGTGACCGAAGCCGCGCCCGTGATTTCCACCCAGCAGCTTGGAACGGTGATGACCTCCGAAGCGCCCACGCAGTCATACAAAAAGATTTACGAATCGGACCGCGTGGCGTCTCGCGTCGAATCGTTCGCGCGCGAAATCGAGAAGCGATTCAATCGCGCCCGAAAAGACATGAAGGGCGAGCGCGTGGTCGGCGTCATCATCGCTTATGGCGGCGAAGTCGCCTGGGGCGACGCCTTCGCATCCTCCGAACTGTTCGAAACCTATTGGCCAAAGCTGCTGCGCAGCTACGTCGTCGAAGCGCTCACGCGTCCCACGATGCGCGAGAATGCCTCCTTCGACGATGCGCGCGATTTCCTGCGCCCCGCGTCCGGCCACGTACGCGAAGAATCCGAGCCGGGAATTTATCGCTGGAGCGAGCGCACCGAAGGTAACGAATCCGAGATCGAGCTCGAAGCGCTACGACCCAAGGAGATGCTGCTGCATTGGATGAAGGCGACCATGCGATGAGCATGGTCGTCCTGAGACCGGCGCATTTTGCCGGTCGAAGGATCTGTTCGATGAGGGTCTCCATCCCGAGTGAACATCGCGAACGAGGGACCTCTCCCCGATGAGGGTCGCCATCTCCGGTTTCGGGAGTCCCAACATCGGACCCGAGTGAGTCCGCCGCGGCGGACAAGCGAGGGACCTGCTGAATTCGATGTCGGAGACTCCCAACGAAGACTCGACTCTGGACTATACTCCAGGGTGTGAAACAGAGAACGGGTGCATCCGCCTCTATCGCCGCGATCATTAGCTCGTTCGCATCCCTCGCGTGCTGTTTGCCCCTGGGTTTTGCCGCGGCGCTGGGAGCCGCGGGTGCAAGCACTTTTTGGCAAAGCCTCCGGCCCTATCTGCTGGGCCTTTCTGTCGTTTTCATGGGGTTGGGTTTCTGGCAGCAGCACCGGGCCAAAGCCTGCGGCGTAAAGAGAAACTCGCTCAGCGCGGTACTGCTCTGGACCGCCGTGGCCATCGTCCTGGGAATGATTCTGTTTCCGCAGCAGATTGCGGGCTTCATTGCCGATCGGCTTTCCTCAAATTGACGATGCAAAGAAAAACGCTCCTGCTGGTTGCCCTGATTCTCGCGCTTGCCGCCGCTCTGGCGGGGATATATTTCTCCCGGCTGTCCCTCACGCCTGCGGGCCAGGAACCGCTCACGAAGCTGAGCGCCGAAAACTTCAGCGAGTTCCAGTCCAGCTTTGACGCTGCAGCGGCCGGCTCCCACCTGGTGCTGCTTCTCTCCCCCACTTGACCTGCATGCTTGCGGGGGGCCTCCGCAATCCAAAAACTCTTGTCGGGCAATTCGGACGCGAGTCTTCGCGTGCTTGTGGTTTGGGAGCCGATGCTTGTCACCGATTGGGGAACGCCCAGCCGAGGCACGCTGCGGCGAATTTCAGACCAGCGCGCGCGTCAATTCTGGGATCCGGACCATTTGGTCGCGCAGGAACTGAATCGCTTTGTGAAGCAGCATCCCGGGCAGAAAGTTCCGGCGTGCTGCTTCGACAAAGGCTTCCACTGGGACGAAGCGCTTCTATATGCCCCGCATTCGCAATGGAACGACGCGCCGCCCATGGCATTCTGGAATGGGCCCGTTTGGAAAGCCGCGCCCGATCTTGAGAACGCGCTGCGAGCATCTTCGCGATAAACCGGAGGCGGACCTTAGTGCTTTGCGAGGGGGTCGCCAACTGATGAATTTGCCTGCGCCTTACGATAGGGTTCGAAATCGGACCATACACGCTGAACGATTTTTGGATCGAGCACCCGAGTTACCGGCTTTTGAGGATCCTTCTCCGAGTAAAGCACAAGAGACACGCTTCCGCAGTTGGGAGAGATTGCATCGGGCGGATATGAATAATAGCCTTCGTAAGTTGCATCCGTGACGTTAACAGAGGTGTTGTGCTGACTCACAACATTCGCGACCTTCCCGGGTTGAATGGGACTTACCTCTTTAGATCCGCACAGCAGCCTCATTTTGTAGAAGTCTGTTTTGAATCGCATCTTCGCTGGACCAGCATATTGCCCGCCATACGATGCGAGCCCGCGCCCTAGCGCTGACGCAAATGTCTCTCGCAACATTGGGCTCGCACGAATCTCCACGACGGCGTGATACTCTCCCGCGTACTCTGCCCAATTCCTTAGTTCATCTAGGGGCTGGAAGGTGCCTTTGATCGCCTCGTCTTTCTTATTTGTTCGCTTTGCCTTTTCCTTCGCCGCAGCGACTTTAGTAGCCTCCATCAATTGATATTTCAGGATAGGCGTGATCACTGCCACATTATAATCTCCCTCATTAAAAACATACTCGTGTGCCTTAAAATTCCCAGCTAGGGCCGCACCCTTGATAGCGTCTAGTGGAAACATGCCGGTCGGTTCAACAGGCAAATACGCGGGACTGGGTCGAGGTGTCGCCGCCATTTTCCCCTCCGCCTGAGCCAGCACCGGATAGACTTGCTCGATTCTAACAATCCCAGCAATCCCTGGCCCCCTGCCCGTCTGCTCCGCAAACGTCGTCAACCCAACCACTTTTCCTCTAGAACTGAAGAGCGGACCTCCGGAATTTCCCGGATTAATGTTGATATCAGAGATGATTGCACGCGCTTCCACCTTGCTGACGATCCCAGTTGTGAGAATTTTTCTTTGACTCAATGGGCTGCCGATCGTAAAGACTCGCTCCCCTTCCTCGACGGAAGCTCCTGTTCCACCAGTCTCCACGACCGGTGCCACGATCGATACCGGAAATGACGAAAGATTGACCCAAAGGACAGCAACGTCCTTTTCCGGATCTTGAGCAAGCAAGGTCGCACGAACCTTCTTTGTTTCATCAAACTGAACCGCTATGTATTCAGAGAGACCAATCACGTGCTGATTCGTCAGCACGAGCCCGCTCGAATCGACGATGAAACCGGTTCCGTGACCA
>Ga0209735_1000095_pt1 | contig 13517 bp, 33 predicted proteins | sample BlaSpr_A8_Ref_M2_FD_187990 | JGI IMG/M metagenome (GOLD analysis project Ga0209735, IMG submission 187990) | Forest soil microbial communities from Thunder Bay, Ontario, Canada - Black Spruce, Ontario site 2_A8_Ref_M2 (SPAdes) (version 2) | ecosystem: Environmental > Terrestrial > Soil > Boreal... | reverse complement strand
TGGCCTTGTTCAGCTCGGCCAGCAGCCCGTACAGCTCGTTGGCGTGGGTGATCGACGGGGTGTGGCCGCGGTTGTGCGTGATGGCCCGGACGAACTCGCGCTGCAGTGGCAGGTCGAAGACGGCGAGTTTAAGGGCGTGATTCTGTACCGGAATCTCACGCTGGATGAGGCCGAATCCATCATTCCGCGTCCGACGGCCGAGGCTGACGACGCTCTCGGCGTTCCGCGCGAGTGGCGCGACAAGCGGCACGACTGAGGAGTTCGGCAAGTCTGCAGGGGGCGATTCATCCCGACCCTGTCCGACTCGCAACCGCCCGCCGGAGCGGTGCCGAAATTCCGGCGGAGTTCCGGCTCGCCTCGCCAGCGTCGATCGAGGGGGAAGACGGTCGGCAACCGTCACATGACTGGATCCCCCTCGGGGCCGGAAGTGAACTTAACGCCTGACACTCAGGCGGTAAGTCTGACGAGTTCGCGGCGTAGGGCTAGGGCCGCTGCGGAGCCGGGTTAGCCGGGTTCAAACGAACCCGGCGATGCCCGGCGAGGAGGCGAAAATGGCGGACCCGAAGATGGAAGAGATAAAGGCTCACGTGTCCGGCTGTTCGACATGCGGCGCGGCGAAAGGCCGGGTGAACGATTTTTGCGAGGCCGGAAGAGTGATGTTTTACGAGTGGGCCCAAGTCAACGCGCCAAGCCGCATCGAGCAAGTCTAAATCACCAAGGCTCAATGGGACCGCCTCGTGGCGGAGCAGAAACGTCGCGCGAGGAATACCGGCAGGAACTGAGGAGGCGGAGATGGGCTACTTCGAGAATCCGAGCGCGCCGGCAAATCTAAATCTCCCGAAACCCGTCACGATTCCGACGTCGGAGAAGGCGATGGACTACCGAGACAGTACGACATGCAGGTGCGGCCAAACGAAGATGAGCGGCTCAAGGAGCTGCCGTCCATGCTGGCGCGCGGGTCGCGGCGCGCAACGCGGCAGGCGGCTGGGGCAGGTGTCACTTGGCAACCTGCTCGGAAGGGCCGACTTGAAACCGGGCCAGTCGATCACCGTCGATGGAATCAGGTTCACGAAGATTGGGCCGCCATCGTGATCACCGTCGGCCAGGAGGCGGATGCTGCTTCCATTCCATGATCGGCTGATGTGGACGCACCACTTCGATCCCGAGATGGCTGCGCTCGCGGACCGGCACTATTCGCGGCGCACGGTTGGATCTCGGCAGTTCTGTTACTCAGGGAGAAAGCTTGTGCTCCGCAACGCCGAGGGGACCGTGCTGTGGGTCTGGATGTTCCCGAATCCGGCGATGCGGATGGATGGACAGCGCGGCTATAACTGCGCGCTCTTTCGGAACGAGTCTGCGCGCCGTGCGAGCGAGATCGTCCTGGAAGCGGAGGCTTGGGCATTCGAAAAGTGGGGTCGTGACCGGCTCTACACATACATCGACCCGAAAAAGATTCGAATCGTGAAGCGACGCGGCGTCGCAATCCCTGGCTATTGTTTCCTGAAGGCGGGATGGATGCACATCAGGGAGACCCGTGACGGAAAACTTCTTTTCGCAAAGGAGTCGACGTGATCACGGAGAAGGAAATCAGGGACCGCCTGGTCGCCGAGATCGAATCTCGAAAGCAGCCGGAGGCGCGCGACCGCATGGCGAAGTGGGGCGTGCTCGTAGTCGTTCCCGAGGTTTTTAGGATCGTCCGCGAGGAAGTGGCGAAGGCAACGCGGGAAAACATCCGAATCCGAAGGGACGTGGAATGAACTTCCTGACCCAGATCCCGACGTGGCTGCTCTGGGTGAGCGGCATCATCGTGGCCGGTGTGCTGCTTTACGGCGCGCTCTACGCGCTGCTTTACTTGATGATTGTTCACACGGAGAGAGACGTCTGGCCGTGGCGATGAGTGGAGGTGAGTGGAGGTGAGCCCGTGAAGCACGAATTCGTTCTGACAGAGAGCCAGCGAATGGCTCTCTGCACGCTGATCGCTGAATTCATGCAAACGCCGGACGCGACGAAGAGGTTTATCAACTTCTCCCAATCCCCCGCTGTCGAGACGACGCCTGAAGACCTTCTCGTGGTGTTCATGATGCGGACGAACGTCGTTGAGGCGAGCGCCCCGCCGGAATCTGGCCCCTCGGTCCCAGTCGTCGAGGCGATCCGGAGAGAGATGATGGCGCGTTTCGCCCACTGCCTTTCGATGGAACAAATTGCCGATTGCTCTTATGCGCTGGCACGGACGATCGGCATGGCTCACTGAGGAGGAATTGATATTGTGAACTTAATCGAAGTCATCCAGTCCGAGTGCAATCGCGTGCGCGTCGCGATCCCGCATTATGAGGAACTCGGTCCTACCGGACAGTTCGGCGCCGAGGCGCTGAAGCGTGCGGTCAAAGAGGGTGAGGAGTCCATCGCGTCCGGCGATGTCGTCCGAATGGTCGAGGCTCTGGCATCGCTCCGGGACTGCAAGGACTGAGGAGGCGCGGATGAAAGACCCAATCTGTTTTGAGTGCGCCGTCGAAGAGGCGGACCGTCTCCTGGCGCAGTCCGCGAAGGATGCAGGTGTTGAACTCTCCCGCCTCAGTTACTCGGAGCGCTCTTTCGGTTTCATGGTCGCGCTCTCCGTCGTGATGAAAGACCGGGAGATCATCTCCGAAAGCTGCAGGTCCGCGGCTCGCATTCGCGCACGGATTGCTACCGCGCAACTGAACTGAGGAGGAAGTGATGCCGTGCTCTCACATAAAGCTCCCCGACGGCAGTGTCGCGATCGTGAAGCATGCCGCCGCGCGTGTTCCGCGTTGCAAGTTTTGCCACGGCGCGTTTGCGCAGCCGGCCACGCTACTGTGCGATTTCGAGGCTGCGCGAACACTCGGCGGCGCCTCAATCACTTGCGACGCTCGGGTCTGCCGTCATTGCGCGCGTCACGTAGGCGATAAAGATTTTTGTCCCAAGCATCCGGCGTGAACCGGCGTTGGCGTCACCGGAAGGAGATCGAGGGGCTTATGCATCGACCAGGTGAGTACCTTGTGAATGCTCAGGTCAGCGTGAACCGCGCCGTGTTCGAAGCGAACAAGCCGGATGCGGACCCGAAATATTTGGAGTGGTGCATCGCGGAAGCGATGGAGGATCTGTCGCTCGCGCTGAAAACTCTTACGCGCCGCGGCAAACGGAAGTGAGGAGGCGGAGTGCCGAACATCATCGTCGAACTGACGCAGGAAAAGGCGCGGGTCAAAGCCTTGCTGTGGCAGTTCGATTATGTGGTTCGCGCCCAGGCCGAGCGCGCGCTTAAATTCGCCGACCAGTACATGGCGATGAACGATCTAGAGGGAATGAAGGACTCGCTCGCAGAACTCCGACTATTCACAAAGGGCCAGAAAAAATGAAATTTCCGGCCACGCGCGAGCAGCTCAAGGAGGGCGGATACAAGTTCGTGTTCGCGCGCCCGTGCAGACTATGCGACAGACCACTCGAGTTCTACCGCGCGCCGTCGGGATCTGTCGCGCCGCTGGAAACCACGGTAGTCGGCAAGGAGTGGGTTTTGGATTCTCACTTCAAGACGTGCCGGTTCGCCGAACAGTTCAGAAAGAAAAAGCCGTCGGGTCCGCCGCCGCAGGGCGATTTGTTCGGAGGGAAAACATGAACGAAACACGCTACCCGCTCTCATGGCCGGCAAGTTGGCCGCGCACCAAATTTCGAATTTCCGCGCAATTCAGCAAAACGCACGCTCGTCTCGGATCATTGGACGCGTCAGTTCGCGATAAATCGAAGCTCTCGATTCGTGACTCGATAGACCGCATCGCGGACGAACTCCGGCGGATGGGAGTCAAAGAGGAGAGCGTCATCATCTCGACAAACATTCCGCTCAACCTCTCCGGCGTTCCGCGTGCTGACCGCGGTGAGCCATTCGATCCAGGCGCGGCGATCTACTGGACGCACAAGGGGAAACCTCAGTGCATGCCGATCGACCGCTACACCCGCGTCGCCGACAACCTCGCCGCTGTCGCCGCCACTCTTGACGCGCTTCGCGCGATCGAGCGGCACGGCGGCAGCGCAATCCTCGATCGCGCGTTCATAGGATTCGCGCAACTTGCGAGCGGCACGCCGCCGAAGCCGTGGCGCGAAGTCTTCGGCCACATAGAGCACGATCACTGGAATCGTTTCCAGGTCGAGAAACGATTTCGCGCTCTCGCGATTGACCGGCATCCAGACCGACCTGGCGGCTCACATGATGCGATGGCGGAATTAAACGTGGCGCGTGAACAAGCGCTGAAGGAGCTGGGAACGTGAGCCGCGTCGCCGTGCCGGAGAGATGCCAGGTGTGCGGGTGTACGGAAACGAATCCCTGCCTGGCCGAGGACGATGGCGGGAATCCCGTCGATGCCTGCTCGTGGATCGACTTCGATCACACGCTCTGCTCCAACCCTAAATGTGTCGCTGTGATTCCGCTTGAGGATTTGCTGGATCTGGCATGGCTCGGTCAGTTCTCCGGATGAGCCGCACCTGGCCATTCCCGTGTACGTTTGAACGGATGAACTATAGAGATCTGTATCTCATGAGTTGCATCACCGAGACGCAGGTGCAGTCGGCCATCCTCGAATTGTTCCAGCTTTTCAAGGTCGACGGCGTCCCGATTGACGCCGGCGGGCGACGGCAGCGAGGGCGAATGACTGGAGCGGCTCACGCGGCCGGCATCGATCTTGCCGGCGTTCAGAACGTGAAGACGGGTCGCGCCATTCCCGGCGGCTTCGCGGACCTGGAGGCGACGCTGGCGCCGGAAGGTCGCGCTCTCTACATCGAGGTCAAGGCGCCGCAGTGGATCGACGGCCGGAAAAAAGTCATTCGCACCGCCGGCAAAGCGAGCGCCGACCAGCTCGAATTCCTTTTATCGAAGCACGAGCGCGGAGCGCTGGTCATGGTCGCATGGTCCGCGCAGGACGTCGCTTCAGCATTCGGAAAATTTTTGGAAATAAATCGGCGCGCGCTGAAGTGACGAGGGCCCGGAACCTGAATGTCAAATTTTCGTTACGTCGCAATCCGACCGGACCGCATCGAGCGCAAGAAGGAAATCGGGCCGGCGAGCTATTTACACGACTTCCTCGTGGATCACCAGACCGATGCGGAGGGCAACGTGAACTATGGGAAGCCATTCGGCTACGCGTGGATCCGGGCGAAGTGGCCGGGAGTCAAACCGCCGCCAATCCGCACGCTGAAGCGGCACATGGCGCGCCTGAAGAAATACGGACAGATCTGGACTCGCGCGATGCCGCTCGGCCGGGGAATGATCGTGCGAGTCCTGAACTCCGCCAAGTGGGCGCCGCAGGCGGAACGCGCTCGGCAGATGTCGCTCTACGCTCCCGAGCCGGTGTCAATATCCAGTGGAAAGGGTGTGGATAAACCGTTGAAATCTGGCGCTCTCATGGGGCCAAAAGTGGCCCCCTTGGGGGCCAAAAGTGGCCCCGTAATGAAGTTAAGAACTTAGGAGAAGAAAAGATCAAGAGCAAACCGGCCGCGCGTCGCCTGTGGGAAACAGTCCGCGATCCAGGGAAAAGTCAAAATCTCCTGTTGAGAAAAGGCAAGGATCAACACCGTGAAGAACACGGATTTGTGGCTGAGGGTGACAGGTAACGTAAGACTGAGACGGGCCGAGGAGAGGCGCTTGATTGAGGCGGCTCGGCAGCAGAGGTTCATGTCCATTCAGTCGCGAATCGATGTCATACGGTACAGGGAAGAGTTCGGGATCTATTCGGGATGGGGCCGAGGAAATCCGGAAACTCGCGTGTTTCGCGTGTTCGCCGGCAGGCAGAGGGATCGACGATGAACTGGTGGGGGTGCCTATGGGTCGCGTGGTCCTTCCTCGTGATCGTCGTGGTTATGACGTCGGGATCGAGCGGCAAAAGGGGTTAGAGAATGCTGAAAATCAGAGGAGGCGCTATGCACGAAGCTCAGATGTGGATCGTTCCGCTGCTCGCGATCATCGTCGGGTTGCTGCTCTACTTCACCTCGAAAGACCCGAAGTGGCCGCTGATTGGCAGCTACATATTTTTGTGCGGTTTTTTCATCGTGCTCTGGCTTCTAGCGTTCGGCGGGCCGCTGCTCCGATGAATACCTACGAGGAACTCGCGGCACGGATTATGGAGCGGGCCGCGGATCTTCCTGTCCGCGAGGCTCTCGAACGCGGGATGGTGACGAAGTGTCCCGCGTGCAGAATTCTTCACGCCGGGATCCGTTTCAGTCATCCAGACCATCAGGACTATTGTTCGACGTACTGCTTTCGGAACCGCAAGGACTTCCAATGAACATCAAAGTCGATGTCGATTCCGAGACCGTAGTTCAGCTGACCGCGGCTGTGCTCCGGCAACTGCCGTATGCCACAAACAACGCGATCACTCGCACGGCGAAGGAGGCGGTCGACGCCGGCCAGAAAGAACTCGCGGCCGACGTGACCGTTCGCAAACAGTTCATTCTGCGTCGCGTGAAAATTCTGCAGTACTCGAAAGTCGGCAATCTGACCGCGATCATCGGCGTCGACACCAAGGTCCAGGGCGCGCCGCTCTTGCTCGGTTTCCTCGAGGAAGGCGGAACGAAGGAAGCGACGCGAGGTCCAGATATCGCGATTCCGCTCACTGGGGAAGCAGCGCGGCCGACGTTTCCGCAGTCTGTCGTGACGTCGCTGCGCTATTCGAATCTTCGTTTCGACAACCGCGAAGGTCGCAAGAAGACCTTCATCATTCCGAACGTCGGCATTTTCCAGCGCGTCGCTTCGGGCAATTCACCAGATGCGACCGTGCTCATCTATGCATTCAAACCCTCGGTTAAACTCCCGCAGCATCTGCATCTGCGGAACGCCATGCTCAAGGTGATCGGTCAACGGTTCGCGCCGATCTTCTCGGAAGAGTTCACGAAGGAAATCCTCAAGAAAGCGCAGCGTGGCGGATGAGCTACCCGACACCCACGGTTTTCTATATCGCCGTGTTCCGCGAAGACCAGAATGGTCCGCAGCACAAAGTGCTGACGTCTCTCAGCGGTTTGACGCGACTCGCTGAAAACATCCGCCAGCTGAAGCAACAGAACGAATCCTATGATCCTGGGCCGTTCGACGTGTTCGTCGTGAACACCGAAACGCTGGAGTGCGGCCGCTACGACATCGAGAAGCTGCTCGATCTGCTTGAACCAACACGAGCCAAAAGGAAGAAGTCCAAATGATCACTGGTGAGCACGTCGTCGAGACCATTGCGTGCATCGTCGTGGCGCTGTGGCTTCTGTCGTTCGTAATGCGCCGATGGCGTATGCGTGGACGCTCACGCGCTCGGGACAGGCGCGAGATGCAGGACTCCATCCGGCGATTCAATCGGCGCGACACGAACAGTTCGGAGCCGTGGAGATGACCGATGCGCCGGTGGTTTTTTACGTTGCTGTCTTCTACGACGAGCAGCAGCAACTCAATGTCTCATTCCTGAGGTCACTGGCGAACCTGCTCGCGCTCGCAAGGGATGTACATAAGTCCGCGCGGACCAGCAAGACCGACGGTCTGTTCGAGGCCTACCTTGTGGACCTGCACGCGCTGGAATGCTGGCGCGTGAACATGGAGGCGTATGGCTTCTGGACAGAGGCGGCGCGCGGAGCGCCTACCTGATTGCCTGTGCGACCGATGCGGGCGAGGTCGCAGGGTCCTCCCCCGGGGGTGGGCCGTTCACGGGTGACGGCGACTGCGCCGCGTGACTAGCGACCGAACTTGTGCGTGGGACTTGACTTTAGTTTTATTACGCACAGGTAAGTACTATTTTATGATTACTATTTAGTTCTCACGCAGTGGAAACATGCCGAAGCGGAAAGACAAATCGGAGAAGCCGCGGATTATAGGGATCCGCGATCTCGCGCCGATTTTGAATTTGACGCCGAGCAGGATTTCGCAGCTCGTGCAAGAGGGCCTCCCGAAAAAACTCCGCGGGAAGTACGACCAGGATCAATGCTCGCTCTGGTACATCCGCTACCTGCAGGCGCTCGTCGAGAAAAAAACAATCGTCGGCGATGGCGGCGTCGTCCTTGCGACCGAACGGGAGGAGCGGCTTCGATTACTTCGCGCCGATGCGGACCTGCGAGAGATTGAACTCGCGCGGCAACGCAGTCAGCTCGTCGCGATCGAGGACGTTGAACATGAGATGACGGATTTGATTTTGGTCACTAAGGCGCGAGTCCTCGCCGTCGGCGCGCGCGTCGCGCCGGAACTTGTCGGCGAAACCTCGAGGCTCATGATTCAGGCGGTCATCGAAAAAGCGCACAAGGAAGCGCTATCCCACCTAGCGAAAAAGGAGACCGGCGCGTGAACCTCGAAAGTCAATCCCACGAATCGGCGAAAGTGAATTTCCAGTCGATGCTCGTCCGTGTGCGCGAGCATTTCAACCCGCCGCCGGACATCACGATCTCAGAGTGGGCGATGCAGAATCGCACTCTGCCCAAAGGGACGACGAGCCGGCCGGGACCATTTCGCCCGGAAGTGTTTCAGGTCGCGATGATGAATGTGATACTGAATCCCCTCGTCCACGAGGTTGTCATTCAGAAAAGCACGCAGGTCGGGTTCACCGACGCAGTCCTGCTCAACATCATCGGCTACTACATCGACGCGGATCCGCGACCGATCATGTACGTGCTTCCAACGATCGACAACGCGAAGGACAAAGGCAAGAAAGCCATCACGCCGATGATCGAATCCTGCCCGGTGCTCCGAAGAAAAATAAAGCCGCCGACCTCGCGGCGCGCTGGCAACACGCTCGCGCTCAAGGAATATCCCGGAGGTTTTTTGAAGCTGACCGGGGCGAACTCCGGCGCCGGATTGCGCTCTGATCCCGTCCCGGTCGTGCTGTTCGATGAGGTCGACGGCTATCCGCTGGACGTCGAAGGCGAAGGCGATCCGATCGCGATCGGCACGCGGCGCACGGACGCGTACGCCGATTACAAGATCGTGAAGGGTTCGACGCCGGCGAAGCCCAAGGGCATTTCCCCAATCGAGCGCGACTTTCTAAAAAGCGACATGCGGCGGTTTTTCGTTCCCTGCCCTTTTTGCTCGCTCGAGCAGGTGCTCTGGTGGAGAGATCCCGCCACGAAGGAATATCGCTTAAGCTACGAAACAAACGCCGATCACCAGGTAGTTCCCGAGAGCGTCGCCTTCGTCTGCGCGGGCTGCAAGAAAAAAATTCCGGAGCGGTTCAAACAGCAAATGCTGAACGCCGGCAAGTGGATTGCGGAAATGCCGGAACGTCCGGTTGTTGGGTTCCACATCAACGCGCTCTATTCCCCGTGGCGCGAAAACTGGCTGGCGCTCGCGCAGGAGTGGCACGAGGCCAATCAAGAAAAAAACGTCGAGAAGCTCCGCGCATTCATCAACCTCCGCCTCGGTGAAACGTGGGAAGAAGACGGCGACGCGATCGAGGCCATCGCATTGAAGTCGCGGCTGGAGGAGTACAAAGCGGAAGTCCCGGACGGTGTGGCTTTGCTGACCGCGGCCGTTGACGTCCAGGGCGACCGCCTCGAATGCGTCGTGAAGGGATGGGGCGACAAGGAAGAATCCTGGCTCATCGCCTACCAACAATTCTTCGGCGATCCCGGGCAGGAAGACGTCTGGAACGAACTCGATTCGTTTCTACTCTCGAGCTGGGAACACGTCTCCAGGCAGAAGGTCAAAATTTCTTGCACGATGATTGATTCCGGCGGCCAGCACACGGACTCCGTCTATCGCTTCGTCCGCGCGCGGCAGGGACGAAAAATATTCGCGCTCAAAGGGTCGAGTGAATCGGGGAAGGAAATCCTCGGGAAGTTCTCGGTGAACAATCAATACCGAGTGAGGCTGTGGACGATCGGAACCGACACGGCGAAGGACCGCATCTTCGCGCGCATGAAGATTCCCGCGCCGGGCCCGGCCTACATGCACCTGCCCGATTTCATCGAGGAGGAATACCTCCTGCAGCTCACTTCCGAGAAAGCAGTGCGGCGCTACAAGCGCGGCCGCGGCACGGTTCGGGAATATGTGAAGACGCGCGCCCGCAACGAAGCTCTCGACCTCGAGGTTTACGCGCTGGCCGCGCTGTACGTCCTCGGTCAGGCCACAATCCGCAAGCTAGGGGAACTGGCAGCGGCGCTTCGCATTCCGCCGACGGACCCGCCTGCAGGGGGGTCCGGAGGACAACAGGGCGGCTCTGGTGGGTCATCCGGGGGTCCGGGGCGTGCCGGGGGGGGAACTTCGTGGGTCCAAGGATGGTAGGCAAGCAGCAAAAGGAGGCACGCCAATGATGCGGATTCGACTTGCGCTTTCCGACGGAGGCTACGTTGCGGACGTCAGCATCCCGCCGTTTCAGAAGATGCCCAAGGTCATCGTGTGGGGTGAGCGCTTCTTTGCGTTTCACGTGATGCTCACCGAACCTGAGGACCTCTGCGCGGCCGAGTACCGCGAAGTCTTCGCGTATTGGGTTCCGCCGGACGTCGAGAACGAGCAAAAGTGAGGCAACTAAAGGGGTAACCGGACAGTACTAAAGGCCTATAGCCTTATCAGGTGGTAAATGCGATGATGGTTGTGCAAAAGAAAGCGGGACCAGCGGGTGCTTCAAACACCCACCGGCCCCTAAACAACACAGTGGAGCGACCCACCATGTTATCTAAATCCAGTCTACCCGAATCACACTCCCAATTAAACGCACGACGAATCGCGGAACTTGCCGGCGCGGACTATGTTGGTTCACAACTGGTCAACGTAGGCGCGCTCCAGGGCACGCTTCAGTACTTCTGTGAGCGGGTCACGGGCACGACTGTGGCTCTGTGGGACTTGGACCTTACGGTCGAATCTCTTCAGTCCAGGATCACAGAAGCACACATCAGCTTCGGCGTAGCGGTGGCATCGTGATCTCCAGCGGACTCATTTTTGTCGCTTGCCTGGTCTCGTTCGTTTATTTTTCGCACAGGATGGTGCGGGCCACTCGCTCTCGCGGGATCCAACGCGACATCGAGCAACTCCGCGAAGACCGTCAACTCCGCCGGCTGTCAAGGAGGGGCAAATGAAATCCTTCATCGTCACCGCGTTTTTCCCGGAAGTGAAGCCCGCGCATGCGGCTTGGCAGACCGTCGTCGCAACGGCAAGCGATATCACCGTCGCCACTGCCCGCGGCATGCGCGAGATTCGCTCCCGGCCCGGTGTCGCTGGAAAGCGGGTTTCCGAGGTCCGCCTCACGATCAAAGAGGCATCAGGGGTTGCTGAGGTGGAATAGTACTACCGCTTCACGGAGCGGTTCACTCTAAGATCGAAGTGGGAGAAAGTATCATGAGAAACACTTACATCGGCAAGCAATTCTCGGCAGTGTTCGCGGTCCTGGTCCTGTCCTCGACGGCGTTTGCTCAGAACGTCTCTATCCAAAAGGGTACGCAAATCACGGCGCGCCTGGTGAGCCAGCTGGACAGCGGTCAAGTCAAAGCCGGCGACCTCGTGACGATGGACGTTCTCGAAGATTTGAAAATCGATAGCCTGGTCGCCATCCCTCGCGGCTCTCTGGTCATGGGCCATGTGACCGATGCGAAGGGCGCGCGCCTGATGGGACGTGGCGGGAAGCTCGATATTTCGTTCGACACGGTGACCGCCGGCGATGGCACGAAGGTTCCCATCAGTGGAGAAGACACCGCGAAAGGTAAAGGCGGCTATGGCGGCGGTTCAGCCGCGGCAGTCGGCGCATCGGCTCTGCTGTTCCCTCCCGCAGCAGCTCTCTTGCTCTTGAAGCATGGGCATGCTTCGGTGATTGCAGCCGGCACGGTTCTGACTGTCCACGTCACCGCCGACACATCCGTCGCAGGCTCGCGTCCCGTAATCGTGGCTACAGCAGTCGCGTCAGCGAAGGTAACTCCGGAAGCCGCACTGGGAACAATACGCGGTGAGATCACTTCGGGAACCATCGACCAGTCCTCACAGCAAGCCGAATCGCTCGGTGATCTCGCGCGGCGCGTGAAGGCGGAGAAGGCTGCATCGAAGCAGTAAGCGTGCAATCAAACCAGTGGGAGGCAATCATGCTAAAGAAGATAATGGCGGGATTCATCATAGTCGTGGGCGGGCTGGCAGTTCTCCACATGCACAGCAGCGTGACGGAAGATGCACAGAAACAAGGTGCGCAGGCTCTGGTTGCTCACAACGCCAGGCCCGAGGATTTGCAACATCTCAAGAGACCGGCCGTGCGGGAGGCCTGCACCAAACATTCCGATTGGGATATGGTGACGTGCAAGGCAGTGGATGAAAAAGAGGTAATGATCGGGATGACCGTCGAACAGGTGCGACTGTCAGTAGGAAAGCCGAACAGCGTCAACACAACAATCTCCGCTGGCCGCCAGCATGAGCAGTGGGTCTACGGGTGGGATTATGTGTACCTTGAAAACGGCGTCGTTTCATCGATGCAGAGTTCACGCAGGTAGTTTCCTGAAGACCGCAGTACAGTGAGACTGTAGTGCGCGAAAACCCGCCCGGTGGTTTAGCTTTTCATCAATGCCGCCGATAATCTCCGACGTGGTGCCCGATCACTTCACGGCTGGCACCACAGTCAAATTCACCCGGTCGCTGGACGATTTCCAGCCGAGCGACGGATGGACATACGCGATCTTCCTCAACGGCCTCACGCAGAAGTTCACCAAAGCCGCCGCGATCCTCGGCAACATCTTCCAGATCGAATTCGTTCCTTCCGACACCTCCGCCTTGAACCCCGGACCATTCCGCTACGCCGAACGGCTCACGAACGCCGGCACGGGAGAGGTGTACGACATCACGGGCGACCAACTCGTGATCAATGTCGAACCGAACGCGGGAAGTTCCGCCGCCGGCGTGTTCAATACCTGGGAGGAAAAGACGCTCGCGATTGTGGAGGCTGCGATCGCCGGACGCCTCACGTCCGACATCCAGGCCTATCAAATCGCCGGGCGCTCGGTCAGCAAGATCCCCATCATGCAGTTGCGCGAGATTCGCGGCGAACTCCGCGCTGCGATCTGGCGCCAGAACAATCCCGGGCGGCTCGGCGCGCCGCACCGTGTGGAGTTTGACCTCGAGTCGGAAGCTTCCAATTACCCGCCGACGTGGACCGACGTCACAGGCTTCGAGCGATGAAAGCTCCCACGTGGCTCCGCAAGATTTCCGCGTTCGTCACAGGCAAGCGCTTCACGGTTTACAACGGCGCGACCGGCGGCCGGCTGACGAACGATTGGATTGCTTCGATCCTCTCCGCCGATCAGGAAATCAGGGGGAACCTGCGCCTGCTCCGCGCGCGCGCGCGCGAGCTGTCACGAAACAATCCCGTCGCGAAGTCCTACCTGAAAATCCTCGCATCGAACGTGCTCGGCGAGAAGGGCATCAGTTACCAGGCGCTGGTGCGAAACAACGACAAAACCTTGAACGCGGCGTTCAACACGAAGATCGAGGACGCCTGGGTCGAGTGGGGGAAAAAGGGAAACTGCACGGCCGACGGCAAGCTGTCATTCCGCGCGGTGCAGAATCTGGTCCTGAAAAACATTGC
>Ga0209735_1000092_pt1 | contig 13702 bp, 12 predicted proteins | sample BlaSpr_A8_Ref_M2_FD_187990 | JGI IMG/M metagenome (GOLD analysis project Ga0209735, IMG submission 187990) | Forest soil microbial communities from Thunder Bay, Ontario, Canada - Black Spruce, Ontario site 2_A8_Ref_M2 (SPAdes) (version 2) | ecosystem: Environmental > Terrestrial > Soil > Boreal... | reverse complement strand
GATTCTCGAATCGAAGGCCCGGCAACCCGCCTCCCTCGCTCCGATTGACAGACCAAGGAGTTATAGATATAACATGCAGTAGAAATGACTGTATCAAGAGACAAGGGCGGCGCTCCATGGCTGCTGTTGACCTTTACCCTGCCCGCAAAGCTGGCCAGCCAAAGGGTTGAAGTTTGGCGGAAGCTGCAACGCTATGGCGCTGTGCCGCTCGGCAATTCCGGCTACTTGCTGCCGAACAATCCAACGAATCAGGAACGGTTCGAGTGGCTCGCGACGGCAATCCGCAAGCATGCAGGTGAAGCCTCCGTCGTCCAGGTTCAATCGATTGACAATCTGTCATCGCCTCAGCTGATAGGGCGCTTCGCGGAGGCGCGCGCCCGCGAATACCAGGAGTTGATTCGGGATCTACAAAAACTCTCTTCCATCCCGCCTCAGAAGAGGGGGCCCGGCCGTGTGCGCCGCCTTAGGGCCCGCTTCCGGGAAATTGTGGAAATCGATTTCTTCAACAGTCCGCTTCAAAAGCGAGTAGAGGAACTCCTGACGCGCGCGGACACTTCTCCGGCACCCGCGGGAGAAGCGGCCAAAATCAATCGACGCGAGTATGTGGGCAGAGTCTGGGTCACACGGCCGCGGCCTGGGATCGACCGGTCCGCTTCGGCCTGGTTGATTCGACGGTTCATTGACAAGAAGGCGCGGTTTACTTTTGCGCCAGAAGAGCATGTTCCCCGGGAAGCGGTGCCCTTTGACATGTTTCACGGCGGTTTTGGACATCGTGGCGAGGACTGCACGTTCGAAACGCTGCAAAAGACATTTCGAATTCGCGACAAGAAGTCGAGTGTGATCGGAGAAGTTATTCACGACGCGGATCTTCTTGATGAGAAGTTCGGCCGTAAAGAGGGTTTTGGAGTTGACGAAGTGCTGAACGGCTGGGCGAAACAGGGAATCCCGGATAACGAACTGCTCGAACGCGGGATTCAACTTATCGAGGCGCTGTATAGCTCGGCTTCGGGGAAGTGATTTCCCCGGTTATTGAGTTCCTCTCAGGAGGAGTGTGATGAATTTTATTCGACGTTTCTTGATTTTGACTTCGATTCTAGTGCTGCCGATTGCTGTTTCAGCTCAGGGACTCGATACAACGAAAATCGACCAGGCGCTGGGCAGGCCGGGCCAGAAGATGGGTGATGTTTACAAGATCGGATTTCCCAGGACTGATCTACATGTTTCCGTTCAGGGATTGGCGATCAAGCCCGGGCTCGCTCTCGGCTCGTGGGCTGCCTTCAGTGGGACGGACGAGAATGCGATGGTCATGGGCGATTTGGTCCTCCTTGAGGACGAACTGAACCCGGTAATGGAAAAACTGCGTTCGGCAGGGTTTGAGATTTCGGCGGTGCACAACCATCTCATCAATGAAACGCCCCACGTAATGTATATGCACTACATGGGTCACGGGCCTGCGGTGGAGCTTGCCAACTCTCTTCAAGCGGCACTGGCTGTGTCCAAGACACCGCTCGGTAAGCCTGCAACCGGTTCCGCCGAACCTGCGGCTCCGCCTGACTGGGTGAAGACGATTGAAGACACCGTGGGGCGGAAGGGGAACTTCAGAGGAGGAGTGCTCTCGTTTGGCGTGCCACGCGCCGAAGCCATATCGATGAGCGGGATGACAATTACTCCGGCGCAGGGCGTGGCAGAGTCAATTAATTTCCAGGAAGCGGACACAGGAAAGGCCGCGACCACTGGTGACTTCGTGCTTACAGCCGCCGAAGTGAATCCCGTGATTTTGGCGCTCGAACAGCACCATATTCTAGTGACTGCGCTGCACAGCCACATGCTCACAGAAGAACCCCGCCTTTTCTTCATGCATTTTTGGGGAGATGGGCCGACGCAAGAGGTGGCAGCGGGAATTAAGGCCGCTCTAGATAAAGTTCACACGATGTGAGGTCGCGTCCTTCTGAAGCACTGAAGGCAAACGCCCCGGCTGAGAATTTCGCGAGGGCGTTCAGAGCAGATCTAGATGACTCAGTTCGGGCTGCTCCATTGCAATAAATGGAGCTCTTACGCCGAATCGTAAAAAGATGGAAACGACCGCGATCCCAATCGAAGGCGGAGACACGCAGCCAAAACTTGGCGAGTTCCTGCTCTATTTTCTGCGTCTTGGAACGCTTGGGTTCGGCGGGCCAATCGCTCTCGCCGGCTACATGCAAAAGGATCTGATCGAGGAACGGAAGTGGATGTCCAATCAGGATTACGTTGAGGGGCTCGCGTTTTCTCAACTTTCGCCAGGACCACTTGCTGCACAGCTCGCAATGTATCTCGGCTGGGTCCGGGCGGGCACAACCGGTGCAACTCTGGTAGGAGCCGCGTTCGTCCTGCCGTCTTTCTTGATGGTCGTTGCACTCGCCGCGCTCTACGTGCACTACGGGCAGCTGCCTTGGATTCAAGGTGCTTTCTACGGCATCGGAGCCGCTGTCATCGCGATCATCGCTCGCAGTGCTTACAAGCTGGTTCGCTCCACTCTCAAGAAGGATTGGTTGCTCTGGGCGCTCTTCGCGGCACTCGCTGTCACTACCGCATGGACTGAATCCGAAATCGTCTGGCTCTTCCTTCTCTGCGGGCTTGTTGCGATGTTCATCAAGGCGCCGCCGCGATTGGAGATCTCAAACCGCACTGGTCTCGCGTTTGTCGGCCTGGAAAAACTGTTCACGGGGGCCCTGGGGCCAGCCACAGCGGCCACCATGGGCACTCTCTTTCTTTTTTTCCTGAAGGCAGGCGCTTTCGTTTTCGGGAGCGGTCTGGCGATTGTGCCGTTTCTCTACGGCGGCGTTGTAGACAAATTCCACTGGTTGACAGAGAGGCAGTTCGTTGATGCAGTTGCGGTGGCGATGATAACCCCAGGGCCGGTGGTCATCACGGCGGGATTCGTCGGGTACCTCGTAGCAGGACCTGCGGGAGCAACCCTGGCTGCACTCGCCGTATTCGCGCCTCCTTATCTGATCGTGATCGCCGGAGCACCTTACTACCGGCGCTTCGCAACAAACATCCAGGTGAAGGCATTCGTGCAAGGAGTGACAGCCGCCGCCGTGGGTGCAATCGCGGGAGCAGCCTTCATCCTTGGCAGGCGTTCGTTGATTGATCTGACTACTGCCTCAATTGCTGTGTTGACGTTCGGACTTCTCAGCTTCAAGAAGATCCCGGAACCACTCTTGATTCTTGGAGCGGGGGTCGCGGGGCTGCTGCTTTTTAAAGGATAGAGTCTCGGGCTGTTACCCTGCTTCGGGCCAAAACATTTTGGAAACAGAAGGTGACAACCCGCAGACAAGCTAGGCGTGCGCGGCGCCGCTGCGGAAGCTGGCGACGGCTTCGGCTTCGTTCATGTAGGTGGGAATGGACTTGATCAGGCGCGTGAGCTCGAGCACTTCCTTGACGTGGCCCACGGGGTTGAGAATCTTCAGGCCGCCGCCCTGGCGCTCGAGCGTGACGAACGACCGCACGATCGTGCTGATGCCCGAGCTATCCATCTGGGTGACGCCCGCAAGGTTGATGATTGCGTCGGATGGTCCGGCCTCAGCGAGTTTGCGCAACTCGACCGTAAGCGCGTCGTTGCTGGGGCCAATCGTGATGCGCCCTTGCAGATCGAAAATGATGACCGTTCCGGATTTCCGCGTCGAGATTTGCAGGCCCATGTTGCCTCCTTCGCGGTCCGCAGCGGGACCTTCCTACACCCGTGGAACGTGCCGTAGCACTAAGTCCGCGCATTATACCCCCGCAAGCCGCGCAACAAAGAGGAATCCGCCGGGCTGCTCGCTGAGCGGGCACGAAAATGGAGCGAACGGCTCGGGCGCGGATTCGCGCAAAAAAACAGGGAGGTGAAAGCCAAGCGGCATCCACCTCCCGGGGTGGGTGGAACTGTTGCTGGAACTTTCCCGATTTCACCGCGTTTGCCGCTTCCCAGCAACCCGGCTGAGAGCCGGAGTCTACGAATGAACTCCAAGTACCACAGGCGCGGAAAGAGTGTCAACTTCAATCGCGGGATATAAGCCGGGCATGTTGGTCGAGTGTTTCGCGCACCTTGCGCGCCAGATCCTGCGGTGCGTAAGGCTTTTGAAGCACGGGGAGGCCCTGCTGCTGCACCTTTTCCAGCAAGGCGATGTCAGGACTATAGCCGGTGGCGAAGATGACCGGCACTTGCGGTTTCACGGCGCAAATGCGGGCATAGGCCTCGGGCCCGTTCAGCTTCGGAAGCACCACGTCGAGCAGGACGAGATCAATCTGATTGCGCCGGGATTGAAACTCACGCACAGCCTGCTCACCATCGGTGGCGAGCACAACGGTGTAACCCTGGCTCTCGAGCGTTTCGCGAGCGATCTCGCGCAGCCCTTCGTGGTCCTCAACGATGAGGACGGTCTCCGTGCCTCCGCGGACGGGCGCGGAGTCTTCGGGCTGGCCAGACGCAGCATCCGGAGACGCGGAACTAAACGGGAGAAACACGCAAAAGCGGCTGCCCAATCCGACTTCGCTGTAAACTTGAACGAACCCGCCGTGCTGCCGGGTGACGCCGTACGCGGTGGCCAACCCGAGACCCGTTCCTTTTCCCACTTCTTTCGTGGTGAAAAACGGCTCAAAAATGCGGTCGAGCGTGACTGCATCCATTCCCGTACCCGTGTCGGAAACCGACAGCATGACGTAACGGCCGGGATGCGCGAAGGGTTGCGTGGCGCAGTATCTTTCGTCGAACGAAGTGTTGGAGGTTTCAATGGTCAGGCATCCGCCTCCGGGCATGGCGTCGCGCGCGTTGATGCAAAGGTTCATCAGCACCTGTTCCAACTGCGTGGGATCGGCGCGCACGGCGGAGAGATCCGGTGCCAGCTTCGTCTTGATTTCGATGTTGCTGCCGATTATTTTTTCAAGGAGGCTGAGCGTTTCGGTGACGGTGTGGTTCAGATCCATGTTGCGCGGTTCGAGAATCTGCCGGCGGGCGAAGGCGAGCAACTGGCGCGTGAGAGCGGCGGCGCGGTCGGCCTGCTGCCGGACTTTTTCGAAGTGGCGATGCAAGCGCGACCCGGGCTCGGCCTCTTCGCTGCCGAGGTCGGCCCAGCCGAGGATGGCCCCAATCATGTTGTTGAAATCGTGAGCGATGCCGCCCGCGAGTTGTCCGATGCCTTCGAATTTCTGCGCCTGCACGAGCTGCTTTTCGAGAGCCAGCTTCTCGGTGATGTCTTCCACCATGGTTTCAATGCAAACTTCCGGGCGCGTTGGATCGGTGATTCGCCGTCCGTTCAAGCGGACCGTGATAATCCTGCCGTCCTTGCGCTTCCATTCCACCCGCGCATCTACGCGCCCGCTCTTCAGGAACGCGCCGACCAGGTTCTTGCGAACGTCCGGATCCCGAAAGAAGTTCTCGCTGTTCTTCATCGCGCTGAGTTCTTGGACCGACTCATAGCCGAGCATCTGAACAAAAGCGGGATTTGCGTGAAGAATCTCTCCGCCGATCGTGACCCAGTAGATTCCGTACGCCGCATTGTCCACAATGCCGCGAAAGCGCGCTTCACTTTCCCGCAAGGCTTCCACCGCGCGCTTCTCCGCCTTGCGCAGCGCCTTTTCTTCCTGCGCACGGTGAATGGCCATCGGCAACCGGCCGAGCTGGTCTTTCAGAACATAGTCGGTGACACCCAGCTTGAAACATTCCACCGCGAGCGCGTCGCCCAAGGTTCCGGTGACAAGGATGAGGGGGAGATCGAGGCCCAACTGCTTGATCAGCGCGAGGACATCCACGCCCGTCCAGCCGGGAAGGCGATAGTCGGCGAGAGCAACGTCGAAAGTGTCGTCACGCAGTTTTCGAACCAACTCTTCCTGCGTTGCCACTGTTTCCATCTCGAAGTCCAGCCCCGCTCCCTTGAGCGCCCGGAAACACAGTTCGGCGTCGTCCCGGTCGTGCTCGATGTAAAGCAGGCGCAGTGGCTTCGTGACGGCCGCGGTCTGCGAGGAAACAGTACGATCCATCTGGCGGATTCTCCTAGGAACGTGAATGCGGCTGCCCGAAGGCTTGCTGAACTCAAGAACCAGCAGCGCACACACGCACACGAAGAATAAATCGGCCAAAAAGAGATTCTGATTCGGGGAACGAGGCAAGAAAAATAAGTCCGCGTGTGGTTTCCAGTAAAGCGCGTCCTCACAATAGGATACGGGGCTAGAACGGGGCATCATGATGTTCATTGGATAAGAGGCTTTCTGCTGTCCTCTGCGGACTACGGGCGCATCGCCGGTTTACTGGGCGGCGGGAGCCTGTGGCGGATGGCTGGCAAAGTACTGCCCCAGACTCGCGGTAAGCTGCTGGATGCCGTCATGAACATTATGGTCGAGCGCCTCAACGATGACGGCCATTGACTTACCTTCTGCGGGTTGGTCGTGCGAATAGCTGCCGGTCCAAACGGTATTGCCGCTCTTGGACTCAAATAGTTCGGCCTCGATTTCGAAGCGGGCTATGGTGGGCGATTTGTCCACTTCGCAGAAAGAAATAAGGCGGCTGCGAAGGACGAACTCGCCGCGGGCGCTGCTGCCGATGCGTGTGACGGAACGGTATTGCCCGGTGGCGCGCAGGGAGGAAACCAACGCGTCCTGAATCATGTCCGCCGGCATTTGGGCCCAGCGATAGTATTCGTACACGCCAAGTTCCGTGCTGCCCGTGCCGAACACGATGCGATCGTCGTGGTAGAGGTGCGAGGTAACCACACGGCCGACAACGATCGTGATGGGAAGCGGCGTGGCCTGAGCGGAAGGAGCAGGCGGCGCCACGCTGAGCTCGAAGTATTGGTTCGGCCGCGTTGCGCCGCACCCTGCGGAAATACCTGCCACCAACAGGACGAGCGCGACCTGGTAGATGCGATGTTTCTGCACTCTTCCCTCTCCTTTGCCTGCATTCCTAGCGCGGCGGCTGACCCGGCTCATGCTGCTTGGGCGTGGACGAGCGAATCAAAGTGTAAGGCCGCGTCTTGATCGTGTCCGTGAATTCCTTCATGTTCTCCGAGATGTATTTCATGTTCTCGATAATTTCATCGAGGTTTTCGGAATTGGTGTTCAGGGTGCGATTGAGCTGATCGGTGAGCGAATTAGCCGAAGCCAGCACCTGGCGCAGGCTCGCGAGCGACGCTTTGAGATCGGGCCGATTCTCGGCGATCATTGAGTCAATGTGCGCGATCGCGTCATTTGCCTGCGCGGCCGTCTTCTTGAAATCGTCGATGAGCGGGCCGAGTTTCGCGCTCGAAGCGTTGATGTTGTTGAGAGTCGAATGAATCGCGGGCCGGTTTTCTTCCAGCATGCCGCGGACGTTGGCGAGGCTGACAGAAATGTTGCGGCGATTCTCGTCATTGATCAGGTCGTTGACACGGTCGAGCGTTACGCGCAGTGCAAGAACGCGGTCGTTCAAATTCTTAAGCAGGTCCTGAGCCGAGGGACCGAGTGCCGCCAGCATGGCGGTAACGTCGGAGATGCTCGTGTACTCCTGGGATTTAAGAGTTGCGTCCTTTTTGGCGCGAGGGGCTTTCTGAGTTCCAGGAGGTCCGGGGATGATACCTAGGAAATTGTCCCCGAGCGGGCTGTTACTCGCGATCGTAGCGATGCTATCGGTCATGACCGGCACGTCCGCATGAACGTCAAAATCAACCTTCATGCGCGTGGGATCCAGGGGGTCGAACTGTACTCTCCGAACGCGGCCTACGGGAGGACCGCCTTCATAGCGAACTTCGGTGCCGGGTTGCAAGCCGCCCGCATTCTTGAAATAGGTGTGGTAGGGAACGTCTCCAGTCGTGAAGGCTCCGGACATGATGGAGAAAGTGATGATGAGCAGCGCCGCGGCTACGATGACAAAAAAACCCACAACAGCTGATTCACGCTTTGAATCCATTCGTTACCTCGATCGGGCCTTTCTAGCGATTCCAGCGTCCGGCCCACCGGCGGGCAGTATAGCATGAGCTTCGCCGATGGCCAGACTCAGCGCCGCTGTGGCGGGGTCTCGCCCGTGAGCATCTGCAAATAATCCATTTCCTCGGAAATTTCCGGCTCCGGAACGCGGTCCAGAAACTGGCGGACGCGCGGGTGCTTGCTCGCGCGCAGCTCCGTCATGGTTCCATTGGCCACGATCACGCCCTTATCGAGCACGATTGCCCGGTCTGCAATCAGAAATGCGCTGGCGAGTTCGTGGGTGACGACGACGATGGTCATGCGAAACGCCTTTTTCAATTTCAAAATGAGCTCGTCAATTCCGGCGGCAATGATGGGATCGAGACCCGCGGAGGGCTCGTCGAAGAAAAGAATTTCGGGGTCCATGGCCAAGGCGCGTGCGATGGCGGCGCGCTTCTTCATGCCGCCGCTGAGTTGCGCCGGCTTGTAATTCTCGAAGCCGGAGAGGCCCACCTGATCGAGCTTGAGGCGCACGATGATCCCGATCGTCACGTCGTCGAGCTCCGTGTGCTCGCGGAGGGGGAGGGATACGTTTTCGCCCACGGACATGGATCCGAACAGCGCGCCTCCCTGGAACGACATTCCCATTTTTTTCAGAAGGTCGTCGCGGTCGGCGCCGGAAAGCGCCGCGAAATTCCTTCCGCGTATCCAGATTTCTCCGCTGCTGGGCCGTTCGAGACCTACCAGGGTGCGCAGGAGCGTGCTCTTGCCGGAGCCCGAACCGCCGAGGATTACCATGGTCTCGGCCGTCGGCACCTCGAAGTTAATGCCGTGCAAGATCTCGCGCTCGCCGTAGCGGACACGCAGATCGCGCACGGCAATCGCGGGGCCCGCTGGTTTTTCGTCTTCCTGGTCCACCGGTATGAGTTCCGTTGCCATTTTTCCTATCGTGGAGCCGTAAAATAAAAGATTGCTGTAAACACAAGATCCACAGCGATCACCAGAAAAATCGATTTGACCACGGCCGATGTGGTGGAACGCCCCACTTGCTCGGAACCGAGTCCCGTGGAGAAACCCTCCTGGCAGCCCACGGCGGTGATCACAATGCCGAACATCAGGCTCTTAATCAAGCCGGTGATGATGTCGCGCATCACTATCGCGTCGATTGTGGCCCGAAGATAACTTTCCAGCGTGAAGCCGGCGCTTGAGATACCGAAAAGCGCGCCGCCTAGAACTCCCATGAAGTCGGACCAGGTGGTGAGGCAAGGCAGCATGAGGATCATGGCGAGGAATTTCGGCGCGACAAGGAAATGAACCGGCTCGAGGGCCATGGTTTGCAGCGCGTCGATTTCCTCATTCACTTTCATCGTGCCGATTTCCGCGGCGAAAGCCGAACCCGAGCGCCCGATTACGATGATGGCGGTCATCAGCGGCCCCAGCTCGCGTGTCATCGAAATGGCTACGGCGCTCGCGACCAATTGGAGAGCGCCGAGCCTGCGAAGCTCATAAGCGCCCTGGAGCGCCAGGATCATGCCGATGAAGAAGGAAATCAGAGAAGCGATGGGAAGCGCCTCGATGCCCACGGCCATCGCCTGGTGGACGGCCCGCGTAAAGCTCACGCTTTTGCCGCGGAACGGCCCGATGAACACGGCTCGAGCCGCGTTCCCGGTTAATTGCGCCAGGTCGCCCAGATAGGCCAAGCCATTGATGGTGGCTTCACCGATGTTTTCGGTCAGTGGCATCGTTGGATCCGCGCGGCCGGAAGCTCCGGAAGGAACTCACACGGAACTGTGAGCTTCACCGCACAGGCGTAGCAGCGCTGTTGCCGCCCTTGAGGGCTTCCTCTTCGGTGTTGTATACCTCAAAGACTTTAATCAAGCGCGTAAGTTCGAGGACTTCTCGAGCCGTCCGGCTCAGCCCAAAGAGGGCGAAACTGCTCTTCATATCCCGCGAAATTTTCAGCCCTTCCACGAGCGAAGCGACACCGGCGCTATCAATGTATTTCACGCTCAGCAGATTCACGATCACGCGGGCGATGCGCTGTTCCCTGAGCAGCTGAATCAACACCTTGCGCACTTCCGGAGAATTATAGAGCGTGATGTCGCCGACCACGTCCACAACCGAAACGTTGCCAACTTGCCGTGTCGATATGTCCATGCTAAATGGCCCCCCGCAGGATGACACAGTGTTTTGCCAGAGATTTCAGCTAGATGCAATCACTTTTCCAAATGATGAGGCATTGCGCGCTCAAAAGCGAGCTGCGGATGTGGCGGATCCTTCATACCTTCTTACCCGGCAAGCCCGGGACGGCTCGAAATCCGAGGCTAACTGCGCCGTTCGAGAGGGATATAGCTGCGCAGGTCTTCGCCCGTGTAAACCTGGCGCGGCCGGGAAATCTTCTGTTCTTCATCGAGAAGCATTTCTTGCCACTGGGCAATCCAGCCTGACGTGCGCGGGATGGCAAACAGCACGGGGAACATCGTGACCGGGAAGCCCATGGACTGATAGATGAGACCGGTGTAGAAATCCACGTTGGGATAGAGACGGCGCTTGACGAAATAGTCGTCCTCCAGCGCGATGCGCTCGCATTCCAGCGCGATGTCGATCAGGGGATTCTTCCCCATCACATCAAAAACTTCGTAAGCGACGTCCTTCACAATCCGCGCGCGCGGGTCGTAGTTCTTGTAGACGCGGTGCCCGAAACCCATCAAAAGCTTTTCGCCCGCCTTGACGCTCTTGATGTACGCGGGGACATTATTGACCGAGCCGATTTCGATCAGCATGCGCAGCACCGCTTCGTTGGCGCCGCCGTGCAGAGGACCGTAGAGCGCCGCAGTAGCGGCGGCCGTCGCCGAGTACGGATCTACATGCGAACTGCCGACGCCGCGCATGGCGCTCGACGAGCAGTTTTGCTCGTGGTCTGCGTGCAGGATAAAAAGGATGTCCAGGGCGTGCTCGAGCGTGGGATTGGGGCGGTATTTCAACTCCGTGGTGCGAAAGAGCATGTTCAGGAAATTCCCGCTGTAGCTGAGGTCGTTGTCGGGATAAGCGTAAGGCATTCCCAGGCTGTGCCGGTAGGAAAAGGCGGCCAGCGTCGGCATCTTGCCGATCAGCCGGTACGTTTGCTTCCGGCGCGAGTCGGGATTGAAAATATCCTTGGCATCCGGATAGAAAGTGGAAAGCGCCGCAACCGTTGAAATCAGCATCCCCATCGGATGCGCGTCATAATGAAACCCGTCGAGAAACTTCTTGATGCTTTCATGGATGAACGTGTGATGGGTGACGTGATAGGACCAATCGGCGAGCTGCGGCTTCGTGGGGAGCTCGCCGTGCAAAATCAAGTACGCCGTCTCGAGATAGGAGCTCTTCTCCGCCAGTTCTTCGATGGAGTATCCGCGGTAGCGCAGAATCCCTTTATCACCATCAATGAAAGTGATGCGGCTCGTGCACGAAGCGGTGTTCGAATACGCCGGATCGTAGCTCATCATCCCGAAGTCGGACTCTTGAATCTTGATCTGGCGCAGATCCATGGCACGGATCGTGTCGTTCTTCACGGGAATTTCGTATTGCCGCCCGTTGCGGTTGTCAATGATGGTAAGCGTATCCCGGCTGCCGGCTGCGGAGGTTCCGCTGCCCGCGGCGGATGCTGGTTTAGTCGGATTCATCGCGTGAGCCTTTCAAGCCGGAGCGGATTTCTCGGAGGCACTCAGCGAACAACTCTCTAAATGTACACCAAATCTCGCCGCGCGGGGCATCAGTTTCCATCAAAAGTTGGCGATGTGCAGAGGCGCATCCATACGCATCCGTATGGGTTGCGACTACGAGGATTCTGACGGAACTGGCGCACTCTCGGGGACTGGCATACCGGAAACGCCTGGTTTTGACTGTGCAGCCAATTCCGAGCGGTTACGGCCATGATGTTTTGCGCAATAGAGGGCTTCATCCGCATGATGCAACAGGACCTGCGGATCAAGCGCAAGCCCCTCGCCGCTCACGGCTACCCCGAGACTCGCGGTGATCTGAACGGGGCCTGCGCTGGTCGTGATGGACTGAGACGCGAGAGTTTTCCGGATTCTTTCTGCGAGCCCCATCGTACCCGCGGAATCGGAAGATGGAACGACGATAAGGAATTCTTCGCCTCCGTAACGGCCCAATGTGTCGTAGGGCCGGATGCAAGCTGCTATCATGCGCGCGGCTTCCTTCAGCACGGCATCGCCCACCAGGTGGCCATTAGCGTCATTCACCCACTTGAAATGATCAATGTCGGCCAAGACGATGCCGAATGATCCTCCTTCGCGGATTTGGCGAGACCGTTCGCGGCCCAAGGCGTCGAGAACGCCGCCGCGATTCGAGATGCCGGTCAAGAGGTCATGAGTGGCTTGAAACTGCAGTTTGTCACGTGTGGTGATCAGCGCGTCCTGCAAGTCCACAATGCGCTGGCCCACATAAAGCCGTGCGCGAAGCTCTTGGGCGTCGAATGGCTTCGTCAAGTAATCGTCAGCGCCCATATCCAGGCCTTTGAGTAAATCCTCCTTCTGGCCCCGCGCCGTCAGAAGCACCATATATGTGTACGGCCGGGTGGCACCTTCACGAACCCGCTGGCAGACCTGCACGCCTTCCAGACCGGGCATCATCCAGTCCAGCACCGCCAAACGAGGAGCGTCGTGCTTTTCGAGAATTTCGAGCGCATCCGTTCCATTCGCGGCGAGGATCACCTCATAGCCCCACTTCGCGAGAAAAGCTTCAAGGACACGCCGGGAAACGGGGTCGTCCTCTGCAACCAGGATTCTTCTCTTGTCATTCGCGACTTCATTCATTGCGTGCTCCCCTAAGAGATCGGCTGGCTTGGATTTGTTTGCCCGCACTGCGGCCGCTACAGCTTGCGACAATGGCTCCTCTGCGTTCGGTACAAAGATGGGCTGCGGCCACGCCTGGCTGGAAAAGACTTTCAATGGGCCACCTTCCGCAGCATCGAATCGAGTTCAGAAAGCAAGCGTTCCGTTTCTCCCGCAAGTCGCTCCACTTGTTCGTTGGCTGGCCCTAGGTCTCCGGAACGCGCCTGCATTTCGAGTTCTGCCGCCGCCTGTGAAACGAGACAACCACCGACATTGGCGGATGATCCAATTAATGTGTGCGCCAAGTACTCCAACAGGCGAGCGTCGCGCGCCTTCAAGGCTTTGCGAATTTCGGCCACCATTTTCGGGCATTCGCTCTGAAAGAGCCGCGCTATCTCTTCGAGCAAATCGCGGTCGCCTTCCACGCTCTCCAGGGCAGCCTCCGCGTCCATGACAGGCGCCGCGGCCTTGGCCAAGGTTTCCATGACTTCGGGGACGAAAGCGCTCGCGACTCGATCGAGCGCTGCGAATAAGTCCGGAGGCCGAATCGGTTTTGTCACGTAGTCGTCGGCGCCACCCTCCAGGCAGCGTTCGCGATCGCCTTTCATCGCGTATGCGGTGAGCGCAATGATGGGCAAATGGCCGCCGGTAGTTTTTTCTCTCTCTCGAACTGCGCGAATTGCCTCAAAACCATCCATCTCCGGCATTTGTAAATCCATCAGCACTGCATCGACTTTCTCGCGTTCGAGGACCTCGAGTGCCTCCCGGCCATTTTCGGCAACGACGATCGTGTGACCGTGCTTCTCCAGCAGCCGCATGGCAAGGGTCCGATTGACTGCGTTGTCTTCAGCAACCAGGATCTTCAATCCTTTTCGTCCCTCTAGCGTCGGACACTGGACCGCCGGGAAGGATTTGCGTGTCTCGCCGTTCTTTGCCAGCGCGTTCAAGAGCGCATCGAGGAGCTCCGACGGCCT
>Ga0209735_1000091_pt1 | contig 13769 bp, 10 predicted proteins | sample BlaSpr_A8_Ref_M2_FD_187990 | JGI IMG/M metagenome (GOLD analysis project Ga0209735, IMG submission 187990) | Forest soil microbial communities from Thunder Bay, Ontario, Canada - Black Spruce, Ontario site 2_A8_Ref_M2 (SPAdes) (version 2) | ecosystem: Environmental > Terrestrial > Soil > Boreal... | reverse complement strand
ATCTTGTGGAGCAGCGAGTTTTTACCGTGAACGACTTCGTCGTGCGAAAAGGGCAGCATGAAATTTTCGCTGAAAGCATAGAGAAGCGAAAAGGTGAGCTTATTGTGTTCGTAACGGCGGTAGATGGAGTCTTTGGAAAAATAGGTCAGCGTGTCGTTCATCCAGCCCATGTTCCACTTTAGGCTGAAGCCGAGGCCACCGAGATACGTGGGGCGCGAAACGCTGGGCCATGCCGTGGATTCTTCCGCAATTGTGAGCACGCCCGGGAAGCGGAGATGCACGACTTCGTTGAGGCGCTTGATAAAATCGATGGCGTCGAGATTTTCGCGGCCGCCGTAGCGGTTGGGGACCCACTCGCCTTGTTTGCGTGAATAGTCGAGATAGAGCATGGACGCGACCGCATCCACGCGGAGGCCGTCGATGTGGTATTTGTCCAGCCAGAAAAGCGCGTTGGAGATGAGAAAATTTACGACTTCGTTGCGGCCGTAGTTGTAAACGAGCGTGCCCCAATCGGGATGGGAGCCCTGGCGGGGGTCGGAGTGCTCGTACAGGTGCGTGCCGTCGAACTGGGCGAGGCCGTGCGTGTCGCGCGGAAAATGCGCGGGCGTCCAGTCGAGGAAGACGCCGAGGCCGGCCTGGTGGCAGCGGTCCACAAATTCCATGAAATCGGTGGGAGAGCCGTAGCGGCTGGTGGCGGCAAAATAACCGAGCGTCTGATAGCCCCACGAGCCGTCGTAGGGATGCTCCATGATGGGAAGAAGCTCGATGTGCGTATAGCCGAGTTCCTTGACGTAGGGGATGAGCTGGTCGGCGAGTTCGCGATAGCTGAGCCAGCGATTGTTTTCTTCGGGGATGCGACGCCAGGAGCCGAGGTGCACTTCGTAAACGGAAATGGGCTCCTCGAGCCAGTTATTCGAGGAGCGATGGCGGAGCCAGTCCGCGTCGTTCCAGGAATGCTTGTCGAGGCGCGCAACGACCGAACCGGTGTTCGGCCGAAGTTCCGAGCGGAAGCCGTAGGGATCGGCCTTTAAAGGAAGGATGTTATTTTGCGGACCGACGATTTCATATTTGTAAATGACGCCTTCGTCGAATTCGGGGACGAAGAGTTCCCAGATGCCGGAATTGCCGCGCGAGCGCATCGGGTGGACGCGGCCATCCCAGCCATTGAAATCACCGACAACGCTTACGCGTAGGGCGTTGGGGGCCCAAAGGGCGAAGTGTACTCCGGTTACGCCTTCGGGCGTTTTTACGTGGGCGCCTAGTTTTTCGTAGGTGTCGTAGTGGCGGCCTTCGCCCATCAGGTAGAGATCGAATTCAGTAAGGAGATAGGGGAAGGCGTAGGGGTCGTGCGATTCCCAGAAGTCGCCGTACTCGTTGCGGAAACGGAGGCGGTAGCTGGAGGGCGCGGGAGCGTGATCGATGGGCGTGGGAAGAGTTGCCTCGAAAAACCCGGTGTCGCGCAACCGGCGCATGGGGATGGGATTGCCCTGGCCCTGGAGGATTATTTGGGCTTCGACAGCACGAGGCTGAAACGCACGAATGGACCAGAGCCGGCCCTGCGGCGAATCCACAGGATGCGGGCCGAGCACGCCGAAGGGATCGGCATTGCGAGCGGCAAGCAGCGAAGCGACGCGCGCGCTGAAGTCGTCCACGGCCGCGGGTTTCGGTGGAGAAGGGGTCAGGTCAGGCACGGGGCCATTCTAGCGGAAGCGGCGCGCACGGCCAACTGGCGATCGAGGCCAAGTTGCGGAGACATCCGGCCTCATGAATAAATTTCATCCAATTCAACGGAGCATGGGATTTCGCCGAGGGGAGGCAGCCACTTGCACGAAGCTGATGTGGGCTTGCCCTGTAGTGAGACGCAGGATAAAGTTGGCCAGCGATGGATGATTTCGGAAGAACTGTATGATAGAAAATTGCCAATGTGGAGAGATTTTGTGAAACGCAGAATCGCCTGGGGCGCGTGGATGGTGTTGGTAATGGGAACTACATTTGGACTGAATGCTGATGCGCAGGACCGTTCGCAAGCGCGTTCGATGGTGATTTCACGGCAGGGGATTGTGGCCGCGGAATCTCCACTGGCTGCCCAGGCGGGAGCGCGCATCCTGGAGCACGGCGGAAACGCGGTGGATGCGGCCATCGCCACGAACGCGATGATGGGCGTGGTTTCGCCGATGATGAACGGGATCGGCGGAGACCTGTTTGCGATTGTGTACGACGCGGAAGCCAACAAATTGTACGGGCTGAACGCCAGCGGTTGGGCTCCGAAAAACCTGACTCCCGAGCTGCTGAAGAGAAAAGGCTTGCGGGACATGCCGCAAGCAGGCCTGAATACCATCACCGTCCCCGGCGCCGTGGATGGATGGCAAAAGTTGGCGGATAAATTCGGCCGCAAGAAATTGGGCGACGACCTGGCACCGGCCATCCAAACCGCGCGCGCCGGCTTTCCCGTGACGGAATGGGTGGCGATGTATTGGAACGGCGCCGTGGATTACCTTCGTGGCGACGATGCGGCGGCAAAATTGTACTTGCCGCAGGACCATCCGCCGAAAACCGGCGATATTTTCGCGAATCCGGACCTGGCGTGGTCGCTGCAGCAGATTGCGACGCATGGACGCGATGCGTTTTACAAAGGAGAAATCTCGAAAAAGATTCTGGAGACCATCCAGCGCCACGGCGGCGTGATGACTGCGCAGGATCTGGCGGAATATTCCAGCGAGTGGGTGGAACCAATCTCAACCACTTATCGCGACTGGACCGTTTACGAACTGCCGCCGAACGGGCAAGGACTCGCCGCGCTGGAAATGCTGAATATCATGGAGACGTTTCCGCTGGGGCAGCAGAAAGACTATGGCTACGGCTCTGTAAACGCCTTGCACGCCATGATTGAAGCGAAAAAGCTGGCGTACGCCGATCTGATGAAATACATCGGGGACCCACGCGGCCAGAACTTGCCGGTGGCGACGCTGCTTTCGAAAGAACATGCCGCCAAACGCGCGAAACTCATCGACCCGGCCCACGCGAATTGCGACGTGAGCGCCGATGCCCGCGTGGGTAACGACACGACGTACTTGACCGTGGTGGACCGCGACGGGAACATGGTCTCGCTGATTCAGAGCAACTTTAACGAGTTCGGCTCGGGAATCGTTGCGCCGGAAACCGGATTCGTCCTGCACAACCGCGGAGCGCTTTTTACCCTGGAATCCGATTCGCCGAATCTGCTGGCGGGGCGCAAGCGTCCGCTGCACACCATCATCCCGGCCTTTGCGCAGAAGGGCGACACGAGGGTGGCATTCGGGATTATGGGCGGATGGAACCAGTCGCAGGCTCACGCCCAGTTCATCGCCAATATGGTGGACTTCAAGATGAACATTCAAGCGGCGTTGGAGGCGGCGCGATTCACGAAGCGCACGTTTGGCGGTTGCGACCTACAGATGGAGAACCGGTTCTCGCCGAAGGTGCGCGAGGAACTGGCCGCCAAGGGACACAAAATCGAAGTGATGGGCGCGTTCTCCACCTCGATGGGCGGAGGGCAAGCGGTCATGCGCGATTCCTCGAAGGGCGTGAACTATGGGGCTTCCGACCCTCGGAAGGACGGGACCGCGATGCCCGAGTTACCAGTTGACTAGAATACTGATAAATACATATGGTGAGTACTCCTCGCCACCGGTACGCTCGGGGGAGTACGGCAAAAAAATTCCGCTGCGGTGTGCGGAATGTGAACAGGCGTTCCTATTCTTGCAGAAGGAGCCTCTGACGCTACCCGTAAGTCCTTCCGTATCAATCCATTGTGGTGCCGTGTTCCTGGCGAGTAACTTGCATATTGGTTGGTCTCCATTGAGTGAGCGAACTGAGCAAGCATAGTGCGAGTGGGAGGGTCCCTAGGTTATGCAGATGTCAAAACGGGCTTCGATGAACTTGATGATGGTCGCCGCCACGGGCGTTCTGGTCCTGGCCTGCGCGCCCAAGAGCCGCGCGCAGAGCGACGACGTAGCCGGCCAGTATGTGTGTTCGGAAGCCCGGGTTGCCGGGAAGGCAGTAACCTGCACAGCGCCGCCGCTTTCGCTGAAGAGTGACGGGAAGTTTGAGCTGCAAGGGCGCGAGGGCGAATACCTGGTCAGCGGGAACTGGGTGGAGCTGAACGGGACGGTGTTGAAGTCGCGCGCAAAGAGGGAATCGGGACACAAGATCGTTTTCCGGTTCACTAATAGCAAGGGCGCCTGCGAAATGATTTACGAACGCCGCGTGGCGGAAATGGGCAAGACGAAACTCGGCTGAGTCGGGGTTTCGCGGCTCTACTTCCTCTCCATTGATTTTTCAAAGAGTTTCAGCGTATCTGGCGCGTAGCCTTCGTAATGGTTGTTGGCGAAGGCAAAGACGCGAATCTTTCGCTTCAGGAAATTGCGGCAAGCGTCGACCCAATCCTCCAAATCCTTCGTGCGATCCACAATGGTCTTACCCCATGTCTTGGTGAGTTCCTCAATCCCCTTGCGATCGCCCAGCCAGCGGATATATGTGAAATCGGTGGTGACTGCGTCGTCTTTCGCGAACCATTCGCGCGGGCGCGGCAGCCAGGGGTGATCGATCAGGGCCAGTGCAGTGTCGTGCTTGCGCAGCAGGTCGTAGAGCGGCGGGGAGCTTTTCCAGAAACGTTTTGAGCCGCGCAAGAAATTCAGCCGGCGCCGCAAACGCTTTTTTGTTGAAATAGGGAAACTGCAAAAGAATCACACCAAGCTTTTCACCGAGCGGCTCGGTGGCGCGCAGGAATTCGTTCATTAACGAATCGGTGTCGATCATGACGCGCTCGTGGGTGATGTCCTGCGGAGTCTTCAGGGCAAACAGGAAATCGGCGGGAGTTTTCGCGTGCCAACCCTTGACCGTGGAGACGGCGGGAATGCGATAAAAGGTAGCGTCAATCTCAAGCGTATTGAACTGCGTCGCGTAATAGGAAAGGTAGTCGCGCGGCTGCATGCCCTTCGGATAGAAGCCGTGCTCCCAGCCCTCCGCGGTGAATGACGAAGTGCCGAGTCGCAGCAGGTGATCGGGTTTGCCGCTCATGGGGGAGATGATAAGTCAGGTTGAGCCTTCTGCGAATGCTATGGTGCGGCGGGGCCGGAATCGCTCTTTGCAGTCACATTTACTTTCAAAATGACAACTGGAATGCTGACGCGCTGGCCCTCCTGGCGCATTCCCTTGAAGTTCTCCACATCCGTTTCCGAAAAGCGAACGAGGCCGCCTTCCTTTTCCAGTTGTTCGAGGCCAGCCGCGACTGCGGGGGGATAGTCGGGAGCGCGAACGACCCACGCGATGCTCTCGCCGCGCAGGAAGGCGCGCCACGCTGCCGCAGTTTTCAGGTTGTCGGGATTCACCTGCCAACTGGCAGCCGGATCTCCCACCACGTAAGGGACGCGAAGATAGTACAAGTGGCGAAAGAACACGAGCGTCTTGCCCGCGGTCGAATCGGACGCGAGAGATTGATTCACCGCCTGGGAAATCTGGTAATCCGGGGCCCTCGCGCTCAGATACGCTTGTTCTCCCTGCGCGCTGAGGGCGGCCCGAATGGCGGGAGCGGTGTAGATCGGAAGACCGGCCGCGCCGAGCAGGCAAGCGAGCAGAACGCTGGCGCCCGCGAAGCGATGAACGGGAATCCAGCCTTTTTGCCTGGCATAAAATGCGCCCGCGGCCGCGCACGAAAGGGCGATGGGAAAAATCGGCAGCAGGAATCGCGTCAGTCCCGAAGTCAGAAAAATACCCAGCCCGGCGCAGAACCACACCACGGTGCTGACTCTCCATACCCTGGTGTTCCGCCACGCCAGTAGAGCGAGCGGAGCCAGGGCAAAGGCCACAGCACCGTAAAATTCCCAGAAGCCCGGGGTGTAGCCAGCGCGCCTGCCCGAGAAAAAAAGAAACGGGATCAACTGCAAGGGAGAGCGGGATCCCCCTGCGCCCGTGTCAGCAAGCAGATTGGCGAGAGCGTAAGGATTCAGGCGTTCGGGAAAAAGCCGGGAGATGAGAATTGGAAAGAAAGGATCGCCGGTCCAGAGCAGGTTGCGAAGGTAGGGCCAGATTCCGGCGAACAACGCTCCGAGGAAAAATACCGAGGTTCTCCGTGCCAACCGGCATTCAACGAGAAAAGCCAGAACGAGAGCCGCGGCGATCACGCAGCCGGTGTACTTTGCGCCGGCAACGCCTCCGGCGAGAAAGCCCGCGAGCAACGCGTGCCGCCAGGAGGCGTCTTCATGAGTTTGAGAGATCACCAGCACGCAGGCGCTAACGAACGCGGCCATCCAGATGTCTGGGGCTCCAGAAGAAGAGATTTGCCAGAACACGAGCGGAGTCAGAAGGAACAGGAGTGCGAACCAGAGGGCGTAAATTCGGGGCACCCAACGGGAGGCGAGGCAGGCGACCGAGAGTGCCAACAACACGCCGCCCAGGAAAAGAAAACTCATGGCCAGCGATTCGCCGCCCAGAGCGAGACCCAGAAGGATCAATAAGTGGCTTTGGCCGCACAGGAAGCTGTGGGTGAGAAAGAAAATTGGGTGGAAACCCTGTTCGAGGATGAGTTTCTGCGTAGTGAAGTGATAATGCAGCGCGTCCGATCCGGTGAGGGGCGCGAGAGAAGCGATGAATTCGATCAGCAGGGCCGCGACGATGAAACCGAATACGAATCGCTCGGCCGGTGAAAAAGGGGGGGAATCTTGCCGGAATCGTCTTGCCTTTCGCCAGAGATTCGAAAGTTCCGAAGCGATCGGGAGGCAGATCAGAAATAAAACGAAGAAGCTTCCGGCTCGAATGTGCTGCGTCCACTGAATGAGAAACGCGGCAACTTCCGTAAGGATGACGCCGCTGCAAGCCGCAATCAGGCAGTGCTGGGGGAAGGATTCGAATTCCAGGCCCAGCTCGCGCATGATCCACGTTCCCAGGCACAGCTCGGCAAGCAAAAACAGGGATGCGGCGAGCAGCACGAGGAAGCAGTGGATTAGTGCCATACCCTGTGAGAAAGGGCGCGCAACAGCGCGCCCATGGCGGGAGCGTATTGATAAAAATACCAGAGCTGCGCGGCGACGATCCAAATTCCCAGGGCGAGTTGCACCCATCCGCCAGAGAGTCTCTGCGTTGCGTTCTCCATGATGGATGTGATTATGCCTGAGGCGCCGCAGGGGTTCTACCTATTAGCGTTCAAGATTCTGCATTCAGGGGAGCGGGGCATCGTAGGCGGCTGCTGCGATTTCGCCGAGGGCTTGGCCGGCGATTTTTTGTGAACTCTCCGGATCATCGGGCAGGGCGGTGTGATTCACGTAAGCGGCAAAGGCGAGGGTTTTGCCGGATTTCGTCTGCACGTAGCCGGCGAGGCCTTTGCCGTTGAGCATCAGGCGCGAATTGAGTTTGTCTTCGGCGGCAAACGTTCCGGTTTTTGCGAAGACGTGGCCCGCCCCCGGATTGTCCTTTTGAATTTTCGCGAGAGTCCCGTCTTTTCCAAGAATTGGCAGGCTATTGAAGAAGACGGGGAAATCCGGCCGGGTTTTCCAATACGCAAGATAGTGGCACATGAAATCGGGGCTGAAGAGATCGGCCCAGTCGCCACCCGCGCCGTCGCCTTGTGATGCGCCTGAGAGATCAAGCTTCGCGTCGGTCAGAAAAGCATGTTCGATCTTGAAGCCGGCGGAAAGCGGATCTTTGGTGTTTTTTGCGACCAGCAGACCGAGAAAATAGGGTCCCATACCGGCGTGGAGATTCTGGCTGACCTTCAGAGTAATTTTTATTTCCTCGCTAAGCGGTGGAGAAACGTGCTCCGCCACCTGATATTCCGAAGTGTGGAAATGCTGGAACAACGAAAAATCTTTGATTAGCGCGGAGGATTTCTTTGGCTTGATTTCGATTCCTTTGGCTTGCAACGCTTCTCGAAGCACCGCGGTTGCAAATTGCGTGGGGGAGGGAATCTGGTAGGCAAGGGTACGCAGCTCACTTCCCTGGGGAACATTTCCGGAGAGGGTGATTTCCCAGGAGCCATCGGGCCGAGCGGCGGGGCCTGTTGCGTCAAACAGCAGCTTTGAGTTGGCAGGACCAGTGGTCAGTGCATCGATGAAATGAAAATAGGAAGTTTGCGGGGAGACGCCGAGCGCCACCGGGTCGCCGACTTTTTCACCGGGCTTGGCGGTGAGGTCGAGGATGTTGTCGTTGACGATGATGGAGGACATGGTGACGCCGGTGCCGCCTTCGTGCTCGCCGTCCGGCATCAGGCTTGCGTCCACGTAAACGCGGCCTTCGATTTTGCGGACGCCTTTGGCGGCGACTTGGGCGGCGAAATTCTTGATGACAGCGAGCGGATCACCTGGGAGAGCAGGGCCGTTGTAGGAGTGATCCTCGTCCACAAACGCGAGCGTGCCGTCGGGCTGAATGCGATTCGAAAGATTGGGATCGCCGCTGGCCACCAGGATGAGATTGCCTTTCAGGGTGCCATGCTTGTCGATAGGGCCGGTGCGATAGATGCGCGTGTGAAAGCGATAGTCGGGGCCGAGTTTCGCGAGGACGGCGCCTTCCGTGAGGAGCTTGGTGGTGGAGGCGGGAACGAAAAGCTTGTCGGCGTTCAGAGCGAAGACGACTTTGCCGGTTTCAAGATCGTAAAATTCAATGCCGAAGTTCGAACGCGCAAATTCGGGGCGAGCCATCACTTTCTGAATCCGAGCTTCGAGCGAATCGGGAGCTTGCGCGCGAGCGGCGGCCGCGCCAGCAGCAATGAATAGAACTGTGGATACGATTCGGATTCCGGCGTTTCGCAAAATAGATTCTCCTCCAAGCTAATGGCTGACAGCTAACTTCTCAAACGGCATATTCAGGATGCCGTACTGCTTCCAATCTTTGTAATCAAAATGCCACCACTCGTCTTCGTTCACCGTGAAGCCTTCCGATTCCATCGCGCGCCGCAGCAGGTCGCGATGCCATCGCTGCAACGAAGTGCCCCCGGGAAAATTGGGGAACGAGCGCGGTGACATTTCGTCGTATAGGCCGGGCATTTCGACGGGCTGCGCGCTCGAAAGATCGTAAAGCGTCAGGTCCACGGCACAGCCGCGATTGTGCTTCGAACCCTTCTGCGGATCGGCGACGAAGATTTTTCCTTCGGCTGGCGTGGCATCCCAGAAAATCTTGGTGACATACCACGGCCGGTAGGCGTCATGAATCAACAACCCATAGCCAAGCGGCTGCAGTTTGCGCAGCACGCGAAGCAACGCCTCCGCCGCCGTTCGCTGCATAAACGCCCGCGCCCGTGTATAAACCGGCGTGCTCAGAAAATTGTTCGCGCTGGCGTATCGGATATCAAGATGGATCGCTGGATCGAGAGTCACCAGTTCAACCAGCTCGGGTTTGCGGAACGGGCCCGGTTCCGCTGGTGGCGAGAGCTTAAGAGCCTTCTCGCGAAGTTCTGCTACAGGCTGGACAGAAGTGACGTGGTAGAAGTGCACGGGATCTGAGCCTGCATCTTCGCGTGAGTAAATCCAATTTAAATAGGAGAAGTGCAGGGTTCCGTTATCGTCATGCCAGACAGTGTGTCCGTACTTGCGACTATCTCCGCCATCCAGCCAGAGGACGCCATCCTTCTCAACAATTTCTTCCTGATTCGCGGGAGAGCGAAGCAAATACAAATGCTGGCTCCGCTCCAGGACGACTACCGTCTCCTTCGCATCAGTCAGTCGGTAGATTCCCACGAGTTGCTTCCATTCGAGAGGGGCGTCGGGAGGCTTGGGACCGGGGAGAAGGGAGTTACCGACCGGGGCGGCGGTTTGGGCCTGCAGGGCTGGCTGCAGAAATAGAAAAGAAATACAGGCCAGTATGACATTCGCGAGGAGATGACGGAGAATTCGGCTCACGAGCGAATAATAACTGATACGGGGCGGACTTCGGAAGACGACTCCCGGCGAGAATGTACAATCCGCAAATAAACGAGGGGCGCAGCACGCCGCGCCCCTTAGGAATCGAGAATTTACTTCTTGGCGGTGGCGGCGGATTCGTTCAGTCCGGGGGCCACGACCGGGTTGAGGAAGGGCATCATCGCGCGCAGCTTCAGCCCGATCTGCTCGATCTGCTGCTGCTGCTCGGCTTTGCGGCGGGCCAAGAAATTCGGGCAGCCTTTTTCGTTTTCTTCGATCCAAGCCTTGGCGAAGCTGCCGTCGCGGATGCCGGCGAGAAGCTTTTTCATCTCCTCGCGGGTCTGCTGCGTCACGATGCGCTTCCCGGCGTGATAATCGCCCTGCTCGGCGGTGTCGCTGACGGAATACCGCATGTAGCTGAGGCCGCCGCGATAGATGAGGTCCACGATGAGCTTCAGTTCGTGCAGGCACTCGAAGTAGGCGACTTCGGGTTGATAACCCGCTTCGACGAGCGTTTCAAAACCCGCCTTGATCAGTTCGCTGACGCCGCCGCAGAGAACTGCCTGCTCTCCGAAGAGATCGGTTTCCGTTTCTTCGGTAAAGGTGGTTTCGAGAACGCCGGCGCGCGTGGTGCCGAGTCCCTTCGCGTAGGCCAGCGCTTGCGCCTTCGCGTGACCAGAAGCGTCCTGCTCGACTGCAATCAGTGCGGGCGTGCCGCCGCCTTCGACAAAAACTTCGCGAACGCGATGACCCGGCGCTTTCGGCGCGATCATGGTGACGTCTACGGTCTTCGGCGGCTTGATGGCGCCGAAGCGAATGTTGAAGCCGTGCGCAAACATGAGCGTCTTGCCGGGCGCGAGGTGGGGCTCGATCGCTTCTTTGTAAAGCTTCGGCTGGCGCGTGTCGGGCGCCAGAATCATGATCACGTCCGCCCAGGCCGCGGCATCGGCCGAAGTCTTCACGGTAAGCCCGTCTTTCTCGGCTTTCACGCGAGACGCGCTGCCTTCAGGCAAGCCAACGACCACGGAAACTCCGGAGTCGCGAAGATTAAGAGCGTGCGCGTGGCCTTGCGAGCCGTAGCCGATGATCGCGACCTTTTTGCTTTGGATGAGCGAGAGGTCCGCGTCTTTGTCGTAATACAGGTTTGCCATTTCGTTCCTTTCATTGTGGGCCGTCAGGCGGCCGAACGATTAAGAAGGTTTCACAGGCCAAAGCATGTGCTACTGGGAGTGCCCGCCTTTATTTTGCTGTGGCTGCTGGGTCTGCCTTCTCCGCAGGAGGGCGTAAGACATCATTGCCGCGAGTCATGGCAATGCGCCCCGTGCGGCCCATCTCCAAAACGCCAAACGGGCGCAGGACTTCAAGCAGTCCATCAATCTTGTCAGTGGTATCCGAAACTTCCACGATGACAGATTCCGGAGAAACGTCTACCACGCGCCCGCGAAACGCCTTCACCAGTTCCATCAGGTGCGGGCGGTTCAGGTGATCCGCGGCGACTTTGATCAGCGCCAGATCACGTTCGAGCATGGGGCGATCCGAAATGTTTTCGGCGAGGAGCACATCCACGAGCTTTTCGAGGCTGGCCTCGAGACGCAGCGCTCCACGCTCATCGGTGTGGGCGCAAATGGTCATGCGCGCAATCTCCTGATTTTCCGTGGGACCCACCGTGAGCGAATCGATGTTAATGGCCAAGCGCCGGGTCAGCGATGCCACGCGGTTCAGCACGCCGGGTTTGTTTTCGACATAAGCGACGATCGTTTGCATTCGTTCCTCAATTTTTACTAAGCAAGATCTACGGCTCCGTCGCCGTTTCCACCAGCGGGTTATTTGGCCGGCGAATCATATCGTTCAGGGCCGCGCCGGCGGCCACCATCGGGTAAACCGAATCTTCCTGCTCCACGCGGAAATCGATCAGCACGGTCTGCTCCGAATTGCGGGCGGCTTCGATGGTCGGCACGACGTCTTTACGCGCGGTCACGGTTTCGCCACGGATCCCAAACGAGTTTGCCAGAGCGGCAAAGTTTGGCGCAACCAGCGGCGTGGCGACGTAGCGCTTATCGTAGAAAAATTCCTGCCACTGGCGAACCATGCCGAGGTAGCCGTTGTTGATGATGGCGATCTTGATGTTGATCTTTTCCTGAACGATGGTGGCCAGCTCGCACATGGTCATCTGGAAGCCGCCGTCGCCGACGACCACCCACACTTCCGCATCCGGGCGGGCCATCTTGGCGCCAATCGCGGCGGGAAGAGCGAAGCCCATGGTGCCGAGTCCGCCGGAAGTAATCAGCGTGCGCGGCGCATTGTGATGGTAATACTGCGCCTCCCACATCTGGTGCTGGCCGACGTCGGTGACCACGATGGCGTTGCCCTGCGTGACCTTCCAAAGATCGTTGATGACGTGGGCGGCGTAAAGATGGCCGCTATCTGGCAGGGATTGGATGTCGCGGACCGCGGAGTCCCCCTTGAGGCTGGTGATGTGCGTCATCCAGGCGCCGTGGTCACGCTCGTGAATATGGGGCAAGAGGGCGGAAAGAGTTTCGCCAGCATCGCCGATGATGGCGGCATCCACCTTCACGTTTTTGTTGATCTCGGCCCGATCGACTTCGATGTGAATCTTCTTCGCGTTGCGAGCATAGGTGCGCAGATCGCCGGTGACGCGATCGTCGAAGCGCATCCCGACCGCGATCAGCAAATCCGCTTCCTGAATGGCGTTGTTGACCCATGCCTCACCGTGCATGCCCATCATGCCCAGGTTCAGGGGATCGCTGGCAGGGAAGCAGCCGATGCCGAGAAGAGTCATGGCGACGGGAATGTTGCTGGCGTGCACGAATTGCTCAAAGGTGCGCATCGCGCCTGACAGCATGATGCCGCGGCCCGCCAGAATCAGCGGGCGCTTGGCAGAATTTAGAAGTTCAACCGCGCGGTCAAATTCCTCTTGGTCATGATTGTTGCGCTGCCGCTTGACCGGCAGCTTTGGCGCGCTCGCCTCCCAATCGAACTCGGCGGTGGCCTGCTGCGCATCCTTGGTGATATCTACAAGCACCGGCCCGGGGCGGCCTGAGTTGGCGATGATGAATGCTTCGCGCACGGTACGGGCGATATCTTCCACCTTGGAGACCACCACATTGTGCTTGGTGATCGGCATGGTGATGCCGGTGATGTCCACTTCCTGAAAAGCGTCGGAGCCGAGCAGCTTACTGCTGACCTGTCCGGTGATGCAAACGACGGGCGACGAATCGAGCATTGCCGTAGCGATGCCGGTAACCATGTTGGTGGCGCCGGGGCCGGAAGTTGCCATGGCCACGCCAACGCCGCCGGTGGCACGCGCGTAGCCGTCGGCCATGTGCGTGGCGCCCTGTTCGTGGCGCACCAGAATGTGGTGCAGCTTGGATTTTCCAAGCGCGTCATAGACGGGAAGGATCGCGCCGCCCGGATAGCCGAAGATGTGTTTCACGCCCAGGCGCGTGAGCGTTTCGCAGAGTATTTCCGCACCTGTCAGCTTCATAGAGTTCTCCCCGAAGAAATCGGAGCGTTGTCCGATGCAAAACTTGCCGGGACCGTGGTAATCGCGCCGAGTGAAGCAGAAGAAACCAAAGCGGCGTACTTGGCAAAGACGCCGCGGGTGTAGCGCGGCTTCGGCGGCATCCAGTTGGCCATGCGTTTCTGAATTTCGGCATCGGTGAGGTCCACGCTCAGCGTGCGCTTGGGCAGGTCGAATATAATCTTGTCGCCATCGCGAACCGCGGCGATCGGGCCGCCGTTTGCGGCTTCGGGAGCGACGTGCCCCGCCATCAGCCCGTGCGTTGCGCCTGAGAAACGTCCATCGGTCAGCAAAGCGACATCGTCGCCTAGCCCCGCGCCAACAATCGCGGCAGTGACGGCCAGCATTTCCCGCATGCCCGG